>WNGG01006219.1_pt1 | contig 23091 bp, 18 predicted proteins | sample 5400661 | NCBI WGS metagenome assembly WNGG01 (sample SAMN13153372, study PRJNA577476) | soil metagenome | isolation source: 100 cm soil or saprolite under Garry oak tree replicate 1 | place: USA:California | collected 2016-06-15
AAGGACGACACGGAACTCTTCAAACAATTCAGCGACAACGAGTCGTTCCGCCGCTGGCTGACGGACACAGTTTTCGAACTGACCTACGAATGAGCCGGGGCCGTGAATTTGGCTACAACGTCGCGAAGGACCCCATGCGACGATTGCGACGGCGGCTTCTCACCACGAAGAGCGCGAAGAGGCATGGGCGCGAGCAATAAACCTTCGCGACCGTTCGCGCACTTAGCGCCTTCGCGGTAAAAACTGATCCCGAATCAACCGCGAAGACGCGAAGGACGCAAAGGGCTCATCGAGAATCTCGCCGAACAATTCAAATTGAAATTCTCTCCCTTACTGCGTATCTTCGGAGCGCTCTTTGAAAGTGAATTCCTATGGACCGGGGACCTACTCCAACCGCACTGGCCGCGTCGCGCCCCACCGTGGTTGACGCGCTCATGAAGCAAGCGCGCAGGACGCAATCGTCGAGAAAGCGCGCGAACTGGCCCGACACGCCGGCCGGAAGTTGCCGGAGTAAGTCGCCTTTTGTCGTGATCCCCTTCTCACCCGGGCCGGCTATGTCGCGGCGGAGCGAGATTCTTTTAGGCGCAATTACAAGCGGGAGTCAATTTGGTGCGGCTTTTAACTCTCTCGCAAGCTCTGGACAGTTTTGATTCGTGCTAATTCGTGGAATTCGTGGCCAGTAATCAGTAAAAACCGCTCCCACTTCTGCACCCGGGTGCAATTAAAAGTCCGAGCCCATATGGAGTGCGGCGACTTGTCGCCGCCATGGTCCGAGCGCCGAAAGGAAAGCGGCGACAAGTCTGACAAGTCGCCGCACTCCAAAGAGCCGATCCATCGGCATGTCAGCGAAACGCTACCTCAGGCGACTCGCACTTCCAATTGCACCCTCTGCACCCGATCCTTTTGACAACGGCGCGAGATGTGATGCATAATGCATCACATGAAGACTGCAACCGTAAGAGACCTTCGATACTCCTTCGCCCGTATCGCCAAATGGCTGCGGGCAGGCGAAAGCGTCGAAGTCACATACCGCGGCAAGAAACTGGCCAGGCTGATCCCTGTCGGGGGAATGATCGCGGTCCCTCCCAAACCGCCTGATTTTGAGGCGCGGCTGAAACGCCTCTTCCCGAAGGGTGTCAGAGGCAAGCCTGCAAGCGAGATCATCATCCAAAGCCGCGACCGTCTGTGAAAAACTACTTCGATTCGGCGGTTCTGGTCAAAGCCTACTGCCTGGAGATAACCTCCCCACAGGCATTATCACTGATAAAGGGGGCGACACCTCCTCTGCCGTTTACTCCGCTGCATGCACTCGAGATCCGGAATGCCCTCCGCTTGAAGCGCCATCGGAAGGAGTTGACCGAATCCCAGTTGCGCGGCGCGCTCCGGAGTCTCCAGGACGACATCGACAGCGGATTTCTCGCGCCGCAGGATCAGGACCTTTATGAGGTGTTTGTTCAGGCGGAGTCGCTATCGGCGGAGCACACGGTGTCCACCGGCGTCCGAAGCCTCGATGTCCTTCACGTAGCTGCCGCGTTGATCCTCATGACCGGCGAGTTTGTATCGTTCGACCGCCGCCAGCGATCGTTGGCGGCGAAGGCCGGCCTCAAAGTCCTGCCGCGACTTGTTCCGAAGCCGTGACAGGGTAACTGAGTGGTTACTTTTCAATGGCGGATTGGACGACGTTAGACACTCTTCTGAGCAGAAACCCGTTGTCTTCGCTGGCGGGGCGCGTCGTAAGAATCACGCAAAGCAAATCCCGGTCGGGATCCGCCCAGGCAACTGTCCCGGTGGCGCCTACGTGACCGAAGGTCCGCTCAGAACACAGATCTCCAAAAAAATTCCATACCTGCGAGCGCTTGAGAGCCCAACCTAATCCCCACGGTGCGTTGATTCCCGGATTTTGATCGGCCGTCATGGCCTTCACCGTAGGTGCACTGAGAACTCTCTGCCCCTTGTAGACCCCTTCGTTGAGAAACGTCTGCAAGAAAATTGCCAGATCGCCCGCGGTGCTGTGCATGCCCCCCCAAGGATGCCCCATATTGCGCCAATACGCGCTGTTGGCCCCAAACCGTTTCTGGTCGTCAATGTTTGCCTCATATGAAGGGGATCCCTGACACCACGCTGTATCTGCAATTGCGCGTCCGCCCAACCCTAACGTCGTAGTGTTCATTCCCAGAGGATCGAAAAGCTCCTTCGTTTCAAATTCTCGCAGCGGCGTTCTCGTCAGACGTTCCACAATCTCGGCGGCGAGCAGGATTCCCATGCTCTGGTAGGAGAACGAGGTACGCGGGGTGAAAAGAAGCGGCGTAATCATTGCCCGTTTCACAAACTCACTGAGTGGGGCATGGGCTCTTCGCAATTCCGCGTTCTCCGGCAGCATGTCCGGCAGACCCGAAACATGGCTCAATACGTCTTGAACTCGCACCTTTTCCCGTTCCGGACCTTGAAACTCCTGCAGGTACTTCTGGACAGGATCGGAAAGGCAAACCATTCCACGCTCCACCAAAAGCATCAGCGCAGAAGCTGTAACCGGCTTCGTTATCGACGCCACGAGGTAAACTGTGTCTGGCTTCGCAGGCGGACTCGCGGGATCGGGCGAAAGTTTTCCTGACCCACGATGCAGAACGATAATCCCGTGCCGCGCGACGAGGATTGAAGCAGCCAGGACACGCCCGCTGCGGGTTTCTTCCTCCAGAATTTGGGCCGCTTGTTGCAGCCGCGTAGCAGACATTCCTGCTTCTTCTGGCTGCCCGCTTTTGAGGATCCGCTCTCTCGCCTCGGCATATCCGTTAACGAAACCGAGTGAAAACAAGGAAACCAGGTGAAGACCGGCCACGAATGTTATTTCAGTGAGGCAAGAAATCTCAAAGGAAAACAATTCACCGGGCTTGCGAAAGCTCGTGAGCAGTTTCGGCAATCTATAGCGAGTGACCTCATACCGCCCAGTCATTCACGGGCGAGACGCCCGTGCCACGACAGCCTCGTGGCATGGCCGTCCCGGCCATGATACAAAACTTGACCGATTTGTGAACTTTGTGCCCACCAAGTGGATCTAGAGACGTGGGAATAATGAGCCGCCAGCCGGCCATCATCGCCGGCGAGAATACGTTACTGTGTTTGCTAACAAGCGTACTAAGATTGTAGCGCTATGGATGCCGGGGAGAGACTCCGAAAGCGGTTGCTGCGCAACGCGGGCAGAGCCATCGGCGACTTCCGTATGATCGAGGACGGAGACCGTGTGATGGTCTGCTTGAGCGGCGGGAAGGACAGCTACACGCTGCTCACCCTGCTGCTGGATCTGCAGCGCCGCGCGCCGGTTCGTTTCGAGCTTCTGGCGGTAAACCTGGATCAGAAACAGCCCGGCTTTCCCGAGCACGTCTTGCCGGAATACCTCCGGGCCCTGGGAGTGGCCTTCAGGATCGTTCAAAAAGACACGTATTCGATCGTCACCTCTCATATACAGGAAGGGAAAACCACGTGTTCCCTGTGTTCCCGGCTGCGCCGGGGCATCCTGTACAAAACGGCCATTGAGGAAGAGTGCACCAAGATCGCCCTGGGACATCACGCGGACGATATTCTCGAGACTTTTCTGCTGAACCTCTTCTTTACGGGGACCTTGAAGTCGATGCCGCCGGTTCTGCGCAGCGACGACGGCCGTAACACGGTGATTCGTCCGCTGGCATACTGCTGGGAATCGGACATCGCGGCATTCGCGGATCTTCAAAGGTATCCCATCATCCCTTGCGACCTGTGCGGCTCGCAGGAGAACCTGAAGCGGAAGCGGGTAAAGCGTCTCATAGAAGAGCTGCAGCATGAAATCCCAGGGTTGCGCGATTCGATGCTCGGCGCCCTCGGCAATGTCAGACCTTCGCATCTTCTCGATTTCGGATTGCCGATTGCGGATTTCGGATTTCGGATTGCTGATTTTGATGAAACCCACAATCGCAAAATCCCAAATCCAAAAATTGAAAATCCGTAATCCGCGATCCCCAATCCGCGCACATTATCAAATCCCGCTCGTAACGAAGATAGAAAGTGTCGTTCCGAATTCACCGCTAAGGCGCAAAGACGCGAAGAGCCGCTAGGAGAATTTTGGTTCTTCAGGGAGGTAAGGCGCAAATTCCGGCGGCGGGCTCGTAGAAAAAGTCATTGGGCTCCCGTCCATGGGATGGCGGAAACCGAGAGAGAAGGCGTGCAGGCCCAAGCGGCCAAGGGGATCCACAGTGCTGCCGTAAGCCCGGTCTCCGACGATCGGGTGGCCCATTTCCGATAGATGGGCGCGTATCTGGTTTTTTCTTCCGGTTTCCAGCGTTACCTCGAGGGCGGTCAGGTTCGACAGGCGGCGCAACACGCGAAAGTGCGTCACTGCGGGTTTTCCCCGAGTGACGTCCGTCGTAGACCGCATCCTTAGAGAGCGGTCTTCGGCCAGGCGACTGCGAATCGTGCCGGCATCCGTGGCCACGTAGTCTTCCACGATGGCCCAATACTTGCGCTGCACATCGTGTCTGCGAAATGACGCCCGCAGTTTCTCTCTGGCAGCCTCGGTCCTTGCAAACACCAGAATGCCGCTGGCGAACTTGTCCAGCCGGTGAACTACGAAGATGTCACGCCGGCCCTTGGCCCTCACATACGCGCGGAGACAAGCGCTCAGAGTGCGCTCCTTTTCGTGGGCGGTTGAAACCGACAGCAAGCCCACAGGCTTTCGTACCACGAGGATGTGGTCGTCCTCAAAGAGGATGTCAATCCCGGCTAACTGCCCGATCCTCCTGGCGCGTTCGCTCACCTCCACGACATCGCCCGGCTGAACCGTCTCCCCCGGCAATCTGCAGGCGGCGCCGTTAACGCGCACGCGCTCCTGCCTGAGCATTTGCCGGAGAGTACGGTTCGAGGCGCCGGGCACGATTGATTGAAGGGCCTCGAGTAGAGAACTGGTACGGGAGAGTACGCTTCTCACCTGTTCTGGTTGCAGATGAGAGTCTTGGTCGAATCCGCGAAACGCACCGAGATTTTGTTCGGAGGTATAAAAGCCTGAACGCAACCCAGCCCAAACGTCGCGTGTTCGATCCAGTCCCCTTCGATAAAGCTGCCCGACATGCTGTAGGGCTTGTGTGCTTTGCTCGAGGCTTCCTGCATGACCTCGTCCCAACTCTGCCGGGTTTTCCGGGTCGCCGACTTGGCTTTCTCCGGTTTTTTTGTGGGTGCCAGTTTCCCGGCGGGTTTGTTGGGCCGATAGTTATGTTCGCCTGAGCAAGTATTGCACCGGACGCGGCGGGGTTTGGCCCCCTGGAGGGCGACCACGGTGTGAGCCAACACCAGCTTACACTTTGTGCAATAAGCCTCAACCTCGGAGCCAGCTGTTATCTTGGTCATCCATTTCCCTTTCCAATCAGGCCGCACATTTTACCACACCTTAAGCAGAAGGCAGAAGGCAGAAGGCGGAAGGCAGAAGGCGGAAGGCAGAAGGCGGAAGGCAGAAGGCGGAAGGCGGAAGGCGGAAGGCGGACGAGTTTCCTGCCTACTGCCTTCTGCTTTCTGTCTTTCCGGCGGGTCAGAGTTTTTGTGCGAGGGTGGACATGAAATGCCGGATTTGATCGAGATTGTCGCGTATGGCGTGAACATCGGCTTCCAGCGGCGGCAGTGGTTCGGGGAGAGGCTGTGCCAAGAGCGTGGCGAGGCGGCCTTCAATCGACTCGGCCTGTGCGCCCAGGGCGTGCAGCTTCTCGGCAAGCAAGTGGTGATTCTTTTTCAATTCTCCGATGTCAACGGAACGTGCGGTCACACGCTGCAGGGAGTTTTGCATGTCTTCAAGCCCGGCGACGGTGTTGTCAAGCCTGGTCCTTAACTCTGCCGCTTCGCGCGCGGTATGTTCTCCGTCACATGCAACCTCGCCCTGAAGCTCGGAGAGGCGCGCGCCCACCTGCTGGATCTGGGACAGAACTGTGAGACCCGCCGGGATCTTGGGCTCGGCATCGCGCCTGGCTTGCTTCTCTTCAAGCTGCGCGAGCCGCATCGATGCCGCGGCATCCACTTCCTCGACCCTCTTTGCGAGTTGCTTGCACTCTGTGCGGAGCGCTTCGTTCTCGATTTGCGCGTCGTCGAACCTTTTCAGGCCGCTGCCGGATACGGCTTCTTTGAGGGCGGCAAGCTCGCGCGCCTGGGATTCCATGAAATGAGAGAGGGAAAGGTGATTTTTCTTGAGCTCCGCTATTTCCGAATATCGCACCGTCACGTTCTGCAGAGAGGTTCGAAGGCCGTCCACCTCCTTGAGCAGTTTGCCCAGCTCCAACAGCGGATCGGCCATCTTCCTTTTTCCAGACTGGTTCGGCGAAGGCTCCAGTTTTTGTTCCAGTTCGGCGAAGCGGGCTTCAATCTCCTGGATCTTTACCAGGACCTTGGGGTCGGTCTTGGAGTCGATGGTGGGCGCTCCGATCTGATCCTCGATCTCGCCCAGCCTCTTATCCTGGTGTGAACGGTCCTGAACCAGACCCTGTACACGTTCTTTCAATTCCTGGATCTCGCCGGCCGCGGCAAGACTGGGTCCACCGGAGCTTTCCGCCTGTTGCAACATCTGCCGCGTTTCCGCCCGCAGGGCAGCGACTTCCCGTTCCAGCTCGGCCGTCTTTTTCAACGACTCTGCATAACCACCTTCTTTGCCGGCGGCGACCTCGCGGTGGAGAGACTCGAGGGTGTTGGCGAAGGAAAGATAGTTCTTTTTCAATTCTCCGATTTCCGAATAACGGACAGTAACATTCTGAAGAGCCGCACGCAGCCCGTCCAGTTCCTTCAAGACCTTGCCCAGCTCGAGAATCGCTTCGGAATCTTCCCTTTGAGATGGTTGTGCGGTCCCGTTCTTGAGGGCCTCTTCCAGTCCGGAAAAGCGCGTTTCGACGCCAGAGACCCGCTGCGACAGGCCGGCCTCGATTTGTCCGGCGAGCTCCGAGGGCAGGGCTTCCAGGCGAGATTCCGCTTGGTGCAATTGCTCAAGCAGCGGTCTTGGATCGTGGCCGCGGACCACCTCTCTTAACGCTTCAATTTCCTGCCGGATCTCGCCTCTCAGGGCGGCAAGCTTTTCCTCGATGCCGGCGAGCTTGGGCCGTTCCTCTATGCGCTTCTGTAACTCCCAAAGGCGCTCTCCATACACTTTAAGCGTGGAATGAATTCTTCGGTCCAGGCCGGATGTCTCGCTCGAGGTTTGCTCCGGCTCCTGCGCTTGCCGGTCCGGGGCGGGCTGTTCGACGTGACTCTGCTCCGGAGGGGCTGAGTGTTCGTGCGGATGCTGAGCAGAATCGGCGGGCGCGTCCGCGCTCTCCGCGCGGACAGGCCTGGCCTCAGGATGGACCGCAAAATACTTGGAGAAAATGACACCACACCTCAGACAGTCGATCCGTTCGTCTTGGTCAAACCCACATTTAGGACAAATCACAATTGCAGACCCCGTTTCTATCCTGCGAACTCTTTCCTTTTTCTGCAAAACACCGTAGTTCTTTAGATCGGCCAAAACCGGAAGTTACTTCAACTCTATCTTTGCCTTCCGCAGATACCAAAGCAGTCCGAAGAGAGTCTTGCCGTCCGATATCTCCCCGCGGTCCATTTTCTCAATGCACTCTTTTACGGTATAGGACTCGACCGTCAGGTGCTCTCCTTCCTCAGGATGTTGGGGGACGGGCGCGAGGTCCCGGGCAATGAAAAGATGAATCAGTTCTGTGGTGATTCCAGGAGAGGTATAGAAAGAGCATTCGTGAGTAAGACTCCCGGCCCTGTGTCCGGTTTCTTCTTCCAGTTCGCGGGCGATCGTGTCGCGCGGCGACTGATCGCTGTCGAGCTTTCCGGCAGGAAACTCCAGGATAAATTTCTTGAGAGGATAGCGAAACTGATTGACCATGAGAAGCCGGCCGTCATCCAGCACGGGGACGGCGACGGCACCCCCCGGGTGCACTACGACCTCCCGGATTGCGGTACGGCCCGAAGGATGCTGGATGACGTCTACGTACAGTTCCACAATCTTGCCGTGGTAGAGCTCGTCGTGCTGGAGCACCTTGTCTTCAGGGAGCTTTTGCGTCATCTGTCCATCCTTGAAAAAATAAGTTTGGAGTTCAGCCTTTAGGCTGCCCCCCAAAGTTGGCCTTTTCAGGTGCGTCTGAGCAGGCTAAAGCCTGAACTCCATGCCCTGCTGTCAGAGCTCGCAAGCCGTGCAGGCTAAACCAAGCCTAAACCCTGAACTCCGAACAGGCGGCCTATCCGAAATGAAGCCCGTGCTCGACCATAATGCATCGGTTCATGACCACAAGCAGACCCGCACGCTGCGCGAGCTCAGCGGCCTGCCGGTGTTCCAGGCCTGATTGCATCCAAACAGCCCTGGCTCCTATCTCCACGGCCTGTTCCACGATTTCCGGGATATGCTCGACGCGCCGGAAGACATTGACGACCTCGACGGGGCCAGGAGCGGAAACCAAATTCGGATAGGATGCCATCCCTAGAATGGCCTTGATCTGCGGGTTCACAGGAATGATGTCATAACCCTGCTCCACCAGATACGCCGCCACTCGATGACTGGCGCGCCAGGGTCTTTCCGAAAGGCCCACGATCGCGATCCGCCTGAATTGCGTAAGTATCGCGCATATGGTTTCGTCGGCAGCGCCTTCGTGCTTCATGGTACAATCTGTCATTGTCTCATCCTGGCTGCTGGTCCTTAGCAATCTATAGAGAAACACCTTGAGCTGCAAGCGTCTTTACCTTATCGACGGAATGTCCCATATCTACCGGGCCTACTATGCCCCCATGCAACGCCTGAGCACCTCCAAGGGTCTGCCGACCAACGCAATTTTCGGCTTCACCACGATGCTGCGCAAGCTCATCGAGGAACAAAAGCCGGATTACATCGGTGTGGCCCTGGATGTCGAGGGCCCCACTGTGCGCCACGAGATGTATGAAAGCTACAAGGCGACGCGGAAACCGATGCCTGAGGATCTGGTCCGGCAAATCCCGTACATCCTGCGTGTGTGCGAAGCGTTTCGCGTTCCTATGATCGGATTCTCCGGCTATGAAGCGGACGACGTCATCGGCACGCTGTCGCGAAAGGCCGCGGACCAGGGGCTCGCCGCCATTATCGTGACCAGCGACAAGGACATGTTTCAGCTCGTGTCGGATCGCACCCTGGTCCTGGACCCGCGGAAGGATAACCTTCTCCTCGATGCGGCAAAGGTTGTGGAAAAGATGGGCGTGAAGCCCGAGCAGATCGCCGACTTGCTCGGCCTGATGGGCGATACCATCGACAACATCCCGGGTGCGCCGGGGGTCGGTGAAAAAGGCGCGAAGGAGCTGATTCAGACCTTCGGGTCGATCGAGAACTGCCTGAAGAATTGGGACAAGGTAAAAAAGAAGACTTACCGGGAAAGCCTTCGCGACAACGCAGAATTGGTCCGCATGAGCTACGATCTGGCAACCATCCGCCGCGATTTGCCGATCGATCTGGATCTCGACGCTCTGGTGCTTTCTGAACCTGACGGCAAAGCTGTATTTGAGCTGTTCGCTGAGCTTGAATTCAAAAGCCTCGTGAATGAGTTTCGTGGAGCGCTGAAAGTGGAAGCGCCCAGCGCGGAGTGGCTCTCGGGTGAAGCAGCGTCGGATTTCTTGAGTTCCCTGGGGGCCCAGGAGCGCCTCTACTTCGCTCTTGGCTTCCGAAGAGGGATCCTTTCACGGAGGGTGGCTGAAGCGGTGTGTGTTCAGGGGGAGACCGGCTCGCCCGCTTTGGTGAACCTGCAGGACCAACCGGTTCGCGATGTCTGGGCAAGACTGATGCAAAACCCGGCAGTCGCCAAGATATGCTGGGATGTAAAGCTGGCCCAGCTTTCGCAGGAAGGCCGGGACATCCACCTTGCCCCCAGGGTGGAAGACCCTATGCTGATGGCTTTTCTCACGGCTTCCCACATCGGCGACTACTCGCTCCGGCGTTGGGCGCTTGACGAACTCCGCGTCGCCCTTTCCGAGCCGGTAGAGAGCGACCAGGCGCTCCTCCCGCAGCAGCCCCGGGAGGCCCTCGGGACCCACCTCGCAAGCGAGCAGGATGCCTTACGGAGGCTCTTTGCTTTGCTCTCGCCGCGCCTTGAAGAAATGGGACTCCGGAAGGTGTACGAAGAGATCGAGCTGCCGCTGATCCCGGTCCTGGCAGAGATGGAGCGAGTAGGGGTAAAAATCGACCGGGCCATGCTGGCCGAGATGTCCGGGAAAATGGAACAGGAACTGGAACAGATCACGCAGAGGATCTATGCGGCCGCCGGCACTGAGTTCAACATAAATTCCACCAAGCAATTAGCCGAGATCTTGTTTGAAAAGCTGAACCTGCCGAGCGCGAGGAAAACCCGGAAGACGGGAGGTTACAGCACCGATCAGGCGGTGCTGGAGGAACTGGCCGTGTCGTACGAGTTGCCCCGGCTCATCCTGGATTACCGTCAGATCGCCAAACTAAAGTCCACTTACGTGGATGCCCTTCCAGGCCTGATTCATCCGCAGACCGGCCGTGTGCACGCCTCCTTTAACCAGACGGGGGCCGCGACGGGTCGAATCTCCAGCTCGGACCCAAACCTGCAAAACATTCCCATTCGAACGGAGCTTGGCCGCCTCATTCGCGCGGCCTTCGTTCCCGACGCGGGTAATGTATTGATCTCGGCGGACTACTCCCAGGTCGAGCTGCGGGTCCTCGCGCATCTGTCGGGAGACCCGGTCTTGATAGAAGCATTCCGCCGGAATCAGGACATTCACACGCGGACGGCGGAAGAGGTCTTCGGCGAGGCGGCCAGGCAAAACCCTTCGGAATTCCGGCGCCGCGCGAAGGTGATCAATTTCGGAATCATCTATGGCCTTTCCGCCTTCGGGCTGGCGCGGCAGCTGGGGATCAGCAGAGAGGAAGGCCAGGCATTCATAGACGCATACTTTGAGCGCTATCAAGGGGTCCGGGTCTGGCTCGACAAAACCCTGGAAGAGGCGCGCAAAACGGGACGGGTCAGGACGCTTTTTGGCAGGGTCCGGCCCATTCCCGACATTCTCACCAGAGACTACAATGCCCGGAATTTTGCCGAGAGAACTGCTCTGAACAGCCCCATCCAGGGAACCGCCGCCGACATTATCAAGCTTGCGATGATCCGCATATATCGTGCTTTCAAGAACAGGGGGTTTTCGGGTAAAATCACGATTCAGGTCCATGACGAACTCGTGCTCGAGGTGCCGGAGGCGGAATCCGAGGAAGTACAGAATCTGGTCCGGCATGAGATGGAAAATGCGGGCGCTCTCGACGTTCCCCTGGTCGTCGATCTCACGGCTGGCAAGAACTGGAAGGATATGAAATAGGTAAATCCGGTTACGGGCCTCGAAAAAAGTAGCGCCGGCGTCGCGCCGGCACTGACCATGTTAGATATAAGGAAATGCCGGCTGGAAGCCGGCGCTACCGGCAACGTCACTGACGGACTAGTGAAATAATTCGGAACCGCGCGGGTCGCGGGTCGTTTAAGTATATGGTCCTCTGGAGATTGCGGAAGAGAGTGTCGATGGCTGAGACCGACGGGCAAACGCTTGAACTAAGAGGGTTGGGGCTTGGGCTGGCCCAACCTGCGTCGAGCACCGATAACGACCTCGTGCGTGAGTTCATCGCCGGCAATGAAGCCGCTTTCACCGAGCTGGTCACAAAGTACAAGGATGCCCTGACGAATTATCTGAATGTCATGGTGGGCGACTATGACATCGCGGTCGATCTCTGCCAGGAGACTTTCATCAGGGTTTACAAAAACATCAGCCGGTACAGCAACATCTATCAGTTTTCGACATGGATCTATCGCATCGCGACCAACCTGGCCATCGATGAGATGCGCTATCGCAGGCGGCGCGGCCAGGTCTTTTATAGAAACGTGTGGGGCAAGAACTCTCCCAAGGACGAGGAGGGACCCGAGTTTGAGATCTCCGACGTGCGGGCGGGGCCCGGGGACGAGGTCCTGCGCAAAGAGAGCGAGCGGGTTTTGAGCGAAGCCATACGCTCGCTGCCGGAGAAGTACCGCACGGCTTTCATCTTGAAAGAGATTCAAGAATTGCCGTATGAAAGCATTGCGAAGGTTCTGAATTGCTCTTCGGGGACGATCAAATCGCGACTGCACCGGGCGCGCGAGCTCTTGCAGCGGAAACTCGAGCATTACATTTGACGACTATGGACTGCCGCTCTTTTCAGAAAAACCTCGAAGATTACCTTGAAGGCGGGTTGGATTTTGCGGGCCGCTTCGGGATGGAGCGCCACGCGCAGCAGTGTTACTTCTGCGGAAGAGATATCGCCAACGCGCGCGAGCTCGCCGAGATGGCGCGCGGCCTGAAACCGGTAGCTGCGCCTCCCCACTTCGAAAGCGCGGTATTGGCCCGTATCCATGCAAAAGACCCGCGCTCCTGGTTCTGGAGTTTTTGGATCTACGGTCCGGAGTGGCCTTCCGTGAGATCTCTGGCGTTAGGCGCCTGCGGTCTGGCCCTGATCGGGTTTGCCAGTTTTGCCACTTTGAGCCATTTCAAGAAAACCCTGCCGCCGGAATCGGTGAGCATAAGCGGGCCCGAACAGTTCGTGGCCCCAACAAATCCGCAGCAGACTACAAGTCCAGTCGTCACGTTGCCTCCCGCTCCCGCGGAAGCGCGCGCTGCGCGGCCGCGCGGTCCGTTCGCCGCAGAGATAAAGAGCGCTGCGAGCGCCCGAGTCCGCGAGCGTTCTCGATTCTCCACGGACGAGGCGGACAGCGAAGGATTGCACGAACCTGCCGATCTTGACTACGTGGAGTTCCCGGTTCCAGGCCCGGATAATAGTCAGTTTATTATGCGGTTGCCCAAGACGATCCGGATGCGCTACGGCCAGCCCTCCCAAGAGCATTTCATCCGGAACGTCAGTCACTGAACGTGTCCATGATGCTCAAACTCGAATCGGCATTTCGCTACACTCTTCCTCTGGCGATCGGCCTTCTCCAGTTCTCCTCCGCGCAGGCTCAACAAGGCAGTCCGAACGCGCAGGAGGCAGCTGGGATCAGCCTTGTCCGAGTGAACATCACCACCGAGACGCGGGGCGACGGCGAGACCGTGGTTCTGGACGGACGGCGGATTCCCAATTATCATCCGAAGATCATCGAGATGTTTCCATCCACCGGGATCGTGCTCGACGCGTCAAGGCACGTCCTGATCTTCCTGGGATACCGCTGGGCTGATATTCAAGGGAGGAACCACCGCATCGAGATCGTCGCAGGCCAGGGCCAAAAACTGGCGGGCAAGCTCATCGGAATCGATCAGAGCACGGGTGTTGCAGTGGTCGAGGCGCAGGAAGGAAGCCTCCCCGGGACCGCTCTTTGCCTGCGTTGTGAGATCCGGGACGGGGCTACCGTAGTGACGCCGGTCCTTGAGGATCAAGGCATTTCCCAGTTTGAAAGCGCGAAGATCGTCTCGGTGACAGCCAACGGGAATGAATCCCAGAGCGGCTGGGAGGTAACGATAAACCGCCGGCTTCCCGGGATCGGAGAGCCTTTGCTGGATGTCGAGCACCGAGTCCTTGGATTTATAGCAAGCCAGAAGCCATCGCCGCAGGACCCTATGGGAGTGCATACGGTTGTCTTTCCCATGTCGCAGTTGCTGACCTCCGCGGAGAAAATAATTCAGGCAAAGGGCGACATCCGAACAGGCTGGCTCGGAGTTTACCTGGACGATTTGCCTCCGTCTTCACCCGGCGGAGTCCGGATCCGGAGCATCCTGGAGGGGAGCCCGGCGGAGAAGGCGGGATTGCTTCCCGAAGACGTGCTGGTGAAATGGAACGGCACGCCGATTCGAGATGCGCTTCAGTTCATCCGGCTCGTGCAGGAGACCCATGCGGGAACCGGGGTCGAGTTGGAAGTGATCCGCGCAGGCAACGCCATGACTATCCCTGCGGTGGTGGAAAACCGAAAGCCGGAGGAAAATCATGGAACCATCATCTTCAAGTTTCCCGACGAGATCTCCCTTCCTAACTCCCGTGTGGAGGGGGAAATTACCTATCTTAAATCGCCCGGGCGACCGGTCCAGCAGGACCACCCTCGAATCGGGATTCAGATAGTGGCTCTGACGCCGCAACTCGCCGATTACCTGCAGGTACCCGGGCAGGCAGGATTGCTGGTCTCCGCGGTCGAGGACAAGATGCCCGCCGCCACTGCGGGGGTCCAGGTTGGAGACGTTATCGTTTCCGTGGACGGCCAGCGCTTTCTCGACCCCGGCGACTTTTCTTCCTATGTGCACTCACGTTCCTGGGGCAGCAAGATTCTGTTGAAGGTGCTTCGCAAAGGCGTCGAACGCAGCACCGCACTTTTCCTCAAACAGCCTCTTCTCGGGCAACATCGCAAGCCGTAGCGAGCAGACCTCATACCGCCGAGGGTAGGGAACCGCCGATGCGCGCCGATTCACGCCGGTGAGCGGCGCCGAACATCGGCGTGCATCCGCGTTCATCGGCGGTTTCAAACAACTGGGCTTGTTCCATTTCTCTTTTATCAACCATGCCTCTCGGACGAAATTTGACCATTTTGTGAACTTTGTGGCCACCAAGTGGACCTAGTCGGGCAGCCTGAAGGCTGAACTCCAAACCTGAAGCCCGCATGGAGTTCAGGCTTTAGCCTGCGCACAAGCGCCTGAAAGTCCGACTCTGACGGGCAGCCTGAAGACTGAACTCCAAACTCGTGGCGCGGCACAGTGCCGCAAGTCGGGCAGAGTATAATAACTGGGCTGTGGTATCCAGGCACGCTGTAACTCGAAGAGAGATGATGCGTCTGTCCGCGGCCGGCTTGTTGGCTGCGGCGATGCCGGTATTCGGCAACCACGAGCAGCGCGCGACTGCGAATCAAAATTCCGCTGCATATCGGGGCACACACGAGCAGCTTCTGGATGACATTCAGCGCGCGACCTTCGATTTCTTCTGGAACGAGGCGAGTCCAACAACCGGGCAGGTAAAAGATCGAGCTTTGGCAAACGGGAACGATTTGCGCAAGATGTCGAGTGTCGCGGCTACCGGATTTGGACTGACGGGATTGTGCATTGCTGATCACCGGGGTTACGGGAAATCGGCAGAAATACGGGAACGCGTTCGAAAGACGTTGCGGTTTGTCGTCAACCAAATGCCGCACGAGCACGGTTTCTTCTACCACTTTATCGACATGGAAACCGGGAAGCGGTGGGAAAAATGCGAGGTGTCGTCCATCGACAGCTCTCTCCTCCTTTGCGGCGTGCTGACCGCGCGCCAATACTTCGCAGACCAGGAAATCCAGGATTCCGCCACGAAGATTTACGAGCGTGTTGACTGGCCCTGGATGCTGAACGGCGAGTCGACGTTCTCGATGGGGTGGACACCGGAATCGGGATTCCTGAAAGCGCGTTGGGAACACTACTGCGAACTGATGATGATATACCTGCTCGCCATCGGTTCACCGGCCCATCCAGTCTCGCCCGGCACATGGAATGCGTGGACAAGGCCGAAAATCACGTATCAGGGTATCGACTACATCTCGGGCAATGATCCGTTGTTTACGCATCAGTACTCGCAGGCGTGGTATGACTTCCGCAATAAACGAGACGCTTACGCGAATTACTTCGAGAATTCTGTGAAGGCCACCAAGGCGCACAAGCTGTTCTGCCTTTCGCTTCACGACAAGTTCCCCGGCTACGGCGAGGACCTGTGGGGAATCTCTGCGTCTGACTACGTTGGCGGATACACCGCGTGGGGTGGGCCGCCGCCGCAAGGGCCGATTGACGGCAGTATCGTCCCATGCGCGACCGGGGGATCGTTGCCCTTCCTTTTCGACGATTGCATACGTGTGCTGCGCACGATCCGCGGACATTACGGGCAGAAGGCGTGGACCCGCTACGGTTTTGTGGACGCGTTCAATCCTCTGACCGGGTGGTATGACTCCGATGTATCCTTTGCGATTCTTCGCGTCTTCGTGTTTTCGCGGTGAACAGGATCTGTGTTCATCTGTGGTTTCGTTCATACTTTTGGTTGCCACCGGGCACTGAAGACTCATTATTCAGGCGAACGAACGCGGCCCTCGCGCGCGCGGCGTCCTGTTTGCGCCCGGCACGGGCATACGCGGCACCCAGGGCGAAATAGACCTTTGCCTCCTCGGGAAAGCCTTTCAGCGCAATTTCGAGCTCAGGTATCGCTTTCTGGTAGTTGCCGGAGTCGAGAAGCAACAGGCCGAGAAGGTAGTGACCGAACGGCAGTTTCGGATCGAGCCTTACCGCCTCTACGGCGTACGGCAACCCGGCGGGTGAATCGACTCTGTACTTCACGGCGGCGATCTCGAGCCTTGCGAACACGTGGCCCGGATCGTTCTTGATTTCCCGTTCGAATTCCTCCACCGCATGGGTCGTGTCGTGGGCTTCAAGCAGAAATCTTCCGTAGGCGTAGTGGATGTTAGGAAAATCCGGATAGTCGCTCACCAGGAGGCCAAGGTCCTGGCGCGCCTCGTCGAACTTCTTCTGAGCTGCGAGACAGCCCGCCCGGCCCAGTCGCGCGACGATATCCGCTCCCGGCGGCGTATCTACGAGAGAATTTCTGGCCCGGATTCGAAGTTGCACCATGCCGAGGGTCCGGATGGCTTCCCGGCTTTCATCTCCCTCGTAGCAGAGTTCTTCGAGGGCGTCCTGCGCGGTTTCGAATTTTGCTTTCCGCTGCAGCAGCACACCTTCGTGGTAGAACATGACGCGCCGCAGTTGTGGATCCTTGTCGATACCGAGTTTCTTACCTTCCTCGATGTGCTTGAGCGCACTGTCTTCCTGGCCTAGTTCGAACTCGCAAAGCCCGAGCATGACACGCGCGGTACCGGTCTTTGGCTCCAGCGCTATCACCTCTTGAAACGCGCGCGCCGCCTCCGTGTAAGCGTTCCGATCGTATTGGATTGTTCCCAGCGACCACCAGCCTTGCACCCATCCGGGCCGCAGGGCCAGTGCCTTGGTGTACAAGACGGCTGCTTCATCCAACTGATTGGCGTCGCGCGCTCCATCCGCCTTGGCGGAGAGGGCTGCAAAAGCTTGTGAATCGGACGGCCTTGCCTGAGCGGAAAGCGGTGGGCCAACAAGGAGGCTGAAAATGAGCAGCAAAAGCGACCGCACTAACCGAAAAACCCGGCCACGAATTCCACGAAAAGAGGCTGACCAATTCGGGATTGCAGATTGCGGATCAATTCGTGCAATGCGTGAAATTCGTGGCAAGCCTTTCTGTCTCCGGCAGGGCAGCGGGGCTAAAAGCTGAACCTTGCCTGCAGTTCGACGATACGGCCGGCCAATGCGCCCTGAGTCTGGCCGAATTGCCGGTTGCTGGTCGTGCCGTCGAAGCTGATCGTGTTGTTGACGTTGTTGAGGTTCAGCTTGTTGAAGACGTTGTAGAAATTGGCGCGAATGTCCAACTTCGCATTCTCTCCAAGAATCGATACCTTGGGCAATCCGAAGGCCTTGCCCAGGGTGAAGTCGACGTCGAAGTAGTGCGGGCCGCGAAAACTGTTGCGTCCGACCCCTGGCGTCTCAGGCTTGGGACCGTTTCCAGGAAAGTCGGGTCCCTGTACAAATGCCGGCACCGTAAAGTAGGCCAGCGCGCCGTTCGGGAAGTTGGCGTTGAACCCCGCCGGGGAACCGCTCATCAACGCGTCGTTGCTGTAGTCCGTCCCCGCAGCACCCGAATACTTTCCAGGCCGCAGGGCGCAGTACCCGCTGCCCTGATATATCAGGTTACAGCCCGTGTTCCCATATTGTGGAGTCCATGGGAAGCCCGAGTGGGAATTCAATATCCAGCTCAGTTCCCAGCCGCCGGCGATCTTCTCCAGCCAACCGCGGCTTCCCGTGAAAATCCTCGGCGTCCACACACCCCAAAGCTTGAAGTCATGCCTGACGTCGAATTCTGCCGGACCCCGTGCCAAGCCAATGTCATAGGGATACAGGTCTATGTAGTAATCATGCGAACCTTGGTCGATGGTCTTGCTCCATCGATACTGCGCGTCGACCTGAAACGAGCGGGCGAAGCGATGCTGAAGCTCGGTCAACAGCGCGTTGTAGCTGGCGTTCGCAGTGTTCGAATACCAGTTAAGGTTTCTTACTGACGGATTCAACGGGGCGTAAATCCAGTTCAAGTTGTTCTGTATTGTGTAATGGCGGGTCTGGCTGCCCTGATAGCCAAGGGAGGCGACCCAATTGTGCCCGAGATCGTACTGCGTTTCGAGCGAGTAGCGATAGGTGACCGGCGTCTGAACATCGTTGGGAACGGCTTGTAGATTTACAGCCTGACCCATGGGAAGTCCGGTTGCCGGATCAAACGTCAGAATTGCATTTTGATTGACCGGCCAATCGGAGAACTGATGCACGTCGGCGGGGACGGCATAGAGGAGCTTTGCCGGATCGAAGGTAAAAGCGGCCACGAGAGGGGGGTTGAAGCGCCCGTTGAGCGTGATGGCTTCCTGCATGCGGTTGTAGCCGACGCCGAAGCCGCCGCGCACGACCAACCGATCTCCACCCCCAAGCAAATGGGGCAGCCACGCAAATCCGATCTGCGGACCCCAGTTGTTTTTGCTGGCCTGGTACAGGTCTCCCCCGACCTTGAGTCTGAGACCGGAGAGGAGGCCCGCACCCGAGCCGAGAATCGGATTGCTGATGTGGTCATCTTTTTCAGAGAGAGGACTGAAGTATTCCCAGCGCAGGCCGAGATTGACCGTAAGATTCGGTTTGCATCTCCAGTCGTCCTGCACAAAAAAGGCATAGATGCTGGAGCGGATGTGCTTCTTGACATCCGTCGGGCGGCCTGTCAAAGGATCAAAATTCCCATTCTCCTGATAGGGGGCGTCATTTGCGAAGTCCCACAGGTTCTTGAAGTTGTAGGAAGGCCGCGCCGACCACGGGGCCTGATCGTCGTTCTGTTCCTTGTAAATGTCTGCCCCGAATTTCAGCGAGTGGCTGTTTTGCACCTTGGATAAGGTGTCTCGTATATTGTACGTGGTCTGGTTGAAAATGCTGGGCCCGGGCGCACCAAAGGAATTGACGCCCACGGGGCCGATACCGTCAATGTTACCCGCCGGCAGGCCCCAAGGCTCCTGAGGATTCGATTCCACTTCGTTCCAGTGCCAGCGCGTGACGTTGAACCGGGCTTCGTTGAGGAGCGTCGGGCCGAAGGCTCGGTTCCAAAGCAAAGCTTCTGAGTAATTGAGCCTGTTGTTATTCCAGAGATTGGCGGCACGGATCGCGCCATTAAAAGAAGTGTTGTCCACCGGCACCCAGTAGATGCTGAAGGCGATAAGGTCCTTGGTAGTCACCTGAAAATCGAGACGGCCGTTGTATTGCACCGCGGTGTTTTGGGTCGGATTGGTGGTCTGGACGAAGATAGCGTCCGGGACACCGTCAAAGCCGTTGCCGACACCATAAGGAGTGGCCGGCTGGCCAAAGCTGGGATCACGTGTACCGAGTGCGCCGGTCAGCGGAGATCCCAGATCCAGGCCATTGGGGGTGTCGTGGCACTGTGTGGACGGAAGACCGATCTGCGCACAGGTCCTGGGGATGATCGCGTTGAACGACGCGCCCTCACCGGGGAAGGAAAGTATCTTTCCCGCGATGCTGCTTGGCGCCGCCGCACTTTTAAGGAACTCCGGTGTTTCGTACCAGCCCGTCCCCGTGTTCACGGAACTGTTTCGCAGCGTCTCGTAGGAGAAGAAAGCAAACAGTCTGTTCTTGAGGATCGGCCCGCCGGCGCTCCCACCGAACTGGTTGAAGCGGCCATTCTCACGCTGCAACCCTCTTTGCTCGGGGGTTGTTGCCCCGGGCCCCACTGGACCATCCCACCGTTGGTAGGCGTTCAGCCCCGGACGGTGGGCTTTGAAGAACAGGCTGCCGTGGTAATCATTGGTTCCGTTCTGGGAAACCACCATGACTTGCGCTCCGCTGTTACGGCCGTTCTCGGCGCTGTAATTGTTCGAGATAATTCGGATCTCCTTGACGGACTCCTCGTTCGGGGTGATCACAGCGGCGCCACCCCAGGCCAGACTGTTCACTTCGACACCGTCGATCTGGTAACTGTTCGAGATGTTCCGAGTTCCATTCGCGTTGATCTGTACCTGGTTCTCCGTCTGGAAAATGCTGCTTGTGGCGCTGGTTCCTCCCGGTCCCGCGCTGCCGGGCAGGTTTTGGCTGCCGCCTCCGGCACTCCGGGAGCCATCGCCAAAAACGCCGGGGGCGAGGCGCAGCAATTGAAAGGGATCCCGGCCGAACGACGGCAACGCCTGGACCTCTCTGCTCGTCAGCGCTCCCGATATTTGCGCGCTTTCCGTGTCCAACAGCGGCGTGACGGACTCTGTGACGGTGAGCGATTCCGATATCTGACCGAGCTCCAGTAGCACATTGACCGACTGCATCTGCTCGGCAGAGACCTGGACATCTTGCAGGAGTTGTTTCTTGAAACCCTCCTTCTCAACTGTGAGTGTGTAGCGCCCCGGCGCGAGATTCGGGATGGTGTAAACGCCGTTGGCCACGGTTGTGGCCGTGCGCGAAATGTTGGTCTCTTTGCTCGTGAGGGTGATCTTGGCATCGGGCACCACTGCGCCCGTTTGATCTGTGACAACGCCCTGAATGCCCGCGCGATATTGCGCGTGCGCTGCCGATGCTAGAAGAATCGAGCAGCAAAGCAACAGGGAGGTACGGAGACGGCTGCGACAGTACCTCATTTTCTGGCTCCTTGAGTCGAGCGCAATCGCTCTTTGCTTGGTTCTTTAGCACTCCTTCTTTTCGTTCAACCCGCGAACGGGCGACACGCTAAGACAATGGGAGTCGATTTGTCCCGGGATGCAAGTTTTAGGATGCCGGATTTCTCCGACTCAAGTCAATGTCCAGCAGCGGCACCCAAATGGCAGTGATCGTTTTCGTGGAATTCGTGGCGCTTTTACTGGCCACGAATTCCACGAATTAACGCGAAAAGAGGCTGGCGCTTGATTGCGGATTGTGGGTTAATGCGTGAGATCCGTGGCAAGTTTTTCTATTGTCAATTCTTTCCCCGGGGTTCCTCCCCGAGACCGAGTCGCGGGCACTCGGCCTGGCGGGTGACGAAATGGCGTCGGTGAAACAGTTCCTGTATAAATCTGTGGCTGAGTTGAGGAAGGTCCTGCTGGAGAGGAAGGTTGTTGCGTCGGCTCTGATCGAGGCCCTCGCATCGGATCCTCGCGACGGAGCTCGCAGGCTTTCGCGCATCCTCCGCAGCCGCCGGGAACGCGACCATCGCGAGAGGCTGCGTCTGCGTCGCCTGTTCCGGTTTGAACGGGAGCTTTGGGCCCAGGGCTACCGGCTCGTCGCCGGCGTTGACGAAGCGGGAATGGCTCCGCTGGCAGGGCCGGTCGTGGCGGGAGCGGTGATCCTGCCGCGGGGTTTCCGGCTTCCCGATCTGGACGATTCAAAAAAGATTCTGAACGGATCGAAGAGAATGGAGCTCGCCGCGCGCATCAAGCGAGACGCCATCTGCTGGGCGGTTGGGTCTGCAAAGGTGGAGGAGATCGATCGCTTGAACATCTATCATGCCGGTTTGCTGGCGATGGAGCGCGCCATCGAAGGACTCGGCGTGCGCCCCGACTACGTGCTCGTTGATGCCCGCACCGTCCCTTGCTGTCCTGCCCCGCAACGCGGGATTATTCACGGCGACGCACTTTCGGCCAGCATCGCGGCGGCCTCGATCGTGGCCAAGACCACGCGAGACGCTTTGATGGAGGAGTACGATCGGATCTACCCCGGCTACCGCCTTGCGGCGCACAAAGGGTATCCGACGCCGGAGCATTGCAGGCTCCTCAAGGAATTGGGACCCCTGCCTATCCACCGCAGAAGCTATGCTCGTGTGCGCGAAGTTCTGGGTCTGGAGCCGCGCCAGGCTTCACTCTTCCCCATGAAGTGAGCCGCCCGCCGGCGTCGTATGGGACACGGATTTTCACGGATTCGACGGATTGACGCGGAGACGATCTTCCGTGAAGATCGGTGACATCCGTGTAGATCCGTGTCCTATAAGAAACGACTACGTAACTACTCGAGCCAGGAGCTGAAGAAAATGAACTACTGGTTGTTGCTTGCGGATCCCAAAGCCTACGGTTTTGACGATCTGGAACGAGACAAGAAGACCGTCTGGGACGGCATCTCGGGAAGTCTTGCGCAGAAGCATTTACGCGCATTCAAGAAAGGGGACATGGCCCTGGTTTACCACACCGCTCCGGATAAGGCGGTAATCGGCACCGCAAGCGTGCTTTCGGATCCTTACCCGGACCCCAAGGATCCCGAAGGGAAGCTCGTGGTGGTGGACGTGCAGGCAATCGATCGATTGAAGAAAGCTGTTCCGCTACAGGCACTGCGGGAGAACAAGAAGCTTTCGGGCATGACCTTTCTGAAGATCCAGCGGATTGCCGTCTCGCCTGTCAGCAAGGCGGAGTTTGATGAGATCGTCAGGATGGGCCACCCCTCGTAGGTTTCAGCTTTCCCAGACTTCCAGACCAGGCCCTGATGTTGCCCGGAGTTTTCGTGGCCGCGCGAGCTGCGGGCGCTCACCGCGAAGACGCGGAGCCCGCAGAGAGAGATTTGGCAAATGACAAATGAAAAATGACAAATCGCAGTTCGTTGTCCGGACTTCTGCCTTCTATTTGTCATTGTTCATTTGTCATTCGCAGTGGCGAGCCGCAGGATCATGGAAACTCTGTGGCGAATCGAAAAAACAAAAAGGGCTGCCTCCTATGGGAGGCAGCCCTTAACCCGGCCACTCGGTATCGGGAACGGCGTTTGAAGCTCATCTTTCAGGCCGCGGTCTTGGCAGGCTGAAGCCTGAACTCCAAACCACCGTCCACGATTTTTTTACAGCTTCTCAAGCATTCGTTGTTAGCCTGGTCGTTGTTCACGCCGTTGACGATAGTAATGACCGGTACGATGCCGATGCCCGCTTCGTGCAGGTTCTCGATGGCGCGAAGCTTGACGTCGAACAGGTTTCCGACCTGGCGGTGACTGTTGGCATCGTTGCCGATCCCGTCAAATTGGAGGTAGGCCAGGCGCAAGCCCGCCTCATAGGCCTGTTTGCAA
>WNGG01002084.1_pt1 | contig 23073 bp, 25 predicted proteins | sample 5400661 | NCBI WGS metagenome assembly WNGG01 (sample SAMN13153372, study PRJNA577476) | soil metagenome | isolation source: 100 cm soil or saprolite under Garry oak tree replicate 1 | place: USA:California | collected 2016-06-15
ATCGACGCAAGGCACAGGCCTACGAGGCGCTAGCCCTCAAGCTGAGGAGGAGCAGCCGATAGTTCATTCAATCGATCCGTTTCAGCGTGTTCACGTACGGCCTCGGCGTGAATTGGGTGATCGTGACCATGTACGTGCCGGCGTTGCTTGTGAGCAGCGTCCTGATCTTCATCCAGCTTCGCAGGCCCAACCCCTCCGCGAGTTAGACCGGCTTGATGATTCAGGTTGCGTCGGTAACGATATGGACGATTTCTTGTCGATCGGCGTCCTCAGGATGCGCATGAAAGTGGGTCGAGCCAGATCTAACCGGCCATCCCCTCCGCGGCGCACTCCACAGCTCGTCTTTGGAGGAGCTTGCGCTCCGCGACGTTCTCGGTCAGCGATGCGGCCCGCTCGAACTCTGCGCGCGCCTCCTCGAAGCGGCCGAGCTTTCGCAACACCTCCTCGAAGCGGCCGAGCTTTCGCAACAGATCGCCCCGGACGGCTGGCAGCAGGTGGTACGTCTTCAGCGATGGCTCGGCGACGAGTGAATCCACGAGCTCGAGGCCGGCTGCGGGACCGAACGCCATCCCGACTGCGACCGCTCGGTTCAGCTCGACCACCGGCGATGCCGACAGCTGCGCGACCGCGTCATAGAGCCCAACGATCCGCGGCCAATCGGTCTCCGCTGCCGTTGCCGCTCGTGCGTGGCATGCGGCGATCGCCGCCTGCAGCGCGTAGGGACCCATGGCGCCTCCGAGCCTCTCGGCCCGCTCGAGCGATGTCAGGCCGCGGCGGATGAGCAAGCGATCCCAGCGCGCTCGATCCTGATCGAGCAGCAGGACGGGCTCACCGGAGGGTCCGAGGCGAGCACGCAGACGTGACGCCTGGATCTCCATCAGCGCCACGAGCCCGTGGACTTCCGGCTCGGTCGGGGCGAGCTCGGCCAAGATTCGGCCCAGACGGAGTGCGTCCTCGCACAACGCCGGTCGAACCCAGTCTTCACCCGCAGTCGCCGAATAGCCCTCATTGAAGATCAGGTAGATCACTTCGAGGACCGAGGCGAGGCGAGCCACGCGCTCGGACCCGTCGGGGACCTCGAACCTGACGTGCGCCTCGGTGAGGGTCCGCTTCGCACGGACGATGCGCTGGGCGATGGTCGAGACCGGGACGAGGAACGCCCGCGCGATCTCGTCGGTCGTCAAACCGCCGAGGACACGAAGGGTGAGGGCGACCCGTGCGTCTTTCGAGAGGACTGGATGGCACGCCATGAAGATGAGGCCGAGGACATCGTCCCCGACGTCCTCGTCGATCACCGCTTCCACGTCAATGCCCTCCCGAGCTCGCTGGAAGTCGCGACCAATCTCTTCGTGCTTGCGCTCGAGCGTCTGGCGGCGGCGGATCCCGTCGATCGCGCGGTGCCTCGCGGTCCCCATAAGCCAGGCGCCCGGCTTCTCCGGCACGCCTGAGACGGGCCACTGCTCGAGGGCGGCAACGAGGGCGTCCTGTGCCAGCTCCTCGGCCGTCCCGATGTCGCCGACGATGCGAGCCAGCCCGGCGATGAGCCGGGCTGACTCGATCCGCCAGATCGCTTCGATCGCGCGATGCGCGTCGTCCTTGTGCCGATCTATAGCGAAAGCTCCGTCACATGCCCTCACGATCGAAGATCTGACGGATCTCGTACGTCCCGGCATCGAAGGGTGAGCGCTTGAGCCACTCGAGGGCCTCGTCGATCGAGCGCACCTGCCACAGCCAGTACCCGGCGACCAGCTCCTTGGTCTCCGCGAACGGCCCGTCGATGACCGTGCGTTTCCTGCCATCGAACCGAAGGCGCTTACCCTGCGAGCTCGGGTAGAGGCGGCCATCCCCGATCACGACCCCTGCCTTGATCAGCTCGTCGTTGAATTTCTGGAACTCCGCCATCATTTCTGGTGTCGGGGGTTTCTCCGCCTGCGCCTGGTGGTCTTCCTTGGCCAGTATCAGTACGCGCATCTCTGTCTCCTCCTATTGGACCTGAATCCGGAGGCTCTTTGAAGCACCTGATCCGCGTCTTGGGTCGCTTCTAGGCCTCACTCATGCATCGAATCGCCGGCGGCCTTTTCGACATGGGCCTGCCTGAGCCTCACCGCCTGGCTTTCGGCCCGGCCTCTACTGCCGCCGACGGCGGCGCCGGCCTGGCGGCTGGCGTCGGCCCAGGCAGCCAGAAGGAGAAGCGTGTGCGGCCGGGGCGAGACTCGACACTGACGTCGCCCCCGGCCGCCATCACATGCCGTCTGACGATGGCGAGCCCAATCCCGGCGCCGCCGGTTGCGCGGTCGCGCGATTTGTCCACCCGATAGAACCGCTCGAAGACGCGCTCCACATCACGCCGAGGGATGCCGGGGCCGCTGTTAAGCACCTCCACGTTCACGCGCCGCGCTTGCACATCGATGCCGACCTGCACTTCGCCCTCGGGGTCCGTGTACTGAGCAGCGTTCTGGAGCAGATTGGACAGGATCTGCGCAAGATGGTCGGGATCGACGTAGGCGATCGCCGAGTCGGGCATGTGAGTAGAGGTTCGAATCGACCGGCGCTCCAGCAGCGGACGCACAGCGTCCAGGGCCGCATTGGTCGCCAGCACCACATCGGTATCGCAGGGCGACGGCTCGCGGCCCTCCCCTCGAGCCAAGGCTTCGAGTGAGGCCGAGAGCCGCACAAGGCGCTCAGCCTCTTCGTGCAGCGACCTGAACACATCGCCTCCGGGTGCGATAACGCCATCGCGAAGCGCCTCGAGATAACCCTGCAGGTTGGTGAGCGGGGTGCGCAATTCGTGGGCGGCGTTCTCGATGAACTCCCGGCGTATTCGCTCCTGCTCCTGGAGCTCGGAAGCGAGCTGGTTGAAGGATCGGGCCAGCGACTGGACCTCCCGCGGACCGGTCTCCCGCAGGCGCAGGTCGTACTCTCCGGCGGCGAGTCGCGCCGCCGCGTCAGAGACCCGCATGACCGGTCGAGACATCCAGCGCGCCAGCGACGCGGCGAGGAACAGCGTGGTGCAGACCGCCGCTGCGACCGCCGCCAGGAGAACAAGGGTGACGCTGCCCTGGAACATGTCGCGCGCCGCGGCCACGCTGGTGCCGTGCTGCACCATGAGCTGCTCGAACTCCGCACCACCCACTCGCTGGACGCCGATGGCGACGATGGCGAGCGCTATGGCGGATACGCCGATCGACGCCGCCGCGATGTGCGCGCCCATGCCGAAGCGCTTCATGGCTCTGCGGCCCGGTAGCCGCTGCCCCTCACCGTCGCCACGTAGCGAGGCCGCCTAGGATCGTCCCCCAGCTTGGCGCGAAGCCTTCCGATATGGACGTCGATGGCTCGATCGAGGGCAGCGCCCACCGTTTCCTGGTAAAGAGCGTCCTGCAGCTGCTGCCGGCTCAGCACCCGGCCGCGCGCCGCGATCAACGCTGAGAGAAGCCGGAACTCCGCGGATGTGAGGCTTACTTCGCGCCCACCCTGCAGCACCTGGTGGCGGCCGAGATCGATTGTCAGGTCACGCTGCTTGAGGATCGCCTCTCCACCCTCGGCTCGTGAGTCGGAGCTCGTCCGCCGCAGGATGGCCTTGACACGGACGACCAGCTCCGCGGGAGAGAACGGCTTGCCGAGGTAATCGTCGGCACCCTCGGTGATGCCGTAGACCCGATCCGGCGTCGAACCGCGGGCGGACAGAATCAGCACCGGCACGTCTGATTCCTGGCGCAGCTGCCGCAGCAGGGACATGCCGTCGAGCCCCGGCAACATCAGGTCGAGCACGACCAGCCGAGGGCGGGCGCGGCGGATCTCCTCGAGGGCAACGGCGCCGTCGGCCGCGGTGACGACTCCCAGACCCTCGCGCTGAAGATAGGTGCTCACGAGAGCCTGGATCTTGGGATCGTCATCGACCACCAGCACCCGAGCCTCGAGCTTCGCCTCGATCGCCATTTTCGACAAGGCTAGGCCCTGATTGTGACGGGTTCGTGACGGGCGCGACCTGAAATCGCAGGTTGGCCGTCACGGAACTTTCACGCGGGCGTCATCGGCGAGTGACTCACGCCCTGGATCCTGGAGGCATCACTTCGCTGGAGGCAGCCATGCTCAAGAAACTCTTGCTCGGTCCGGCGGCAGCCCTCATCCTTCTTTGTCTCAGCGCGGCCCCCGCGCTGGCGTCGAGCCAGGTGGGGCAAGGAAGCCTGTTCCTCGACGACCGCGTCGTCGGCACCGTGCTTCCGCCGTCGCAGATGCAGGCCGGTACAGGCCAGGACCCCTTCTACAAGGTGACCAATGGCACTTCCGGCCAGCTCGGGATCGCCGGCGTCGGGCCGGGCGACGCAGGAGCGTACCACGGTGGCTCGTGGCAGGTCTGGACAGTCGCGTTCAACTCAGGCGTCAATCCGTATCTGTTGACCTCGGCCTCGGCCGTTGCAGCGGCGCAGGCGGCAGGCGATGTCACGGTCACGCGCGTGCCGGACGCCGACTTCCGATGCCCGGTCACCGAGCAGAACAAGGGGTAGGCGCGATGAAGATCTTCGATTTCCTCTTCGACCTTGCGCAGCGGCTTGGCGAGCCGCTGCTGCGTTTCACGATGGGCCTCGTCCTGCTGTGGATCGCGGGGCTCAAGTTCGTCGATCCTGCGCCCGTGCGCGGCATGCTCGAGGCTTCGCTGCCGATCTTCGCCTCCAACACCTTCGTCTACACGTTGGGCGTCCTGGAGATCGCGGCCGCGCTGCTGCTATTCGCGGGCCTGTGGGTCCGCTTCGTCGGGCTTGCGCTGCTGCTCCTGTTCGGCGGCACGCTGACGATCTTTCTGGTCGCGCCGGCCATCACCTACGGAACGCACAATTTCCCGATCCTTTCGCTTGCCGGCCAGTTCCTGTTGAAGGACACCGTGCTGGCCGCGGCCGCCATCAACCTGGTGGCCATGGACAGTGCCAGGGTGCGGGCACGGAGCGGGCACGAGATGAAGGCCCGGACGGCGATGCAGACCTGAGCGTGCGCGGCACGTACTGAAGCGCAACACAGCGGCAAACGAAACAGGGCGCCCGTTTAGGGCGCCCTGTTGCCGCGCATCAGCGACCGCGATCAGGATTCGAAGACGGCGAACTGGACATCAACACAACTCGTCTACCGCCTCAGGCAAGCTTTCGCCCCAGACAGCACTGACCAGATCGTGGCGGGCGAGGGGCAGGGTTTGGTTGAGGACTAAGAAGCAGAACAGGAGGCGGCCCTGCCGGCTAGGCAGCGACGTCTCGTCGCGGACGCCGCTCCCGTGCTCGACGTAGATCCGGCCCGTCAAGTAGATCCGCGGCAGAGGCTCCTTGAGGTTGGGCTCTACGACCTGCCCGACGCGCACCGCCTCGTCCACGAAGTCAGCATATGCGGCTGGGTAGGTCGAGGCGACGACTGCATGCTTGAGTCCGTTGGATTACTACACAAACGCCTACACGCCGTAACCCTCAGTCCACGAAGCGATCGTGCTGCGCGGACACCGGGCCCATCATCAAGTGACCGCTTCCACCTTGACGCCATGCCAGAAGGCGACGCGCTCTTTGATGCGTTCTGCAGCCGAGCTTGGGGTCGGGTAGTACCAGGCGGCGTCGCGGTTCACTTTGTCACCAATCACCACGTCGTAGTAGCTGGCCACTCCCTTCCAGTGGCAGGTCGTATGGCTGTCGCTGAGCCGGAGATGCTCGACGCGCACGTCCGCGATCGGGAAGTACTGATTGCCCTCGACCACCACGGTATCGACGCTATCGGCGAGCACAGCATCGTTCCAGGTTGCCCGATAGCGTCTGGTTGTAGCTGTTTCGGACCGTTGGGACGGGACCGGGCTTCGAAATTTCATGGATCCAAAATATGACGGAGAAAGCCCCAGTAACACAGCAGTACTGCCGAACTCTGAGTTTCAGAATCCGTCTGACCGGGACCGTGAACACAAGCCCATCCCAGCTCGACGCCGGCGATCCTCAACAGCCGATGAGCGGAGTTGGATCGGCTGGCACGCCCCCCACCTCGAGCTGTAGATGGAGATGCGAGCCGACCGAAAGACCGGTGCTGCCGACCAGGCCAATCTTCTTGCCCTGCTGGATCGAGTCGCCAACATTGACCGTCACATCTGACATGTGCGCATATATCTCGACCAGCCCGTAGGCGTCGGTGATCTCGACGCGGAGGCCGAAGTAGTCCGCATAACCTGTGGCCGTCACCCTTCCACCGGCCGCGGCGACGATCGGCGTCCCATATTCAGCCAGCAAATCGACGCCGGAATGAAAGTGAAGATAGCCGCCAGACGCCGGTTCCAGGGCAAACGACGTCGGGCCGAATTTCTGGATGATCTTCGCCCCCTGGATCGGACAAAACAGGGCGCCGGGATCGATCGGGTCGGCCCGCAAGCCGGTGCTCAGGTTCGGGCCGGTTTGCGGATCGACCGGAATGACGATCACCAAGCCCGGGATCAGGTCAGGAGCGCGAATGTCATTGAAGCCCAGGATGGTGGTCTCATCGGCGTCATAGGAAGCGGCAAGGCTCGCCGGCGTATCGCCCTTCTTGACGACGACAACGACTCCTGGCTCGGGCGGCAGGTAGAGCGCCTGGCCACCTTTGAGCGGTAGGCGCAGGCCCGGATTCGACCACGTGATCTGTCTGAACGTGATGCCGTAGGCGCGCGCGACGCTGTCGAGCGTGTCTCCTGCCTCCACCCTGTAGCGGATCGCCTTGTGATTTGGCAGCGGCGCAGTGGGAATCGAAACTGGTTTGATGATCGTGCTGTCAGGGCCCAGCAGAACGTCACCGTAAAGACCTCCCTCGCCGGCCGCCTTGGCGTTGACAGCGTCGGCCTTCGCGGCCAGTGACGTGTTTAGATCGACGGCGCCATAGCCCGACATTGCCGTCGCTATCAAGAGCACCGCCGCATGGCTCGCGTAGCGATAACTGCGCAACGGCTACCCCCCAGTCTTGGCTTTCCGCGCGCCGGAGCGCGAGCAAGTCGGCGCCAGCTTAACAAAGACTGTCGACCCGCCGACCCCAAATAGCCGTCGGAACGGCGGGTAATGAATACCTAGCCGGTCGGGGGCTATCTCAGGTCCGCGCCATTCGCGACGATGCGCCCGACCCCTCTGAACCCGGGCTTAGCGCCCCTTCCACTTTGCCGGGCGCTTGGCAAAGAACGCTTCGATCCCCTCCCGGAAGTCATCGCTCATATAGGCTTTGATGACCAGGTCCGAAGCCCCATCAGGCGGCGTCATCTGGATGCGGATGCGGCGCAGCGCCTCCTTGGTCGTCTCCAACGTGAGTGGCGCATGTTTGGAGACAGTGGAGGCGATGTCCATGACCCGCGGCTCTAGCGCTTCTTCGGATTGGACCACCTCGTTCACCAGTCCGATCGCGGCCGCTTCGTCGGCGCCCACCAGTCGCGCCGTGAAGATCAGCTCCCTCACGCGGGCGGCGCCGATCAGCATCGTCAGGCGCACGAAGTTGGCCATCGAGAGCGTGTTGCCGAGCGTGCGCGCGATCGGAAAACCGAACTTGAGTGATGGCGTGCAGACGCGCAGATCGCATGCGGCCGCGATGCTGGCGCCGCCGCCGGTGCAAGCCCCAGTGATAGCGGCGATCGTCGGCACCCGCACCGTTTCCAGCGCACCCAGAACGCTGTCCATCCGCTCCTCATAGGCGAGCGCATCCTCCTCCTTGTCGAAGGCGCGGAACTGCGAGATGTCGGTGCCGGCCGCGAACGCGCGCCCACCGGCGCCCGTGAACACAACGGTCCGCACCGACGCGTCGGTGTTGACCTCGAGGCAGAGGTCCCGGATTCGCTCATACATGGCGAACGTAAGCGCGTTGCGCGCGTGCGGGCGATTGAGCGCCAACCAGACGATCTCGCCCGAGTCCCCGCGGCGCTCCTCGAGCAGCTCCGGCTGAGCCTGTTTCGAAGCTTCCTCGCTCATGCCCCCGCCAGGACCCCCTTTGCCTTGAGTTCCGAGATCTCGACGTCCGTCCGCCCGAGCGCCCGCAGCACCTCCGATGTGTGCTCGCCCAGGCCCGGACCGGCTCGCCACTGCCGCACTGGCGACTCCGAGAAACGGATTGGGGAGCCGATCTGCTCGACGCTACCCAGAGTCGGGTGCTGCCCTTTCCAGAAGAAGTCGCGAGCCAGCAGCTGCGGGTCGTTGAAGACCTGGTCGTAGGTCTGAATCACAGCGCAGGGCACGCCTGCGTTCTGCAGGCGAGTCACCCAGTGCGCCAGGGGCAAGCGCGAGGTCACCTCTTCGATCATTGGGATCAGGACATCCCGGCCCGCATGCCGCGAGGGGTTGTCCTTGAAGCGCTCCTCCTCCGCCCACTCCGTGTGGCTGAGCACCTCGCAGAGCGACCGCCAGTTGCGCGGTGTGGTCGCGCCGACGGTGAAGTAGCCGTCGGCGGCGCGAATTGCCTGATAGGGCGCCGAGGTCTGGTGGGCGGAACCCAGCGACTTCGGAATCTCGCCGGTCGCGAAGTAGCGCCCCGCCTCCCACACCGCCAGCGACACGCCGGACTCGAAGAGCGAGATGTCGATGAACTGCCCGCGCCCGGTTTGCTCACGGACGCGCAGCGCCGCGAGGGCGCCGATCGTGCCGTACAGCGCGCAGACCAGGTCGCAGATCGGCACGCCAACCTTGACCGGGTTGCCATTAGGCTCGCCGGTGATCGACATCAGCCCGCTCATCGCCTGGGCCATGATGTCCAGCCCCGCCAGCTGGGAGTAGGGACCAGTTTGGCCCCACCCCGAGGCGGCGACGTAGACCAGCCGTGGGTTGAGCACCGAAAGCCGCTGGTAGTCGAGCTCGAGGTCGGTCATCGTGCCCGGCCGCATGTTCTCGACCACGACGTCCGCGCCCTGAACTAGCTCCCGGACGACTTGTTTGCCCTCGGGTGCCTTGAGGTTGACGGCGAGCGACCGCTTGTTCCGATTGAGCCGGATGAACGGCGACGACTCGCCGTCGAGGAAGGGCGCCGAGTCGCGCGCGATGTCGCCGCCCTCGGGATTCTCGACCTTGATCACGTCGGCGCCCAGGTCGGCCAGCTGCATCGCGCAGAAAGGGCCGGCCATGTAGATGCCGACCTCGATGACCCGGATGCCGGTCAGCGGATGGTCTGGTAGTTGTTTGCTCATGAGCGAATGACCGGTTATCCCCGGCCTATAAACGGCATCTTCGTCGCCATCACGGTCATGAACTGAACGTTGGCATCGAGCGGGAGGCTGGCCATATACACGACTGCGCGTGCGACGTGCTCGACGTCCATTCGTGGCTCGACCTCGATAGCCCCGTTCGCTTGCGGGACGCCATCGGCCATGCGCTGCGTCATTTCGGTGGCGGCGTTGCCGATGTCTATCTGGCCGCAGGCAATGTCGTACTTGCGGCAATCCAGGGAAGTTGACTTGGTCAACCCCGTGATGGCGTGCTTCGTCGCAGTGTACGGAGCAGAGTTCGGCCTCGGAGCGTGGGCAGATATGGAACCGTTGTTGACTATCCGTCCACCGCGAGGCTGCTGGCTCTTCATTAGCTTGATCGCCTCCTGCGTACAGAGAAAGGCACCAGTAAGATTTGCGTCTACGACCGACCTCCATTGTTCGTAGGTCAGGTCTTCAAGTGGGACCGGCGGAGCTCCTGAGCCCGCGTTATTGAAAAGGAGATCTAACCGCCCGAACGCCTCTGCGGTCTGGGCGAACAGGGCCCTGACGGACTGCGGGTCGCTGACATCCGTCGGAACGCTGAGCATTCGCGCACCCCGTTTAGACCCCTCCAACGCAGTAGCCTCCAAGGGCTCTTTCCGACGGCCGGCCACAACCACCGAATACCCTTCAGTCGCCAGGGCAACGGCAACAGCCCTCCCGATTCCGCTGCCTCCGCCGGTGACGACGGCAAACCTAGCCAGCGAACCCATTCCCATCTCCTCCTAGAGTGTCTCGCCGGCCGGCGCCGGCCGCCGCCCTCAGCCTTTGACGGCACCCGCGGTCATTCCGGCGACGAAGTGGTCGACGAAGAACGAGTACAGCACGGCGACCGGGATCGAGCCCAGCAGCGCGGCACCCATCAGCTCGCCCCAATAGAACTCGTCACCGTGGATGAGCTCCTGGGTAACGCCGACCGGAATGGTCTTGACCAGGCTGTCATTCATGAAGATCAGCGAGTAGAGGAACTCGTTCCAGGAGAGCGTGAACGCGAAGAGGGCCGCGGCGAGGATGCCAGGAAGCGCCAGCGGGATGGCGATCCGCACCATGGCCTGGAGGCGGGTCGCACCATCCACCAGGGCAGCCTCCTCAAGCTCGCGGGGTATGCCCTTGAAGAAGCCCATCAGCATCCAGGTGCAGAAGGGGATCAGGAAGGTCGGGTAGGTGAGGATCAGCGCCCACAGGTTGTTGAAGAGGTGCAGCTCACGGATGACGAGGGTGAGCGGCAGGAAGAGCAGAGTGGGCGGCACCAGGTATGTGATGAAGATGCCCCAGCCGATCGAGTCGGCGCCGCGGTATCGCAGCCGTGCCAGCGAGTAGCCGGCCAGGATGCTGCAAAAGAGGGAGATGAGGGTCGAGACGGTCGCCACCACGATCGTGTTGACCGACCAATGCGGGAAGTTGGTCTGGGTGAAGAGGTGCTGGTACCAGGCCAGCGTGGGCTGCCGGACCCAGAGCGGGCTGACCGAGAAGTCGAACAGCTCGGAGGCCGACTTGAACGACGTGATCGCCATCCAGTAGAACGGGAACAGCGTCACCACTAAGAAGGCAAGCAACGGGAGGTAGATCCGGATCACACGGCCGGCCAGGCTGTCGCCGATAACGTGTCCGGTCCCCCGCTTGCGCGTCTTGAGCCGCAGCCCCCCAGGCTGCTTCAACCGGGCACTGCTCTGCATTGCCATCTACTCGGGCCTTCGGAGCAGGAAGAGGACGGCGGCAACCACGATCGTGAGCAGCGGGAAGAGCACCAGCGAGATGGCGGCGCCCAGGCCGATGGCACCGCCGGGGATGCCCCACTGGTAGGCCCAGATGGCGAGCAGCTGGGTGCTGTTGTAAGGGGCTCCGTTGGTGAGCACGAACGGCCCCTGGAAGTCGGCGAAGGTCAGGATGGTGGAGAGAAGCAGAACGACCAGCAGCACCGGCCGCAGCATCGGCAGTGTGATGTTGGTGAACTGCTGCCAGCGCCTGGCGCCGTCGACCCGAGCCGCCTCGTACAGCTCGAGCGGGATCGCCTGCATCCCGGCCAGGAAGGAGATGCCGTAGAAGGGCGTGCCCCGCCAGATGTTGACGATCATCAGCGACGCCATCGCGTTTGCGGGCACTCCCAGCCAGTTGGGTCCGGGATAGGGCACCAGGTGGCTGCTGACCAGCAGCCAGTTGACGACGCTGAAGGTGGGGTCGAACATGAACCTCCAGGCCTCGTAGCTGAGCACAGTCGGGATGATGTAGGGGAGAAGCAGGGCCGCTCGCACGAAGCGCCGGTAGGGGAAGACCTGGTTCAGCAAGAGCGCCATGACCAGGCCGAGGCCGAGCTTGAAGACGGTCGTCACGCCGGTGTACAGGAAAGTGTTGACCACGGTTCCGTAGAAGACGCCGTCGGTGTTGCGAAACTCGAAGCTGTAGTTCGATATGCCGATGAACTTGCCGAGGGAGCCGAGCTCGGAATCCGTGACCGAGAGCCAGATCCCGAAAATGAAGGGATAGAGCAGGAAGAGGCCCAGGATGACGAGGGTAGGGGCCAGCAGTAGGTACCCGAGCGGCGCCTCGCGGTCATAGATCCGCGCTCGCCGCCGGTGCCAGACAGGGACCGCGTCAGCTCGGGTCGCGGTCCCCATCTCTAAGAGCCCAGGCTAGCTGCCGTCAGGGCCTCTCGAAGATCGCCTTCAGCCGAGACTCCGCCTCTTTGACCGCGGCCTCCATGTCCCCAGTGCCGCCGTTGGCCAGGGCCTTGGCGAACATGTCGGCCACGATGTATTGCGTCTGCGCCTGGGCCGTCTTCTTGCTCGGCGGGGCCGGCCAGCCTGGCCACTTGCCCGGCGCCACCACGTCCTCAAAGGCCTTGAGCTTGGGGTCGCTCTTGAATACGGGGTCGCCGTGGAACGCATCGAACGGCCCGGCGTTGTAGCCGGCTGCGACGGTCGTCCACTTCATGTACTGGTCCTTATCCATCAGGTGGAGAATCAGCGCCCTGGCGGTCTCGGCATCCGGCGACCACTTCATCACGGCGTGATTGAAGATCAGGTTCATGGCGAAGGTGCCCTTGGGGCCGCTGGGCATGGGCGCGTTGTCGGTTACGTCCGTGTACTTGTGAAACTCGATCTTCTGCCGAATGTAGATGCTGGCCCCGTTCAGCGTCCCGCTGATGCGGTCGGCGTGGTAGGCCTGGTTGTTGTCAGGGTCGAGCCACTCGGGGTGCACAACGAAGCCGTTCTTGACAGCGCCCTGCGCCCATTGGATGGCGTCGCGTGTCTCCTTGGAGTTGATGGCGACCGTCTTGCCGTCGGCATTCACCTCTTTGCCGCCGAAGCCCCATAGCACCGGGTTCCACATCGTCAGTGAGTCGCCGTAGGCGTGGCCGTCGGTCTGGGCGATCGGCTTGCCGGTCGTCTTCAGCTTGCCGGCGGCGGTAGCGAGCTCGTCCCAGGTCTTGGGGAAGCTCGTGACGCCAGCCTGCTTGAAATAGTCGGTTCGGTAGCTCCAGGCGTTGGGCACGATCGTGTAGGGGATCGCACGCCACGTGCCGCTGACTTTGCAGAAGGCCTCGTTGACGGGGTCGGGCTTGCCCAGCTTGCTGATCAGGATGTTGACCTCGTTGCTGACGTCCACGCAGGCGTCGGTATAGAGCTGCGGCCAGCCGTACTGCATCTGGATGATGTCGGGACCGGAGTTGGCCTCCACGGCAGCCGCGGTCTTGGTCTGCAGCTGGTCGCCGGTGACGGTTTCGACCGCCACCGTCACGCCGTTGGCGTCACCCCATTCGGCAGCCTGGCGCTTGAACTCGGTGTCGGCATCCTTGACAAAGCTGGTCCACTGCAGCAGCCGGATGGAGGCGCCCTTGCGCGGCTTGGGAATGGACGTGGAGCCGCCGGAAGAACCGGGGCCGCACGAGATGATTATCTCCGGGAAGGCGATGGTGGCCACGGCCACCCCGGCCGTCCGCAGGAATTCTCGGCGCGACCAGCCGGACTTGACTCTCTTCTTTCTTTGCGCCATGAACAGGAACCCCCCTTACAAGTTCAACGTGGGACGCCCTGGAGATTCCCATCTTAACTCCGGGTCCGTCTGCCGGCGTGCTCCAGCGCGAGCCTACCGGCGTGCACAACTCCCGCTGATGTGGCTGTCCGAGCTGCGCGGCCGGGGGGAAACTTTGCCTGTCAGTGTGAAACACATGGCCCTGCGCGGGGCTGGGCGGAAGACTGGGCACCCATTCCTGATCTACGGCCTCTGGGGCGCGACAGTCACGCGAGATCCCTGCTGCTCAACCGCGTTGATGCCGGCTTAGCTTCATCCAGATTTCTTGACCATAGGCCTTGTAGGTCATGAAACTCATGAGCGTGAAGCCAAGTGCAAGCCCCGCATATGTGGCGAAGTGCTCCGGGGCTTGCTGAGTCTGCGGATCGAACATGCGCCATAAACCACCAAGCACGAGGCCCCAGCCGCTCAGGGTTACCAGCACCGGCCAGCTTGCCGTCCAACGATTGTGAACGCGGACGATTGCAACGCCGGCGATCAACAGCAACGTGCCGTTCAGGTAGGTGACAGGAACCACATTGGTTCGCCAGATCTCAAGGTTGATTGCTTCGGTAAGGGCCAACGCCATCCCAGCCGGCCCGACCAACCCGGCAATCGTTTTGACCTCGCCAGTTGGGCGTCCTTGGATGCAGCCCCTTTGATGATCGACATGGCGTCTCCTCACAATTCGCGTAAACAAACTGCTTCGGTTCTCTGTGTCCGGCACTTCGCGTTGACTACCAACGCCCATCCGGTGAGGACGAACTCTCGTTTGCCTCGAGCATCGTTCAGATCCGCGCGAATCCTGAGAGTCCAAGGGCACTGCCTGGATGGGCCATCAGTCCCGCATCCGTTTGTACGGACCGACCCCCTGAGAGGCTGCGCCCGATGCACAGGGGAACCTCACCGGCGGATGCCGACCCGGCCCATCGAACGCCCGCTCTGGCCTATTAAGGCCGAAGGTCCCTCTTGAGAGAGGTACATCGGCCCCCCGCAGGGGGCCACTCGGCACGAACTCCGTCGCCGCACGGAGGCCAAAACTGAAATCGAGCCGTCCGAAGCTCACAGATGAGTCAACCCTCCACAAGAGGGACCAGGAGGAAATCGACATGAACTCGGCAATCAGGTGGCGAATCGTCAGTCTTCAGGCGGTCATGGTCGTCGTGCTCGCGGCCGCAGCGGGCTTCGCGTTCATGCAGGGCAGCTTCGTGACCAGCCAGGTCCGCGACGAGCTGACCGCGCAGCAGATCTTTTTCCCTGGCACAGACCAGGTCAAGGCAGGCGGTGCGCTAGATCCCGCGAAGTTTTCGCAGGAAATCCGCGACCAGGCCGGCAACCAGGTGACCGACGGCAACCAGGCTCGTATCTACGCCAACGACTTCATCGAGGTGCACCTGCAGGGTGTTGCCGGCGGCAAGACCTACGCCCAGGTGAGCACCCAGGCGAGCGCCCTCAGCAAGCAGATCGCGGCGACGCCGAAGGACGACCCCAACTACGCAGCGATGCAGACTCAGCTGACCACGCTCAACGCCCAGAAGACCACCCTCTTCCAGGGTGAGACTCTGCGAGGGATGCTGCTCAACTCGTATGGCTGGTGGACGGTCGGGACCTACACGACCTTTGCAGCGATCGGTCTTCTGCTCGCCTCACTCGTAGTGCTCGGCGCTCTCGTGTTCGAGCTCTTCGTGGCTGCTCGGAGGCCCGAAAGGATCAAGGTCGCGCAGCAAGTCGCCGCGTGACAGCGCTTACGGACGGCAAGCTCCGGCGGCGTCAACCCGCCGGAGCTGTTTTGTTGGAAGACTGGCGGAGCCGATCGCGAAGAAGCCGAGCCAGCCTGGTTCGGTCTAGGCTCCTGGGGTCGTCGTATGTCGGGCGAGATAAGCCGCGGCCTCGGCGCGGCGGGCGACCTCGAGCTTGGACAGTATCGTCGAGACGTAGTTCTTTACCGTCTTCTCGGCCAGCTTGAGCTCCTTACCGATCTGGCCGTTGGTCATACCTCGCGCGACGAGCGTGAGGATCCTCTCCTCCTGTGCTGAAAGCCGCGCCAGCTTTTCGTCCCGCATCGTCTTGCCCTTGCGCAGGCGCTCAAGCACAGACCGGGTCACCTCGGGGTCGAGCAGGCTCTTCCCCGCCCCGACTTCCCGGATCGCCCGCACGAGCTCGCCGCCGCGGATCTGTTTCAAGACGTACCCGGACGCCCCGGCCATGATCGAAGCGAAGAGCGCCTCGTCGTCGGCGAACGAGGTCAGCATCAGGACCTGGGTGCGCTCGAGCTTGGCGCGGATCTCGCGCGTCGCCTCGATGCCACTGCCGTCCGCCAGGCGCACATCCATCACGACCACGTCCGGACGCGTTCGCTCTGCCTGGGCGATCGCTTCGCCGACGGTGCCGGCTTCGGCGACCACCGTCATGTCGTCGTTGGCGTTGATCAAGGACTTGACCCCGTCTCGCACAACCTCGTGATCGTCGACCAGCATGATGCGAATACGAGCGGCGGACATGGTCGATATGGTCGCACCCTCGCACGCGGGGCGCGAATGTCCGGCGCCCCGGATGTGCAGGGCCGTTCGGCCCTAGACGGGAAAAGAAACGCGGAGGGTGGTCCCCTTCCCTGCCGCGCTTGTGATTTCCAGAGCTCCGCCAAGCTTGGCCGCCCGTTCACGCATGTTGTGCAGCCCGTTCCCAGGCGAATCGTTCCGGGGCCTGAACCCGACGCCATCGTCCTCGACGTACAAGACCGCTTGCGAGCCGGCGCGCTCGAGGCGAACCGACGCGTGCGCAGCCTTCGCGTGCCGCGCGACGTTCGACAGAGCCTCCCGGGTCAGCTGCACGATGTCAGCCGACCGCGTGGAAAGCATCGCCGCCAACGCGGCATCGACAGACACCTCGACGTGTTCGCGTGATCTGGATTGCATCTCATCGCCAAGATTGTGGAGCGCCTGGTCCAGCTGGCGATCGGCGAGGATCCCTGGCCGCAAGCCGAAGATGTAGTTGCGGAGATCGCGGATCACGCCGTCGAGCTGCTCAACGGCCCTTTCGATGCGTTCGGTGGCTTCCGTCTTTCCCGTGGTCAGTGCGGTGCCCTGGAGACTCATACCCACGGCAAACAGGGACTGGATGATGCCATCGTGCAGCTCTTTTGCGATCCGCTCGCGCTCCTCGAGCAAGCCCAACCGGCGCAGCTCAGACTGCACACGGTCGTAATCGAGAGCCACTGAGGCCGAGTCGGCGAGGCTCGCAACCAGACGCCTTGTCTCCTCTGAGAACGGTTTTCCCCCCTTCAGATTCGCGACCATTAGGGTCCCGGCGACGCCGCCAGGGACGCGGAGTGGGACGAAGAAGGCAGGCCCGTGTCGACCCAGGCTGATGACCGGCTGATAGCCGCGGGGGTCCTGGCCGACGTCGTCGAAGATCATCCCCTCGCCGGAGCGGATCACGGCGCCAGAGATCGAACCCTCCAGGGGAACGGCGTGACCACGCAACTCGCTCGCACGCGAGCCGGCTGCCGCAGAGACGACAAGCTGACCGGGGGTGGAGCTGCTGGTCACGACGGTCGCCGCGTCCGCCGCCGCCAGGTCACGTGCGCGCGCGGCGATCGTCTCGAGAAGCGACTCCGCTTTAGCGCCGCTGAGAACGCTCGCCATGATGTCGCGCAACGCGTCGAGCCATCGCTCGCGGGAGCGGACTTCCTCATATAAGGAGGCATTGGCGATCGCCACACCTGCCTGGGTAGCCAGGATGGCGAGTGAGTCTTCATCTTCCTGGCTGAACTCTTCGGCCGACCGCTTCTCGGCAAGGTAGATGTTTCCGAAGACGCGACCCATCGCCTGGACCGGTGCGCCTAGGAACGATCGCATCAGCGGGTGATTCGCAGGAAAGCCGACCGATTGAGGGTGGTCGGCGATGTTCTTGATCCGCACCGGTCTCGGCTCGTGGATGAGGACACCGAGCACCCCCCTTCCCGTGGGCAGGTTGCCGATCGCGCGACGCTTCTTGGCGGGAATCCCCGTCGTGACAAATTCGACCAGCGTGTCGCGCTCACCGATCACGCCCAGCGCGCCGTAGCGGGCGTCCGTAACCTGCGCCGCAAGATCGACGATTCGCTGCAGGACCATCGGCAGCGACAGCTCGGAGGCGAGCGTTAGCCCGGCCTCGAGCAGCATGTCCTTACGATCGGGGAACCGTGCCACTCGCCGGCCCGAATCTACGCCAGACGGCAGGTTCATGGAGGGCCCAATGGCCGTGCTACTGCCCACAGGCCACAGCCCAGACTCGGTGCAGTGGGGTGAGCTGGGCCGATACTTTGGCTTCGGGCTTCGAGCAACTGCTGCGCGGAACGGTCTACGATCCGCGCGGTCGTGTTCACGGTTGAGCAACGGGACGCCCTACGCGAACGCGTCTTGACCCTTGCCGAGAAGGACCGACGGGTCGTTGCTGGAGCCGCTGTCGGCTCGTTGGCAGTCGGGGGCGGCGACCGCTTCTCCGACCTCGACCTCACCTTCGCCGTCGCCGACGATGTGCCCGTTGCTCAAGTTCTCGACGACTGGACCCGCACGTTCAGCGACGAGTTCGCCGCGGTGCAGCTCGTCGACCTTGAGCGCGGGCCGACGATATACCGGGTGTTCCTGCTGCCAGACGCTCTCCAATTCGATCTGTCGCTGACGCCGGCGGCGCGCTTCGCCGCTGCCGGTCCCCGGTTCCGACTGGTGTTCGGCGAAACCGCGGAGGGCGTGCCGTCCGATGGGCGCAAGCCGCCCGCCGCCGGAGACCTCTTCGGCTGGGGCGTCATCTACGGCCTGCATGCGCGCGCGTGCATCGAACGCGGGCGTGTTTGGCAGGCGGAGCACTACATAGCCGCGGTCCGGGACCACGCTCTCTCGCTTGCCTGCCTCCGTCGGGAACTACCGGCGGTACAAGCACGCGGTTATGACGACCTGCCCGCCGACGCCCTCGCCAGCTTCAACGGAACACACGTTGGCTCCCTTGAGCCCGAGCGGCTCCGGAGCGCTCTCTCGGCGGCTTTGCGCGCGCTCTTGCACGAGGGCATGGAGGCCAACGTGCCGAGCTTGGACTCGGTCGCGGAGCGGCTCGCTGAGATGCGGTAGGAAGCCGCGGATCACGCCGACCCGGTGACCGGTTCGTCGGGAACCGCTGGGCCAGCCGAGGCGTAGAAAGGGCATGAAGTGGAGCCTCATCCTCACGACGTCGGTGGCCGCAGTCCTTGTGGTGGGAGGGTGCTCCAGCGGGTCGGCACCACGCGGTCCTGACGCAACGCCGACGCCCGGTGAAAACTTCCCGAGCGGCGTGCACTCTCCCATCACCGCCCTCTCTGGCCGCATCGTCTTCGACAATCTCCAGGACGTCTGGTCCATGAAGGCCGACGGCACGGGTCTCACCCGCCTCGCCCATTCGACCTGGCCAGATTTCGACGCCACATGGTCGCCGGACGGAGAAACGATCGCGTTCCGCTCCGAACGCAGCGGAGATTCGGAGATCTGGCTCATGCACGCGGATGGATCGGGCCAGCACCGCTTGACCCGCGGACTCGCTCCGGCCTGGTCGCCGGACGGTGCGCTGATCGCCTTCGCCGGGCCGAGTGGGTCGAGCGGGATCATCACTCTGATCCGGCCGGACGGGACGGGGCTCAGGCAGCTGCCCAACACGGAGGGCGGCGAGTATCCGTCGTGGTCACCGGACGGCACCCGGATCGCCTTCAACTCGAATCTGACCGGCGACCATCTCATGTTCGTGGCGGAGGTCGACGGCTCGAAGGTAGTGGGACCTGTCGGCGCTGGAGAGGGGTGGCAGGTCGACTGGTCGCCCGACGGGCGGTCCATCCTGTTCACGTCGCATCGCGACTACCCGGACCCCAAGCACAGGGACCTGTATGTGATGCGTCCCGACGGCTCGGACGTGCGGAGGCTGACGTACCAGGGCGCGGAAGCCCCGGCGTGGTCGCCGGACGGCCAGCACATCGTGTTCTCCTACGGGGGCCTGTTCGTCATCAATGCGGACGGCACGGGCGTGACGCCCCTCCCGACCGGCGTCGGAGAGACCGAGCTGCCCGACTGGACCGGGTGAGGCGGCGGCGTGCCCGGGCATCGTCTCGTCCGATTCGTACGCGGGCCGGCGAATGGGCAGTCGCCGTCGCCTTGGTGCAGACCGGCGACCGCGACCTCTTGACATCGTCTTGCGAGACGCAAGGGAAATCCCGGAGGTCCGGGATTGCCAACGATGCCAAGCAACCAGGGTTGAAAGGACCGGATCATCGAGCGACTGCTCGAACACCGCCTGGATCAGTTCCATGACTGCGCTCCTGCTCGTTCAGGCTGAGGTTGAAGCTTGCCCAGCCGTGGCCCTTGGCGAACGACGGAGGAGTCCCTGGACGACAGCAGTGACTGTCAGCACGATGAGCAGCAGCTCGCTCGCCATGATCCCGGCCACCGCGAAGGTCGCGAAGAACATGTGAGGGTTCTCGGAAAAAATTGAGTAAGGTGCGCTGAAGAAGCCCCGCTGCGCCACCGACACCAGCTCGCCGGCGTGACCGAAGAGAAAGGAGGTCTGGCAGAGCAGCATCAAACCCGCGATCACGCGCAGGGCGAGGTGCGAGGGCTCGCGGACGAAACGCCAGACCGCCCACCACCCGGCGGCCGCGATCGGCAAATAGATGAGGTGGAACACCGCATGGCCCCACAGTGCCGTGTAAGGCACCACGATCCCGGAGAGGAACAGGAACGGTAGGACCACAAACGGCACGAACACGAGCAACCAGAGACGAACGATGCCGACGACCGACGACGAGATCCGGGTTCTCTGGATTGCTGCCATCACGTTTCCTCCGAACAGCTGCAGCCCGTGAGCTGCGAGCGGGTTGACGGGGACAGGCGCGAGCTCATTTCTCCGTCTCAGGCTCGAGGCGGAAGAACGCTCCGGCCGACGTGATGTACGTCCGGGCCGCTCGATAGAGCAGTCGCGTCGGCAATGCCTTCTGCTGACTCGTGTGCTGTCGAATCGCGATGTTCCGTTCTTCGCCGGGCCCCAGCAGGACGGCACGGACGGCGGTCGCGCCAGCGCGGGTGATCACCCTTGCCCGGCCCGCGGCGACCAGATTGAGCACCCAATTCGCACTGTCGCCGTTGGGGTGGCCGACATACCAGAGGCTGCCGACTTGTGCGAGCACGATCAGAACGCGACGGTCGTGGCCACTCCTCCGACCGACGATGACGAGCTCCTCGATCGGGCCGATCTGGATAGCCTTCCTGACCGCCCGCACGGCGGGGGTTGGCACGAGCGCGAAGAAGATTCGGAACACCCGGGCCCACGTGCCCCGGGCTGCGTCGAAGCGCTGAAGCGTCTGGCTCGCTGCCGCCATCGGAGCACCTCCATATTCGTAGAACAGCGTTGTGCGGCGAATATACACGCTGCTATCGTGTGTGTCAATATCGATCGAACAGTTGCGGCCGGTGAAATTGCCAAGAAGGAGGCGGAGGTCACTAACAGCGCCGACGCCGGCACCGGATCAGACGCCGTGAGGACGCGGCGGCGGTACCGCCAACTCCGTCGCGCCGAGCTCGAGGCTCAGACCCGGCTACGAATCACCGAGGCGGCGATGAAGCTTCACAGTACCGTCGGCCCACTCCGGACCACCGTGACGGCAGTCGCCGAGGAGGCTGGAGTTCAGCGCGGCACTGTCTACCGCCATTTTCCAGACGAGGATGCCTTGTTTGGCGCTTGCTCGATGCACTGGTTCTCCCTCAACCCGGCGCCGAGTCCGGACGCTTGGGTCGAAATCGAGGATCCATCCCGGCGTCTCCGGCGCGCTCTCGCAGAGCTTTACCGCTGGTATGAACGCAATCAGGCGATGCTTGACAACGTCTTCAGGGACGCGCCACTCGTGTCCGCTTTGAAACCTCCGGTCGAGGGTTTCCAACGCCAGCTCTCGGCAATGCACGCCACGCTGATGCGGGGACGGCGACAGCGAGGCCGGCGGCGCGCCCGGGTCGGCGGCGCGGTCGGACACGCGATTGGGTTCGGGGCCTGGAGCTCGTTGGTCCGAGAGAACGGACTCGACAGTGCCGAAGCCGTCGACTTGATGGCAGCGATGGTTGGCTCAGTTGGCGCGCGATAGATCGCGGAGACCGACCTACCCGTACACATTTCGGACGTGCCGTGCCGACGCCTCATTAAGCATCCGGCCCTGGGAATAGAGCGGCCTACATCCCGTTCTTCGTCAACAACGTCGACTGCCCGCTCGGCGTGCAGCTGTCGGCCGGGGCGAGCTGCCACGTGCAGGTGGGCTTCGGCCCAACGATCGCCGGCAACTACTCCGGCCAGTTCGCGATCCTCGACAACGAGCCGGACCTGCGGCATCCAATCGGCGTAAGCGGCACGGCGAACCCCATCCCGGTCGCCCCCGCGGGCTCAGGGATCAATCACCTCTAGCCAGACGCTCGCTCGTGTCCCCAATCTCGCGCGCGATCTCGTCCTCGTCGGCTGTCAGGAAGCCTGCCCTCCCGCACCACTACGCGGCCGTTGACGACACGACGTGGCGATAGTCACTACTGCGGTCATTTGGAGGGTGGTTCCCCAGAAATCTGTGACCCGGCTGTGACCCGCGACGGCGCTCTTTGTGCGATTCCAGATCAAAACGAACGGAGGGGCTGGGTCGGCCGTCCAGAGTTGGGCGAATCTTTGGTCGAATTCCTACACGAACCGCTACATCCATCCAGCACTCAGTCAGACAGTCTCACTCGTGGCGTGACTGCTCGATTCAACGTCCGCTCGGCTCAACCGTCAGCGAGATTCGCCCTCGGCTCTGGTTGTGGCGACACGCCCAGTTTGGTGGTCGGCGTCAGGTCCGGTTGGGCCTCCTCTTTCGGCCCCACCTCAAGCACGACCGTGCCAGCAGAGCCGTCGACTGTAACCCGCTGACCGGTCGTGATCTGCTCGGTGGCACCGGCCACTCCGACGACGGCGGGGATGCCGTACTCGCGGGCCACCACCGCGCCGTGCGACATCATGCCGCCCATCTCCATGACCAGGGCGCCCGCGGTCAGGAAGAGAGGGGTCCAGCCGGGATCGGTGGAAGGCGCGACCAGGATCTCTCCCGGCTCGAGCCTCGCTCCCGCCGGCGAGTGAATCACGCGCGCGGTCCCGGAGACGACTCCCGGGGAGGCGGGTGAACCTCGCAGTCCCTCGCTGACCGACACCAGCGCCGCCTCCGCGTCGGTCCCGTCGGAAAGGAGCAAGCGCGGGATGCGCCGGCGCCCGTGCTCGCGGTCGTGGGCATGCCGTCGGGCGGCGACCAGTTCCCGCATGTCCTCGCCGCCGGCGGCGAGTCGCGCCTCGGGCAGGGTCAGGAAGAAGATGTCGTCTTCGTCGGAAAACAGGCCGCGCGCGACCAGGTCGCGACCGACCGGCTTGAGTAGCTCTCGCGAAGGCGTCGCGAGCAGACGGATGATGTGGAACTTCGGCGCTTCTCGGCTACCGATGAGGGCACGCACCCGACCCAGCACCACTCGGAGGATCGCCCGCCGTGGCCCATGCACCCTGGTCAGCAGCGAGGCGATCATCGCCTCCGCCTCCCTCCCGCCCTTCGCAAACTGCGCGTCGGGCGCCAGCGCGTCGTCGCCGAGGCGCACGTAATTCGCGAGCGCGCCGAGGATGTGCTCCGGGTTTTCGGACCAGCGCTCGACGCCGATGTCGATCTCGCCGATCGATCGAAAGCCGTGAAGGGCGAGAAATGACTTGAGGCCGGCCTGCAGGCGCGGTGGCAGTGTGCCGCGTTTATAGCCCGCGGCCAGCTCGCCTGGCGTGCGCCGGATCAGCGCCTCGCGTGAGTCCGCATCGGCGCGGACATCGGT
>WNGG01005157.1_pt1 | contig 23056 bp, 22 predicted proteins | sample 5400661 | NCBI WGS metagenome assembly WNGG01 (sample SAMN13153372, study PRJNA577476) | soil metagenome | isolation source: 100 cm soil or saprolite under Garry oak tree replicate 1 | place: USA:California | collected 2016-06-15
GCTACTTCGTCTACGACTCCAAGAAATCGGGGGCGGTGACGATCTCGCACCTGCGCTTCGGCCCGCGCCCCATCCGCTCGGCCTACCTGATCCAGAAGGCCGGCTTCGTGGGCTGCCACCAGTTCGGCTTCCTCGACCGGTACGACGTGCTGGAATACGCGGCCCCGGGGGCCGTGGTCCTCCTGAACGCCCCCCATGCCCCCGAGGACGTCTGGGCCCGGCTCCCTCGGGAGGTGCAGGAGCAGGTGGTGACCAAGCGGCTGCGGCTCTACACCATCGACGCCTACCAGGTGGCGAGGGACACCGGCATGGGCGGGCGGGTCAACGCCATCATGCAGACCTGCTTCTTCGCGATTTCGGGCGTGCTGCCGCGGGAGGAGGCGATCGCGAAGATCAAGCAAGCGATCGAGAAGACCTACGGCAAGAAGGGAGCCGAGGTCGTGCGGCGCAACTTCGCGGCTGTGGACGAGACCCTGAAGAACCTCCACCCGGTGGCGGTGCCGGGGGCCGCCACCACGACCCGCGTTCGCCCGCCCCTCGTGGCCGACGAAGCCCCCGCCTTCGTGAAGCGCGTCACCGCCATGATGATCGCGGGCAAGGGAGACCTGCTCCCGGTGAGCGCCTTCCCCGTCGACGGCACCTGGCCCACCGGGACCAGCCGCTGGGAGAAGCGCGGGATCGCCCTCGACATCCCGGTCTGGGATCCCGCGATCTGCATCCAGTGCAACAAGTGCGCGCTCGTCTGCCCGCACGCGGCCATCCGCGCCAAGGTCTATTCCCCGGACTCCCTGGCCGCCGCCCCCGCCGCGTTCCTGGCCGACGACTTCAAGTCCACCGACCTGAAGGGGCTCAAGTACACGATCCAGGTGGCGCCCGAGGACTGCACGGGCTGCGGCCTGTGCGTCCAGGTCTGCCCGGCGAAGCACAAGACGACGCCCCGCCACAAGGCCATCGACATGCACCCGGCGCCGCCCATCCGCGAGCGGGAGCGCGAGAGCTACGCGTTCTTCCTGGGCCTGCCCGAAGTCGATCGCACCCGGGTGAAGCTGGACCTGAAGGGAACGCAGCTCCTCGAGCCGCTCTTCGAGTACTCCGGGGCCTGCGCCGGCTGCGGCGAGACGTCCTACGTCAAGCTGCTCACCCAGCTCTTCGGCGACCGGGCCATGATCGCCAACGCCACCGGGTGCTCCTCGATCTACGGCGGCAACCTCCCCACGACGCCCTACACCACGAACCGCGATGGCCGCGGCCCCGCCTGGGCCAACTCCCTCTTCGAGGACAACGCCGAGTTCGGCCTGGGCTTCCGCCTGGCCCTGGACTCACACCTCGAGCAGGCCCGCCGTCTCCTGGAGCGCCTCGCCCCGAGCCTGGACGCCAACCTGATCGGGGGCCTGGTCGCCGCCGACGGGGATCCCCGGAGCCGAGGCCGCGCTGTTGCGCGAGCTGGCCGACTACCTGGTGCGCAAGAGCGTCTGGATCGTGGGGGGCGACGGCTGGGCCTACGACATCGGCTTCGGCGGCCTCGATCACGTCCTGTCCACGGGCCGCGACGTGAACGTCCTCGTCCTGGACACCGAGGTCTACTCCAACACCGGCGGCCAGCAGTCGAAGGCCACCCCCCGGGGGGCGGCCGCGAAGTTCGCGGTGGCGGGCAAGGAGACGGCCAAGAAAGACCTCGGGATGATGGCGATGGGTTACGGCAACGTTTACGTCGCGCGGGTGGCCCTCGGGGCCAAGGACGCCCAGACCGTCCACGCCTTCCTTGAGGCCGAAGCGTACCCCGGCCCCTCGCTGATCATCGCCTACAGCCACTGCATCGCCCACGGCTACGACATGGCGCTCGGGGCCGAACAGCAGAAGCTCGCGGTGAGCTCCGGCGTGTGGCCTCTCTACCGGTTCGATCCCCGGCGCGTTGCCGCCGGCGAGCCGCCCCTGAAGCTCGACTCGGGGCCGCCCAGGACATCGGCGCGGGACTACATGCGCAACGAGACCCGCTTCCGGATGGTCGAGAAGGGGGACCCGGAGCGCTTCAAGCGCCTTCTTGCCACCGCCGAGCGCGACGCCCGACAGCGCTACGCCGTCTACGAACAGCTCGCGGGCTTGACCATACCGCGGGTGGACGCGGAGACCGTCGAAGCATAGGGAGTGAGCGTCATGGACCTCAAAACCAAGTACCTGGGCCTCGAGCTTCCCCATCCGTTCATGCCCGGAGCCTCGCCCCTGGTGGACGACCTGGACATGGTCAAGCGCCTGGAAGACGCGGGCGCGGCGGCCATCGTCATGCACTCCCTGTTCGAGGAGCAGATCACTCGGGAGCAGATCGCGAGCTTCCTGCACACGGAGCCGCACGGCGAGTCCTACGCCGAGGCCCTCTGCTATTTCCCGAGCCCCGACCGCTTCGCCCTGGGGCCCGAGGAGTACCTGGAGCACATCACCCGCATCAAGGGAACGGTGCGTTGCCCGGTCATCGCCTCCCTCAACGGCACCACCCTGGGGGGTTGGCTCGAGTACGCGCGGGCCATCGAGCAGGCGGGGGCCGACGCCCTCGAGCTCAACGTCTACGCCCTCCCCTCCGACTTCGAGGAGGACAGCCGGGACATCGAGGACCGCACGGTCGAGATGCTGCGCGAGGTCAAGCGGCGGATCCGCATTCCCGTGGCCATGAAGCTCTCCCCTTTCTACACGGCCCTTCCCCACTTCGCCCGGCGTCTCGAGGGCGCCGGGGCCGACGGCCTCGTCCTCTTCAACCGCTTCTACCAGCCGGACCTCGACCCGGAGACCCTGGAAGCCACGCGCCACCTCCAACCCTCCAGCCCGCGCGAGCTGCCCCTGCGCCTGCGCTGGCTCGCGATCCTCTCCGGGCGGATCCGCCCCTCGCTGGCCGTGAGCGGCGGCGTGCACGGCTCCCAGGACGCCATCAAGGCGATCATGTCGGGCGCCCACGCGGTGCAGCTCGTCTCGGCCCTCCTGCGCGCGGGACCGGAGCACCTGAAGCGGCTCCGCATGGAGACCCTGGCCTGGATGCGAGAGCACGAGTACGAGTCCCTCGAGCAGATGCGAGGAAGCATGAACCTCGAGGCCTGTCCCGATCCCGCCGTCTACGAGCGCGCGAACTACATGCTCGTGCTCCAGAGCTGGCGCGGGCGCTGAAGGCAGGCCATGGGTTGCCCGCTCCCCGCCCGGGAGGCCACGGACGGCCGGCCCGGGGACACCGAGACCGAGCCCCGCATGGGGATCGTGCTCGTGGGCAACCCGAACGTGGGCAAGAGCGCGCTCTTCGGCGCCCTCACGGGGACTTACGTCACGGTCTCCAACTACCCGGGGACCACGGTGGAGATCACGACCGGCGCCGCCGTGGTGGCGGGGCGGAAGCTCCCCGTGGTCGACACTCCCGGCACGGCGACGTTCCTCCCCTCGTCGGAGGACGAGCGGGTGACGCGCGACATCCTGCTCCGGGGACGGCCCCACGCGGTCGTGGTGGTGGGCGACGCGAAGAACCTCGACCGCGGGCTGCTGCTGGCCGTCCAGCTCGCGGAGATGGAGGTCCCCCACGTCCTGTGTCTCAACATGATGGACGAGGCGGCCACTCGAGGCATCGGGGTCGACGTGGCCACCCTGGGGGAGCGGCTGGGAGTCGCGGTGGTGCCCACGGTGGCCGTCCGACACGAGGGCATCCGGCCCCTCCTCGCGAGCCTGGAGTCGCCCGGCTGCGGCGGCGCGCGGATCGCGTACCCGCCGCCTATCGAGCGTGCCGTCGCCTCGGTGACGCCTCGGCTCCCCGCGACGCCCCTGGCACCCCGCGCCCTCGCCCTCATGGTCCTGGCGGGCGACGAGACCCTGGCTTCCTGGCTTCGCGCGCAGGTGAGCCCGGCCGCTCTCGTCGCCATCGAGGACGCGGAGGAGCGCCTGCGGCGCGAGATCTCGGAGCCGGTCGCGCTCGCGGTGGACCGGGCGCGCCGGCGGGCCGTCGCCCGCCTGGCCTACGGCCTCACCCGCCGCGCCACTCCGACTGGCTCCTCCCGCCGGTGGCTGGCTCGCCTCGAGCCGCTCACGACGCACCCCCTCTGGGGGCTGCCGATCCTCGGGATCGTCCTGCTGCTGGCCTACCTCTTCGTTGGGGTGCTCGGGGCCCGGACCCTCGTGGACCTCCTCGAGCAGGGCCTGTTCGGGCGCTGGATCAGCCCCGCCGCGACCGCGCTGGCCACCCGCTTCGTGCCGTGGGCCCTCCTCCGCGATCTCCTCGTGGGCCCGTACGGGGTGATCACGATGGCGCTCGCCTATTCCCTCGCTCTCGTGCTGCCCATCGTGGGGACGTTCTTCGTCGCCTTCGGCGTCCTGGAGGACTCCGGGTACCTGCCGCGCCTCGCGGTCATGGTCAACCGCCTCTTCAAGAAGATCGGCCTCAACGGCAAGGCGGTGCTCCCCATGGTCCTGGGCCTCGGCTGCGACACCATGGCGACCCTGACCACGCGCATCCTGGAGACGCCCAAGGAGCGCCTGATCGTGATCCTGCTCCTGGCCCTGGGCGTGCCCTGCTCGGCTCAACTGACCGTGATCCTCGCGATGTTGTCGGGCCTCCCACCCGCGGCCTTCCTCATCTGGCTCGGGGTCGTGCTCGGCGTGATCTTCGCGGTGGGACGTCTCGCCGCCCGCGTCCTCCCGGGACGCGGGAGCGACTTCGTCCTCGAGCTGCCGCCCCTGCGCCTGCCGCGACCGGGCAACATCCTCGTCAAGACCCTGGCCCGGATCGAGTGGTACCTGAAGGAGGCGGTTCCCCTCTTCGTGCTGGGCACACTCATCCTGTTCGTCGCCGACCGCCTGCACCTGCTCGGTACCTTGCAGCGGACGGCGGAGCCGCTCCTCGGAGGTCTCCTGGGCCTGCCGCGTGAAACGGCCGAGGCCTTCGTCGTCGGATTCCTGCGCCGCGACTTCGGCGCCGCGGGACTCTACCGGCTGGCCCACGAGGGCCGGCTGGACGGCGTCCAGGTCGTGGTCGCCATGGTGACGATCACGCTCTTCATTCCCTGCATCGCCCAGTTCTTCATGATGGTGAAGGAGCGCGGCTGGCGCACGGCGCTCGCCATCGCCGCCTTCGTCTTCCCCCTCGCGATCGGCATGGGCGGCGCGAACCCGGACGTCGCGGACGTCCCCTTCACGCCCGTCGACGATCCGCTCGCGGGGGCCACCGTCTTCGCCTGCCCGCTGTGCGGGGGTCGCTTCACCCACGGTGGCCAGGTGTGCGGGGGGTGTCCGCTGACCAGGGGCTGCGACCTGGTGCGGTGCCCGCACTGCAGCTATGCGTTCCCACGCTCCTCGCGCCTCGTGGACTGGTTCCGGCGCCGGGTGGGCGCGCGATGGAGGCGCTTGTGAGCCATGACAAGGACCTGGCCGACCAGGACGTCGAGGAGCTGGCCGAAGAGCTGTGGACGCTCGCCGAGCAGGGCCGTGACCGCCTCCTCGACCTGCGGGAGACGAGCCAGGTGGCCGGCGTCGACTCCGCGTTGTCCCAGCTCGTTCGCCGCGGGCTGGCCCGGACCCACGGTGAACGGGTGAGCCTGACGACCGCGGGCGGCGAGCTCGCGGGGCGGCAGGTGCGCCGCCACCGCCTGGCCGAGAGCCTCTTCACGACCGTCCTGGAGATGAAGGACGACGCGTCGGTGAACCGCACCGCTTGCGTGATCGAGCACGTGCTCGACGCGGGCATGACCGACTCGATCTGCACCTTCCTCGGCCACCCCCAGGTCTGCCCCCATGGCAAGCCGATCCCCCGAGGGCCCTGCTGCCGCTCGCTGACGCGGACGCTGGAGCCCCTCGTTCAGCCCCTGGACCGGCTCCCCGTGGGAGAGGAAGCCCGCGTGGTCTACATCGCTCCCCGGGAGCCGGCCCGGCTCGTCCGACTCTCGAACCTGGGCGTGGTCCCGGGGGCCATCCTCCGCCTCCAGCAGCGAAGCCCGGCGGCCGTCCTCCGGGTCGGGGAGACGACTCTCGCGGTGGAGCCCGAGGTTGCGGGCGAGATCTACGTGAAGCGCGTGGGTTGAGGAGTGCCTTCGCCGCTGACTCTCGCCGCGGCCGCGGCCATTCTGCTGCATCGACTGCGGGCCGGGCACCAGGCCTGGCGCACGTATCGGGGAACTCGCGTCGTCACCTGCCCGCGCGGGAACGCGCCGGCCGCCGTGGAAGTCGACGGCAGGCTGGCCGCCGGCACCGCAGCCCTGGGCCGGCCCTGGGTGCGACTCCGTCGCTGCACACGCTGGCCCGCACCCTGCGCCCGCGAATGCCTCGCCGGGATCCGGGCCGCACCCGCGGAAAGCCTCGTCCGGAACGTCGTGACCCGATGGTCCGCGGGTCACTCCTGCGCCCTCTGCGGGTCCTCCTTGGCCGAGCCTGGCCCGGGCGGCTTCGGGCCCGCCCTGCTCGGGCGAGATGGCGTCACCGTCGCCTGGCAGGATCTGCCCCCCGAAAGCCTGCCCGAGTGGCTCCGCACGCATCGGCCGGTCTGTTGGTATTGCCACGTGGCGGAGCAGTTCCGCCGCGAGCGGCCGGATCTCTTCTCACGGATCCGGACCGACGTGGGCCCGCTCCCACGCGAATGAGGTCGAGGGTGTCCTCTCCCCGCACCGAGCAATCGGCGCTGCGGCGGGCGACGAGGCGCAAGGAAGCGTTGATCGCGATCCTCGCCCTCGCCGGGATCGCCGCCCATCTCCTGTTGCGGCACGCGGTGTGCGCGCCGGAGGACGTGAGCCTGCTCCCGCTCTATCTCACCATCGTTGTCGGTGGCGCGCCGCTCCTCTTCGACATCGCGGCCCGCGCCATCCGGCGCGACTTGGGCTCGGACCTGCTCGCCGGGATCGCCATCGCGGTCTCCGCTCTCCTCCAGGAGTACCTGGCGGGCGCGTTCGTGGTGCTGATGCTCGCCAGCGGCCAGGCCCTCGAAGGCTACGCCGTGGGCCGCGCGTCGTCCGTCCTTCACGCCCTGGCCCGCCGCGTGCCGTCCGTTGCGCACCGGCGTCGGGGCGACGGACTCCACGACGTGCGCCTGGACGAGATCGCGGCTGGGAATCTGCTCGTGGTCCTGCCACACGAGATCTGCCCGGTGGACGGCCTCGTCGTCGAGGGCCACGGCGTGATGGACGAGTCCTACCTGACGGGCGAGCCATTCCGGATCTCGAAGGCGCCCGGCGCCAACGTGCTGTCCGGAGCCATCAACGGAGAGACGGCCCTCACCATCCGCGCCGTGCGGAAGGCCGTCGACTCCCGTTACGCGCGGATCATGCAGGTGATGCAGGAGACCGAGCAGCGGCGGCCGCGGCTGCGCCGGCTCGCCGACCGTCTCGGGGCCTATTACACTCCGGTGGCCTTGCTGTTGGCCGCCGCGGCCGGCATCGCCGCGGGCGATCCCCGCCGCTTCCTCGCCGTCATGGTCGTGGCCACGCCCTGCCCGCTGCTCATCGCCATCCCGGTGGCGATCATCGCATCCGTGTCGTTGGCCGCCCGCCGGAGCATCGTGGTGAAGGACCCGGTCGAAGAGATCGACACCTGTCGCACGATCGTTCTCGACAAGACCGGCACCCTCACCTACGGAGAGCCCACGCTCAGCGAGCAGGTGTGCGGCGCCGCTCAGACGCGAGGACAGGTCCTCGAGCTCGTGTCAGGCCTCGAGCAGTACTCGAAGCACCCGCTCGCCGCCGCGATTTTGCGCGCCGCCCGCGCGGAAGGGGTCGCACCCCCGCCCGCGACCGCGGTCAGCGAGCGGCCCGGCGAGGGCATGACGGGGACGGTGTTGGGCCACCGCGTCCAGGTGACCGGCCGTCGGGGGGCCGAGGCGCTCAACCCGGGCCTCACGGCCCTGCTGCCGCCCACGGCTTCCGGGCTCGAGTGCGTGGTCCTCGTCGATGGGGCCTACGCCGCCACCTACCGCTTCCACGATCGGGCTCGTGATGAGAGCCGATCCTTCATCTCCCATCTGCGCCCGAAGCACCACTTCCGGCGGGTGCTGCTGGTGTCCGGGGACCGCGAGGCCGAGGTGCGGTACCTGGCGGAGCGGGTAGGCATCACGGAGGTCTACGCGAGCCGCAGCCCGGAGGAGAAGGCGGCCATCGTAACCGCGGAGACGCGCCGGGCCAAGACGCTCTTCGTGGGCGACGGAATCAACGACGCACCCGCCATGGTGGCGGCCACAGTCGGGCTAGCCTTCGGTCACAACAGCGACGTCACGACCGAGGCCGCCGGGGCCGTCATCATGGACTCGTCGCTGGAGAAGGTGGACGAGTTCTTCCACATCGGTCGGCGCATGCGCGCGATCGCGCTGCAGAGCGCGGTGGGGGGCATGGCCCTGAGCATGGTGGGCATGCTCTTCGCCGCCGCCGGCGCGCTCCCGCCGGTGGCGGGCGCGATCGCCCAGGAGGCGATCGACCTCGGCGCGATCCTCAACGCGCTGCGCATGGCCGTGCCGCCCCGCCGGCTGTCCGACTTCAACGCCGGCAGGCGCAAATAAAGAGGACGCTTCGGGGTGGGCACGCAACTCTTTCGGCTCCTTCGGCGTGGCCGCGTGGGTCGCTTGCCGGAGATCAACCCGCTCAACCGGTTGGCGCTCTGGTCGCCGTGCCCTGGGTTGGCACGGGGCTTGGTCTCCTCCAGGCTGGAGGACAGCCATGGGGCTGCCCGCCATCCACCCCTGGAAATCCGAGTCGACGCCGGGCGCCATCCGCCACGTCCTCTTCCCCTCGGATCTCTCGCCCGCGTCCGATCGCGCGCTCGACCACGCGCGCTTCTTGGCCGTGCGCTTCGGCGCGCGCCTGACGCTCTATCACGTCGTGGAGACACCCCCTTCCCGCGACCAGGGGCTCTCCGATCCCGTGGACGAGGCCTGGCGGCGGGCCGCCGAGCAGGTGCGCGGACACCTGGACTGCCTGGCCGGGCGCCTTCCCAACAAGATCGACATCGTGGTGGAGCGGGACAGCTCCGCCCACCAGGCCCTCGTGGCTCACGCCCTCAAGACGCGACCGGACCTCATGGTGATGGCCACCCACGGCCGGGAAGGGCTGGCGCACCTGCTCGCCGGCAGCGTGACGGAGATCGTCCTCCAGCAGGGCCGGTGCCCGGTCCTCTGCGTGCGCGAGCCGGAGCACGGCGTCGCCCTGCCCTATCGCCGCATCCTCGTGCCCACCGACCTCTCGCCGGCTTCGCGCCGCGCCTTTCCCCTGGCGGCTCTGCTCGCGCGAAGCTTCGAGTCCGAGGTGCTGGCGCTCCACGTGGCGCAGGTCGACGCGCCCCGGAGCCTGGTGGGGGTTTCCCACGCCGTTGAGGGCTCACCCTCCGAGGCCGAGGTCGCCCGCTTCGTGGAGCACGACTTCCGGGACGTCCGCGTGACCCCGCGCGTGCTCCTCGGGTCCGCGTGGGACGGCATCGTCGAGACCGCCCGGGCCGAGCGGGTCGACCTCATCGTCCTGTCGACTCACGGCCACGACAGCCTGAGCGATCGTCTCATCGGGAGCCACGCGGAGCGCGTGGTGCGCCACGCGCCCTGCCCGGTGCTCATGACGTAGGCAGCCCCCCCGGGCGGCCTGCCCAAGGAGGTGCACGATGGCGCGACTGACCTGTCTGGTCATTGCCGGCGTCCTGGCCTGGTCCGCGCTCCCGGCGCGACCGGCGGAGGCCGGCTCGCAGGCCGCAGAGTCGGTTGTCGGGTTGGACGGCGCATCCCTGTTCAAGACGTACTGCGCGAGCTGCCATGGGCCGTCCGCGAAAGGCGACGGACCCCTGGCCGACCACCTGCGGATCCGCCCACCGGACCTCACCCTGTTCGCGAAGCGGAACGCCGGCAAGTTCGCCACCGACAAGGTCGAGCGCATCATCGACGGCCGCGCCCCGGTGAAGGGCCACGGCGGGTCGGACATGCCGGTCTGGGGCGACGCCTTCAAGCGCTCGAGCGAGGGCTACAGCGAGGCCGCGGTCAAGGCCCGCATCAAGGCCCTGGTGGAATACCTGGAAGGCCTCCAGGTCAAGTAGGGGTGCCGGCCCCCACCCGACGCCTCTGGTCGAGGCGACGGGCCTTGAGGGCGAGCAGGCCCGCGAAGAGCAGGAGCATGGCCGCGGCCACGGCCAGGCCTTTGCGTCGATACTGGTACTCCTCCAGCCGAGCCGAGGCGGCCTTCTCGACCTCCGCGGCCACCCCCACGCCGTCCGCGACCACTTTTGCGAAGCGGTTCTCGGAGAAGGCATGGACCTCCACCCGTGCGCGCACCCCCGCGTCGGCGGCGCCCGCGAGCTCGTAGGTCGGTCGCTCGACGTCCATCCCCAGGCGCTCGGCCCGGGCGAGGGAATCGCGCGCGCGGGCCGTGGCCGCGCCCAGCCGAGCCAGGTCGTTCTTCATGCGAGCCGTGGCCTGATCGCAGCGGTCCCCCGACTGGTGGCAGGCGCCGCAGGCCCCGCCCACGCCCGCGCCCAGCAGGTCGTCGCGGGGGGCCAGTATGTCGTGGTGCGAGTGGCACGTGGTGCAGGGCGGCGCGCCGCGCTGCCGGAAGTGCCCGGCGTGGGTCGAGCCCTCGAAGAGCTCCGCCTGGGTCACGTGGCATCGGCCGCACACGTGGGTCACCGCGAGGACGCCGGGGGGAGCGGCTCCATGGTTGCCATGGCAGTCGTTGCAGGCGGGCGCCCCCAGGTCTCGCTCCACGAGCCGCTTCTGACCGTGCACGCTCAGCTTGTATTTCTCGAGCTGGTCGGTCGGGATGCCGGCGCCCTTCATGTAGATCGGGTTGTGACAGCCCGTGCAGGTCTCGACGATCCGCGCCTTGCTCGCGCTGGAGGCGGGGTCCTCGACGGGCCGTATTCCGTGGAAACCGTGGCAGGAGACACAGGTCGCCACCCTGAGGTTGCCCAGAGCGGCCAGCTTGCCGTGGCGGCTCGTCCGGTACTGCGCGAGCTGGTCGGTGGGCAGGCGCGGGCTCACCACCCGCATGCGCTCGATGTCGGAGTGGCAGCTACCACAGAGCTGAGCCACCGCCCACCCCTTGGGGCGGCCGATGAAGCCCCGGGCACGGCTCATGGCCTGCTCCTCGTCCTCCACCGCGGGATTGCCGTGGTGGCAGTCGACGCAGCTCAAACCCGCCGCGCGGTGGACGTCGACGCCCGCCTGCTCGAGCACGTCACCGTGGCAGTCGACGCAGGAGTTCGTGGGCGCGGGCGGCGCCGGGGTGGCGGGCGGGCCGAGCAGGGCCCCTGCGAGGGCGATCAGCGAAGCCAGGCGTAGCATGTGAGACTCAGCAGATAGGCGAAGACGATCCAGCCCGCCGCCGTGAAGCGAGGGCTCGGCTCACCGCGAGCGGCCCGGCGGTCCAGGAACGGAACGAGGGCGAAGAGCAGCCCGAGCACGGCGAAGCCGACCGCTCCCACCGCCTCGCCCTCGAAGGGCCCGACGTGGGAGGGGATCACCTTGAGCTGCTGGAAAGGCGCGTAGAAGTACCACTCGGGCTTGATGCCGGGCGGAGCGGAGGCGAACGGGTTCGCCTTGGGCCCCAGCTCGGCCGGCACCAAGGCGGCCAGGGCCGCCAGCAAGGCCAGGGCGAGAGTCCAGCCCACGGCGTCCCGCAGCAGGAAATCCGGGAAGAAGGGCCGCGGGCGCCCCGTCTCCGGTACCCCCGGAGCGACGCTCATCCCGTGCCGCTGGACCAGGAGCAGGTGCCCCCCGACGAGGAGGAGGGCCAGCAAGGGCAACACCACCACGTGAAGAGCGAAGAAGCGGGCGAGGGTAGCGCCGGTCACGTCTTCCCCGCCGCGCAGGAGCTGGAGAAGGGTCTGGCCCACGAACGGGAAGGAGCCGGCCACCGCCGTCCCCACCGAGGTGGCAAAGAAGGCCACCTCGTCCCAGGGCAGCAGGTAGCCCGAGAAGCCGAAGCCGAGGGCCACTCCCAGCAGACTGATCCCCGTGAGCCAGGTGAGCTCGCGGGGGGGGCGATAGGCCTTCCCGAGGAACGCGGTGAACATGTGGAGGGCGAGGACGCCGATGAAGATGTCGGCGGACCAGCGGTGCAGGGAGCGGATCAGCCAGCCGAATGGGATGTCCCCCGAGATGCGCTTCACGCTCTCGTAGGCAGTCGACACCCCCGGCTCGTAGTAGAGGAGCAGGAGCAGCCCAGTGCCGAGCTGGATCGCGAACAGGAAGAGCGCCATCCCGCCGAGGTAGTAGAAGAGGGAGAAGCGGTGGCGGGGCACCGCCTTCTCCGCCATCAGGTGGCGCAGGGGCCCGAGGCCGGCCCGGTCGTCGAGCCACCGCCAGACCCTATCCAACCTCCGCCTCCGCGACGTACACCTCATCGCCCTTCACGACCACCGTGTGCTCCGGGAGCGGACGCGGAGGCGGCCCTCCCACGTTCTTCCCCGTGAGGTCGAAGCGGCCGTCGTGGCACGGGCAGAAGAGCATGCTCATGTCCTCGCGATAGCGGACCGTGCAGGACAGGTGCGTGCACCGGGCGGAGAAGGCGCGCCACTTCCCGTCGGGCGTGTGGACGAGGATGGCCGGACGGGTGCCGAAGGGAAAGACCTTGCCGCTGCCCGCCGGCAGCTCCCCCGCTCGGGCCGCCAGCACGGCTCCCTTCGCCCGTCCCCGGGCCCGGGGCGGCGGGAAGACGAACTGCAGCACCGGATACACGATCGCGCCGAGGGTCCCCACGGCCGAGAGACCGAGGAGCCAGTCGAGAAGCGCTCGCCGCGTGGGCGCTATTGCCTCGCCGGCCGGGGGACGATCAAGATCCGCCATCCGTTGTCCTCCCCGAGCACGCGTCGAACGGCCTCACCGACTCGTGCCACGTCCGTCGGGCCACGATTATCGCTTACCTGGGGGTGAGGTGCGGGTGCCCTCATCTGCGTCACGGGATGGAGTGCCCCGACCAGGCTCGTGGCCGAGCCCCCAGACGTCTGAGCCGCTCCTCCATTGCCGCCGCGCAGCGGCGTTCATCCTCGTCCACACCGTTGAAGGTCCCGTCGCGGTGCAGGATCGCCATGTTCAGCTCGATCTCCGGTGTCCATCGCGTCTCGGGCCGCAAGTGGACCGAGGCGTCGAAGGGCGTCAGCTCGCAGCGGGTGGGGCCCTCGTCTTTCGGGACGACGGCGAGGGCGATTTCCCGCAATGTCTCGTAGTGCCGGCGGCACGTTTCACATCCCGGACCGTCTCCCAGCGCCTCGGGATGGCGCGCCAGAAGCGTCAAGTCGAAGCCCACCTGAACGCGCCGGTGCTGGTCGAACTCGACGCGCGGGGACAGTTCCCAGCAGACCCGGTGCTCCCGAATCCAAGCCCGCATCCCATCCACGTTCAGCGCGTCCGCCTCGGATCGTGCGCGACGAGGCGCACGATTTGCGGTTTTCCCCTCCGGAGCGCCTACTGTGGCCAAGGTTTCCCTCATCGGCGGTCCCCGTGAGACTTCTGCGCCCCCAGAGTGCAATTTCGTGACCAGCCGCGGCCTGGCAGGGCGATTGCTGTGACACGAGGGAGGGAAGAGGTGGCCCGTGTCCATTTGGGCGAAGTCGTAGGCGATGTGGCTCGTGCTCCTAGTAGCGATGATGGGGAATGGGCTCCTTCGTGGCCTAGTGCTGCAGCCACGTCTTGGGGAACATCTCGCGCGCCAAGTGGCCTCTCTACTGGGCGCGTGCATCATCCTGGCTCTCACCGGACCGTTCGTGCGGCGGCTCGGAGATGCCGGTTCCCGCCAGCTTCTCGGTGTCGGCCTTCTCTGGCTAGTCCTGACGATCGGCTTCGAGCTGCTGCTGGGCCACCACGTCTCCGGTGCAAGCTGGGAGACACAGCTCGCCGACTACAACCTGTTGCAGGGGCGCTTGTGGCCGCTCGTCCTCTTCACCACTTTCCTGGCGCCGTGGCTGTGGGGTCTGCTCCGCAGGCACGCTCTGGTGTCGTGAGATGCGCATCTTGGTCGCCCTGATCCTGCTCGGCCACGGCTTCGCGCACCTTCCCGGCTTTCTCGTAGCCTGGCGGCTCGCGACCCTCAGCGAGCTGCCCCATCGGACGACCGTGCTCGCCAACTCCTTGAACGTTGGGGAAAGTGTAATCCGCGTGCTGGGTGCCCTGTGGCTGATCGCCGCTCTCGCCTTCGCGGCTTGCGGCATGGGCGCCCTGGGGCGCGCGTCCTGGTGGCTGCCGATCGCGGTGATGGCGGCCGCGGTTTCGGTCGACCTCTGTATTCTCGGCTGGCCGGACTCACGGATCGGCGCCTTCGTCAATGTCGGGATCGCCGTCCTCTTGCTGGTGGCCAGGCGGACGGGCAGCCTTCCGTAGAGCGATCCGGAAGCTGCCTAGTATTGCGACCGCAGGCGCTCGATGCCGGGGGCCAGGGTCTTGCGCCAGGCATCCTCGACGTCGGCCGAGAACTCGGGATCGTGCTGGCGCGCGGCCTCCAGCAGGCACTCGAGCCAGGTGTCGTAATGCGCGGGCCGAACGTCGAGATCGCTGTGGGCGTGGCGGGCCGCGAGTCGGTCCAGCTCCTTCCAGGCGACGCCCTCGCCGGTGGACTCCGCAGCGACCGCCATGATGTAGAGCGAGTCCGAGAGGATGCGCGTCTGCCGCGCGAACTCCGTGTGCTTGAACTTTTCGCGCACCTCGGCGGATGAGCCGATGAACAGGTTGTAGAAGTCGTGAAGGAAGCTGGGCGCGGCCAGGCACCGGCCGAGGCTCGTCCGGAAGGTCTCCACGAATCGGCTGGCCATGAGCGCTCCTCTAAGGCCCGAGCGGGCTGGCGCCGGGCAGTATACGCCACGCCGATGTCCACGCTGGCGTGCCCGGTCCGTGGGCGGAGGAACCACGGATGCCTCCGTCATTCCTGCGCGGCTGGCGCAAACTTTGCGGTCTTGCCCGGCCCACAAGCAGTCGGGCTCTCTACAGCCAGCGGTTTACGAGCCCGCAGGCCGCTTCGGACTGGCCGACCTCTTGCACTTCCATCCGCTGTGGGAGGGCAAGCCACCAGCACCGGCGCAGCGCCGTCGGCCGAGAAGCCGAAGCCGATCCCGTCGCCCGAATACTGCAAGGGATGCGGCCGCTGCGTCGAATCCTGCGCCCACCGCTGCATCGAGGCCGGGACCGCGATCCACCCGGGAACGGGACTGGTGCCGGTCGTCGTCCATCTCGAGAGCTGCACGGGCTGCGGACTCTGCTTCGAGGCCTGCCCCGAGCCCTACGGCCTGCGGCGGGCCCTCTTCGAGGTCGCGTCCTTCGATCCGCCGCGGCTACTCCCGCTCTCCTTCGCTCCGGCGGCGACCCCGGAGTCGATCCCCGATGAATCCGTGGCCCTGCCCGACAGCCGCCCGCTGGTGGTCAAGGGGACCTACGCCTCGGCCATCGGGGCGATCCTCGCTGGATGCCGCCACTTCTTCGGCTACCCCATCACGCCCTCCACGGAGGGGGCGGAGCTGATGGCCAAGCTGCTGCCCCGGCTCGACGGCGTCTTCCTGCAGGCGGTGAGCGAGGTAGCGGCGATCAACATGATGTACGGCGCCGGCGCCGCCGGCCTGCGCTCCCTGACCTTCACCTCGTCGCCCGGCTTCAGCCTGATGCTGGAGGGCCTCTCGTACATGATCGGCGCGGAGCTGCCGGGCGTCGTGGTCGACGTGATGCGCGGTGGCCCCGGCCTCGGCAACATCGCTCCCGAGCAGTCGGACATCAAGCTGGCGTGCCGCGGCCTCGGTCACGGGAACACCCGTGCCATCGTCCTTGCTCCGGCGACTCCCCAGGAGATGCTCGACCTCACCATCCTGGCCTTCGAACTCTCTTTCCGCTACCGCAACCCCGTGATCGTCCTCGCCGACGGCTACCTGGGCCAGATGACGGGCAGGGTCGCGCTGCCCCGGACCCTGCAACGACCGGGGTTGCCGGCGTGGGCGGTGGCGGGCGACGCGGCCCACCGGCGCAACCTCGCATCGTCGATCCACCTGAGCGAGGCGGAGCTCGAGGCCCACAACCGTCACCTCCTCGAGAAGTACGACCGCATGGCGGCGGCCGAGCCGCGGGCCGATCTCTTTCACGCCGACGACGCCGAGGTCCTGCTCCTGGCCTCCAACACCCCTGCGCGCATCGTCAAGGGAGCGGTGGCCGAGCTGCGGCGGAAGGGGATCAAGGCAGGGCTCTTCCGGCCGGTGACGCTCTGGCCCTTCCCGATCCGGCTTCTCGAGCCGCTCCTCGCTCACGCGCGGCGGCTGGTCGTGGTCGAGGCGAGCGCCGGCCAACTCGAGGACGAGCTGCGTCTCGCCCTCTCGCGAGCGGGCGACCCCGGGAGGGTACGGATCGAGAGCCTCCAGCGCTACGGCGGCCTCCTTCCCTCCCACGCCGAGGTCGTCGAATACGTCCTCGCCGAGTCGCCGCCGGCCCTCGAAGGAGCGCCCGTATGAGCATCTTCTACGAGCGTTTCGAACGGCACGCCCGTGGCGAGGGGCTCAAGGGCCAGAGCACCCACTACTGCCCCGGCTGTGGTCATGGCCTCGTGCACAATTATCTGGCCGATGCCGTCGAAGAGCTGGGGATCCAGGACCACACCGTGGCCATCTCGCCCGTGGGCTGCGCGGTCTTCCTCCACTACTACCTCGACGTGGGCAACGTCCAGGCGGCCCACGGGCGCGCGCCCGCGGTGGCCCTCGGCCAGAAGCTCGCCCACCCCGAGTCCATCGTTGTCAGCTACCAGGGCGACGGCGATTTGGCCTCGATCGGCCTCGCCGAGATCCTCGAGGCCGCACAAATCGGCATCCCGATCACGGTCGTCTTCGTCAACAACGCGATCTACGGCATGACGGGCGGTCAGATGGCCCCCACCACCCTCATGGGCCAGAAGACCACCACCACGCCGGACGGCCGCGGTCGCCTCGCCGGAGAGCCGCTTCGCATGGCCGAGCTGATCGCCCAGCTCGACGGGCCGGTCTACGTCGAGCGCGTCGCGCTCTTCGACAACAAGCAGCGCGTGAGGGCCTGGAAGGCGATCAAGAGGGCCCTCCAGCTCCAGGTCGAGAACCGCGGCTTCGCGTTCGTGGAGGTCCTGGCCGAATGCCCCCTCCACCTCGGCAAGACGCCGGTGGAGGCCGAGGCCTGGGTGAAGGAGCGCATGGTTCCCGTCTTCCCCCTCGGCTCGAAGAAGGACGTGACGGCGAGCCGGGAGCCCTGGTCCGCTTGGCCTGCGCCCAGCTTCGATCGTGAGCGGGTGTACGCCGCGGTCGGCGGATCGGCGGAGCCCGTACCCCGCTTCTGCACGGGCTTCCCTTCGGAGCCCTACGGCAGTGACATCGCCCTGAAGCTCGCGGGGGCGGGAGGCGACGGCGCCCAGACCGCGGCCATGCTGATCGCGCGCGCCGCGATCAACGAGGGCTTCGACGCCACTCACATTCCCAGCTACGGACCGGAATCGCGCGGGGGCACGTCCTATGCGGACGTGCGGATCGCCGAGGCGGAGGTTCTTTCCCCCGCCGCTCCCGCGCCCCATCTGCTCGTGGCCTTCAACGCCCCGAGCCTCGCGAAGTTCGGCCCGGCCGTCGCGCCGGGCGGAACCGCAATCTACGACTGCTCGGTGGTGCCGGAGCCGCCCGACCTGCCCGACGGGGTGCGGGCCCTCGGCGTCCCGGCCACCGGGATCGCCCAGGAGCTGGGACTGCCCATGGTAAAGAACGTGGTGGCCCTGGGCGCGCTCCAGGGCGCGACGCGGCTCTTCCCCGAGGAAACCTTCCTCACGGCCATCCGGCAGGCCCTGCGGGACAAGAGGGCGCTCCTCTCCCTGAACGAGCTGGCATTCCGCCGGGGGGTCGGGGCGGGGGGAGTCCACTGATGGACATCGCCATCGCACGCGAGACACGGGCCCGTGAGCACCGGGTGGCGCTCACGCCCTCGGGCGCCAAGGCCCTCGTGCAGGGAGGCCACCGCCTCTGGGTCGAGACCGGCGCGGGCGCGAACGCGGGACACCCCGACGACGTCTATTCGGGTTTCGGAGGCCAGCTCGACTTCGTCCGCGGCTCGGCCCGCGCCAAGGGGGGCAAGCCGATCATCGCCCTGCCTTCCACCGCCAAGGCCGGCCGCATCTCGCGGATCGTGGACGTCCTGGCCGAAGGCTCGGGGGTGGTGACGACGCGCGCCGACGTCCACTACGTCGTGACCGAGCACGGCATCGCGCGCCTCCACGGCCGGAGCCTGCGGGAGCGGGCCCAGGAGCTGATCGCCGTCGCCCATCCCGACTTCCGCGAGGATCTGCGGGCGGCCACGCGGCAGCGCAAGCTTCTCTGATCGGGTCTACTTCCCGCCCGCCTTCTGGATCGACCAGAGGTAGTGAGTGATGCGGCCCACGGCCGACTCGACGGAGGGCGACTCGGTACCCGCGGTCTTGGGGAAGATCTCGGCCCACACCGGCATGTCGGGCGCGCCGTGTCCCCGTGTGCTCTTGCCGCCGTCGATCGATCGGACCACGGCGTTGAACGGGAAGCGGCCTCCGTTCTTCGCGGCCAGGCTCGTGAGGTCCGTGGGGGCCACCTGGAGGTCAGGGGCCAGCGGCCCGTCTCCTCGCGCCGCCGTGCCGTGGCAACTCCCGCAGTAGCGCTGGTAGATGATCCTGCCCTTAGCCGCGGCGGCCGGGTCGGGCTTGGCTTCGGTCCGGGCCTGGGAACGGGTTACCACGGCTCCCATGGCCACGATCACGCCACAAGCCACCACGACGAATCCCTCTCTCATGAAACCCCCCGGGTTGATCGGGACTAAGGATACGCGGCGCGTCAAGCTCCCTGCATCCTTCGCTTCGAACCGCCTCCACCAAGGGCTAATGCCCAGCGGCGGCCTCATACACCAGCGCAGGATCTGCGCCGGCTGGGCCGGCTCTCTCCCATCCCACCGTGGCTTACGCGAGGGCGGCGATGGCTCGCCTCTTGCACTGAGCGAGTGCGTCGGCGCCTTCGATTCCCGCGCTGCGTCGAGGTCTGTCCGGTGGACTGCATCGCGACCGATCCCTCCTCTGCAGAGACCCGCGATGAGCTCCAGGCTAGGTACGTCCGACCACACGCGGACTGAGGAGAAGCCATGAGCCAGGCCGCCGTCTTGCCCGAGGTCCGCGCCGACACCCCCTGGAGAGCCCGCTTCGCCCAGCGCACCCAGGGAGTCACGAGCTCGGTGATCCGCGAGCTCCTCAAGCTGACGGAGCAGCCGGACGTCATCTCCTTCGCGGGTGGCCTTCCTGCCCCCGAGGTCTTCCCGGAGCGGATCGAGGAGGGCATCGCACGGCTCGGGGACGTTCTACGACGGCGGCTGGGGCCCTCGGCCGCCCGCGAACCCTGATCCCCAAGCCGCCGTTCGCCTGCGACCTCCCGCCGGAGGGCGAAATCGCGGAGTACGAGCGCCTCAAGCCCCGGCTCGAGTCCCTCTGGCGGACCGTGTTCCCGCGGGACGACCAGCCTCGAGGACGAGACCCGCTACGGCCGGCCGCGCCCCTGATCCACCGGCGTCACCCAGCCTGTTCTCGACGCACCCACCCGCTACGGTAGGCCAGGGAGACCGCCTCCAGCTTGGAGTGCACCTCGAGCTTCTCGAGGACGTTGTGGACGTGGTTGCGCACGGTGGCCACGCTCAGGTCGAGCTTGCGGGCGATCTCCTTATTCGGGAGCCCGGACGCCACCCACTGGAGGACCTCCTGCTCGCGGCGGGTAAGGGGAGGCGATGAGTCCCCGGGGGCGGCCGCTGGAGCGGCGGCCGCGGGAGCGGCGACCGCGACGGCGGCGAGGGACTGGGCCAACCGACCGGCGGGATCGACGGGGGCCAGGATGTGCACGATCGTGTAGAGCTCCGGCCGGACGCTCGGGATGCGCAGGATGGTCACGTGGGCGAGGCGGCGCCCATGGCCGTTGGCGGAGACCTCGAGCTCGAAGGCCGACACTGGGCGGCCGGACCGGAGAGTGGTGACGACCGGGCAGCACGCCTGGCAGAAGGGATTGCCCCGCGGGTCGCGGCCGCCCAGGACGTCGTAGCAGTACCGACCCAGCACCTGGTCCGCCCGGCGGCCGAGCAATTCGGCCGCTCCCTCGTTCCAGAAGACGATCCGGTCGCGGCTGTCCGAGGCGAAAGCCGGCGGGTAGCCGGACGCGAGCAGGTCGAGGACCTCGGGCAAACGCTCCGCGTGCAATTCTGTTGCGGCGGCGGCGCGTTCGCGCAAGCTTTGCGGCCACGGTCGGCCCGTGGTCTTCATCTGTAGGCTTTGGGTCATCTCACAACCCCCGCCGGTCATTTTGAGCAATTCGAATGCCATCGCACTCGCGAGCGCGATGCGATTCAACGTCTTCGCGCCTTTGGCCGCCCTGTGGACAGCGGACGCAAGGGCTCGCTCGGCACGAGTCCGCGTCGGGAATCGCATCGTGGCATGCCTGTTGCGATGAGCGATACCTGAGGCACACCGGGGAGCTGCGCTTGGGTGATGCCAGGACGGGCCGCAGCGGTGGTGGTGACCCATGGCGACAGCGGACGTGACGGCCAGGCTCGTTCAGATCAAGGGGCAGGATCAGGTCCTCGTGGAGCGCCTGAAGGACCCCCTGACACGAGCGCTCGGCGGCCGCCGCTCGGTCTACATGGTTGACGTGGACACGGTGGGACGGGTGGGCCAGGTCCTCGTCAGCGTCAGCGGCTTCCGCGGCCGCCTGCCCTTCTTCTTCCAACCGGAAGAGCTCGAGCCGGGCTACGTCTTCAGGGTGGTGAATGACACCGTGGCCCGATTCGACTTCTAGTGCCGGCCTTGAAAGCCCCAAAAACGCGACGCAGAATGGCACCTCTGGTGCCGTAGGGGTGGGCAATGGATTCTCTGCAGGATCCAGGGCGCGAGTACAGCCTCCTGTTTGCCGCCAACCCGATACCCATGTGGGTCTTCGACCTGGAGACCTTGCAGTTTCTCGACGTCAATGAGGCGGCGATAGCGCAGTACGGTTACAGCCGCGATGAGTTGCTACGGATGACCATCGCGGACATCCGGCCGCAGGAGGACGTCCCCGCCCTGGTCGTCGACGTGAAGGCTTCGAAGGCAATGGGGTTGCGCGGACCTGCGCTCTGGCGGCACCGTCGCAAAGACGGCCAGCTGTTGACGGCGCGCGTGACCGCGCAGGACGTCCTCTTCAAGGAGCGGCGTGCGGAGCTGGTGTTCGCCCAGGACCTCAGCGAGCCCGAGCGCCACATCGCGGAGGTCCACAAGAAGGAGCAGTTCCTCCAGTCGATCCTGGACGGTCTGCCCGCCATCGTCTTCGTGAAGGACTGCGAACGCCGCTTCACTCTGGTCAACACAGCCTGGGAACGATTCACGGGCGTGCCACGAGACCAGGCGGTCGGCAAGACGGCCCACGACCTTTTTCCCGCGGAGGTCGCCGACCGCATTCGTCGCGACGACCTCGCGATGTTCGATGCGAATGCCCGCACCGAAATCGAAGAGACGGTTCCGGGCGCCCAGGGGCTCCAGACCCAGCTCACTTCGCGGTTCCCACTGCGCGATGAAGAGGGTCGCGCAGAAGGCCTGGTCGGCCTGGCCGTCGACATCACGGAGCGCAAGCGAGCGGAGGAACAGCAAGCGCGCCTGAGCCGGGTCGTCGAGCAGGCCGCGGAGTCCATCATGATCACCGATGCCGAGGGAACCATGATCTACGTGAACCCGGCCTTCGAGAGCGTCTCTGGCTACTCCCGGGCCGAGGCCCTGGGTCAGAACCCCCGGATGCTCAAGAGCGGTGACCAGGACGCGGCCTTCTATCGGCGCATGTGGGACACCCTGGCCCGCGGAGAAGTCTGGAAGGGCCGGCTGGTGAACCGGCGCAAGGACGGCACGCTGTTCCAGGAAGACGCGACGATCGGGCCCGTGCGCGACGCCTCCGGCCGGCTCGTCAACTACGTGGCCGTCAAGCGTGACGTCACCAACGAGATACGCCTCGAGCGCCAGCTGTTGCAGGCCCAGAAGATGGAGGCGGTCGGGCGGCTCGCCGGCGGGGTGGCCCATGACTTCAACAACCTGCTCGGCGTCATCAGGCTACGGGGAGCTCACGCGGCGGAAGCTGGGGGACGATCCGCTCAAGGCGAAGGTCGATCAGATCCTCAGGGCGGCGGAGCGCGCGGCAGGCCTGACCCGCCAACTGCTCGCCTTCAGCCGACAACAGGTCCTGCAACCCAAGATCGTCGACCTGAACGGCCTCGTCTCGGACATGGAAAAAATGCTGCGGCGGCTCATCGGGGAGGACGTCCAGCTGGAGACGTCCCTGGATCCCGGCCTGGGTACGGTCAAGGTCGACCCGGGACAGATCGAGCAGGTCCTCATGAACCTGGCGGTCAACGCGCGGGACGCCATGCCGGACGGCGGCCGCCTCACGATCGAGACGCGGAACGCCGAGCTGGGCCCCGACTACGCGGTGCGCCGCCCCCCCACCCGACCCGGACCCTACGTCATGCTCGCGGTCACGGACAGCGGGACGGGAATGAACGCCGAGACGCAGTCTCACCTGTTCGAGCCATTCTTCACCACGAAGGAGGTGGGCAAGGGCACCGGCCTCGGCCTCTCGACCGTCTACGGAATCGTGAAGCAGAGCGAAGGATACATCTGGTGCTATAGCGAGGTCGGCGTCGGGACAACTTTCAAGGTCTATCTACCCCGGGCCGACGCGGAAGTCTCGCCGGGCCGCCCACCGACCGAGGTCCGTCTGGCCCAGGGCAGCGAGACGGTGCTCTTGATCGAGGACGACCCGTTGCTCCGTGACCTGCTCCACGAAGCCCTCGAGGGCGCGGGCTACACCGTGCTGGTCGCGGATCAAGGCGCCAAGGCCCTCGAGACCGCCCACGAGTATGCGGGTGCGATCGATCTGGTCGTCACGGACGTGATCATGCCCGGGTTGACCGGCAAGCAAGCGGCGGAGAGGATAGTGGCCGAGCGGCCCGAGGTGAAGATCCTCTTCATTTCCGGCTATACCAACGAGGCCATCGCGAGGCATGGCGTGCTCGAGCCGGGAGCGAGATTCCTCAGCAAGCCGTTCACCCCGGACGAGCTTCTACGCCGAGTCCGGGACGTGCTGGACGGCCGCCCCTGAG
>WNGG01007180.1_pt1 | contig 23054 bp, 17 predicted proteins | sample 5400661 | NCBI WGS metagenome assembly WNGG01 (sample SAMN13153372, study PRJNA577476) | soil metagenome | isolation source: 100 cm soil or saprolite under Garry oak tree replicate 1 | place: USA:California | collected 2016-06-15
GCCGTGAGGGGACGCATCCGGGTGCCCTCTCCGGCCGCGAGGACCACGGCCTTCATTCGGTGGCACCTTTCGCGCTCGATAGGACCGTGGAATATATCTCGTTTGCTCTGGCGGCGTCCCGCGACTCGGCGGTGAGCCGGATCTTCGGCTCGGTCCCGGAGAACCGGACGAGACCCCAGCCATCGTCGAACTGGAGCCGCCATCCATCGACGGTGCTCACTTCGCCACCGAGCGCACGCAAGGCAACGTCGAGACGGGATTCGATCCGTTCGCGCTTCGACGGATCGTACGGGACCGATCCGCGAAGCACGGGATAGCGAGGGATGTCTTGCACCATCGCGTCGAGCGGACGGTGGGCGACCATCGCGACAAGACGCGCTGCGGCGTAGACGCCGTCGGGACACAGGGTCTCCTTCGGGAAGATCCAGGTACCGGAGGGTTCGCCCCCGAAATCGGCACCGCGACGCTTGAGCTCTGCGGCGACGTACACGTCTCCGACCCGCGTGCGCCAGATCTTCGCTTTCGGGAGGAGATCTTCGAGGACCATCGACGCATCTACGGGCACCACGAGACCGCGTCGGACTTCCTCGCGAGCGAAGAGCGCCAGGAGAGCGTCCCCGCCAACGAATCGACCGTCGCGGTCCACGGCCACCATGCGATCCCCGTCGCCGTCGTGGGCGATGCCGAGGTCCGCGTGGACCGCCCGAACGGTCGACGAGAGGACCGCGAGATTCTCTTCGAGCGGCTCGGGATCTCGACCCGGGAAGTGTCCGTCCGCCTGCGCGTTGATCGCGATCACGTCGCATCCCATCTGCCGCAGGAGGAACGGCGTGATCGTCGCCGTCGCACCGCACGCGCAATCAACGACGACGCGAAGCTTCGCCGTCCCCACTTCGTTCAGGATCGATTCGACGTGCTGCTCGACCAGATCGGGACGGGACGAGATCGAGCCGACACCGTCCCAGGAAGGGGTCGGGAAATGGCCTCGGTCGAGCGCTTCCTCGATCTCGCGCTGCTGGTCCTCATCGAAGGCCATCCCGTCCGGATTCCACAACTTAATCCCATTGTATGGTGCGGGGTTGTGGGATGCCGTGACGACCGCGCCGCATGCGAATTCGCGCGCTCCTCGGGCCAAGGTCGGCGTCGAGACGAGACCCGCTTCGACTGCGGGTGCGCCCGAGGAGAGGAGTCCCGCGGTGAGCGCCTGGACGAGCATCGGCCCGGTGACCCGCGGATCGCGTCCGACAATCGTGCCTCCGTAGGTTTCTCCGAGGACCATCCCGACATGGAGTGCGAGCTCAGGGGTCACGTCGACGTTCCCCAGTCCCCGGATCCCGGATGAACCGAACCGCGGCACCCATCGGCATACGACGGGTGCATTAGAAAGTCTTCTGGCGCGACCGAGCGCCTCCCTGAAACAACCATTATATAGCGACGCCCGGATGCAAACGCGCGCGAGTCGGACCTCGTCGAGGAGGGATCGGATGGTCATGGAACCCGTGAGCGTCGAGGAGGCCATCGAGAAGGCAAAGAAGAAGGGATTGAGGCCCGGCCGAGTCAAAGGAACCGATGGGATTCAATTCACGAAAGGCCGGAACAACCGAATCGATGTCATCACGTGGGATGAATTCCGGTCTACCCTCGCGGACCGAGAACTCGAAGTGTTCGACTCGAATGGCTTCATGAAAATCATGAAGCGGCATCGGTGAGCTTCGATCGCCACCGCGGTCCGCTCAGTTTCGAGCTCGTCCGCAATAGGGGCACACTTTCCAGTCCGGGAGAAGCGAAGCACCGCAGCCCTTGCACTTCTCCGGCATCGCGGGTGTCGGTCTGTCCGTCGCCGCTCCGGATGGCGCCGAGAGGAACTGCCAGAAGGCGACGATCAAGTTCTGAGCGTCCGTTTCGTATTCCGTATAGGACACCGCACCACCCAGCACCGCAACGGGAAGGAGGAACACTGCGGCGACGGCGCCGGCGATGAGACCTTCGTCGGTAATTTGCGCGCCAAATGTCAGATCGACGTTCGATCCGCCCGAGACGTCGTCCACGATCAGGTCGAATTCGCGGCGCAATCCAATCCGCGCGTGATGCGAAGACCCGTGGAAGCGGTATGGCCCCGTCTTCGCGAGATGGAATCCCTGGCGACCCCACCAGTCCCAGGACTTCGCCCACGCGTCATCGCGGCGCAACCCGGGGAAGAGTCGCGCTTCGCGTTTTTCGAGCACGTCGTCCTCGAGATGGGCGGGAACCGCTTAGACCTGCGCTCCTCCCGGTGTCCACCGCAAGATTATTACGAGCCCACCAAATCGCCTTCTACTGCGTGTGCGTGGGTGGCCCAGCTTGGTCAAAGGCGCAGGGCTCAGAATCCTGTCCCGTAGGGGTTCGCAGGTTCAAATCCTGCCCCACGCATCAAGTCAAAGGTTTAGGACGGTTGCCTCAGGTGGCTCCGCGGGTCCCGTGTTCGTGGCCCGGTAGGCCTTGGCCCGCATGATTCCCGAAGGACAGAAATGGACGTTCGACAGGAACTGACCGGGTCGGGCCGAGGGCCCATAATGGCCTCCGACGGACCGCTTTGTACCGCCGCTTTATGAACTGGACCTTCGTCGACCTTGAACCAGAGCCCGACGTCGGTCGACCGGTCGTATAGCTCACGACTATACTTTTCTACTCTTTCACGTTTGATATACATAGCGCAAACTATGCGCGAAAGCTATTCATATTTCCAGACGCCTTTTAGGAATGCCCAAGTGAACCGGGATTCTCAGGTCTTCGGCGACCTCGAATCCCGTGCGTCGGCGGTCGCGCCGACCTTGTTTTCACTTGGAGGTGATCCGTTGCCGTCCCAGAAGTTCAGCCGGAAGTATCTGACGCGACACAAGAAGAGCGGGCAGCTCTGGCGGCGCGCCGTTCGGATCACGCCCGGCGGCGTCGAGAGCAATGTCCGGTACTTCAAGCCGCATCCGTTCCTCGCCGACTACGGCGATGGCGGCTACATCTACGACGTCGACGGCAACAAGATCCTCGACCTGATGATGGGCTTCGGCGCCCTGCTGCTGGGCCACAACAATCGGGACATCGCCCTCGAGGTGATCAAGCAGCTCGAGTCCGGATCGATGCTCGGAGTCACGAGCGAGCTCTACATCGACTACATCCAAGCGGTTCGGAAGGCCGTGCCGTCGATGAAGAAGGTGCGGCTGTGCAACAGCGGCACCGAAGCGACGATGCATGCGATTCGTACCGCGCGGGCGTACACGGGCCGCGACAAGATCGCGAAAGCCGAAGGGGCGTACCACGGAGCCCACGACTACGTGCTGCAGAGCCTTGACATGGATAGCCGCACCGCGAGCCGCATGAACGGCTACCGCGCCATCCCGTACGGCCGGGGGATCCCGAAGGCCGTCTCCGACCTGGTCGTGATCTTCCCGTACAATGACATCGAGGCCACCGCGGCGATCCTCGAAGAAAACGAGGACGAGGTCGGGACCCTGATCATCGAGCCCGTGCTCTGCGGCCCCGGCGTCATTGCACCGAAGGCCAACTACCTCAAGCGCCTGCGACAGCTCACGCGGAAGAAGGGCATCGTCCTGATCTTCGACGAGGTCCTCACCGGCTTCCGCCTCGCCTACGGCGGCGCACAGGAGTACTACGACATCCGTCCGGACATGACGACGTTCGGCAAGATCGCGGGCGGCGGCTTCCAGCTCGCGGGCTTCGGGGGCGAAGCCCAGATCATGAACGTCCTCGAGCCGGGCCGCGGCTGGAAGTACGCCACGTTCCACGCGGGCACGTACAACGGCCATCCGATCAGCGTCGCCGCGGGCCTGAAAGGGCTCGAGATCCTCGGAGAACATCCGGAATATTACGATCACATCAACGGCCTCGGTCGGCAACTGTACAGCGGGCTGCAGGACCTCGCAGACGACCGTCGCATCCCGGCCTGGGTCGAGTACGTCGGGTCCATCGGGAACGTCTACTTCACGACGAAAGACGAGATCCGGAACTTCCGGGACACCCTGAGCGCGAACACGCGTCGATGGTGGAACTGGTTCATCCATTGCCTCGGGAACAACGTCCTCTTCGGCATCCCGAACACCGGCGAGCGCGCGTTCATGTGCACGGAGCACACGGAGGAGGACGTCGAATGGGCCCTTGAGGTCGCCGACAACGCGTTCGCGGCGATCGGCAAGGAGGCCCGGCGTCACAAGGAAAAGGCGCCGACGGTCCAACTCCAGGCGGTCGGAGAGCAGGCGGCCGTCTACGGCGAGGCGCCGACGCCACCGAGCGTGTAGCACCTGTTGAAATCTGGGATCTCGGCGGAGCCTTGGCGACCTAGGGGACTCACGGGGCCAGGGAACGCCAGGCAATCCACGCGCCCAGGAATCCCGGAATGGCAAATAGCAGAAAGACGGCTCCCACGACGCCGAACAACCGCACATCGATGGCATAATACAACGCGACCGCCACGACGAGCACCCCGTTGAGGACCGCTGAAGCGGTGACCAGGATCCTCGAGGCGGATGGCCTTCCGAGCCACGTCCCTCCCGCGAATCCCGCGGCCGCGGCCGCGATGAGCACGACGGCGCTCCAGATCAGGAGAGATTGAATCAAGCCGCTGTCGAGGCGGAGGAGCGGTTCGAGGTTCAGAGCAACCGCGGCAAGGAAGATGAGCGCGTCGAGGCCGGAAAGAAAGAGAAGGGGCCGAGCCTGTGCTCCGGCTCGGCCTTCGGGCATCCCTGCGCCTCGATCCGCTCGCCTACGTCTTGGGCCTCCGCGCCGCCCGCCACGCCGCCAGGGCGAAGACCGCCGCGACCGCAGACAGGATCGCCGCGATCGACGCGCTCGACATCGCGAGCAGCCCGCCGCTCGACTGTGCCGAGGTCAGCGAAGTCAGCTGCTGACTCGTTGTGCCGGCGTTCGTCTTGATCGTCGCGACGTCGCCCTGGATGCTGGTGATCTTGGCATTCAGGGAGTCCAGGCTGGTGTTGATGGTGCCCAGCGTGGTCTGGACGGTCGCCACGTTCCCGTTGATGGCCGTGATCTTCGCGTCGAGCGCCGCCAGGCTCGCGGTCAACGTCCCGATGTCCGTCGAAATCGTCGCGGTATCGCCCTGGATCGAATCCAGCTTCGCGCTCACGGCGGTCAGGTCCACGAGAATCGTCCCGGTGTCGAGCCGAACCTGGGCAACGTCCCCCTGCATCGACACGATCGCGTTGTTCTGGCCCGTTAGTGTCGGGCTCACGAGGAACGTCGCGAGGCCGGAACCGGAGCCGGTCAGGTACGTCTCCGAGACGGTGGCCGTTACGACCATCGCGTACGTCCCGGTCACGGCGTTGCCCGGCAACGTGTACGTCGCCTTGTACAACCCGACCGTGACCTCGGCGGCGTTGAGCGACTGCGGAGTTCCACCACTCGGGGGGTACAGATTCGCCTGAACACTATCGGCGGCCCGCATCGTCCCCTGGCCCGTGACGAGGACGTAGAACTCGGCGACCTCGCCGCGGAAGTGCAGCGTGCCGACGCTCACCTGGACGTCCAACGCGACGTTCTCGATCACGCGGAACGCCGCGGAAGCCGATACGCCGGTGTCCAGATTGATGCCGGAGATCGAATAATCTCCACCGGTCACCGTGGGCACGATCACCGTCGTCCCGAACGAGCCGTCGGCTCCCGTCAAGGCCCGTCCACTCGACATACTGCCGAAGGACAGGTCGACGAACGCACCGCCCGGATAGCCATGGCCTGCGGCGGCCACGCCCGAACTCGGCGGCCCGCTCGTCGGCGTCAGCACGAGCGATGCTTCCACGCCGAACGCCCGTTCGCCGGCGTAGTTCTCGTCGGTGGTCGCCACGATCACGCTGTGGTCACCGAAGACCGCCTCGGGCACGGCCACATTCCCGCTGAATCCTCCAGTTGCGTCCGCGTGGGTCGTCGCGATCGTCGTCTCATCGAAGTTCACGTTCAACGGGGCGTTCGCCGGAGCGCCGGACCCGGTGTAGCCTACCGCCGTTCCCACGGGTCCGTGGTTCGGCGTGATCGCCAACGCCAGCGGCGTCGTGCTGGTCCAGAACACCGCGTTGAGGATGAACTGCTTGCCCGCGTCGGTCCAGCCCATCTCGTAGCCGAACACCGGAGCGAAGGAGCCCATGAGGGCCCACCGCGTTCCCGCGTCGGTGATCTTGTAGGCGAGGTTGTCTCCCCAGGTGTACTGCGGCACTCCATACCCGGAGTGGATCCGGCCCACCGTTGTCCCGCTGAATCCGCTGAACGTCGAGAGCGGTGCGCACGTGTTCGCGTTCGTCTGGGGCATGTCTCCGACGTTGAAGCCGCGCGTCATCCCCTGCTTCGCGGTCACCTCTTGGTAGTGGGCGCCGTAGCAGAAGCCGGGCTCCGTCCTCGTGCTGGGATCTCCGGTGTACTTCACCAAGAGGCTCACGCCATACGGCGCGGCATACACGTACGGAGAGTTCCAGCCATAGACGTTGTCCATGAACACGATGCCCGTTCCGGCGGCGCCCGCAGCGGCGAGCAGGTCGTTGAACTGCTGCGCCGAGGGCTCGATGCTCGAGAACGGTATCGCGCTCAGGATGATCGAGTCGAAGTCGGCGACCTGAGCGGTCAAGTCGTCCCAGTTGCCCGCGAATTGGGCCACCGCATACTTGCCGGACGCATCCAAGATTCCCTGGATCGGGTTGCCCGTGTCGTCGTACATGATTGCGATCCGGCGCTGCGGCACGAGGATGAAGTCGAGCGTGGTCGTCCCACCCTCCGTGACCGTCGCTTGGCCTTGGCCGGACTGGTAGCCGAACTTCTTCGCGGTGATGGTCCACGTGCCGACCGGCAACTCGATCGCGTACTGGCCGTTCGCGTCCGTGACGGTTTGGACCGGGGTGCCCACCGCACGGATTTGCACGCCCTCAATCTGCGGGCCGTTCGCGTCCGAGACCGTCCCGACGACGGATCCCGACGGCTGCTGAACGAGGTAAATCGTCAGCTCGACGTACGCGAGCGGAGCGATGCTCCGTTGAGACGGCGCGGCGGCCTTCGACGGGACGGAGCCGGGGCTTACCGCCAAGCTATGGGTCCCGGCGCCCGCGACCCAGCTGTTGTTTCGAGCGAAGTCGACCGAGTTCGTCGCAATCTTCATCGCGTTCGAGGTCCAGTCCGTGACGAGGTTCGTCCAGTACTGCGGCGCAAGGGACCCGAGGAGCACCCATTGGGTGCCGCCGGGGATCGCGCGGACGGCGACGCCGTCACCTTGGATCCCCATGCCGTCCGTGCCGACCCAAGCGATCAAGTCCCCCGTGTAGCTCGAGAACGTGGTATGGTCGCCGTCATCGCTTGCGCTCTGGTTGAGCACGTAGACGGTTTGGTTGACCGATCCGACCCCATAGAAGATCGGATGGTCCGCCGCGATGGTGAAGTACACGTTCCCTTCGTTGTACGTGAACGTTCGGCTCGCGGGATCCCCCATGACGGTGGACAACAGTTGAATCCCGTACGGCCAGCCGTCGTAGCTGTCGCCCATCACGAAACTCGTGCCGACGGAACCGGCGATGGCCAAGATGTCCAAGAACGTGGCCGGGGACGGATTCGTGCTGTCATTCAACGTCCCGAAGCCCGACCAATAGATTGCGGGGAACGCGGAAACGCTCCACTTCAGATCGATCGCATCGGGCGTCTGGTACGACCACGGCGTGTACCCGGCGGACGTCAGCAGGCCAGCAAGTTGCCCCTGGAAGTCTTGGTAGATCGCGACGTTGGACGAGGCCGACGGAAGGTCGCTGAAGTCGGCGGTCGTTGTGGATCCTGGAGTCACATCGAAGAAGCCGTTGGTTGGCCAGTAGCCGCCGGCGAACGCGCCCACATGGTACGTACCGGTGTCCGCCGATGAGATCTCGATGCTATAGCTCCCGGTGCCGTCCGTGACTCCCTGGTATTTCGCCGGACCTTCAGCCCAGACCAAAGCACCAACGATCGGTGCGGAAGTTCCCGAATCCGTCACGGTCCCCGCGAGGAATCCGGGGATGTTCGGGAACAACGTGAAGTTGGCCCACGTCGTGTCGTTTTCAGGGACACTCACAGACTCCGTCGTCGGAAGGAAGCCTGCGGAGTTCGCGACCACGTCATACGTTCCGTTCTTGACGCTCGCCGTGAAGTATCCCAACGAATCCGTGTACACAGTCAGGTTCGCCTGGGTGAACGTCACCGAGGCGCCAGCGACCGGCGCCGACGTGGCATCCGTGACGTAGCCGTTGACCGTCCCGTTGTACAGAATCACCGTGATCGGAACGACCTGCGAGATGTATCCGAACTTCTCGAACGAGATGTTGTACGACCCCTCGGGCAGGCCCATCTTGAACGTGCCGTTCGCGTCCGTGGTCGTGTACGCGCCGAGCTCCTGCGCCGTCACCTTGACGTCCTTCAACCCGGCCTGGCTCGCGCTGTCATACACGGTCCCCTTGACGCCGGTGTTGGCGACCAACGAGAGCAAGACCGCCTTGTAGGTGTCGATGCGTCCCCAGCCGTACCGGTCGTCCTGACCGGGTGCGCCAAGGTCCACTACGGAGTTTCGGAGATTGTTGTACGCCTGCTCCGGAGTGAGCGAGAACCCGGATGCCTCGACCATCAGGCCCACGGTCGCCGACAGGTGCGGCGTTGCCATCGAGGTGCCGTCGAGGTTCTGATAGCCGCCGCCCGGGACCGTGCTGCGGATGTTGACGCCCGGAGCGGAGAAGTCCGGCTTGAGGTAGGGCTGGCTGGGCCACCCTCCAAAGAACGGCCAGTCCGTCGGCGGGCTGGGCCAGTTGATGCTCTTGCCGCTGCTGAACGAGGCTACGTTGTCGTTGATGTCCGTTGCGCCGGCGCCGAACGTCCCCCAGATGTCGCCGGGGCTGCGCGCGCTCCCTTGGCCCTCGTTGCCGATTGCGGCGACAGGGATCACGCCGGCCAGGAGGCTGTTCTTGATCGGATCGAGCAACTGCTGTTGAAGCCCGCCGCCGGTGTCGCCCCAACTCATTGACTGCACGTGGGCGGGAGGAGTCGGGTTTCCGTTCAAGTCGAACGGGCTGACACACCATTGCATCCCGGCGATGACCTCCGCAAAGGTGCCGCCGCCACCGGGCAGGACCAGGCCCATCATCAACCAGATGCCGGGAGCGACGCCGATCGCGGTGCCGCCCATGCTGTCGCCGGCGATGGTGCCGGACACATGGGTTCCGTGGATCCATGAATCATGAGGCAGCGATGCGACCGGATTCCCATTGCCGTCGAATTCCATCCAGCCGCCGGGGTAATACGGATCGCTGGAGTCCATCGTGAACATCCGGCCCACGAGGTCCGGGTGGCTGATGTCCACGCCGGTGTCGGTCACGCAATCGCGGACGCCGGCACCATTGATTCCGAGCGCCCACGCGTTCGGGGCGCCGACCTTTTCGATGTTCCACTCGTACGGGCCTTGCGCCGGCTCGGCGTGACCCACCTGTTCGGGTGGAAGAGAAACCGCAAAGTTGGGATACACTTTCTCGACGAGAGGATTCTGCGCGATGTCGCGCACGGTGACGGCATCCACCGCCACCAGCAGGGCGTTGGTCAACCAGAAGCGATTGAGGACCATTCCGCCGCGTTGATAGACAAGTTGCACGACGGAAGCCTGTGCCCGGGCGGACACGTCCCGCAACGATTGAACGACGAAGTCATGGCCTCGCGAGGCCCATGTGGGCGATGCAAGATCTCTGAACTTGACCATCACGACCGAGTAACCCGCCGGAATCAGGATATTTTTCGAAGCCGATGCGGTCCCGGTCGAGGGACTCGACGTTGACGTAGTCGTACTCGCACTCGGCGGCGCGAATACGGCGGGGTCGATCTTCCTTAGATTCGTCTGATACGTGTAAGCGGCACCGACGGTCAGGCTCAGGGCCGGCAACAACATCACGACGACCACAAATACGGCGAGCCACAGCGACGCTCGAGCACTCGAAAAGCGCATCTTCTCCTCCCCCAGATTACCCTCTCCCCAGAGAGCCATTACTTAAGCGTTTACGTTTGCTTCGTTCTCGAGTCGTGCGACGATCGATACGACAATTCGATTTCGTGGTTAGTTGAGAGTCCGCGTATCTTCCGCGTACTCGACGACCCGAATGCCGCGGTCGCGAGCGGAGAGCTCCTTGAAGTACGGGAGCGGATCGAACGCAATCTCGGGCGGGATGACGCCGTTTCGCCTGACCAACCCCTTCACCATCCACTGGGCGGCAATCGATGGCGGGACGCCCGTATCGACGACGCCCCCGCCGACCTTCCACTTCTTTTGGGGCCAGGTGACCGCCTCGTATCGCACGGTCACCGGATGCCCGTCCTTCTCGCCGACCAACAGGCATCGCTGGATGTCGACATCGAGTTCGGGCTCCTTGGGCTTGGGCAGGGCATCGATCACACTCGAGGTAACGTCGTACGGACGGGCCTTGGTGCCCTCGACGACAATCTCTTCCCGGCTTGCGAGGCCGAGGCGGACGAGGGTCGCGACGGTCTCGCGGAACGCGGGCGGGAATGCGACGATGAAATCCATTTCGTGCACACCTTTCCCGATCGTCTTCGGCATCGTCGCGAGCTCGGAGTGAATCGTGTAGTATCCTTCGACGACCCCTACCGGCGGCATGAACTCGGAACGCTCGAGCCCGGACAGCGCGGGTACGAACTGAATCTTGCCTTTGCGGAGAATCGGGGCATCGAGGGAGAACTCGTCGAAGATCGTCCGAATCGCGTACGGCGGGACGAACTTTCCCGGCTCTCCGCCGGCCACCACCGCGCCGCTGCTCCGCAGCTGCACTTTCGAGACTTTGTCGAGCTTACTGGCACCGTGCACGAGCCGATCCCGAGGATGCATGTCACGCCGGCGTCTTTCGCCCGCGCGTCCAGTTTTAGTTGTCGAAGGGTCTGATGGTACAGTCCTCCGAGATCGCAATAGTGAATCCCTGCTTCGATGGCCGCCTGCATGATCGGGACGTTGAGATCGTACCACGTGCTGTTGATCACGCAGTCCCAGTGCTTCAGCTCGCGGACGAGGTCGAACGAATCGCGGGCGTCGACCGAGACCGCGGTCGCACGATCATCCCGTTGCGAAGCCGCGAACGCTTTCGCCTTCGACGGGTTCCGCCCGGCGATGCCGACCCGCTCGACCCCGGGACTCGAGAGAAGATCCGGGACCGTGGACTGGGCCATCGCACCGTATCCGCCCAGGATGAGGACCTTCACCGCGCGCCCCGGGCCGCCGGAAGTCGGGTCCTCATTTACGGTTTTCGCTGAGCGCTCCGAATTCCGACACGCGCGTGGCTGCGAGAATCGCGCAGCCGGCGAGGATGAGCGCCACGCTCGTGCCGAACGCCATCGCGTATCCAAGGTACTGCGCGGCGAATCCCCCGAGGAGGGGCCCGAGGATCGAGCCGAAACCCTGGACCGCGTTGTAAGTCCCGAACGCCTCCGCTCGGCCATTCTCGGGGGCGAGTCGCGACACGAGCGTCGAGCCCGCGACGTTGATCAGGGCCCAGCAGAGTCCGACACCGGCGTGAAGCGCGATGGCGGCGCCGAGACGCGCACCGTAGGGCAGCGCCGCGAGCCCGACGAGCAGGAACGACGGGAAAAGCATCGATCGGCCCACGGCCGCATACAACTGCGTCGACCGATCCCCGCGAGCCGAGACCCACCGGCCGACGCGCGGATACACGGCGATCGAAGTCGCCTGGCTCGCGATGTACACCGCGAAGATCTCGGGACTCCCGAGTCCGTACGACTGCTTCAGGAAAATCGGGAAGAACCCGTAGAACGCGGTGAACCCGCCGAACAACAGGAAGACGCAGACGAGATACATGCGCAGCGCGTGCGGCAGTCGCACCTTCCTTCGCCAGTCGAGCGGGTTGATGAAGTGAAGGATGCGGATCGGCAGATATCGACCGCGCTCGATGCGGGCATGGACGTCAGCGAGGTGAACGTCCCGGCGATCCACGCGGACCGTCGGGTCCCGAGTCCAGATTTGGACGAGAAGACCGGACAGCAGCCCGAGCGCCGCGCCGATCACGAAGAGCGCGCGCATCGACGACAGCTCCGCGCTGAGCAGTCCCGGTCCGATGGCGAGCCATGCGATGCCGAGACCCAAACCGGCAACCCAGCCAATCGCTCCGATCCGACTCACGAGGGCGAGCCGCGAGGGCCACTCCGTCCGCTTCGAGGTCTCCATGAGGAGGACCGTCCCGGCGGGACCGCTCGCGGCGCCCATGAAACCCGCGAGGAGATTCGCGAGGTAGAACTGGGACATGGTCCCGGACAGGGCCATCGCAAAGAGAGCGATCCCGCTCCCGAGGAAACCGATCAGGAGGAAGATCTTGCGGCGCGCGGTGCGATCGGAGAGCGACCCCCATAAGATGAATGCGGGGACCGATGCGAGGCTCGTGGCGGCCGCGATGATCCCGACGGTGAGGAGCGATCCTCCGAGCGCGTACGCGAACAGTGGAATCAACGTCGACGTCGCGCCGCCGGCGACGCCTTGCGGGAGGTACGAGTAGAACCAATGAGACCCGTCCGTCCGGTCCATCCCATCCCTTCGGCTCAGGCGAGGCCGCGCACCCGCGCCGACGTATAAGGCCTTTCCTCCACGATCAGAGGAGGTCGAAGACCAGCTTCGCCGCGGCGATGAAGAGGACGATGATGAAGAGCAGCGCGACGGATCGGGTCCTCAATTTCTCAAGGCCCCACCGCGATCCGAGGTACGCGCCGACGAAGACGATGGGCATCATGATCGGGATCAGGACGAACTCCGCGGGCCACGCAAAGCCCCCGGGCCGGAGTGCCAAGTCGACCACGTACGCGGCGAAACCGACGGCCGCGGTCGGGATGATCAAGAGAGACGATGTTCCGATCGCCTTCCGCGTTCTTCGTCCGAGGACATAGACGAGCAACGGGACGTTCAGCAAGCCGCCGCCGATTCCCATGCTCCCGGACAAGAAGCCGGAGCCCGCCGTCGCGACCGCAGTGCCACCAACCCGGGGCGGCGTCAACGCGGAGTCATCGTCCTCGTCGACCGAGCGGGCGTTCTTCACCCAGTCTCGGACCATGTACAGTCCGAAGACGATCAGCACGGCCGCGAAGAACGCCTCGAACGTCTCCTGATTCAGCACCTTCAGCGTGAACACGGTCCCAACGACCGCCCCGATGAGCGCGCCGGTCAGGAGGACGCTGCCGAGGCGGAAGTCCACGAGTCCGCGTCGGTGATGGTTGATCACGGACGAGGTCGCCGTCGCGATCGTCAGGGTGAGGGAAATCGGCACCGCCAAATCCTTGTCAGGCACACCCGTGGACAGGAGGATTGGCACGAACAAGAGGCCACCGCCGAGGCCCAGGTTCGCGTAGATGAACGCCACGCCGAAAATGAGGACGGCCTGGATCAAGAGCAGGACCGCGTCCACGCGACGCGAAAGTCGGTGCCGTATTAATTACTGACGAGAAATATCGGGACTTGGACGGTCCGACCGAATTGGTCCTGCTCGTGCGATTTGGGGAAATTGCATTGAAGAGCCGGTTCGTCCGCCGTCAGCTCCGCGACCGACTCGTCGCGAACACTCAGGATCTCTTCGCAGCCGAAGGCGTCGAGTGCATCACCGACGCCGACGAGGCCCGGGTCTACGTCTACGTGGACGACGTCTCCCGCGCGCGCTCCATCCTCGCGCGTGTCTTCGGCGTCGTCTCGATCAGCCCCGCCGTGGAGACGCACGCGGACATCGCATCGCTGAGGGAGGCCGTGCTCGCCGAAGCGAAAAAATCCCTCCCGGCCGGGAAGACGTTCGCGCTTCGCACACGGCGCGTCGGCACTCACCCTTTCACGAGCCAGGACCTCGCCCGCGAGCTCGGCGACGACGTGCGCCGCGCCCATCCCGGCGCGCGCGTCAATCTGTCCAAGCCGGACGTCGAGATTCACATCGAAGTCCGACAGAACCGGGGCTTCGTGTTCCGCGAGATATGGCCGGGACCCGGAGGCCTCCCGTTGGGGAGCCAGGGCCGCGGCCTCGCGGTCGTCCAAGATCGGGGCGGCATGGTCGCGGCCTGGATGGGGATGAAACGCGGATGCCGCATTGCCGTGGCGACCGCGCCCGGAGAACCGCTGATCGAACCCCTCCGCCGATGGGACGTCCGCCTGAAGGTCCTCGATCTCCCGCCGAACGGACGGCTCGGAGAGCTGGTGAAAGTCACCCGGGCGGACGCGGTGTTCCTCGGGACCCGGTGGTCCTCGTTCGATCCCGGAGGGCGCGTGGGCCTCGACGTTCCCTTGTTCGAACCGGTCATCGGACTTTCGGACGAGGAGGTCGGACTCCTCGCGACCCAGATCGAATCGGCGTGACTTTCACTTGCCGGTGCGATCGTGCGAGCCGATGCTGGGCCGGATCTTCTCGGCCCCTTTGCCCTTGTACAAGAGCCCGCGGCCCTTCTTCCCCGCGGACGTCAGGCCGCGGAAGACGCGGCCGCGGTTCGCGGGATTGCAGATCCAATTGATCTTCGGGTCGTTCCGGATCGCTGGATGGTTCGGATCGACGAGGATTACCTCGTAGTACTTGTGCATCCCGTCCTCGCCGACCCAGTACGAGTTGAGGATCTCCATGTTTGGATAGTGCTTGGCGGTCCGCTCCTCGGCGATCCGCTGAATCGACTTCGCCATCGTAATCTTGACGAGCCCTCGGCGTTTCGGGTGTCGTCCGCCCATCGGGCGTGGCCTCCTCCGGCCTCCTCGGCGGACCCTTGCACGGACGACCACGTACCCTTGCTTTGCGCGATAACCGAGCTCGCGTGCGCGATCAATCCGCGTCGGCCGCTCCACGCGGACGAACGCGTTACCGCGGCGCCATTCGACCATCCGCTGAAAATGCGTTTCCTTGACCACGCCGGTCCGCGGACTTTTCCACGCCTGTTTGACGAACGCATACAAGTTTCGCGGACGAGCGGGCGGCTTCGCCTCAGAGTCCGGGGCAATGCTCAGCTCCGGCTCCGGAGCCTTTGGGGTTTCGTCGGCCATTTCCCAACCCCCTGGATTTACGGATTCGCCCGAAGGTACAACTCCCGACCAGGGACGTCGAAAGCGCCGCGCCAAAGCCCGGGCAGTATTAAAGGGCTTGCTTGCGCCGCGTCCCCGAGCGGATCCGACCGCCGTTGCCTCTGTGGACACGGTGTTCGTACGACTGAATGATCAGACGCGCAGCGGGCTCGACCTGCGCCATCGATGTGACCTCGAAACGCGATCGGAACCATCCCCACCCTTGACTGCGTGGGGCGCGGCGTGCGAGCCCGGAACCATCGGACAACTCCCGAGGTCCGGGCAAGATGAAGACCTGGACCCGACCCCGGAGCGGACGAATCTCTGCGAAGACGCGATCGGCCTGCCGGCTCCGCCATGAGATCCAATGCCGACCGGCATGCTCGAGAACCCGGTCGTGTCGACGGTGAGCCGCGGCCCGAACCCGCTCGCGAAGTGCCCCGACAATCTCCCGCGACGTCCGACCGTTCCATTCGCTGACCGGTTCCATTTGATCATCCCCTCATTCGGCAACTGGCTTCCGCAGAAGAAAGAGGAACTTGAATCCCCGCAGGTAGAAATTGAAACGCCGAGCTCGGTGCTCCCACATCGGTGACGCGGACCGATCGTGGTGTCGAACCAGGACAATCGTGTCGATTGACTCGAACCGCCGCTCTAAGACTCTGAGCAGGCGGAAACCCACCGGTGTGTAAGCGCCTCCTCGGTACTCATCCGCGATGATCCAACCGAGGACCCCGCCGGGACGGAGGACCCGATGCGCTTCCAACGCGACCTTTTCCATCTCATCGTAGAAACGTGCATCGCGGCACGAGATTCGACCAAGACATCGGGGGTCCGTGCTGTATGCGATGTTGTCCGAATACGGGGAGTCGATCACCGCGAGGGCGGCGGTCTTCGTCGGGACAGGCCAGGCCCGGGCATCTGCGCGCAGGATGTGAGGCCGTCGCGGCACGAGATCGAACGAGACCGCCCGACGACCCAGGGCCCGAGCCACATCGCCGATCGTCCCAGATCCGGCCATCGGATCTACGACAAGATCACCGGGACCCGAGTACCGACGGACGAGGTTCGCCGCGCAACCTGCGGGGGTCACGCCGTTGAACGACGCGTGGCCCGCATCCGGATGGCCGGCGGCCTGCGACGGGAAGTCCCACGACGTGTAGGCTTCCAGGTCGGTGCGGCCCAGCATCTCCCACGCCTCTGCAGGAACCATGGATTGCGCGGGCGAAGCGGTCGGCGCCATGGATCGATGGTACACCGCCGGGCCATATGAACGGCGTCCGCAGAGGGAGATATGTGAAAGTGAAAATCTGCCTAGGGAGGGGCGAATCGTCGAAGGAAGCGGCGGACCTCCGCGAGGGTCGAGTACGGCCGTCGTCGACTCCGCAAATGAAGGGCCGCGGCGGCATTCGCGAACCGCAGCGATTCGCGGACGGAGGGCCGCGCCAGTTGCGCGAACGCGTACGCAGCGTTGAAGACGTCTCCGCATCCCGTCGGGTTGTCGATCGCCACATCGAACGCGGGACTCCGGACGATGCCGGAGGGCGTGATCACGGTCGCCCCCCGCTTCCCCTGATGGATGACGACTTCGGCGGCCCCAAGCCAGCGAAGCCGCTTCCCCGCTCGTATCGGCGACTTGTCTCCGGCCACCGCGCAGATCTCGGTCTCGTTCCCGAAAAACACATCCACGTGAGGGAGGCAAATCCGGACGGCCCGAATGCGATCTGCGGGCCACCCCTGAGGATCCGTCGACACGTCCAGCGAAGTCGTCGCGCCGAGCCGTCGCGCGCGGGCGAGGAGCGTCGCAGTCGGCTTACCGACGAGTCCGCTCGTCCACCAAAACCCGGATCGATGCACATGATGGGCGCCTCGGATGGCCCGAAGCGGAACGTCCGAGAGGCGCAGCCTCGCGTTCGCGCCCGGATTCGTGACGAGCGCCCGCCTCCCGGTGGACCATGTCAAGGCCATCGTGCTCCCGGTGGGTCGGCTGAGATCGACACAGAGCCGCGCACGGACGCCGTACTCCTTGTATCGGGCGCGCAGGAGCTTTGCGTTCGAATCCGATCCCACGGCACCGATGAACGTCGTCGAGGCGCCCAAGCTGGACATCTGGAGCGCGAAGTTCGTCGCATTCCCTCCAGGCAGCGGATCGAAGCGAGGGACTTCCGCCTGCACGTCGCCCGGCGCGAAATCCTCCATCGGGGGCGTGACCAAGTCGACGATCCCGTCGCCGATCGCGACGACCCGTGGCGGTCGCGAGCCCATCCTCACGCCCGCCAAAGTCCTTGTCGCTTCAGCTCCTCGACCACGAGCTTGTAGTCGGCCGGTCGACCGCATCGCGGGCAGAACAGGCTCCCGTGCGCATCCCGGACCGGGTCAGGCCCTTCCCATCCGCAGTAGCGGCACACCGCATCCGTTGCCGACATCGTCTCCCTCAGAAGAAATCCTCGAGCGTGAGCTTCTTGTCGGCTCTCCGAGGCGATTCCGGTTTCAGGGCCGCCTCGCGGAAGTCGTCGCTCGACAGCGACTTCTGCTGAGACCTCTTGCCGGTGAGGAGCGCTTTTTCGTCCCATCCGTAGACCTCGGTCACGTAGGCGAGCGTTTGCGCGACGCGACGCGCATAGTATTCCCAATCCGGCCTCTTCTCGAACTTCGCGCCGGAGAGATACGGCTCGACCTGCATCGGGGATTCCTTGTGGTCCGTCACGATCCAGGAGACCTTCATCCCGGGCATGAACTCCTCGCCCATCTGTTCGAGCTTGCGCGCCGCGATGACATTGCTCATCGAATCCGGGTTGACGTACTGGTTCTCCTCTTTCACGGTGCGGGAGATCACGAGCATCTCGATCGGGTCTTTCTCCGGGTTCGTGAGCGGCGGGTGCCCGTCGCGGACCTCGGCGACGATCCGCCTTGCGAGCTCGATGGCTCCGTCCGGGTCGTTGTCGAGGATCTTGTCGAACACGAGGAGCTGCGCCTCGCTCTGGAGGTCGAACGCGTCCGTCCGCCGGATCTCGTACCCTCGGACGACGATCTCGCCTTCCGTGGGCCATGCGACCTTCCCGGCGTACCGCTTCTTCCGCCCATGGCTGAACAGGCTCCGGTAGACCTTGTCGACTTCCATGCTGATTCGCCCGCGCGAGAACCGCTCCGCGGTCTTCCGTGCAAACTCCAGCGAGGATTCCAACCCGGGCGTGGGCGACTGGAAGAACACGGAGTCGGTGTCCGCGTATACCACCTTCACGCTATCGGCCTCGAGTTCCGCGATGATCCCCTTGATCCGTTCCCTCGCGAACGCGGTGATCGAGGCGCCGACCTTCGGGTCGTTGAACCGATAGAAGGACGATGCGAGGACGCCGTAGAACGCGTTCATCAGGACCTTGATCGCCGCCTGGAGGCCGTCGTAGAACTCCCGCATCTCGGGGTCCGTGGCCTCGCGCATCTTCGTCCGCACGTCTTGGCGGTCCTTCATCAGGCTCGCCAGGATCACGGGAAGGAGACCTTTCTTCACGTCGGCGGAAAGGAACTTCGCTCCGGTCGGGCTCTCGATCGTCCCCTGCGGCGAGACGGTCGTGAAGCAGATGTTGTTCTCGATGATCAGGGACGGATACATCGCGCGGAAGTCGAGCGAGATGACCCACTCATACAGGCCGGGCTGCAGGCTGTGGACGTAGCCGCCTTCGATTTGTTCGACGCGACCGCCGCGCATCTTCATCATCGGGACCGCGACGAGGGCGCGGTCTGCGGCACGGATCAGGATCGAGTCGATCAGGTTCGATGTGCGTCCGTGGAGCACATCTTCGAGCGGGAGCTTGCTCACGGCGGCCAGGTCCAACGTCTTCTCGATCCGGCCGATCTTCTCGAGGATCCGGAGCGAGAGATCCGCGTCGTTCAGACAATACCGGATGACCTTCTCGCGGTCCTTCGCCCATTCTTCGTCGATATGGCGCCGCGAGAGCTCGTGTTTGCCCTCACCCAGCAACTGGCGTCCCACGTAGTCGAGCGTCTCCTGCTTCATGTGGAGGCTCAGGCGCTCCGCCCGCACGGCCCACCAGACGTCCGTCAGGATGCGGCCGTCGACCCGCCAGAAACGCTCGCCGAGGTGGAAGAAGTCCGAGAAGTCGCGCGCGAGCTGGAGCCTCGGGATCCCGTTCTTCGCGGCGCGATCGATGAGGACGGGCAGGTCGTAGCCGTCGATGTTGTATCCGGAGATGATGTCCGGGTCGAGTTCGTGGACGAGCTTGACGAACCCCTCGACGATCTCCCGCTCACTCCCTTGTAGGACGACGGTCTTGATCTCGCCGGCTTCGCGATACGCGATGCCGATGCAGAAGATGTGCCCGTCCTGGATGCTGTTCTCGATGTCGAAGGAGAGCACCCGCAGGGCCGGGCGGAACGGGTCGCACGCTTCGAAGCTCTCCGCGATCAGGAAGAGGTTGGTCGTGTACTTCCCGGCCGGATCCGCTTCCTTCCCATGCACACGGACCGCGGCTCCGAGATCCATGTCGTAGATGAATCGATGCTGAAACGGGATGTCGGCCTCCAGGGGGATGGATCCGTACCTCCGGGCCTTCTCGCGGTATTCGGGCGTCTTCCAGGGTTGACGGAGGACGACCCGGGCACACTGCGTCGGCTTGCCTTCGAATTGCAGCGTCACGTCCTGGAGATTGACGACCTGCGGATCCCGTCCGAACGCTCCGCGGAGAGATTGCGGAGGCTCGACCACGAAGAAGTACGGTTGGAACCCCGAGTACTCGATCGTGATGCTCTGCCCTTCGCGGGTCCGTCCAAACAATTGGATGACGGGCAGTTGCGAGGACTCGGGGCCGTTCCGTGGCTCGCGCCGGTACGAGGCCGTGATGATGCGCACATCATAGCTCGCCATCTCACACCTTCGCCACGATCTTGATGACGTCGCCATCCTGGACCGGGTGGTCCCGGCCCACGACCATTTTCGTCCGGGCGTTGATGGCGCGGATGAAGTGGTTACCCAAGTCGGTGTGGACTTTAAAGGCTACGTCCACCGCAGTGGAACCGCGCGGCACGAGGAACGCGTCCGGGAGGACGTTTCCGCTCTTGTCCGTCCAGTGATGCTCGTCCTCCACGGGGTACACCACGATCAGGTCGAGGAGTTTGAAGATCGCTTCCTCAATGCACTGCTGCACACCGGTCGATCCGCGCTCCCGAAGAAAAGCGCGAATTTTCTCGAGGCCCTTTTCCTGGGCCGCGGTCAGTTTTTCCGGATGCAAGAGCTCGAACGATGAACCGCCGGGCTGGTAGGCGATGAGCCCCGCGGTAGCCGCCCGGCGAAGGGCAACCTCGTACTCGGCGGACGTCGGGATCGCCAGGTAGCCCGCCGCCTTCGAGATATTCTCGAGTCTCTCACGGGAAACCAGATCAGCTTTGTTCGCCGCCAAGATCATGGGCTTACCGCGGTGTTGCAATGTTTTAGCAAGCCGGAAGAGATCGTCCGAGGTCCACCGCGCCATCTTCGGATCCATCGCCGTGTCCCGCAGAGCGGAGTGGACCTGGATCTCCGTGAATCCGAGGCCGGTGAGCCGCGCGGAGACAATCTTCTCCGGCGGCGCCTCCTCCAGGTCGGCGCGGCGGGCCTCCTTGTCCCAGTTTCGGGAGAGAATCCCAGCGATCCAATGGGCGAGCTCGTCTTCAAGGAACTGCACATCCGCGAGAGGATCGTGAGTTCCAGAAGGGACCGCATTCCCTTCAAAGTCCGTGCCGCCCGTCGCGTCGATTACGTGAACGAGCGCGTTAGCCTGACGAAGGTCGTCGAGGAATTTGTTGCCGAGACCTCGACCCTCATGCGCTTTTGGGACGAGACCGGCGACATCGAGGAGTTCGACAGGGATGAGACGCGTGCCTCCTTCGCATGGGGCATTCTTCGGCTTGCAAGCATGGCCGAGCTCTGTGTGAGGGCAAGCCTTCCGCACGAAGGCCACGCCTCGGTTCGCTTCGATTGTCGTGAACGGATAGTTCGCAATCTGGACGGGCGCGAGCGTCGCCGCAGCGAAGAAGGTTGACTTCCCAACGTTCGGTTTCCCGACGATCCCCAACTCCACATGGGAACGAACGTGATTCTTCCACAAGTACCTTGGCGGTGAGAGGACCCGGCGCGCTCCGAGTGGCGCACCCGACAGGCCTCGCCTCTATTCGGTGCTTCTGCGCCGCCGGGACGAAAGAACGAGGACGAGAACTCCGCTGATGATGATCGGGCCGAGGAAGTCGCCAAACTCGGGCACCGGGACTATGATCGAGCTGTCCTGAGCTGCCAAGGTTCCGTCATACGACAGCACGATGGGTAGGCCGGAAACGAACTCGATCCGAAGCCGGATTCGCTGGCTAGCCGCGAGCGAAACGTTACCGCCGGGGCAGCTGAATGTCTGGTCGGTGCCGCCGGTCGTCGATTGGTTCCAGAAACAGATGGGAGCGGGGGAGGTCCCATCCGACTCCGTGACCGCGAACGTGATGTTCAACACGGTCCCGGTTGACGTCGAAAGGTCCAATGAGGCTGACCACTCCCCGGCGTATATCGTCTCTGGAGACGACTCCGGATCCGTGAAGAAACACGGCGCGGACCCACCGGACAGATTGAGGGGAACGCCTAGACCTCCTTCCGCCGTGCTGAGGCCCTTCACGGCCGAGCAGTCGCCGGGCGGAATTGAGGGGCCGGCATCGCGCAAGTACAATGTCCCTCCGAACCCCGTCGTCCGCGGTGGGTCGAGGCTCCGGGTTCCGATCACGAATTGTGACGATGGCGCGAACGCGGGCGCTCCTATCCCGACGGTCCAATCCGAACCTGACGACCAATCCGTCGCCTCGAACACCATACGCGTTGTATTTGTCGTCGGTCCAATCGCAATCGACCCTTCGATATCCGTGGCGTTCTTCGCGAGTGCAACTCCGGAGGATGAAATCGGCGACCAAGACCCAGTCCACGCGTACAAATTCTGCGAAGTAATCCGCCCAGCGACGCCTCTGACTTCGAGCAGGTAGTCCGCATGGATTCCGTCCACTGAAAGTCCGACGGCGTCCGTCGAGTTCAAATCAACGTAGGAGCGCAAGATGTCCTCGCCCGTTCGGCGAGGAAGCGGAACCGGTGGTCCGCCCGAAGCATTCCCTCCCTGTCCCGGCGGGATTCGAATGAATCGATCGGGAACTCGCCCCGCCATCAGGTCGCCTGCGACGGCCACGTGGAAGTATGCCGCCGTGGTGTTGACCGCGGCGCCGTATCGAAGGATGTCGACGTCTGGATTCTTCACGGGCACCGGATCCGAATCCGTCTGGTCCCTTCCAACCCAGTCCGCGAAGAGACCATCGACTCGCACTGTCGACGGTGGCGCCATCATGTACGCCCGGATGGGCCCGCCGCGAATGACAACCGGGACGAGTGCCGTCGCGTTGGTCATGTCGACTTGAATCACATCCCCTGGAAGCGGACCTGAGGCGGAAGCGAACGCGGTAATGGTGGTTTCCGGCTGGCCTTGGGTCAAGACGACAGATCCCGTGGAGAGGCTGACTGTAACGCCCTGGGTGGCCGAGTAGACGAACGAGGAAACATCCCAAGAATCCCCCGCCGGTAGGCCGAGTGCGTGCACACGGATCGTGAACAACGGAGCCGTCGTGCTGCTGACGACGGATGTGAAGGGCTGGAGCTCCAGGAGGACCGAGCCGTTCGGCGTGAGCGGCGCAAGGCTGCGACTCGAGATGCCGGCGAAGTCGTCCGCGAGCACGGCGATCCGGAACCGACCCGAGTCGAATCCGGTGAGGTCGTACGTCGAAATCTGCGCTTCGACACCCTGGACGGAAGCCGCCGCGGGCGGCGAGCCGATTGACTGCCGCTGGCTCCAGTTGACTTCGGCGTTGCTCGGGAACCCGTAGAGCCGAGAGCCCGCGACCGAGTTGTTCCCGCCGAAAATCTCGAGGACCGCTTCAGCCCCAATCCCTTCAAACTGGTAGCCCGTCGCTGGGT
>WNGG01007058.1_pt1 | contig 23049 bp, 20 predicted proteins | sample 5400661 | NCBI WGS metagenome assembly WNGG01 (sample SAMN13153372, study PRJNA577476) | soil metagenome | isolation source: 100 cm soil or saprolite under Garry oak tree replicate 1 | place: USA:California | collected 2016-06-15
GTCAAGAGGGAACCTGATTGAAAAGCGTTTCCCGTGTTCCATACGTATACAGTATATCACCGTGACGTATACATGCCAAGAGTCCCCATCCCCCATCACGCCCCACAAGGAACGGCGGCTTGACCCATGGCTAAAGCGCAGGGGGCTGCGCCGCCGGTTTGCTCACGGGCGGTCTGTTCGATGACGGCATGGTCAATCAATTGCCAGCCCAGCCGATGGACAAGGCGGGCCGCTATCTCGCCGCCCCCACTGCCATACTCGCGTGAGATCGTAATGGCACGCATGGCTGCAATGGCTTGTGGATTCACATTCATAGCTTTTCCTCCGTTGCTTTCGAGAAACTGAAACTCCTATGGGTTGCTCCTTATGTTCGATTACTCCGACCTTGTATCCTCCACACCCAAGCGTCCGAGGGCAGTCAGCGCGGCTTCAAGGGCCGTGCGCAACTCGCCGGTGTGCGGTAGAAGGGAGAGCATCTGCCCCAAAGTCATGCCACCATTCCCTTGCATGCCGATCCCGGTCTCTAAATAAACGGCGAACTCCGGCCTGTACTGGAGCATCGTGGTCGACACTACCCGCCAGGCCTCAGAGTCGTCGATGAGTTCGTCGAGGGTGCTGTCGAGCGAGTGCTGGGGATGGATCACGCTAGGAGTCTGGTACGGGTAAGCCCAGCGGTGCGTACCAGACCCGACCTCGATGGGCGTCGCATCGCCCCCAGGAAGGGTGACGCTGGCCGTCGCGTTGGGCGGCACCACAACCGCAACCTCGATCTGTCCCCTCTCGATCGTCCAGGCACACTCGGCCAGACCGTAGGGGGTCAGGTGCCGTGCGCGGGCATGTGTGACATCACCACCCGGATATGGTCGGATGTCGAGATGGCGATACCCTGGCGCGGCAGGCGCGAGGCCGCCCACGATACGATGCAGCCAGTCAGCAACGGCCCCCAAGGCATAGTGGTTGAACGAGGTCATTTCGCCGGGATTGACCGAGCCGTCCGGGCGCAAACTATCCCAGCGCTCCCAGATGGTGGTAGCTCCCATCGTCACCGGATAGAGCCACGAGGGGCAGTCGCGCTGGGCGAGCAGGCGGAAGGCGGCCTCAACCGCTCCGACGCTGCACAGGGCATCACAGATCAGCGGCGTGCCCACGAAGCCAGTGCTGATGTGGTAGCCGCTCTCGCGCACAAGCGCGACCAGCTGTGTGCCAGCATGCCGACGCTGGTTGGCATCACGGAGCAGGCCGAACTGCAAGGCCAGCGCGTATGCCGTCGCGGAGTCGCTGAGTACGCGCCCGGCAGGCGTGACGTACTCGGCGTCGAAGGCGTCGCGCACCTGGGTAGCCAGTCGCAGGTAGCGGGCTTCCTCCTCAGCCCGACCTAGTACGCCTGCCACCCGTCCTAGCAACTCGGCCGAGTGGGCGAAGTAGGCGCTGGCGACCACGTGCGGGTCGGTGCGCCCGGCTCCCGGCTTGTCCGGGGGAGCACTCGGGTCGAGCCAGTCGCCAAACTGGAAGCCCTGGTTCCACAAGCGTCCCTCACCAGCCACACGGGCGACGAGGTCGACCCACGTGCGCATGCTCTCGAACTGGGCGGCCAATACACTCGCGTCGCCGTAGCGCTGGTAGAGTACCCACGGCACGATCACTGCGGCATCGCCCCAGGCGGCCATCGGGATGGGAAGTATAGGTATAACGTTGGGCACGACGAGAGGGACAATGCCCCCCGCAGTGGCCTGCTCGGCGGCCAGATCCGCCAACCACGAACTCAGAAAACCAGCGGAGTCGTAGAGGAAGCAGGCTGTGGGTGCGAACACCTGGATGTCGCCCGTCCAGCCCAACCTCTCGTCTCGCTGGGGGCAATCGGTCGGGACATCGAGGAAGTTGCCGCGCATGCCCCACACCACATTCTCATGCAGCCGGTTGATGAGCGGATCTGAGCATTCAAACCAGCCAGTGCGCTCCAGATCGGAGTGGCAGACCACCGCTCGCAGGTCGTCGGCTTGCAGAGGACCAGGCCAGCCCTCCACCTCGGCGTAGCGGAAGCCGTGGAAGGTGAAACGCGGCTCCCAGGTCTCCACCCCATCGCCCCGCAGAGTGTAGCGGTCGGTAGCCTGCGCTTGGCGCAGGGGCCGCGTACACAACTCGCCGTTCTCGAGCACCTCAGCATGGCGCAGGGTGACCGTCTGCCCCACCTGTCCCTGGACACTCAGGCGAAGCCGACCGACGAGGTTCTGACCGAAATCGACGATGGCTCGGCCCGAGGGCGCTGTCGTGATGGCAACTGGTGCGACCAGCTCAATGCGTCGCACCGGCGGCCCAGACGGTGCGACGAGCGTGGTGAGGTCTCTGTCGAGCTGTCGCACTCCCACCCACTCGTGGTCGTCGTAGCCTGATGTCGACCACCCGGGTCGTTCCATCCGTGCGTCGTAGGTCTCACCATCATAGAGGTCGCTGGCCAGGATCGGTCCGCGGGCAGCATGCCAGGTCTCGTCGGTGACGATCCGCTCGGTCGTGCCGTCAGCGTAATCGATCTCGAGCTGGGCCAGCAGCGCCAGCCGGTCACCGTAGATGTTGCGACGCCCACCATCGAAGCCGAGCCGTCCCCGATACCAGCCATCGCCCAGCATGGCCCCAAGAGCATTGCGCCCTTCACGCAGCAGGCTCGTCACATCGAACGTCTGGTAGCGCAGACGATAATTGTAACTGGTCCATCCTGGGTCCAGGACATGATCGCCCACAGTGTCACCGTTGAGTTGCGCCTCGTAGACACCCAGAGCCGTTACGTACAGGCGTGCCTTCGCCACACCCGCACGAACATCGAACTCGTGGCGCAGCAGTGGACAGGGCTGCGGTCGGCTGGTATCCTCTTCCCAGTCGGGCGTCACGAAGCGAGCCGTCCAGTCGTCGGCATGGAGCAGCCCAGCCTCGACGGGAGCGGGCTGACTCCATGCCGATGGCTGTCCGTCGACGCCCCAGACCCGCACCCGCACCGTGAGGTGCTCACGGGAGGAAAACGGTACGAACGGCCAGGAGACGAGCACCGACTGGTCGGACTCGACCTGACCCGTCTGGTCGCGGAGCCGTCCATCAGCCCCGTAAGCCTCGATCTCATAGCCAGTCTGACGCCAGCCGACGGTCGAAGTGTCAACAATCCAGGACAACCGAGGCTGGGCCTCGCCTATGCCAAACGCGTCGCGGTGGTGCTCGAAGCGGACGTCGGCGATGGTGACGTCAAATATTCCATCAATTGGCGTCGATCTCTGTTGTGTCATCGTATCCCTTTCTTCCACTGTGATCATCAGGGTCTCACGGTAAGCGAAAAAACAGCGCATCGGATCTGCAACATGTTCCTTACATTGAGCACTAGAAGGACAGCGTTGTTGCATTGTTCATGCATCCTTTGAAAGAATACCGTGACTCCCTGATCATGTCAAATACTAACCTGGATTACCGTCAGGCTGGCACATCTGACCACCGATTCCACCTCGAGAAGGTCTTATGCCACTCTCAATGCTTCGCTTCCGACAACTGCCATGGAGGCATCTGAGCAATTGCACAGGGGCTTCAAGATCTCATCAGATAGGGAGGGGCGTAATGCATGCGTTTCCCCAGGGGTTTGAGCGCATGCATTACGCCCCTCCAGCCCTCCCCACCTCCACTCCACGACAGTCGTCAAAGAAATCAGCCTTTGACACTGCCAGCCGTGAGCCCCTTGATAACCTGCTGGTTGAGTATCAGATAGACGACCAGAGTCGGAAAGACCGTTAAGGCGACCCCAGCGAAGGTTGGCCCCCATTGCACCTGGCCGTACTGTCCCGTGAAGTTCAACAAACCCGTCTGAATCGTACGCAGGTTGTCGTTACTGATGAAGGTCAGTGAGAAGAGCAGGTCGTTCCACAGGAAAAACGGCGTGAGAAGAGGAAACGGCAATATGGGCAAGGCTCCTTTTCATCCATGCGCTTGCTAATAAGTAGCCTCAGAGGCCGTTCATGGGGTTTGCGTATAATTGAAAGAGAAGTTGCAGTAAGAACAGAGGAGAAAGACGCTGCGGCAATAACGTCCATTTTCGTTCTACTTTCGCAGGTTTTGTAATGCTCAGGAGAGAATGTCATGACAGAGACTATCCGTAAGTTTGACCTCAACATCGAGCGCGTGTTAGAGCACTGGGAAGTTGCTCATGCTTTGCGTGAGGTAATCGCGAATGCATTAGATGAGGCTGCGCTTTCTGGTACAGCAGACCCCTCTATCTTCAAAGATGAGCAGAATATATGGCATGTCAAAGATGTCGGTCGAGGATTGCACTATACCCATCTGACGCAGAAAGAGAATAAAGAGAAGTTGCAACACCCTGAGATGGTCATTGGCAAGTTTGGGGTGGGCCTTAAGGATGCCCTGGCAACGTTTGATCGACACCATATCAAGGTCCAGATTCTCTCTCCGTATGGAGATATTACCATTGGCGCGGTTCCCAAGCATGGGTTTGATGATCTCAAAACACTGCATGCACTGATTGAGCCTCCTTCTGATCCGCAGCGAATCGGTACCGAATTTCTCCTTGCCAGGATCAAGGACGATGAGATGGCGCAGGCCAAAGATTTCTTTCTTCAGTACAGTGGTGACGAAATCATTGCGAAGACAACGCATGGCGCTATTTTACGGCAAAGCGGGAAGAAACGGAAAGCACGTATTTATGTAAACGGCCTTTTCGTCGCCGAAGAGGAACGTTTTCTTTTCTCCTATAACATCACCTCGCTTACTGCGCCATTACGTAAAGCCCTCAATCGTGAGCGGACCAATGTGGGGCGCAGCGCATATACCGATCGCGTGAAAGCGATCTTACTCGCTTGTGATAACGCCACCGTGGCCGATGCATTAGCGCAAGATTTACAAAACTTGGAGCGTGGTACTGCGCATGATGAACTGCAATGGCTCGATGTCCAGCTCCATGCCTGTCGGATCCTCAATGCCATAGGGCAGGTTGTATTTGTCACGACCGAGCAATTACTTCTGGGCGGATCGCTGATTACCAAGGCCCAACAGGATGGGTATCGTATTGTGGTTGTCCCTCTTACGCTTGCCTCCAAACTGCCCACCTTGCAAGATATCAACGGGCAGCAGGTGCGGACCCTGGAAGTCTATCGCCAAGAATGGAACGAGAGCTTTCAGTTCACCTTTGTCTCACCCGACCAACTTATGCCTGAAGAATGCACCCTCTACGGTCTGACGAAGCCAATCATGTACTTGCTTACACCACGGATTACCCGAGTGAAAGAGGTACTGATCTCCGAAACGATGCGTCTGAACCGCTATGATAACAACGAAGCCGTTGGCGTATGGGAAGAAGAGCAACAGCGTATTGTCATCAAACGTAGCCAATTGCAGAGAAAAGACCATTATGCTGCAACATTGCTCCACGAATATATCCATGCGTTGAGCGGTGCAGATGATGAGACGCTAGAATTTGAGGAGAGCCTGACCCAGGCACTTGGAGTGCTAGCCGATCGCTTGATCGATGCGCAGTATGAGTAGCAGCCTGCGAACGGACTTTGCTACCAAGCTAGCACGCTGTTGCCTATAGAAGAAGAAGCTGCTGTTTCCCTTCTGGCTCCTGCGTCTCCAATGCTCTTGCTTCTTCCAGATGAACATACAGAGTGGTTCCCTCACCTGGAATGCCGCTACTCTCGGCCCAGATACGACCTCCCATAGCTTCTACTAATTGTTTGCTAATATAGAGACCCAAACCGCTGCCCCTGATCGATCCCGACAAATGTCTCGACAGACGGACAAATTTTCCGAAGAGGAGGGGCATCTCCTCTGGAGGAACGCCTGGCCCCTCATCCTTCACCGTGAAACATACTGTTCCCCCGTGAGCGGTAGCATTGATGGTAATGCTGGTCTGAGGAGGGGAAAATTTGAGGGCATTGGAAAGCAAATTGCGCACCACCTGGCGGAGCGACTGGATATTGACTTGAACCAGCAGTGAATCTGCGATCTGCTCAATGAGTGTGTAGTGCTGGACAGCTTGGGGAGCCAGATGGTCGATCTCTTCGCGGACCACCTGCGCAAGTGCGACGCTTTCAAGGTGAACAGCTGGAGCTTTGCCAGAATGGGCCGCCTCCAGTACGGTCGAGAGCAGTTGAAGCAATTCATCACAACCATGCATGGCTTTCTCGATAAAGAGCTTTTGCATGTCTACATCCAGCGCTCCTGCGTAGCTGCCCAGCAATTCGAGGTAGCCGGATACCTCCGATAAGGGCGTGCGGAGTTCGTGGCTCATATGGATGATGAATTGTTCTTTGAGATCGTTGAGTTGGCGTTCCTTGGCATAGGCCTCCGCAAGTTCCTGGGCGCTGCGTGCCTGCTGCCAGGTTGCTCTTTGATACAAAAGGGCCGTTTCGAACGATCGGACGTGCGCTTTCACCAATTGGTGCAGTGCCTCCAGTTCGGGACCAGCATACCTTTGCTGATCTCCTCGCTCACCAACCACCAGAACACCAATAAGCATCCCTTTGGGAGTGCGAACAGGGGCCAGGAGGAGCTCATCTTTTTCGTCATTGGGCGCTCGCAGGGGCAGATAGCGTGCCAGCCCCTTTGATGGTTCACTCATGGCATGCGAGACTTCGCTCAGGAACACGGGGCGCTGTGCCTGTCGTACCTGCTCAATCAGCGACGTGCTGGTGGCGATCCCACTCTGCACGTCTCCCGGTTCGACAAACCATGAAGCTAATGGCTGAAGGAGAAAAGATCTGATCCGTTCGCTTCGCTCGTCTCCTGGCAAAGGGGAAAGTAACGTAAAGCAGGAACTTTCGTTTTCAAGAAAGAACAGGCAAGCTTCCGGCGTCTTCAACGTCGTATGCACATCAAGGAGGAGTTCTTGAGCGAGCAGCTGCAGGTCGAAGGAATCCTGCTCGTGGCGGGTCCGCGCCTGACTGAGCAGAGCGTGATAATGGAGGGTTTCAGGAAAGAAATAGCGTGTCGTAAAGCGAGAGGCCAGCCACCAGGTAATCGGAGCGCCGAAAACGGCCACGATCAGCAGGCCAGCAAGCAGCAGTGAAAAACGCTCAGCCACCAGAAGACTCCCTGCGGCAAAGAGCACATAGATCAGCAGGGCTAAAGCCACGGTTCCGACTATCAGAGTGATAGTCCGTCGCACGTAGGTATCAAAGAGCAAGAGATCGTAGCGGAGCACAGAGTACGACAGAGTCACTGGAAAGAAGATCAGAAAAAACATGCTCACCGTACCATCCACCACGGCGCGGAGATGCAGAAGTGTAGGAACCACTGTCAAGACCAGAATGGGAACACAGGAGAGCAGGACTCCCGCAAAAAATAAGCGAGTTTGTTGTTGGGCGCGAATGGTGGTCGCATGACGGGAAGCATAGATGACAATCCCTACGAGCGCTACGGTAGCCAACAAGTAATACAGCAACCCTAAAAGATCAACCCATGCCGGGACCGCGATATGAAGTGCATGAACGCAAATGCTCCGAGTGACCAAAATAGCACACAGCACCAGGATGACGAACAGTGTCATGTGCAGGAACCGAAAGCGTCCTGGGCGCGGCTGGGCCAGAAAATCATAGGGGAAGCGCACAAGTAAGAAGAGCAAGCATAACACGCCGAGCGCACTACTGCTGCTTCCAATCGCGTTGAAGACTCCATCACCAACAGCAGAACCAGAAAGCGCACCAAAGACGACCGCTATCAGGCTGCAAAAGGCCATGAGAAGCGACGCCACCACTGGTTGCCGTCGATAGCCATAGAGCCAGACAAGAGAGCCAATACCGAAGAAGAGGAGATCGACGAAGGCATATGAGAAATACAGGAGCCAAAACAGATTGTTCTGTTGAGCAAGTGGCAACGAAGCCACCCGCAGTGCTTCACCTATCTGTTGACAGACAAGGAGGAAAGCAATGACCAGCATACTGACAACGCGCCCTGGACGTGTCACCTTCCTGGAGAACAGAATCATAAGGATACCTCTCTCATCTATGTTTCCATACTGCTGCCGTGTTGCTTCCCACGCATGAGGCCGTCAAAACAAGCCTGGTAAGCAGGAAGGAGCGTATGAGCTATTGAGGCAGAGGATCACCTCTCATCACCACTCACCTGTCAAGAAGGCATCTCTTCATTCTCATCAAGGCCGAGAAGCCAGCGGAGAACAGGTGGTAGTGGCACACCTTGGACTGCTTCGAGGCGGGGCACCAGATTCTTGATACACTCGCGATGGTAGCTTGCCCCTGCGAGCGACGCCTGAATGGCGTCTGCGTAGGCCTGGTTCCACACCGAGGAATCCTGTTCTGCCTGGATATTTCTATCGGCAACAGAGGAGCATTTCTGAAGTTGAGCATATTGCATGGCGGCAAGGATCACCGGAAGAGTCTTTTTTTGCCGGATGAGGTCGCTCTTACGCGTGAGGGGCTTGTTTGTTGAAGAGGGGCTCAAGGCAACTTCAAGGTCATGAGTGTCATTTTCAAGCTGAAAGGCGATACCCAGGTGCAAGCCGAACTGCGCAAAGAGGTGGACAACCTCATCTCGAGCGTCCACAGCGCACGCGGCAAGCCGACAGACCAGACGAACGAGCGTGCCCGCCTTTGCCTCGGCAATCAGCACACACTCTTCAGGGTCCATATCAGACATGTCACGCTGCTCTACAAGTATATCACGGTGCTGGCCGTCCATCGCCAGTAGCAGTTCCGTGTCCACCAGCTCTGTAAGCTGAGAATATCGCTCATACGACAGCAAGGAGGGGACAAGTGAGGCCAGAATGCGACGAGATAGCACAAAGAGCGTGGTAGCGGCATTGAGGAGCCGTCCATCACCCAGGTCCTGCCGCTCTGCTGACAAATCATCGTCCTCAAGTTCATCATAATAGTCGAGCGCACAGTGCAACAGTTCGCAGGCAAGGGCAACACGCTGCATCACCAGTGGTGGGGCTGCCGGTTGACAGTAACGGGCTATGAAAAGAGGGAGCACAGCCCAAAAGCCAAGAGGAATACGGCGAGAGGCGGGAGGAGAGGGAGAGAGCAATTTGCCCGGAGCATGGAGGAGACGAAAGATATCAGTTCCCAGTACCGTGAAGGATGAGAGGCCTTGTGTCTCCAGATAGGAGGAAAGTTCTTGACGAAGAACAATTTGATCATCGGCACAATCGTGCATCATCTGGGCCCTCCTCATCCTGAAAACACAAAGACCCCACACGCCCATTCACTAGTACCCTAAATAGGCACCTCGATCATTGGGGCAACAACATCTAACCGAAATGATCAATTACCACCAAACGGTGAAACCTGTTTCCGCTCCTTTTTCCAGCGTGCGGGCAGCCGCGCCGGTTACCTGCGGGTCTAGGTTGCGTTCACGTGCCACTTCCTGAGAATTGGCCACGAGTGCTTGCTTCAATTGGCGATCACGCATCGCCTCAAGCACAAGAGAAGCAACAATAACAGTCATGGAGAACACCTTCCTTTTCCAGGGGATACCCCTACAACATCACACAACAATTCACGCATAACTGGTCACGAGAAGAACGGAGGCTCTTCTCTATAAGATAATATACCTGAAAAGAGGAAAAAAAACAAGGGAAGCCCTACTGAAACTCGTAGGTTCAACTACGCCCGGCGAACGTTAGACATTTGGAGAGAAGGCGTGTCATCCTGAGCGAAGCGAAGGATCTGGCTCGAGGGACGCACAGATCCTTCGCTTCGCTCAGGATGACACGCAGGACAGCACTCACGTCCGCTCACAGGAAGTCTCATCTCCAAATGTCTAGGCGAACGTCCTCTTAGCCGTCGCCCTCGAAGACGATCAGTTCATGCGCATCGATACGTGGCACAGTTACGCTTATGGCGCCGTCTCCTGCATCGAAGCTGAGTGATGAATTGGCTCGTACCAACTTCACGCTCGTCGTTGCGGCTGTCCTGCGCAGGCGGAGCGTTACGTCGCGCAGAGGAACAGGCTCTTCCAGTGCCTCGACATGCGCGGGAGCCCGCCGAACGGCGTGGTAATTGACCACATGCACGACGTCGCGATTGCCCTGCCGCATCAGCGACACCTCGGCCGTCGTCGGCGCATCGGTCTCGACGATCCGCTCGGGAAGCAGCAGGTCGAGGCAGCGGCCAACGAGCGCACGGAAGGTCAGATTGCCATGCTTCTGATAGGCAGCGAAGATCGGGCCGTAAATGTAGACGACGTCCTCTCGCCTGGTGATGGCAGGGTAACCTGCGGCCTCGGCTTGCGGCGGCGTGAAGTCATGGGAGGAAAAGTGCTGCCATGTGCGGTTGAAGTAGGACTCGTATGCCTCGGCCAGACGTGCCGTGCCGCTGCGTGGAGCTACACGTACGCCTGGGCCTTCATAGAGCGAGTAGGCAAAATCGGGTCGGCTGACTATTGTATGCAGTGCCGACTCCGTAACCTCAAAGTAGTCGGGGACGCTGGCGCAGGGCCCAAGATAGTCGACGCCCATCTCATCGGCAAGGCCAAAGGCTCCGACGGCCTGATCCAGCAACGCCTCGTGCGACAGCAGCACCTTGCCGCCAGCCGCCACGTATGCCTTGAGCCGGGCCGTAACCTCCGGCGTCGCCACACCTCGATCCGGCACGACGAGCACCTGATATTTGCCGAAGTGCGGGCACTTCCCAGTGATCACGTCGAACTGATGGTGCAGCTCGAGCAACATCTTGCCAGCACCTTCGACCGAGCTGCCGCCGCTACCGACCTGCGCACGATCTGTGTCCGGTTCGAGTACCAACAGGCCGATCTGCGGTACGGCTATGGCGCCGATGCAATACAGTTCTACCGCCTCCACGTCACGGAACGCCTCGCTGATGACATCGTAGACGGCGCGGTTTAGCCGCCCACGCGGATGGAGCTGGTCGCCGATGGAGATGGCCCCACCGGTAGCGAGGATGCCGCTGCATTCGAAACGCAGCGCCGCCGGATGCTTCAGTCCGCCCCAGTCAGCCCACGAGCGGTGAAAGCGGCCGGTCATGCCCAGCATTGGCAGGCCGAAGTTCCGTGCGAACCGCGACCAGAGCGGGTAGAAGCCGTAGCCCCATCCGCCCGTGGGCAGCGATTCGATCTCGATCTGCGAGTAGTATTGGAACTCGTCCTCGAACTGCAAGCCCCAGCGCGAGTTGTAGAAGATACCAGCATCGGGAAGCCTGGCGCGGATGCAGGCCGAGACTTGCTCCATAAAACGCCGCGCAACGGCCGTGTTGTGGGCGCGCCGGTGTGTGCGGTTGGTGGGATCGAGGCCTTGCCGCAGCATCTCCGGCAAGCAGTTGGCGCAAAGGCAGCCGTCGGGGTCGTACATTAAGATGTCGTAGAAGAAACCATCGCAGTCGTAGAGTACCATGAGCTCTTCGGTTTGGGCGATGATCTCGTCAGTATAGGCGTTGTTTACGCACATCCACGGCCAGCCGCGGCCAGACTCAAGTGGGCCGCGCCCGATCGGTTTGCCTTCGTAGCCGATCTGTCGCCACTCCGGATGGCGCTGCGCCGCCGAAACGTCCCAGACAACCGAGACATAGATCGGGCAGCGGATGCCAGCCTCATGGCAGGTCTCGATCTGTGCACCGAGGAGGTCGAACTTGAGCGCTGGATGGACCGGTCCAACTTTGGTCGGGTAGTAGTTCATCCCGTGGTGGCACTTGGCGAAGACGGTAATCGAGTTGACGCGTGCGCCTCGCAGGGTTTCGATGAAATGCTCGGTGTCCCAGTCGGCCCCAACATCCGGGATATCAGGTGAAGTGTGAAAGTCGAGATGAACCTGGCGCATCGGGAAGGTGGGAAATTTCAACATGTGCTCCTGTTACACTCCAAGTCGTTCAGCATGATGCAGTGCCTAAGCATATTATAGAAGGGCGTAAATGAGTATTTGGAATGCTTCTGTATTTCACGGGCTACTTAATCCATTCTTAATATGATCTGGCCGAACGTTTAAGAGGCTTTATCCTTGACATTCGTTTCCCAAGATAATAGATTCTTATTGGGAACAAGTTTCTTACCTGTAACATATTACTATCTTAGTCAGAATTCTTGGTAACTTTCAAGAAAAAGCGGTGTCACATATGCTCCTGTTTGATGACAGTTTTATGTCAGTTATGGATTGATGCGTTAAAGGGAAAGATGATGACTAAGAAATTCATCGATATCTCGATTGCTATCGAAAACAAGGATAGTCTCTAATGTCTCCGCGCCTCACCGATTGGAGCATTGCTCTCGCTGCCGTTCTCGCCTTCGCGACCGGTATTATCAGCTTGATAAGTGGCCATCTGGAAGATTGGTTCATCTTCGTGGTGCATGGCATAGCAGGCCTTTGGCTGCTGCTCCTCTTATGGGGTAAGTTGCGGCGCGTCTGGCCCCGGCTGATCCATCCCCGACGCTGGGATCGCCGCACCGCCTTTGGACTGCTGGCGCTGCTGCTGGTCACGCTGGCGCTTGTCTCAGGCATCTGGTGGGTCGGAGCGACGGATGCTGCATTTTAGCACATTACTCCTGGGCAGTATAGTTCTCTGGCCCGTGCAACAGTTCGCCGAACATACACTGAATCTACCCGGTTCCAGGCAGCGTTTCACCGGTTCGCGAGAGAGCGGCAGCTTCGCAGGGAATATCTTCCCTACCTCAAGCTGGGTTGCCGATTCGCCGCACCCGCTGAATGTGCAGAGCTGGCGGCTCTCCCTGGACGGTGCCGTAACCACACCCCACACCTTCTCCTACGCTGAGCTTGTCGCGGCAAACGACGAATTGCAAGCAACGCTGGATTGTACCGGTGGCTTCTACAGCACCCAGCACTGGCGAGGCATCCGTATCGCACGTCTACTCGACTCCGCTACCCTCCACCCTAATGCACGCTACGTAAGTTTCATATCTGTAACCAGCTACCGCTGGAGCCTACCCTTGGAGGAAGCACGTTCGGCCCTACTTGCGACACATATCGCTGAGGAACCACTCTCTCACGAGCATGGCTTTCCCCTTCGCCTAGTCGCCCCAGGCCATCGCGGCTTCGAATGGGTCAAATGGATCACCCGCATCGAAGTCCTTACCGAGCCCGACCCCGGCCAACTCCTGAGCATCTTCACCAGCAGTTTTACAGACGCAGGACGCGGAGCATAAGAGTCAGCATAGTTACCACGAAGGATAAAGCAACATGAGAACACAATCAATGGATACCAGCCCCGAAGCCGAGCGAGTACAAATTGAACTGATACGCAAGGCTCCACTCACCAAACGCATTGCTCTAATGGAAGCGTGGAGTCAGTTTCTTGTAGAAGCCAATAAACAAAGTATCCGGCAGAAGCATCAAGATGCCAGTGAAGAAGAAATCGGGCTGATCTTCGTTGAAATACACTATGGCAAGAAGTTGGCAGATGGACTCAGGATAGCATTGAGGAGACGAAAACAATGAATGTATCTAACGTACAATTCGTATTTGCTGCCATAACGCCCATTGTAGAAGCATTTGAGCAACTTGGTATAAATTATCACATTGGCGGTTCTGTTGCCAGTTCTATTTATGGCATTATACGAGCAACCATTGACGCCGATCTCGTTGCAGAGCTGCGTTTAGAACAAGCTCGACCTTTAGTGAGACTTCTTGAAACAGACTACTACATAGACGAAGATGCCGTAAAAGATGCTATCAGACGCCGCAGTTCATTCAATACCATTCACTTAGACACAATGCTCAAGGTTGATGTATTCATACCAAAAACCCGTCTATTTGACCAGGAAGAACTTCACCGCACACAACTACAAACATTGATAGAAGGCACTCGCCCCTTCTATGTAGCCTCCCCCGAAGGAACGATCCTGAACAAGCTCGAATGGTACAGAATAGGCAATGAAGTATCTGACCGCCAGTGGAACGATATTCTTGGCGTACTTAAAGTGCAAGGAACCAGCCTTGATATGGATTATCTGCAACGCTGGGCTGCCGTTTTACAAGTCGGTGATCTTTTAGAACGTGCGTTGATGGATGCTGGGCTGAGAGAAGATGAGGAAGGACTCAAATAAGAGTCGGCTTGATGATTGCAAGCATCACCACTCCTCTACTCTAGCTTCACAGGCTGATGCACTCGTATATAGTAGTGATGACCCTTGCGGTCATCATGAAGCGAAGGCGGTCATCATGCTCACTACACTATGAACTACACCCTATAAATAAATTCCTCTTCCATTCACCCAACCGATGTGCTATACTCTCTCTCGACAAATATTTGTGCATCTTTAACTTCCCTGATTAGAGATGAGGTGCCAGCTATGCCATTCGACGGACTACACATCGGTCACTACATCCTCCTACGCTCCATTGGCAGTGGGGGCATGGGCGAAGTCTATCTCGCCGAAGACCCGCGCATTCATCGACAGGTAGCTATTAAAGTTGTACGTACTGAAGCCAGTGCATATCCTCATGATGATAGCACCAAAGATGCACAGCGTCTCTTTTTACGTGAGGCCAGAGCAATTGCGCGGCTCGATCACCCACATATCCTGCCTCTCTTTGATTGTGGTGAGGAAACCGTCAACGGCACGATGCTCACCTACCTGGTTATGCCTTTTCGTCCAGAGGGATCATTGACTCGGTGGCTGGAGCAACGCAACTCCGAGTTGTTGTCGCTAACAGATGTGGTGCAGATTGTGCGACAGGCAGCCAGTGCGCTTCAATATGCCCATGATCAGCAAATTATTCACCAGGATGTCAAACCAAGCAATTTTCTGATGCGTGCTAACAACGAACGTCCACATTTACCCGATGTAGTGCTGGCCGATTTTGGCGTAGCCCGGCTGAGTAGCGCTACGTCGAGTGTGAGCCACTCCATTCGTGGCACACCTACCTATATGGCCCCTGAACAATGGAGCGGCGAGCCGGTACCAGCTACCGATCAGTATGCTCTGGCCGTGATGACCTATGAACTGCTGACAGGGCATCCCCCGTTTCAAGGGGCACCCATGCGCATGATGTATCTCCATACCAATACACCACCACAGCCACCAAGCAGTGTGAATCCCTCACTTCCCAAAGAGGTTGATACGGTTCTACTGACCGCTCTGGCAAAGAACCCCCAAGAGCGTTTTCTGTCCATCGCAGCCTTTGCACGTGCTTTGGAGTCAGCGGCACAATATAGCGATGCTTCTACAGTCGCAAGAGCACCAAATTTCGCAAGTCCAAGAGAGGTCCGTGCAACTCTGGCTATCAGCAAAAGAGAAGCCCAGAACGGCACAACCCGTACCTTGAATCTGGCTGGAGGACGACAGGTAACGATTTCTGTTCCGGCAGGAGCTTACGACGGTCACATAATCCGTCTTAATGATCCATCGGTAGGAACATTGATTATCACATTATCTGTGAAAGAGACTGAGCCAACGTTTTTGCCTTCGACACCTAGTCAGAGCTTTGATAAGACGGTTGCTTCGTCAAATCCTGGCATACTGGCAGAGACTGTGGTGTCAGGAAGTAGGAATAATAAAGATACTGTAGTTGCAGCACCCCATCTTACACCTCCTATCTCACACACTACGACACCCTCACAGTCTGCCGCTAAGCAACTTAGAACAGGAGCAATTTTACTAATCGGACTGATCATACTTGTTCTCCTGGCTAGTGGTGGGTTCTTTTACATTCAAGAACTTAACCACAATACCTTGAGTAGCGCCGATATTATTGCCACGACGCAGGCGAAAGATGCTACTGTGTTTGCTGCTACAGTCACCATCAATGCACACAATCACCCTACAGCAGTAACACAAGATGGTTATGATGCGCCGACACCTACAGCATCAACCACCGCCCCTTATCCACCTTCTGGCGCAACATTGCAACTCAACGATCCATTAAGTGATAACAGCAAAGGCTACAACTGGGACGTGAAACCTACCCAATTTGGCACCTGCACCTTTACGCAAGGTGCTTACCATGCCGTTGCACCATCCAGTCAAACGTACCATAGCTGTGCTGCTCGGAGCTATAGCTTCAGCAACTTTGCCTATCAAGTAGAGCTAGCCATTACCTCTGGTGATTGTGGGGGGATTATCTTTCGTGCCGATTTTTCACAGCGTCACTACTACCTGTTCAGTATTTGCCAGGATGGCTCCTACCAAGTGCGACTCTATACACAGCCAACAGGCCCAGAGACAAAGATATTAGCACAGGATTCTAATCCAAACCCAAATATTCATAGCGGTCTTGGTCAATCAAATCTAGTTGCAGTCGTCGCAAACAATACCTCTATTAGCCTGTATGTGAATGATCAATTGATTAATAGCATACAAGATAGCACCTACAGCCAGGGGCAAATAGGGGTTGAGGCAGATAGTAATAATAGCCCAACGGAGGTCGTCTTCACTAACGCCAAGGTGTGGACAGGGTGAGTTTCATATTTTTGCGAAGCATGATGACCGCAAGGGTCATCACTACTATAGACGTGCGAATCGGCTTGAGAAGGCGTAGTATAGTAGTGATGACCCTTGCGGTCATCATGGCGCGGAGGGGCGGTCATCATGCCCACCACATCATGCACTCCGCAAAAACAATGAAACTCACCTGTATGGACATTCTGAGTTTTCATTGCCAAACACATGTGTTATACTAGCTAGCATGCTATCATAGGAATATATGCTCATACTCTTATTGGGAAAGAACTTGCAAGGGGGCAAAAGATGCAATTAGAAGGAATGCAGCTTGGCCGTTATCGGCTTAGACAGCTTATTGGGAGGGGTGGCATGGGCGAAGTCTACCTGGCAGAAGATACGCATATGCCACGGCAAGTGGCTGTCAAAATCGTGCAGGCTGAATCCGTTGGCTATCCTGATAAGAAAGCCACGGAGGAAGCTACACGTCTTTTCCAGCGTGAAATGAAGGTCATTATTGCTCTCGATCATCCATACATCTTGCAGCTTTTTGACTATGGTGAGGCCATTATACATAATACGACTCTCACCTATATGGTCATGCCACTACTCAAAGAAGGTTCTTTGAATGATTGGTTGCAGAAGCGAGGCACATCTGAACTCCTCCCGGTACAAGAGGTAGCTCATATTGTACAGCAGGCAGCCGAAGCACTCCAACATGCACATGATCAACACATTGTCCATCAGGATATTAAACCTTCTAACTTCCTTATCCGTACACGCAAAGACAGACTCCAGAGTCCTGATTTGCTCTTGAGTGATTTCGGCATCGCCAAATTTACGGGTGCAACAGCCACAGCAAGTCAAACAGTGCGTGGCACTCCCGCATACATGGCACCTGAACAGTGGGAAGGTAGACCAGTTGCCGCCACCGATCAATATGCCCTTGCCGTCATGGCTTACCTGCTTTTAACCGGACAGGCACCGTTCCAGGGTGGACAGGGGCAGGTGATGCTCCAGCACTTTACACTTACCCCCCAAGCACCCAGTACACTTAATTTCCGACTTCCTCCTGCCATAGATGCCGTCTTGCTGCGTGCGATGGCCAAAAGACCTGAAGATCGCTTCCCCTCCATCTCTGCCTTCGCCCAGGCGTTTCTGCAGGCAACCCAGCAGGGTCGCGAACCTCTTCCGCCACCACCACCTCCACCTCCACCCAACTATACCCCTATATCGTTCAATAATACTGACTACGGTCCAAGTGGGTCAGGAATATCCTATGGCCCAGGAGCATCAGGCACAATGCAAGCAACACCATATAGTTTTCCTCCGCCTCCTGTTCCTCCTGCCCCTCCTCCAGTTGCGCCAGTTCAACCCCGACGTACTCTCTCTCGTGTAATGGCCATAGCCTTGGTTGCCCTTGCACTGCTTATTCTCGCGTCAAGCGGTATCGCCTACTCTGTTAGCAAGACTGCTAGCGATAATGCTAACGCAACCAGTACAGCCATTACCCTCTCTCACAACAACGCTACCGCAACCGTACAGGCTACGGTCAACGCTGTTACAGCCACCGTTGCTGCCCAAACTCATGCCACCGCCACTGCTCAAGTCAATGCCACCGCCACTGGCGTTGCTCAAGTCAATGCCACCGCTAGCGTGATAGCAGCCAATCCTGATCCTTACCCTCCCACCAATGGCAAACTTGCCCTCTATGATCCACTCAGTTCAGTCACGAATTCACAGTGGTTTAATTATACAGATAGTTCCTTTGGTGGTCATTGTGGCTTCACAGGCGGGACATATCATCTTAGTCAAACAAAAACACACAGATTCTATGAGTGTACCTCCACTTCTATCTTCCAAAATTTTGCTTTCGAAGTACAAATGAGGATTATCAGCGGTGATTGTGGTGGACTCGTCTTTCGTAGCAATGCAAAAGGCCAAATGTACATGTTCAGCATTTGTCAGGGTGGGTCTTACCAGTTCTACATGTACCCCGATTTCTCAGGAAATAATATTAAGACCTTGACAGGTGGCTCGGCTGCTGCCATTAACACCGGATTAAATCAACTCAACACAGTCGCAGTGGTAGCCAATGGCACCACACTTGATGTCTATGTCAATAATCAAAAGATCGATAGCGTCAATGATAGCACCTACAGCCGGGGTACCGTCGGTATGATCGCCAACAGCATTTCTGCTCCAACTGAAGTCACTTATAGCAACTTGAAAGTATGGAACTTATAGACGCACCGACAAAGAACGAGGGCAGGATGTCAATAGAAAACAACCAGTCTGCACAAGGACATGAGGGTCACATTTCAGCATCGCCAGAAACGCCCGCGAGTGGTTTTGCTACTGCCAAAAGCGACTTTGTCTCACTGGGTGGTCGCCGCTTGCACTATCTTGCTGCGGGAAGCGGTTCGCCAACTATCGTCCTTGAGGCTGGGCTAGGAGTGTCGAGCGTCGAGTGGGCACTGGTATTTCCCCGCCTGGCAGAGTTCAGTCGCGTAGTAGCCTATGACCGGGCAGGCATGGGCCGCAGCGAGCCAGACACAGCACCTCGAACCGTGAGGCGACTGGTTGCAGACCTGCATATGCTCTTGAAAGAAGCAGCCATACCTGGCCCCTACCTGCTGGTCGGACACAGTTGGGGTGGTCTCTTGATCCGCCTCTTTGCATACTGCTATCCAGAGGAAGTAGCGGGACTTGTGCTGATAGACCCCAGCCATGAAGACCTCTCGCAATTCCATATACCGGGCTATCAGTTGCTTACTTCAGCCGTGTTTCAAATGACCGAAGGCATGGCACGGCTCAAGATGCAAGGGCTGTTGCGCAGCCTGATGGGGGAGATGAAGCAGATAGCTAACATCCTGCCAGCTAAAGATCGCGACCAATTTATGGCAGAGTTCCTGGATCCTATCGTACATCGCACTATACGCCAGGAGATGAGCGAGCTTCCTGCAGGTTGCCAGACGATGCGCGAGGTTAGCAAGCAAAGTACGCTCCCAGATGTACCCTTCGTTGTGCTTACTGGAGCAGTCGCCCCAAAGTACCAGACCAAGGTACGGGCAGAGATCACACGCCTGCACGCCCAGTTAGCAGCTTCTACTCCCAAAGGCAAACAAATCATGGCTCCCAAGTCCGGACATTATATTCCACAGGATGATCCTGATCTGGTAGTAGAGACGATTCGGCAGATGGTAGAGGAGATCAGGAACGCTGGAAGATAGTTTTTTCCCAGAGGTGAAAGAGAAACTGAAACTGTTGAAAGGATAGCAGACGATGATGGCAATCGGCTTCCTGTGGACCGGACATGATTACGAACGGGCGGGCGTGTGGTTTCGCCAGGCCCTTGCGCTGGCCGAGCAGCTTGCTGACATCACGCTGCGCGCCCGCAGCCTCAACCGCCTGGGCAACTGGCTGGTGAATACTGGACGAATCCAGGAGGCGCTTGAGGCCCACCAGGAGGCGCTGCGTCTGTTTGAAACGCGAGCCGACAGACAGGGCATGGCTGAGACGCTCGAGATGCTTGGCGGGGCCTCTTTTTTCACCGGAGACCCGGCCAGGGCGGTGAAGGATTTCTTTGGACGAGTGATTGAGCTGTTCCGTACCCTGGGCGACCTGCAAAAACTGTCCTCTACTCTTGCTGTGCGAGCCTGGGACGCAGCTCCCGAGACGATTGAATCCACTTTCAGTGCCCTCCTCACACGCGAGGAATGCGTGCAAGATACCGAAGAAGCTTTACGCCTGGCCCGTCAGACGAACTCACCATCGGGGCAGGCCTTTGTCGAAATGGCCACCACGAACGTGCTGTCCTCCTTCGGTGTGTTCGGTCCGGCATTTGCCCATGCACACGAGGCCCTGCGCATCGCCACCAGCATCGAACATCAGGAGTGGATCGCCGCCACCAATGGCGCGTTGGGTCAACTGTACCTTTTGCTGCTTGAACCCGACAGGGCGGTTGCTTGTTTGGAAACCGCGTTAGCAGGCGCACAGGCAAGCGGCTCGATGATTTGGATTGGGTATCTGACGCCGTACCTGGCGCTGGCCTACCTCCTCAGGCGAGAATTTCCTCGCGCAGAAGCAGCGCTCGAGACCATCTTGCCACGAGGTCAGGAACCGGGCAACTTTTTTGAGCGACAGGCGGCCAGCGCCTGGGGCGAACTTGCGCTGGCACAAGGGGAGGCGGCTCGTGCGTTAGCCATTGCAGAGCAATTGCTTGTATCGGCTCCAGGCGATGCACGCCCGCAACCTATCCCTCATCTCCTGGCATTAAAGGGCGAGGCACTGCTCGCGTTAAAGCGCCTGGAGGAATCGGCCGGGGCGTTGGAAGACGCCAAACTGGGCGCACAGCAGCGTCAAGCCCCATCGATCCTCTGGCGTATCCATCGTTCCTTGGGGCGCGTCTACCACTTGCTCCAACGAGAAGACCAGGCGCAGCGTGAATTTGCTGCGGCCCGGCACTTCATCCAGGAACTTGCCACGACGATCGATGATACCTCCCTGCGCGAACGGTTCTTACACACAGCGCTTGATCTGTGCCAAGGGAAAAACCTCCACTCCCTCGTGAGGTCGCCAAGCAAGCGTTTGGTGGTTTAACGCCACGCGAACGCGAAGTAGCGGCACTGATTGCCCAGGGAAAAACCAGCCGGGAGATGGCCGATCTCCTGGTGGTGAGCGAGCGGACCGCCGAAGTGCATGTGAGCAATATCCTGGGAAAGCTGGGCTTTACCTCGCGGGCACAGATCGCCGCATGGGCGGTCGAAAAAGGACTCTCGAAACGCTAATATTCTACGTACCCGATCAGGAATCTCTCCAAGAAATCTACGTACCTTCCTCCTTACAATCTAGTTATTTTCCTCAATGGCAAGACGACGCTTTTTGGCTACACTTCTCTTATGTGATCGCCACAGCCTGATGTCAGGCAAATTTAAAAGTAGAGCACCTTCGGCAATGCGATCTATTGAAAGCAGTGCTAGGAAGGCCACGAAGAAAGGAAAAGAAGATCCATGTCAACAACCCAAAAGAAGAGCTTCAATGCGCTAGACGTCACCATTCGTCCCCTTCGAGAGAGTGAACTGGAGACTGCCGATCGCATCTTCCGGCTGGCTTTCGGCACATTCCTTGGCCTGCCCAACCCGGAGTCATTTGCGGCTGATACAGACACTTTGCGGCTTCGCTGGAAAGCTGATCCGACACGGGTTTTTGCTGCGGAGGTCGATGGGGAGTTGGTCGGGACCAATGTCGCCAGCGACTGGGGAAGCGTGGGATTCTTCGGACCACTCACGATCTGTCCTGATCTCTGGGATCAGGGCATCGCCCAACGTCTCATGGAGCCCATCATGGAAAAGTTTTCCGAGTGGGGAACCAAGCACGCCGGACTCTTCACCTTCCCGCACAGCCCGAAACACATCCATCTGTATGAGAAGTTTGGCTTCTTTGCGCGGTTCCTCACGCCGATCATGTCAAAGGCGGTCGCGCCGCACACGAGTCCTGTCGCGCACTGGTCAACGTATTCTCAGCTCAAGGAGAGCGAGCGAGAGGAATATGTGGCTGCCTGCCGCGAGCTGACCAATGCCATCTATGAGGGGCTCGATTTGGAACGGGAAATTCAGGCCGTCCAGCAGCAGCAGCTTGGCGACACCGTGCTGCTGCTGGACGATACGCACCTCGTCGGGTTTGCTGTCTGTCACTACGGCGCGGGCACTGAGGCTGGAAACGGCGTGTGCTATGTCAAGTTTGGAGCCGTGCGTCCCGGACGGGCAGCAGGACAGCATTTTACTCAATTGCTGAGTGCTTGTGAAGCGTTCGCTCAAGCGTCGAGTATGTCGCGTGTGGCCGCTGGAGTCAACATGGGTTGCGACGAGGCGTATCGTCACATGCTCAAAAGCGGCTTCCGCACCGACCTGATTGGGATCGCCATGCACAAGCCCAACGAGCCTGGCTACAATCGACCAGATGTTTACCTCATCTCCGATTGGCGATAGCAAAAGTAGCGTCACTGCTCCTCTGATCTAGGTAGGGAGGATCTCCATATATGGATTTTTCAACGCACCCCTTAGTAGAAACAGCCTGGCTGGAAGCACATCTATCGGATGGCGACCTGTGCATCGTGGATGCGCGCTGGCGAGGCGATGGCACGAGTCGAACCCTCTACCAGCGCGGTCACCTGCCAGGGGCCGTGCATCTCGATTGGCACCGCGATTTGAGTTGGACAGATGAGCGTGGCGTCCGGGACCTGCTCTTGCCGTCTGAGTCATTCGCAGCCGTGATGGAAGCGGTGGGAATCGGAGACCAGACGCGGGTGGTCGCCTATGCCGAGACGGACCATTCCGGGGCAGCGCGACTCTGGTGGGCGTTGCGCTTCTATGGACACGAGCAGGTGGCGGTACTCAATGGGGGATGGACCAAATGGGTGGCAGAAGGACGGCCGGTGAGTACGGAGAGCACGCACCCTATCCCTACTCGCTTCACGCCTCGATCACAGCTCCACTGGCTGGCGACGGCTGCTGAGATTGAGTACGCGTTGAATGAGTCGACGAGGAAGACCCGCCTGCTTGATACGCGTCCACCTGAACAGTACGCCGGTCAGGCCATCTGGACCCCGCAGGGGAGCCGCTGGCTCCCGACCGGGCAGGATTGGCTGGAAGTGGCTCCCAGACGCCTCATGCGAGGCGGACACATAGCTGGTGCCATCCATCT
>WNGG01002012.1_pt1 | contig 23044 bp, 20 predicted proteins | sample 5400661 | NCBI WGS metagenome assembly WNGG01 (sample SAMN13153372, study PRJNA577476) | soil metagenome | isolation source: 100 cm soil or saprolite under Garry oak tree replicate 1 | place: USA:California | collected 2016-06-15
GGACCGCCCAGACCTGCCCGCCGGGATGCTCGACCCGCAGTTTCGGGTCGTCGAGGGTCTCGCGCAGGAACTGCTTCACGTGGTCCGCGTCGATCCAGGCGGCGCCGAGGCGGGCGTCGATCTGGCCGGGGCCGAGGTCTGCGGGGATCACCTTGCGAAGCTCGGCCGCGTTTACCCCGAACCGGGAATGCTTCCCGGCGGCCTGCTCGGCAGACTGGAGCTTTTCTCGGACGTTCCCCGACAGGTACTCAGCCGCTGGCACTAGGCGACCCGATCCGGGATCGTCGAAGACCAGCGCGCCGAGCGCGGTGCGCGCTTCTTCCGCGCTGACGCCGAGCAGCCGGGCGATTTCATCCAGCCGGACCTCGCCGTGCGAATCGAGGCAGATCGCCAGGGCGTCCGCAGCTGTGTCGGCACCCAGTCCGCGCGGTGCCACCACCCGGCTCGAGAAGATGGCTGATTTCGCCGCCCGCTGGCCGGCCGGATCGAATTCCTCCAGCGCGTACACCAGCGGAGCGAACGGGTCGCCGCGGAATCCGCCCTGCGGTGGCGCAACGCGGGCCATTACCGGCTCGCCGGTTGCCGGGTCGGTGCGCGCGGTCCGGCGGACAGTGAAGCGGTTTACCGGGCCGTAGCCCAGCAGATAGCCGTCGTAGCGCCGCCCGAGTTCGCTGCGGAGGTGCTGAATATCGGCGGTGTCTTCCGGTGAAGCGGCCTCCGCTTCAAGGAGCCGTACCGTGACGTCACGCAGCCGGAGCAAGGCCCGCAGTTCGGCTGCCTGGCTGCGCGGCACCGCGAAGGGCCGGGCCACTCCGCTGGCGACCTCGGTGAACGTGCCGTCCTCGCAGGTGCCGAGGTGGCCATCCGGGTGCCGGGAGGTCATCGCCGGCTGCGGTCGGGCTGCCGGCTCGGCCGACGTGGGCGCCATGGTGAGGTTGCGGGTGCCGGCGTCTGCGGCGATGCGCGTGAGTCCGGCGGTGAACCCGGCGATCGTGTCGCCGACGGGGGTAACCACCAGGTCGTCAGCTCGGTAGACGCCGCCAGCCGTGCCGAGTGTGCCAACGACCGCGCCCGGATGCTCGAGGAAGTACTCGTTAACCGGGACCAGCGCGCCGCTCAGGCTGGTCATCGGCGCCTGCTCCCACGCGACGGGATCCGGTTCGCGGCCGTGCTCACGGCGGCGCAGGATCAGCAGGTCGGTCACGACACTGGTGCCAGCGGCCCGCTGGTGGGCGCCGCCAGGCAGCCGCAGCACGCCGACAAGGTCAGCGAGGGATGCGATCTCGCGGCGTGCGGCCGGGTTCCTGGCGTCCATCGTGTACCGGGAAGTCAGAACCATCACCAGTCCGCCGGGGCGGGTGAGGTGCAGGGCCTTGACGATGAAGTGGTTATGGATGCTGTGCCCGGACCGGTTATGCCGCCGATCGTGCAGTGCGATGTTCCCGAACGGGACGTTGCCGAGGACGAGATCGAAAGCCCCGTCGGGGACGCGGAAGTCAGCGAAAGAGACCGGGTGGATCGCGGCGCCGGGGTACAGGGCCGCGGCGATCGCCGCCGTGGTCGGCTCGAGCTCCACACCGGTCATCTGCACGGTCGCGGGCGCGAACCCGATGAAATTCCCCGATCCGCAGCCCGGTTCCAGGACAAGACCGCCGTCGAAGCCGAGCTGGTTGGCGACTGCCCAGATCGCCTGGACCAACGCGGCGTCGGTGTAGTGCGCGTTGAGCGTGCTGCGGGCAGCTGCTGCCATCTGCGGCCTCGTGAGAATGGTGCTGAGCTGATCACGGGCCCAGGCGAACTCGGTCCTGCTGTCATCGAATACCTCGGGGACGGCGCCCCAGCCAGACCACCGCGCCAGGACGCGCTGGTCGTGAGCGGAAGCGGTCCGGTGGTCACGCCCGATGGCCCGCAGCGTTGTCAGGGCGGCGAGGTTGGCCCTGACCCGGCTGACCGTGCCGGACGGCGCCAGGTCATCCTGGCTGGCGGGGCGGAAGCAGGCCGGGCGGCCGGCTGCTATGCCGGGCTCGTCGGTTCCCTGTCTTCCTTGCTGCTCTCGGCTTCCTCCGCTCCGGGTTCTGGCTGCAGCAGCACCGTCTCGGTCAGCACGATCTCCTCCGCCTGCTGCCGGGCCTGGCCCAGACGGCCGGCCTTGCCCAGGTATCCCTCTCCGGGCTGGTCGTCGCCCGCTATCTGGCGCGCCAGCTGGTCGATCCGCTCCGCCACCCGGTTCCCCATATCCGAGAAGAAGCTGTCCGGATCCTCGATCGCCGCGTACCGGACGGGCAGCCAGCGCTCCCAGTGCTCCCGGGCCATCAGGCCGTACCGGTTCATCCTCGCCTCTTTCGGCGGCTAGCAGATCCTCGGCTGAGAACAGCGCATCTTGGGCGTACCCGGGCGGCAGGCTACCTGGCTGTGCCGGCCGGCGCCCGGCCTTGCGGCGACCACGGCTGGCCGCCGACCGGCGGGCGACGCTGTCCTGGAAGAGCTGCTGATCATCCGGCCACCACTCACCGAACAGCGTCTCACCTGCCTCGCCGCGCGGGTGCCGCCGCGTCACTGTTGCCGCGCCAGCAATGTCACGGCGATCCTCGCCATCGTTGCACAACCGATCGTCGAACTGAGTTAGCTTATTTAAATCAGAATCTAGCATGGCAGAAGCTGGCAGCAACCTCCACAGGTGACGGTGGGGAGCAGGCAGGACAACATGCACGGCTAGGCCGTCCGCTACGGCTGGGCCGACGCCGCGGTTGCCTGCGGTGATCAGCGTGGGAGCCGCACAGGCCCAGATCCATGGCCGCACGCCACCGCATGCGGATCACTCGCTCCGCACGCGGGGTTCAACGTGGCGTCGCGTGCGGCGAGTGCTCGGCCGGACTGTGACGAGGTGCTCGGTTACGACAGCCGCGCAGGGGATGGCTGTATTCTCCAGGCGTCCCGAGCCTGAGCTTCCGCGCTTCCTGTGCTCGTCGCAGAGGCGGATCGTCTCTAGCGCTGTCCTGTCCCGTTGAAGGTTGCACGGCTGATGCACGCTGAGCTGGGGTTCGCACGGTAGGTCTGGACGCGCCGGTGTACTGAAGTCCAGATTCAGGCTGCGATCTCGGCGATCGCCGGAGGCCCCGGTCAGTGTGGACTCGTGCCCTATTCTGCTGCACTGAGGCTGATCGTGGATCGTGCGATCAGCGGGGTCGCTGGCAGGAGGATGGGTGGCCGGGGCGGATCTGGCTCCTTGGTTCGTCGCGGAGGCGGTCCGGGCATTTGGCGACCGCGTGCAGGCTGATGCTGCTGGTGGCCGGGACGCGGGGCCGCAGCCTGCCGGCCGTGATCTGGCCAGGCTGATCTTCGGCGGCGCGGCGGCGGGCTCCGGGATCCGGCCCCGCTGGGAGCCGTGATCGGCCGGCCTGACACCAGCCCAGCGTGGGACGCGCTGGACAGCTACATCGAGGAACGCCTGGAGGCTGACCCCGGGCTCGCGTCGGCGGCAGCCCTGGTGCTGGGTCGGCATTACCGGCAGCAGCTGGAGTCCGGCGACGGCCAGGCCCTCGCCGAGCTCGATGAGTTGCTTTGGGCGGATGAGCCGGAACTGGCCAGGACCGCGCTCGAACGCGCTGTCGATGCCGGGAACCGGCGCGCCCTGATCCGCCTGGCCACCCACCGGCGGCTGGAGTTCAGGGACTACGACGGCGCCCTGCCGCTGTACCAGAAGGCAGCCGCATCCCCTGACCCGGGCATTGCCGCCGAGGCGCTCGCGGAGCTGGGCGACGCGCTCGCCGACCACGGCGACTACCAGGCCGCAGCCATTAACGAGAACGGCGCGACGCTGGCCGAGATACAACCCCGATTCGGACACCTCTGAGGCAAGGACTCGCACTCGGCGGGCCGCCCAGGCCGGGCAACGCCGAGCGGCACGGCCGATCCGCCCTCGCTGGACACTCCCCGCCCGCGCGAACCCGAAGCCTGGCAGCGACTCGTAAGGTAATCTCGGACCTCGCAAGATCACTCGCAACCTAAGTCTGGATCTCGCATCCTTCGGCTGGACAGGACAAGCGCGCCCCAATCCTCCATGTCGCGTTCAGTTGAGGTCTTCGTGCGGCGTGTGGTGCTGGCTGGGCTTCGAAGGTTCGACTCGGACAGTCTGAGCGGCTGTTGTTCGGTTCAACTCTTCGTTTTCGGCGGTGGTGAAGCGGGCTTCCCGGTCCGGGGGAACGGTCGCGTGGTTTGCGAGCCGGTCCGTGACCGCGGGACAATCTTGGGTGCCCTTCGTCGAGGTTGTCTACGACAGCACGATCACCGGGCCGATGCTCAGGCAGCTCGCAGAACTGTTGCCCGGCCTCGTGGCGGAAGCGGTCGCATGCCCGGAGGACCCGGACGTCGGCCCTCCCGAGCCCGGTGACCTCGAGATTCGCTTCCGGGCCAAGGGCCCCTTTGACGTCGGCGACTTGAACTGCGCCATCGAGGTGCGGACCAAGCTCTACCCGAGCCGGCTCGAGACCAAGCAGAATCGCGCGGAACTGATCAAGGCCGGCTTGCAGCAGGCACTTCCGGGGATCAGGTACCTGGGACTGTGGCTGGTCCTGGCCGACGGATGGTGGACGCAAACCTGAAGGCCCGCCACCTATCGCCGATCGCACGGGTGATCATTACTCAGGCAGACGCTTCTCCGCGCCGCCGCGGGCGGGGCCACTAACCTCCGCCCTGGGGGGCCAGTTCGGGTTTGACATCGCCAGACCGCGCCCGGGCGGGAAGGTGGTCACGGCGGACCGCAGGTCCGTGGTGCCTGGGCGAGGCGGCCTCGGCGCCTGGCCGGCCTGGCTCGCGGTGCCCGGGTCAGCTGAAGCTGTGCTGGCCGGCCCGCAGGAGCGCGAGCTGGCGGCGTGCGTAGGACGGCTCGACGAGCCAGCCGTTGGCGGCTTCCCAGGCGGTAGCGGCCAGGCGGGCCGCGGCCAGCCGTTCCGGCGGCAGGTGGGTGCCGGGGAGCTCGGCCAGGTCGAGGTCGGTGTGGTCAACGCGGGCTTCGTCCCAGTCCAGCAGGCCCGCTCCCGCACCGGTGATGCGGATGTTCGCGGGGCCCGGATCACCGTGCACGACGGCCTCGGGCGTGCCGGCCAGCGCGGTCCAGGCGCGGCGGCAGACGGCAACCGCGTCGCCGGGCATCTGGGTGAGGTCGACATCGCCGCCGCCGGCGGTGAGCAGCTCGCGGGTGGACGCGAAGCCGGGCCGCTGCCGCCACCCCGCGGTCAGCCCGTGCACGGCGCGCAAGGCGGCCGCGACCGCGGGCCAGTCGCGTTCGCGGGGCGGCGTGCCATCGACCCAGGTCTGCACGACGACGCCGTCGACGTGACGGCGCCCGTCCAGGGCCGGCACCGCCACCGGCACGCGCAGGCCACGGCCGGCGAGGAAATCCAGCAGCGCGATCTCCCAGTCCAGGCTGGCCGCCTCGCGCCGGGACCTGCGGGCCGCCAGCCGCCGCCCGCCGATCCGGACCTCCAGCACCGAGTTGCGGTTCCCGCCGCCCAATGGCCCGATCACCTCGGCCCGGCCCCACAGCCCGAGATACTCCTCCATCCCACCATCCTGCAGGCCGGCCCGGGCGTTCTCATCCCGCCGCCCGGCCAGCTGTCCTGTGCCAGGGGATCTGAGCCACGGCCAGGCTGCTGACCTGTGCTGGCTCGGTTTGATTGGCAAGGCCTTTGTCCCGTGTCAGCAAACTTTCCTTTTTGTCATTCAATCGTCCTCGTCGGCCGTCATCTGCCACTCAACTTTCCTCGGCTCGCCGTCAGCGCAACGGCGCGTGTGCACCGTTATGCAACGTGCGAGCCCAACGGTGATGTCTGGCTGGGCTTTTGCCCGAGCAACCTTCACTGGCACAAGCGACTCCCGCACGGCGGGAGAACCAGGCAAATAGGGCATCACGGCTGGGGCGACTTGTCATCCGAGATTCCTTACCGCAGGTCACAGGCCTGAGCTGAGCAAAGTCGATTGACGTGGGACAGCCTTGTGCAATTGTGAGCGTCTGGCTGCCAGCAAATATGAGCCATTTCGCGCCGGCAATGGCTCAGATTCGCTGGCACAGGACAGCAGGGGGCTAGCTGTCGAAGATCTCGCGGATCCGCGTGCCGTCTGCGACTACGATCGCGCCCGAACCTGTGACGGCGACCCCCGGCCCGAAGCGGCCGAAGCTGGCCTGGGCGGCGGGTCCCTGATCTCCGGTGCCGTGGGTGCCGTTCCCGGCGATCGTGTAGATGTCGCCTGCGATCATCGCCTGGCCGTAGAAGGTCCCGGTCGTGCCTGCGACGACGCGCAGCCGGGTGCCGCCGAGCCCGGTTTGGCTGTTGAGCTCGGCGATGACCAGGTTGCCCGCCCCGTCCGGCGCCGCGGCGGCCTGGCCGAGGAGGGCGGAGGTGGCCGGGACGCCGTCGCCGAACTGGTCGCCGCCGCCGGCGACCAGGTAGAGATGCCCGGGCTGCATGGCCCGGCCGTAGAAGGTCCCCGACCGGACCGCCAGGACCAAGACCACGTTTGAGCCGGAGGTGCCGTCGCACAGCACGATGTTGCCGTTCGGGTCGACTGCTACCGAGCGCGGGGCCTCAGAAAACAGCTGGATCGTGTAGATGTGGCCGGACTTCATGCGCCGGCCGTAGAACCGGCCCGACCGCGCCGCGATCACCCTGACCCTGGCGTTGCCGGTGTCGCTGAAGACGACGTTGCCGTGCTGGTCGACGGCGATCCCGGTCGGCGCGGCGACCTCGGCCGACCTGGCCAGGCCGCCGTCGCCCGAATAGCCGACCTTTCCGGTCCCGGCGATCGAGTAGATGTTTCCGGCCCGCATCCGCCGGCCGTAGTAGGTGCCCGCCGCCGCCGCCACCACGCGGATGTTCGCCCGGGTGGACAGCAGGACGTTCCCCGCCCCGTCGAACGCCACCGCAAATGGCTGTCTTAGCTCGGCGCGCGTGCCGGGGCCGCCGTTCCCCGACGTCCCCTTGCGCCCGTCTCCGGCGATGGTGTAGATGTCTCCGGCCCTCATCGGCCGCCCGTACCGGCGGCCCGGCACGGCGGGTACCAGCCTGATCCGCAGGTGCCTGGTGTCGGCGATGGCGAGCGAGCCGCCCGCGCTGGCCGCCACTCCGCCCAGCTGGTGCGCGTTGTGGCCGCCGGTGAAGAGCAGCGCGGCCGTCGCCGCGGCACCCTCTCCCAGGTAGGTGGTGCGCGGGCCGGCGATCGTGTAGATGTCTCCGGCCGTCATCGGCACGCCGTAGAACGTTCCGGTCCGCGCCGCCACGACCCGCAGCCGCCGGTTGTCGGGGCCGACGGTCTCCATGATCTTCGGCCCGTCGGCGATCACGATGTTGCCGGCCCGGTCGACCGCCACCCCGGCGAGCCCGGTGAACTGGGCCCGGCCCGCCGGGCCGCCGTCGCCGCCGAACCCGACGGTCCCCTGGCCGGCGATCGTGTAGACGTATCCCGCCCGCATCCGGCGGCCGTAGAACCTGCCGGACGTCACGGCAAGCAGCCGCACCCGCTCGGCCTTCGGGGTAGCGAACACCACGTTGCCCGACCGGTCCAGCGCGATACCGCTCAGCAGCCCGAGCGCCACCTTCCTCGCCGGGCCGCTGTCACCGAGGCGGGTGCTCCCGCCGCCCGCGATCGTGTAGATGTCGCCCTCGGTCATGGCCTGGCCGTAGAACGTTGCCGTGCGGCCGGCGATGACCCGGATCCTGCCGTTGGTCACGTCCGCCAGCACGATGTTGCCCGCCCCGTCGACCGTCAGCTGCGCCCACGGTGATGTGTGGCCACAGCAGCCGTCGCCCGTGAGCGGCTGCAGCCCGAGCTGGGCGCTGGTCGCCGGGCCGCCGTCGCCCGAGTGCCCGACGGCGCCGTCGCCGGCCACCGTGTAGATGTCGCCGGCCGTCATCGCCTGGCCGTAGAACGTGCCGGTCTGGGTGGCAGCGACCCGCACCCGGTCGGTGATGATGTCGGCGATGATCACATTGCCGGCCGGGTCGACCGCGAGCCCGGTCGGCTGGCCGAGTTCCGCGCTGGTGGCCGGGCCGCCGTCGCCGGAGAATCCCGCGACCCCGTTGCCGGCGATCGTGTAGACATCGCCCGCCGTCATCGCCCGCCCGTAGAAGGTGCCCGATGTGGCGGCCATGACCCGGACCGTCGTGCCGTCGGTCCCGTTGGCGTTGCTGAACACGTCCTGGCCGGTGTCGGCGAAGAGCAGGTTCCCGTGCCGGTCGACGGCCAGGCCGCAGGAATCGCCGATGCTGATGTCGCCGGCCAGGGTGCCGTCGGGACTGACGTCGGGGAAATGGTCGGCGATGCCCGATCCGGCGACCGGGCTGAGCGATCCGGTGCTCATGCTGATCCTGCGGATGACGCCGGAGTCGCCGGCCGCGTAGATCGCCCCCGCCGCGTACGTGAGGGCGCAGGCGTTGGCCGCGAACCGGCGGGCCGGGCCCGGCCCGCCGGCACCGCCCGCGATGGTCGTGATCCGCCACGTCCCGGCCGCCGCGCTCCCGGCGGCCAGCCCGGCCTGCTGCACGTGCGCTCGGGCGGGAGCGGCGGCCAGCGTCAGCGCCGACACCGCGGCGACCAGCACCGCGGCCGCTGTGGCTGCTCCGCCGATCGCGTGCCGGGATCGTCTCATGGCAGGATCTCCGTCCGCCCCGGCCGAACAGCGAACATCCTCGGCGTCCACGCCATAGACGGCTCAGCGGGCCGTTTCGTTGACAGAACCAGCCAGGAAGGCCGATCGCCGGCCGCAGCCCTGGGCCAACCGGCAGCAAAGGGCCGAGCGCGGAGTGCCCTGTCCGCCCGCCGATGGCCGGTCACCACGATCCGCCCGCCGGCCCCGCCCGGCGGGCGGCACCGTCATCCCCGTGGCCTTCACCGAGGAACGCCCTCGGCAGCTCGAGTTGGATGGCAGAAACCCACAGATAGCTCAGACAGGCTGGCAACAGTTCAGGTTCGTTGGCAAAGGACACCAGCCTCTCTGCCCGCCCGCGCCGGGCATCACCGCCGCGGGTGACACGAAGCTTTCAGCTGAACGACGAAACTTCGGGCGAAGAAACCACCCGGACAACGAAGCGATCACTTGAACGCGACACTCCACCGCGCGGCTCACTTCTCGGCCTATCTCAGGTCCATTTTCCACTTGCCACCAGCCCACACGATCCTGCATCATCTTAGCTATCTGATTTAGCGTACACACCTACGCATTGTTAATGATCATGGTCGGTTCGGTGGCGGCGCGAACGGCGCCGCGACGGCAGGGGAAGTGCAGCACGTGGCAGGGATCATCACAATCTCCAAAGGTCATGATGCCGCGTATCCGTGGAAGCAGATCGGCACCGAGAACGGCAGCACGAACAAGCCCGAGAGTGGAGCCTCCTCACGCGCCGGCCTCGGCTACTACTTGTCTCCAGCGGAGCGCGGTGGCGAACCGCCGGGTATCTGGACGGGCCTGAATGTCGCCGAGCTGGGCTTCGAGCCGGGTGGGATCGTCCATCGGAAGGTCTTCGAGCCGCTCTACGGTCAGCACGCTGACCCGCGCGACCCGACCGGCGAGACAACGCTCGGCCGCGCGCCCGGCAGGTACAAGACTGCTGAGGAGATCTACACGCGCCTGCTCGCATCCGAGCCGCACGCCACCGCCGAGCGTCGCGAGCAGATCATGGTCGAGGCGAAAGCTCAGGTCAGGACCGCGGACCTGTACTGGGACGCGACGTTCAGCGTGTCCAAATCCATCTCGCTGCTTCACGCAAGCGCCCTCGCGAATGCCGCCGCGGCGGTCCAACATGGCGATCGCGCGGCTGCTACTAGATGGCAGCAGGTCGCCGACGGCATCTGGGACTCGATCACGGAGGGCAACGCCGCGGCGCTCGGCTACCTGCAGCGCGAGGCCGGTCAGACCCGCGCGGGTTACCACCCGGGCGGGCGATGGGAGGACGCCCGGCAATGGGTGATCGCCTCGTTCCGGCAGCACACCAGCAGGGACGGCGACCCGCAGCTACACGTGCACAACCTGATCTTGCATAAGGTCCGCCGGGAGAGCGACGGAGCGTGGCGAGCCTTGGACTCGATGTCCCTGTACCGGCACCGGCCGGCCGCGTCAGCGATCGCCGCCCTGGCGATGGAGAACGCGCTGACCCATCGCTTCGGCGTCCAGTGGGTGCCGCGCCGGGACGGGCACGGACGCGAGATCGCCGGGGTGAGCCAGGCGCTGATGGACATGTTCTCCTCGCGCCGCGCCAGCATCGGCCCGCTGACCGCGCGCCTGGCGCGCGAGTACCAGGCGCAATTCGGGCGCGCCCCCGATGCGCGCGCGCTGGCGAGCCTGCGCCAGTGGGCGAACCTCGCGACCCGGCGCGGCAAGGACGCCGCGCCGCTTGACCTCGGCGCGCTCGTGCGGCGCTGGTCGGCGCAAGCTGTCCAGGCTGAGTGCGGCGCGCTGGAGCCGCTGGCCTCCGCAGTTCTGCGCGCCGGGGCCCAGGCGCGCCAGCGGGCGCTCGGAGTGGCCCAACAGCCACCGGTGCGCCCAGCAGATGTGTCGCGTGTAGACCTATCCTCATCCATCGGTTCGCCGCCTTGCCGCCAGCGCGCTGAGGCACTGACCATGGCGCAGGCCGAGCGGCTCGTCGCGGAGGCAGTTGCTGCTGTTCAGCGGGCGCAGCCGACCTGGACTGAGGCTGACCTGATCCGCCATCTGGGCGAGCGGCTGCCCGCGCAGATCGGCGCTATGGCCGCGCAGGACGCCGCCGCCCTACTCCCGGCACTGGCCCGGCAGGCAGTCGCCGAGCAGGCGATCATGCTGTCCGCTCCGGAGTGGCCGCGTGTGCCGGACTGCCTGCGCCGCGCCAGCGGGGAGAGCTGGTACGTCCCGCATGGCGCGGCGCGGTACGCGACCGGGGCGCAGCTCGACATGGAGGCGCGGCTCCTGGCTGACGCCGCCGGGACCGGCGCCCCGCGCCTGGACCAAGCGCGGGGCGGCTTCTGGGCGCGGACGAGGCGCGGCTCGAGGCGCAACTCACTCAGGCGCCCGGCGACTCGCCGGCCGCGGACGCCGCGCACGACGCGGCGTGGACCACCGGATGCGGGCTGCGCCCGGACCAGGCCGCGGCCGCGTTCTGGGTGCTGACCTCGGCTCGCCGCGCCGAGATCCTGGCCGGTCCGGCCGGTTCGGGCAAGACCACGACCGCCGCCGAGATGGCGCGTATCTGGCGCCGGGCCGGGATGGGGGAGGTGATCGGCCTGACCACGTCGCAGACCGCGGCGAATATCCTGACCAGCGCGGGGATCACCGCCTGGAATACCGCGCGGTTCCTCGGCCACACCGAGTCTCGCCGGGAGGCCCGCGGCTCCATGCCGGTGCCGGAGGGCAGCCTGCTGATCGTGGACGAAGCCAGCATGATGAGCCTGGCTGACCTGGCCGCGATCCTGGCGATCGCCCGCCGCACCGGCAGCAAGGTCGTCATCACCGGGGACCACGCTCAGCTGGCCGCCGTCGAGGGCGGTGGCGCGATGCTGTTGCTGGCCCGCCGTCAGGGCTATGTCCAGCTCGCCGAGCCGCAGCGCTTCGCGTACCAGTGGGAACGCGATGCGACCCTGCGGCTCCGGGCGGGGGACGTGACCGTCCTGGCCGAGTATGAGCAGCATGGCCGCCTGCGAGGCGGCACTGCCGAGGAAGCCACGGAGCAGGCGTACCGGGGCTGGCTTGCCGACTACCTGGCGGGCGTGGACAGCGTTCTCATCGCCCGGACGGAGGACCACGCGCGCGAGCTGTCTCGCCGCGCCCGCGAGGACCTGATCCGCTACGGCCGGGTCGCGCCGGGCCCGGCCGTCGCCCTGGCAGCAGGGGAGCAGGCCAGCGCCGGGGACCTGATCGCGGCCCGCCGCAACGACCGCGCCGTGCGCGCCGGGCAGGCCGGCCGTGAGCTCGCCAACCGTGACATCCTCCGCGTCACCGCGGCGATGGCGGGCCCGCGCGGCACTCATGTCGAGGTTCGCCGTCAACTGGGGCGCGATCCGGCAACCGGTCATGTGAGCTGGTCTGCTGCGTTCTGCCTTCCGCGGCGGTACCTGTTCGATCACGCCACTCTCGCCTACGCCTCGACCGCGCACGCCGCGCTGGGCCGGACGACCTGCACCGCGCATGTGCTGGTCGACGGCCTGGAGTCGCGGCAGGGTCTGTACGTCGCGATGAGCCGCGGCTGGCACGCTAATCACGCTTATTGCATAACGCAATCCCCTCGCGCGGCTGACACCGCGGTAGGGACTCGCCGCGCACCCGAGTTGGACCGCGCGGCCCGGCTAGGCAGGGAGCAGGGTGGTGTGCCATCGGGTGCGGCCGCACCGACCACGCCGGGCGCGGAGCTCGACTCGGTTGCTGTTCTCGGGGGAGTGATGGCCCGCGACGGCAGCGAGCTGTCCGCGACCGAGACTCTTGAAAGCGAACTGGCCCGCGCCGACCACCTGGGCGTGCTCGGCGGCATCTGGGACGACCTCGCCCGCCGGGCGCAACGTGACCGGTTCGAGCAAGCGCTCCGCGACGCACTCCCCGCCGACCTCGCATGCGCGGCACTGGACGATCCGGCGTGCGCCTGGCTGTGGCGCACCCTGCGCGAAGCCGAGACCTGCGGCCTGGACGGCGGTCAGGCCCTGCGCGAGGCGACCGAGGCCAAGAGCCTGACCAGCGCCCGCTACATCGCCCGCGTCCTCGACTCCCGCGTCCGCCGCAGGCTCAAGGAAGCCCGGCCGCACCCGCCCGGCCCGTGGTCAGAGCGCGTGCCGGACACCGGTTCGGGAGAGGTCAACCGGTACCTGCGCGAACTAGCCGAGGCGATGGACGACCGCACCCGGCGGCTCGGCGAACACGCCTCGCTCACCCTGCCCCTGTGGGCACGCCAGGCTCTCGGCCCGCTCCCCGTCGATCCCGCCGGGCGGCTCGACTGGGAGATTCGCGCAAGCGTCATCGCCGCCTACCGGGAACGCTACGGCCACGACCATCCCGCCGACCCGATCGGTCCCGAGCCGGGCAGGACCAGCCCTGAGGCCCGGGCCGCCTGGCACGGCGCCCTCGCCGCGCTGGGCCGGATCGGCGGAATCGACCTGCGTCACCTGTCCGACGGCGAACTCTGGCTGCGGCGCGGAACCTACCAGCGCGAGACCGCTTGGGCGCCACCGCACGCCGCGGCGGACCTCAAGTTCATCCGCACCGCCGGCCGCGACGCCCAGGTCAACGCCATCCGCGCCGAACACGAGACCCGCGCCGCCCGCCGCCGGCGAGCCGCCGCCCGGCACGCCGATCTCGCCTGCCAATGGCGGGCCGTCGCTGCCAAAGCCGCCGCCGAAGAACGGCTGCTCGCCGGCGTGCAAGACACCCGGCGCCGCTGGGAGCAGGTCTCCGAATCCACCCGGCGCATCGCGATCGCCGCCGACACCGAACTGCGCCGCCGCCACCCCGGCACGCGAATCGCCCCGCTCCGACCGCATCCAGCCGAAACCACTGCCGGCGGCCTGCGGCAACCTGACGCCCCGCGGCTCGCCGCCCTAGGGCTCACGCCCGAGACGGCCAGCGAACCGATCCCGCCTGAACTGCACCAGCTCCGCAAAGACGCAGCCACGGCGCAGTCCCGGCTTGACGAGCTGAGCAGCCTCAGGCTCCCCGCCGCCGACCACGACGACCTGTCACCGGCCCTTGCCTGGCCCGACCACTCCCGTGTGCGGCGCGACGCCGTGCTCCAGCCAGCCCACCGCGAGATCGAACCGTCTCCACAGGTGCAAACCGTTCACGCCAGCCGGACAGGCGCAGGCCGGGACGAGCCGCAAAGAGAAGCAGAATGAGCCAGCCGGCACGGGCTACCGTCGATGTCGTGGCCGAAATCTGCGTGCCCGATCCGCTGCCGGCCGCCATCGCCAGGCCCCGCCAGCACGTCCAGGCCGTCCTCGTCCAGAGTCTGCTCGAGGCTGGCCGGGACGGCCGCGCGGCGCTCGCCTGGGCATGGGCACTCACCGGCACCCGCCCGTCCCCGGTCACCCTGTCCATCGCTCCCGGCCGCCCGCCGCATCGTGACGAACTGCTGGCTGAGGCTGACGCCGATCCCGAAGGCTCAACCGCCCCGCCCGGCGTCCCGACCGACTATTGCGACCAGATCGGCGAGGCCCGCCGCATTCTCTCGTGGCTGGCCGGCGTCAGCGACGACATCCCGCTTGACGACGAACAGCGCGGCCGGTTCATCGGCGCCCGCGACGACTACGCCCGCACCGACGCCGAGATCCGCCAGGTCCGGGATGCCGCCGCACGTAGCCTGGCCGACTTCGACCTGCCGGACCCCATGGATCCGGCGGACGCAGCCGATCCATGGCATTGGAGTCCGGCCTGGATGAATACCGCCTGGCAGCGCGGTGTCCGCGACCTTCTCGACTGGATCCTCGGCGACCGCCCGGCCAGTCCACTGACCGGGCGCGTCATCGGCATGCCCACGGCATACGACCTGACCTACGAGCTGACGGCCGCTGGCGACGTGACCGGCATGGGGCGACTCGGCGGTCCGCGGATCATGCCAGCCTTCAACACGGCGCCTCAATATGCCGAGGCCATCTCCGTTGCCATCTGCTGGCTACGGGGCGAGGTCACAGAGCAACCGGTCGATGGGCACGGGAATGGCCCATACTCATCAGATCGAGCTTAATCCCAAGGCCCCCCATACAGCCGTTCAGGCATCCGCAGGCACGTCAGCCTGCGGATGCTCATCAGCAGCCTGCTTCGCGTTCCGGCGGCTCGCCTTGGGGTGCCCGGTCAGTTCCTTGAACGGGCGGCCGACGATCGATCCGCTCTGGCGCCAGCGCTTCGCCCACTCTGTGGTGTGGAGCGCGAAGTTGCTGGCCGTGACGGCCGTCACTTGCGCGGCCGTGCGGGTCGTTTCGTTGAAGGCATTCGTGGTCGTCCTGTAGCGCGTACCGCGGCTCGCTCGCACTGCCGTCGCCGCGCCTGGTCGCGCCCGCTTCGTGCCGGCCCGCCGATCGGCGTGCGCTTGCAGCAGGGACTCGATCGCAGCTCGGAACGGGTGGCGGGGCATCCAGACGTTGGCAAGATAGGACCGGTGATCGTCTGCTGCTGCCTGGGCGCGGCGAAGACTCTCAGCGGCTGGGCGTGCATGATAGGCCTCGAGCAGATCGGCTTCCTGCGCGATCAGCCGCCGCTCTTCAGGAGGCGGCCGGTGATAGAGCAGGCGTAGTAGCCCTGCCGGCCGCTCGGCGGGTATCCGCACTCTTACCTCCTCGTAGCTTGCCGGGCGCAGGCCTCGGCCTGGCGGGCGCGCTGCGGCTTTCATGACCTTCCATCGGATGACTGTTCGCCGACTGTCAGCAGGGCCAGCGCGAGTCCGAACTCGGCCAGTTCGGGTCCGTGGCCACTCGCCGACAGGTCGCGGGCTATGGCGGCGATCTGGTGCCGTTCGCGAGCGGCGAGTAAGCAGCCGGGGAGGACGACCGGCCGGTACCTGTCCGGAACGGCCCCGGCGAGCGCCCACCGCAGCAGTTCGCGGGCGACGACTCCGTCCGGGGTGGCCTGGTCGATGGGCGGGACCTCGGCATAGTCCTCGAACTCGCACAGCATCGCGGTCAAGAGCAGATCGCAGTCGCCGGCGGTGACGAGCTCGCCGACCCCGCCAGTCAGCGCCGAGCCAGGCCGGGCCAGCACTCCGGCGATCTGGCGGAGCAGGTCGCAGGGAACGCAGAACAGCGGTATCTCGCCGAGTTCCACATCCCGGATCGTCGCGTGGTCCGTTCCGATTGCCCGCGCGATCCGGTGCCTGGCGATCCGCACCGAGCGCCGCGCGGAGCAGACCACGGCGCCGCCGATGACGCCAGGAGGAGACAGGGCGCGGCGGGAGGCCGCGGCCGTCAGCGCGAGCGGCGACCGGAGCGGCCGCCGCGGTTGGGTGCCGAGACGCGTGACAGATCCGGTCATGACATTTCCGGCGGCGCGCTGCCCGAGAATGCCGCGCCGGCAGGGGCGCCGATCGCAGCGGCCGCCAGGTCGATTCGGAGGGCCATCATGACGGCAAGAGTGCGTCCGGGCAGGCAGACGCCGTCACCGCATGGCTGGACGCGATCAAGACGTCCCGGCTAGGGTGAGGACGTCCCTGCACGTCCCCGGACCCGGCCGGATTCGATGCCCAACGAACGGTTGCGCGCCGCCCTCCTCGAGCATGGCTTAACGCCGTCCGACCTCGCGGACCGGATCGGCGTGGATCACAAGACCGTCGAACGGTGGGTGGCCGGCCGTGCGCCGTACCGCAAGCACCGGTACATGGTGGCCGGGATATTGCGCAAGGACGAGGAATACCTGTGGCCCGGCGCGCTGACGCGCGAGCAGGTCACCGCAGCGTCCGACAGCGAGCTGCTGGCGATCTACCCGCACCGCAGCGACGTGCCGCGAGACACCTGGATGCAGCTGTTCACGTCGGCGGAACGGGAGATCGGGGTACTGGTCTACGCAGGCCTGTTCCTGTCGGAGGACGCGGTGCTGCGGCGAGTCCTGGCCGACAGGTCCCGCGCGGGAGTTCGGCTACGGATCCTCCTCGGTGATCCGGACAGCCCGGAGGTGGCGCAGCGCGGCATCGATGACGGAGTAGGCGATGCGATGGCGGCGAAGATCCGCAATGCGCTGGCGATGTTCAAGCCGCTGCGAGCCCTCGATGGCCCGGAGTTCCGGTTCCACCGCACGACCCTGTACAACTCGATCTACTACGGCGACGACCAGTTCCTGGTGAACACGCACGTCTACGGGGTCACCGCAGCCGGAAACCCGGTCTGGTACCTGCGGAAGGTCCCGGGCGGCGAGATCGCGTCCACGTACCTGACCAGCTTCGAGCGAGTCTGGGAGACCGGCACCCCCATTCCGGGACCGGACGCCTGATGGCGCGCCGGATCGACTTCCACGACGACCCCGGCGCCCCGGCGGCGAATAGCATCGTCCCCGCGGTCAACGTGGCGGTCACCAACGAGGCGGGCGAGCTGCTGCTGATCCGCCGCTCGGACAACGACAACTGGGCGCTACCCGGCGGCGGCGTCGACATCGGCGAATCGCTGACGCAAGCCGCGGTCCGCGAGACGCGGGAGGAGAGCGGCATCGAGTGCCGCGTCACCGGCCTGTCCGGGATCTACACAGACCCGCGGCACGTGATCTTGTACACCAGCAACGGCGAGGTCCGGCAGGAGTTCTCGATCGTGCTGACCGCGATCGCCACGGGCGGCCAGCTCACGGTGAGCAGCGAGACCACCGAGGCGCGCTGGGTCAAGGCCGGCGACGTCGCTCGCTACCAGATGGACCGGTCGATGCGGCAGCGCGTGGCCCACGTCCTTGAGGGCCGTGATCATCCGTACGTCGGTTAACCTGCTCCGCTGGTGATCATCGAGCTTGAGCGTGATGCGCTCGACTGCGGCTGTCAGTTTCGGCGCTGACCTCGTGATGGCACGGCTGACCAGGTCACCCGGGCCGTAACGCTCGGTGATCTCGGCCAGGCGCTGGTCGACGGGCATGTCCTGGCCGTCAGGGCCGGTGGTCATGTCGCAGTAGATCAACGCGTCGGCCAGATCAGGCGGCGCCAGAGTGAACTCACGTACCAGTTCCTCAGCCAGACCGCGCAGCTCGGCCTCGTTCACGGCGCACGTGTGATGAGCAACTAGCCGGCACAGCAGATCGTCGGCCTGCTCAACATCGCGAAGATGCCGGGCGCCGTCCAGCTGGTGGAACCCTGTGATCGCGAGGGCCGGCGAGTACCCGATGTCGTGCAGCCACGCCGCGGCAAGCAGCAGGTCCGCGTCCTCGCCCAGGATGGGCGCGAGCGTGCGTGCGGTTCTAGCGACGCCACGGGTGTGCACCCAGCGCCTCGGGAGCGGTTCACTCAGCAGATGGCGGGCGACCGGTTCGGCCCAGTCGGCGAGCGGCATGACCATGACGTTAGGCCAGGAGCCCGGGACGCTCACCAGCGCACTGGGACGTTCCCAGGACGTCTTGATTTCAGGGTAGCGACCCGCAGCGCTGGCTCGACGTCGGCGGTGATCTGCGGCGGGAGGCTTGGCGGTGTGCGGTGGCGAACCGGGCGCGGGACGCCTCACTGCCCGTGGGCGGGCGATCGCGGTCCGGTACGGCCGTCACATGCGGTGGCGCACGCTGGTCAAGCGCGCCGACATCGCCGATGAGTTCACCGATGCCACCGGGTAGCCAGAACGCCTGCACCGTGAGCGGGATGCAGGGTTTCTGGCCGTAGTTGATTCTGTGCTGTCCGTCGTCGTCACGTAACTTGCCGACCGTCGGCTGCGCTCCTGTGCACCATCTGAGAGGGCGTCTGATCCCGAGTGATACCTGTGTGTCTTGACGTGGGGAAGTCTTTGCCTTCGAGATCCCGCGGTTTCGTGTCATCACGTGATACCGGTCGGTGTCATGCCGCCGACGCGACGCCCGTACGCCACTGACCTGTCCGATGCCCGCTGGGCGCTGATCGCTCCGGTCCTGTCGGCCTGGCGGGCGGCCCGGGCCGAGGCCGGCCCGGGCCGGTCCGAGCCGGTCCGTGACCTGCGCGAGATCGTAAACGCCATCTTGTACGTGAACCGGGCGGGATGCGGATGGCACCTGCTGCCGCACGACTTGACGGTCTGTGACTATTACGCCAAGTGGGAGAAGGACGGTACCACGCGGGTGATCCACGACCTGCTCCGCCGGAAGGTCCGCGAGCAAGCCGGCCGGGCGCCGGAGCCGACGGCCGCGATCATCGACGCCCGGGTGGTCAGGACGTCATCGAATGTCCCTGAGGAGACGCAAGGGTACGACGCGGGGAAACGGACGAAGGGCCGCAAGCAGCACATCGCGGCCGGCACTCTCGGGCTGCTGCTGGCCGTGGTGATCACCGCCGCGTCGGTCCAGGACACGAACGGCGGCAAGGACGTCACCACCCGGCTCGCCGCCAGTTACCCGCCGGTTACCGCCGGATGGGCCGACGGCGGGTACAAGCAGGGCTTCCTGGACCATGCGGCCGCAGCTGGCATCAGCTTCGCCGTCGTCCCGGAAGACCCGGATCAGAAGGGATTCGCCCCGCTGCCCCGCAGATGGGCCGTCGAGCGCACATTCGGGTGGCTTGTCCTGCACCGTCGGCTTGTCCGGGACTTCGAGACCCTCCCGGAACGTTCCGCCACGATGATCTACTGGGCGATGATCGACAACATGAGCGCCAGGCTCGCCGGCGAATCCACCCCAACCTGGCGAGACACCCCCGCCCAAACCGGCGAACCATCACTGACCTAAATCAGACGCCCTCTGAGACAGAACGAGTGACACACGGGTGCAATATGGGTGGGTTGCGGAGTCCCGCGCTCGAAGGAGGCGGCGGTGAGCTACATCTGTCCGTACTGCGGCGAGGGCCTGCCTGACGGCGAGCTGTGCCCATGCCAGTCAGGTGACGACGAGGATTGGCGGCCGACGCGAGACAGAGTGCGCGGGCCGCTGACTGCTGAGCTGGACGACCCGCGCTCAGTGGTCCGCGAATTCTTGGGTGAACGGTTCACAGATGGCCTGCGTGAGATGCAGCGAGAATACCGGCAAGGTGCTCCAGCTCTCGCCATTCCTCGAAACGATGCCAACCCAGGGACCGTTGGAACGGCTGCTGACTGGCTCCTACGGTTTTTGGTGTACCCACAGCCGGACCTGCACCTGGCACTGGTGGGCTCCGCCTTGGTTCCGCAGAGTTCACCAGCGCTTGCTCTGGGCGTGATGGAGTTGCGCAAAGCCCTCGGCACCGATTTGATCACGAGAAGTCCGCTCCCAACGCCAGAGTCGCCGACCTTCACGGGACCGGTGCCGGGCACCACGATAGATGCCGAACTGCTGGCTCGCGGGTGCTGGGCGCTGGCGTTACTAACTGAGTTCTTCCGCGCCGGCCCATTGAGAGCAGCCAACAGTCCGCTTGCCGCGCTGGGAAACGCCAAGGCTGCTGACCTGCTCACCCTGGCGACGCCCGCAGCGCTCGCCCAGCTCGCTGAGATCCGCGAGGTCTTCGAGGCCGCGTTGCTTCCCCGACTTGCGCGACGACGCGGGCCATGGATTCTCGGCCCGGCTTTCGCGGGTTCGAGGCTCGTGCGCGGGGCTGACGCCGACCTGATTGCCGCCGGGCTGCTGCTGGAGATCAAGACCTCCGTCAAGAAGCCGTCACTCGGGGTCCTCGACCTGTTCCAGGTGATCGCGTATGCCCTTCTGGACTTCGATGACGAGTACGAGCTCGACACTGTGGCACTATTCAGCACCCGGTACGCCTACTTCGAAGAGTGGCAGCTTGTGGCGCTGCTCCACGAGCTCGCCGGCTACGAGACGAGCCTTCCGCAGCTGCGGGACCAGTTCCGACAAATGCTAGTTGCGCACCAGTAGCGACAACAGCGCGTAGTCAGCTGCCCAGGACCCAAACCACAAGAACGGTCGCCATCGGAGCGGGCGCCGAGGTCCAGTTACGAGCCCAGATTCATTCGCAGGTGCGATCACAGATGACCAGAACAGCGACGAGCGCCACAATGGTCAAATCTACGTCTCAGAAATGCCAGCCCTGAGCAACGGTCGACAGCGCGCCGATTCGGCCCTGTGTGTCCCAACTGACGCCATCCCGTTGGGACATTCAGTCAGCATGCGAGCGGCAGGCCGCGACGAGGGCGGCAAGCTGTGCCCGATATTGCTCGATGCAGTCAAGCAGGGCCTGAGCGGGCGTGTCCGGGTTGACGTCGTCGACGGTGTCAGCCAACAGTTGCTCGGCGGCGCGGATGGCGGTTTGCAGTGACGTCTGTCCGCGATCAGCGCAATGTGCGGAAGCGTTCAGCGGGGGCGCCACGATCATCGAGCTTCTCCGTTCCCCTGATCAGGCCGATGTGTGCCCTGAGCGTCCTCCCAAGCTCTGCGACTCTGCGATGCCTCGAGCAGGACGGCGCGGAGCTCGTCCGCGTCCCGCGTGATGGCTACTCGCGGATTCAGCCCAGGGTGCTTGCTGCGGGCCAGATAGCGCCAGCGGCCCCTGCCTTGCTCGGCGGACAGCTCGAAGTCGGGGAACTCGGCTCGCAGCATCTCGAGTTTGTAGTCCAATGTCCCTCCGCGCCCGTCGGTCGCCGGCCAGGTCCGGCGGTTCATTCGGATCCAGCCTCGTGGAAATGGCGTGGGCATCGATACCACGGTCAGGGACGTCTAGGGACTTCTTGGGGTAGGATTGCGAATGGCGCTGCGCCTATCCGAGGAGGCGGCTGGCGTGAACGAGTCGTTGTGCCGCGCGCTGATCGCGGCACGGCTGGGTGAGGAGGACGTCGCCGCCCGGCTGGGGGTGGATCCGAAGACGGTGCGGCGGTGGCTGGAGGGCCGAGTGCCGTATCGGCGGTATCGGTGGGCGCTGGCCGCGATGCTCGGCTTGGACGACGCCGTCCTCTGGCCTGGGCTGCGCGGTCGGCGCGAGCGGCCGGATGAGGTAGTCGCGGTCTACCCGCGCCGCGATGACGTGCCCGCTGGGGCGTGGGTGCGGCTGCTCGGCTCGGCCAGGCAGCAGATCGGGGTCCTTGGTGGCGGCGGTCAGTTCCTGGCGCGGCAGCACGGCGTGCGCCCCGTTCTAATTGAAACGGCGAGAACAGGGGCGCTGGTGCGGATCTGCCTGCCAGATCCTGATGCATCGGGGCCCGCGCAACAAGCCGGACGCGATGGCGGCGACGCTGGCTCGCTTGCCATCTTCGCGCCGTTAGCCAGCCACGGCGTGCAGGTCCGGCTGCACGCCAGCGAGCCGTACGCGGGAATGGTGTTCGCGGACGACGAGCTGCTGGTGCTCCAGCAGGCCTGGGGGGTTCCGGAAGGCCTGTGCCCGGTGCTGCACCTGCATCGGCGCCAGGGCTCGGGGCTGTTTGCGTTCTACCTGCAATCCTTCGAGCGGGCATGGGAGATCGCGCGCCCGGCGGGATAAGAATTCGATCGCGTTGATCTCGTAGGCGGCGCCGGCCACGAGGGCGTCCCGGTACGCGATCACCTGAGCCTCGGTGGTGCCGTGCCAGAGCTCGTCGCGGTGGTCCAGGCCTGCGAGCATCGGCCGCAGCGCGGCGCCCTCAGCACGACATCGGCGTGGCTGCCGCTCCACGAGCCGCTGGCCGTGCCGTCCTTGCAGGCTCGCAGGACGGAGTGGAAGAGCGTGGTTGCCGGGCCGAACAGGCCGTTGCGCAGGCTCAGGTAGTTCCTGGTCCCGGTTCTGTGGATATACACATCGGCCGTCATCTGCGTTCTCCTTGATTCTCTGGGCGCGCGGGGCTCACGCCCATGGCCAAGGTGCGGTGTTGCGAGCGGTGGCCCCGAATGGATGGCCAGGGAACTCGACGTCGGGCCACGGCCACGAGTCACGTTCGGGTGTTGGCGGCTGGTCGATCTCCGCGGGCTCCGGCCCGGCAGCGAGGGCGGCGGCCCAGTTCTCGCGGCGTGCCTTGCGGTAGGCGCGGTCGTTCCAGGCCATGGGCAGGCGGGCGATGACCGGGGACATGCCGCCGCGGATGATTAGGGCCCGCCGGTCGGGGAGCTGGCGGATCATCTCGGCGGTCATGATCGGATGCCGGCCGTAGTAGTCGGGGTGGTAGTCGTGGCGCGACTGGAAGAGGTCGCGGGTTTCCTTCATCGCGGTGGTGCCGCACAGGGCGGAGGCGGTGTCTAACGTGGCGGGGTCGGAGATGCCCGGCAGCCAGATCTTGGCGCTGGAGGTATCGAGGATGACGCGGGCGCCGTTGGTGCCCCAGCGGGTGCGGAGCTGGGCTTCGCCGTGCGCGACGGTGATGATCTGGATGCCTTTGCCCCCAGAGTCTGCGAGCCAAGACGGGACCGGAACCGGGCAAATTTGAGTGACCTCGTCGAGCGTTATCTTGAGCTTTCGTGTCAGCCGGGGCTGTGACCTGCGTCATCGCGTCGCGGACGGTGTCTTTGACGCGATGGCGCAGGCTTTTCAGGTGGTTTCAGGGGGCTGGATCGTTACCGGATCGGGTCCGGGCTGCGCGC
>WNGG01002013.1_pt1 | contig 23037 bp, 26 predicted proteins | sample 5400661 | NCBI WGS metagenome assembly WNGG01 (sample SAMN13153372, study PRJNA577476) | soil metagenome | isolation source: 100 cm soil or saprolite under Garry oak tree replicate 1 | place: USA:California | collected 2016-06-15
CGTCGACCCGCCGTCCCCCAGGAATCGATCATCGGCGTCGTCTACGCCGTGTCCGCCGCCGTCGCGGTCATCGCGGTCGACCGCGCGCCGCTGGGCGGCGAACACATCAAGCAGCTCCTCGTCGGCAACATCCTGACGGTCTCCCCGGTCGAGGTGGCTCGCCTCGGCACCCTCTACGCCCTCGTCGGCGCGCTCCACTGGACGATCCGGCGGCCGCTCCTGCACATCTCGCTGGCGCCCGGCACGGCGCAAGCGCGCGGCCGCGCCGTCCGGGCCTGGGACGCGGTCTTCTACGCCTCGTTCGCCCTCGTCGTGACGTCCTCCGTGCGCGTGGCGGGCGTGCTGCTCGTCTTCGCCTTCCTCGTCGTGCCGGCCGCGATCGGCGCGCTCCTGGCGCGGTCGGTGGCAGCGCGCCTGCTGATCGGCTGGTCCGTCGGCGTGCTCGTCAGCGGCGCGGGGCTCGTCGCGTCCTACCGCTGGGACCTACCGACCGGCGCGACCGTCGTCGCGGCCTTCGGCGTCGCGCTCGCGGCGGTGGCGCTGGCGCTCGGCGGCGTCGCGCTCGGGCGCGACCTCCGGACTCGCGGCGTGGCCGCGCTTCGGCCGCTCGCGGGCACGCTGGCCCTGCTCGTGGCGCTCGCCGGGGCGCTCCTCGCCGCCGTTCCACGGATGGACCACGTGTGGCTCGACGCGATCGAGGACGCCGCTCCGCCCGTGCGGGACGTCTTCCTGGCGCCCGGCGAGCGGGCGGCCGTCGCGGACAGCCGGGCGGCGATCGCGCGCGCCCAGGCCGACTTGGCGCAGGCGCGGCGGACTCTGGAAGACGCGCAGTGGGGGGCGCGCCCGCTCGACACGGAGCGCCAAGCGCGGCTGAGACAGTATCTCGCGGGGCGGGCCGAGATCGTCGCCGGCGACCGCGTCGTCGTCGGGACGCTCCGCACCAAAGCGCGCGAGCGCCAGCGCTGGGTGCTCGGCGTGCCGCTGGTCCTCCTGGGGAGCGCGACGGCCTGGCTGCTACTCCGTCGTGGCCCTACCCGCCGTGCGTGTAGAAGCCGCGGCCCGTCTTGCGGCCGAGGTGACCGGCCATGACCATCCGCTTCAGGAGCGGCGGCGGCGCATAACGCGGCTCGCGGAACTCCTCGAACATCACCTCGGCGACGTACATCGTCGTGTCGAGACCGACGAGGTCGAGCAGGGTGAACGGCCCCATCGGATAGCCGCAGCCGAGCTTCATCGCCGCGTCGATATCCTCCAGCGACGCGAGCCCCTGCTCGTACACGCGGATCGCGTCGAGCAGGTAGGGTACGAGCAGGCGGTTGACGATGAACGCCGTCGAATCCTTCGCCTGCACGGGCGTTTTGCCGACCGTCGCGACCCACTCCGTCGCCGTACGGACGGTCGCGTCGTCCGTGAGGATCGTGCGCACGACCTCGACGAGCTTCATGAGCGGCACGGGGTTGAAGAAGTGCAGCCCCAGCACCCGGCCCGGCCGCTTCGTCGCCGCCGCCATCGCGGTGACGTTGCACGACGACGTGTTGGTCGCGAGGATCGATTCGGGCGGGCAGATCCGGTCGAGCTTGCCGAAGGTCTCGTTCTTGAGCGCCTGGTTCTCGGTCATCGCCTCGACGACGAGGTCGGACGCCTTGAGATCCTCGAGCCGCGTCGAACCGGCGATCCTCCCGAGCGTGTCGTCCTTCGCTTCGGCCGAGATCTTGCCCCGGGCGGCGAGCCCCTCGAGGATCTCGCGCAGGCGGCCCAGGCCGCGCTTCACCAGCTCGTCGTTCGCCTCGACGAACAGCACCCGAAAGCCGGCCTGCGCCGACACCTGGACGATGCCTCCGCCCATGAGCCCGCAGCCGATGACCCCGACGTTCTTGATGGCCATAGCCTCAAAAAGAATCGGCGCCGCCCGTGAGGGCAGCGCCGCGGTTGGGAGCAGTCGGAGCTATGGGCGTGTCGGGTCGTCGACGAGCGGCACGGCTCCGCCGGGACGCTCGGCGCGTGGGGGGGTATGGGGGGCCCATTTCGGGGCCCCTCATCTGATTAATTACGCGCCCGGCGGCCCGGCAGCGGAGGCGCGAACGAGTGTTCGCTGGGCGGGCACGGGTTGCGTACGGTCACGATGGTGCGCCCGTAACGCACGCTGCCGTCCGGCAGCACCTCGCCGTCGGCGAACCCGCTCTCGGCCGGCTTCGGCAGCGCGCCGCGGTCGCGGAGGGCGGCGTCGTACGCCGCGCCGCGGGATTCGACCGGCGCGGTGATCCTCATGAACATGGTCGCGCTGATCGGCGTCTTGAGCTCCTCGGCCGCGGCCGGCAGAGCCGCCCCGCACACCAGCAACGCACCCGACACCACGAGCGCCTTCCGCATCAGCCCCATCCCCGTCCTTATACCACGGTCGGCGAGCCCTGAGCTACTCGTAGACGATCAGCGAGTGCAGCGGGTACTGCTTGAGCTTGTCGCGGCCGTGGAGAAACGCCAGCTCGATCATGAAGGCGACGCCGACGACGACGCCGCCCAGCTGCTCGACGAGCCGGAGCGTCGCCGCCATCGTGCCGCCGGTGGCGAGCAGGTCGTCCACGGCGAGCACCCGTTGGCCCCGCCGGATCGCGTCCTCGTGCATCGCGAGCGCGTCACGCCCGTACTCCAGCTCGTACTCCACCTCGATCGTCTTGCCCGGCAGCTTGCCGACCTTGCGCACCGGCACGAATCCCGCGCCGAGCGCGCGGGCGAGAGCGCCGCCGAAAATGAAGCCGCGCGACTCGACGCCGACGACGATCTCGACGCGCTCCCGTTCGTAGTTCTTCGCGAGCATGTCGACGACCGCCCCGAAGGCCGCGCCCTCCTTCAAGAGCGTGGTGATGTCCTTGAAGAGGATGCCCTCCGTCGGGAAATCCTTGATGTCGCGGATCTTCGCGCGGAGGTCGGCGATTTCCATGCGCGGCATCTTACACCGACTCAGCCGAGCCCGGCGACCGCGGCCGGAAGCTCCGCGAGCGTGCGGATCACCGCGTCCGGCGCCTCCGGACCCGAAGGGGCCGGGCTCTGCGTGACCTGGATCACGCGCATGCCGGCGGCCCGTGCGCCGCGGACGTCGAGGACCCCGTCGTCACCGACGTGCACGGCGCCCGCGGCGTCGCAGCCGAGCGCGCGCAGGGTGAGCGCGAAGATCTGGGGATCGGGCTTGCGCACCCCGACCTCGTCGGAAAAGGTCGCGTGCCGGAACAGACGGAGCAGGCCGTGGCGCTCGAGAAGCTTCTTGAGCGTGGCGCCGGGCGTCCGCATCGTGTTCGACACGACCGCGAGCACGAGGCCCCGCGCGGCGAGCGCCTCGAGCGCCGGACGGGCGCCCGGGTCGAGCTCCGGCGGGACGAGGAGCGCGGGGCGCGCGTAGGCGTCCACGAGCGCCTCGAGCACGTCGGCGTCCACCCGCTCCGGCAGCCGCGCGTCGAGCGTCTTGAGGATGGCGCGGACGTGGTCGACGACGGGCACGTCGCGGTTCTTGCTCCACACTTGCGCGAGCCACGCGCCGGACTTTTCGTAGGCGCGATCGAGCGCCGCTCCGTCGGCGCGGATGCCGGCCCCGGCGAGAATCGTCGCGAAGTCGGCGAGGCGACGCCGCTTGTACCGGTTGTCGCTGGACGGGCCGTCGTGGAGCAGGGTGCCCCAGAAGTCGACCGTGACGGCCCGGAGCGTCAGGCCGGACCCCCGAAGCGCGGCGCCCGCTTTTCGAGAAACGCCGCCGCGCCCTCCCGGGGCTCCCCCGTCGCGTAGGCGGCCGCGAAGGCGTCGATCCCCGCGCGGACGGCCGTGCCGAGATCGCTCTCGCGCCACCGGATCATGAGCTGCTTTTGCAGGCGCACCGCCTGCGGCCCGCACGCGCCCAGCCGGGCCAGCACGTCCTCGACGGCGGCGGTCAGCGCCGGCCTCTCCACCACGCGGTTGACGAGCCCCCACTCGAGGGCCGTCGCCGCGTCCACGGCCTCGCCGAGCAGCAGGAGCTCCGCCGCGCGCCCCGGCGCGACGAGCACCGGCAGCAGCGCCGCCTGGATCACCGACGGCACGCCGACCCTGACCTCGGGCAGGCCGAAGGTCGCACGCGAGCGCCAGCTCGAAGCCGGCGCCGAGCGCGGGGCCGTTCACCGCGGCGATCACCGGGAACGGCGCCCGGTGGACCGACTCGATCGCCCCGCAGAGCGAGACGATCAAGCGCCGCGCGGCGCCGGCGTCGAGGTCGCGCAGGACGTGCACGTCCATGCCCGCGGTGAACGCGCGCCCGGCGCCCGTGAGCACGGCGGCGCGCACGCCGGGGTCGCGCGCGAGGTCGTCGAAGGCGCCGCGGAGCGCGGTGATGAGCGCCGGATCGAACAGGTTGAGCGGCGGGCGGTCGAGCGTGCACCAGGCGACGCCGCCCCGCCGCTCCACGCGGACAGGGGCGTCGGCCATCAGTAGCGGCGCATCGTCGGATCCACCGTGCGCGCCCACAGGTCGAGACCGCCGGCCAGGTTCTTGACGTCCTTGAAGCCCAGCGAGCCCAAGTACTCGGCGACCGCAGCGCTGCGCACGCCCTGGTGGCAGTAGACGACGATCTCGCCCTCCGGGTTCAGCTCCTCGACGCGGAGCTCGATCTCCTCGATGGGGATGTGTACGGCATGCTCGAGACGGCAGAGTCGCGTCTCCCAGTCCTGGCGCACGTCGAGGAGCAGCGGTCGGGCCTTGCCCGCGAGCCGCGTCTTCAGCTCCTGGGGCGTGATCTCGGGCATCAGCGCGGCGCGGGGCGCCCGGCGAGGAAGTCGACGAGCCAGGCGTTCACGATGGGCGCGTGCTCGACGTGTGGGAAGTGGCCGCAGCGGTCCACCCAGCGCACGGTGGCGCGCGGCAGCGTGTCGGCCGCCTCGGCGCAGTGCGCCGCCGGCACGGCCGGGTCCTCGCGGCCGTGGACGAGCAGCACCGGCAGGCCCAGGGTTCCGAGGGCGCGGCGGTACTCTACCCGCCGGCCGACGAGCTCCGCGCGGATGCCGCGCGCGGCCGCGAGCCACGCCGCCCGCGCCTCGGGGGCCGCGCGCGTCGCGAAATCGGTCTCCACGAGGAAGTCGATCTCGACGGGCATCGGCGCGTGGAAGCAGCGCGCGATCGCGGCCTTGAAGAGCGACGGACCGCTGCAGAGGGCCAGGAGCTCGCCGACCACCGGCAGCGTTCCCGCGCGCTGGGCCCAGCCGACCCGGTGCGTCGCGCCCGGCACGAGCCCGCCGATGAGCGCGAGCCGCTCGACGCGCGTCGGCTGCGTCAGCGCGTACGCGATGGCGATGGCGCCGCCCAGCGAGTGGCCGACGAGCGACACCTGGCCGAGTCCGAGGCTGTCGACGAAGGCGCCGACGACGCGCGCGAAGAACGGCAGCCGGTACGAAGCCCGCGGCTTCGCCGAGCGGCCAAAGCCGGGCAGGTCGAGCGCGTACACGGTGGCGCGGGGCGTCAGAGCCCCGACGTTGTGGCGCCAGGTTTCGGCGAAGCCGCCGAGGCCGTGCAGCAGGAGCACCGCAGGGCCGCGCCCTTCGACCGTGTAGCGCAGCGCGAGCCCGTCCACCTCACCGCCCCGGAGCCGGATCTCTGGCATGGGACGCTGATTTTAGCGCAGAGGCCCCTCGTCGGCGAGCCGGGAGAGCGGGCCGCGGAACGGGAACACGCTGAAGACGCCGCCCGTGTGGATGAAGCAGACACGGGCGCCGAGCGCTCCCCGGTCCCGGCGGAGCGTGTCGAGCAGACCGTGGAACGCCTTCGCCGTGTACACGGGATCGAGCACGAGCCCTTCCAGGCGCGCCACCCGTATCACGGTCTCGAGCTCGACGCGGCCGACGCGAGCGCGGCCGACGCCCTGGTAGCCGTCGATGAGGCGGATCTCGGCCGGAGCCTCGACGGCGAGGTCGAACCGGCGACGCGCCTCGGCAAAGACGGAGGCCACGTAGGCCCGCACGCGCGCCGCCTCCCACGCGATCGGCACCGCGACGATGTCCGCGCGCAGCCCCGCGAGCTGGCGCGCCATGAGCAGGCCCGCCTGGCTGCCGCCGCTGAACGCCGTGATCACGATCGTGTCGAAGTCGGGCGCGCCGTGGAGGATCTGCTGGGCCAGCTCCTGGCCACAGGTGAGGTAGCCGAGCGCGCCGACGACGGTGGCGCCGCTCTCGGGGATCACGTACGGCGTCCGCCCGCGCCGCCGCTCCTCGACGGCGAGCTCCTGCATCACCTGGTCCACGCGGCTCCAGTCCGAGTCCTCCACGTAGTGGACCGTGGCGCCGAGGATCCGGTCGAGCAGGAGGTTGCCGTCGTACTCGTCGGGCGCCGAGCCCTTGAGCGCGAGCACCGCGCGGAGCCCGAGCCGCGCGGACACGGCGGCGACCGTACGGCAGCAGTTGGACTGGAGCGTGCCGCACGTAATGAGCGTGTCGGCGCTCTGGGCAAGCGCCTCACCGATCAGGAACTCGAGCTTGCGGATCTTGTTGCCGGTCTCGAGGAGCCCCGTCAGGTCGTCGCGCTTCACCCAGAGGTCCACGCCGAGCTCCGCCGACAGACGCTCGAGCCGGAGGAGCGGCGTCGGGGCGTACGCCAGCTCGATCCGTGGGATCGGCGGCGCCGTGGTGACCATCGCAGCCACTATCTCAGGCGAACAGGTCGCGACGCAAGGAATCGGGCGCCGGCTGGCCCAGGAGCCGCCGCATGGCGAGGGCGTTGCGCACCGGGTAGTCGCGGTTGTTGTTGTTGAAGGAGACGTAGACCTGCTCCGCCTCCCCGGCCGCCTCCCGAACCTCCGGCGCCAGCTCGGCGAGCTCGGCGTCGGAATAGAGGTAGTCGTATTTCTCACGCACGGCGGGCTCCTCGCCGCGGACCTGTTTGAGCCACCCCTCGGCGTTGCGCCCGTGGAGGCGGAAGACCGCGGTGGGCGCCGTCACGGCGGTCACGCGCGGTATCCGGCTCGCGGCGGCCGGGCCGTCCACGATGACGTGCGCGAGCCCGGCGCTCCTCAGCGCGGCCAGCGTGTCACCGGCGTGGTCAGGAATCCACGAGTGGTGCCGGAACTCGACCGCGACTCGCCGCCCCGGCAGGCGCGCCGGCAGCGAGGACAGATAGTCGAGCCACCTCCCATCGAAGCGAACCCAGGGCGCCAGCTGGAAGAGCACGTAGCCGAGCTTCGCCGTCGCGTCGAGGGGTCGCGTCGCGGCGGCGAAGAGCCGGAAGGCGGCGGCGAGCGCCTCCGGCGGCAGGGACGACGAATCGATCTCACCCCGTCGCGTGAGCCGCGGCGACCGTGGGAGGAGCGCCCGCAGGTCGGCCGGGAGTGTCTGAGGGCGCGGGTGGTGGCCGGTCATCAGCGAGTACGCCTTGACGTGGAAGACGAAGCCCGGCGGCGTGCGCTCGGTCCAGCGCGCGACGGTGAGAACGTCGGGAATCGCGTAGTAGGACGAGTTGACCTCGACCACGTCGAAGGAGGAGGCGTAATGGCGCAGGCGCGCCTCGGCGCTCATCGACTTCCTGGGATAGAAGGTCCCGGCCTCGATCAGCGCGGGATCGGCCCAGGAGCAGATCCCCACGCGCACGCGCGCGGCCATCGGGCTAAACGATCTTCTCGTACACGCCCGGCGGGATGACCTTGTAGACGAGAATCGGCTGCGAGACGTTCTTGAAGGTCCGTTCGCCGAGGCTCTCGAGGACGAAGTGCGCCCGGATCCGCTCGGCCGTCTCGGGGCCGACGATGATCTCCCCGCCCTCCGCCGACCCCGCGAAGCGCGCCGCCTGGTTCGTCGTCGGGCCGGTCGCGGTGAAGGTCCAGCGCTGGGCGGTACCGGTCCCGATCTTGGTCGCGCCGACGAGCGCCTCGCCCGTGTTGATCCCCATGTGGAGGGCGATGGCCGGGAAGACGCCGCCGTACTCCTCGTTGAGCCGATCCGTCTTCTGTCGGATCGCGAAGGCCGCGCGCGTCGCATTGAGGGCGTGATCGGTGGCGGCCCGATCCGCCTGGAAGATCACCATGAGGCCGTCGCCCGCGGTCTCGTTGATGTCGCCGTGGTGGCCCTGGATGATCTCGAGGAACGACGAGAAGTAGGTCTGCACGAGCTGGTTCAGCCGCTTCGGCTCGAGCTGCTCGGAGAGCTTCGTGTAGCCCGCGATGTCGAGGAACAGCACGGACACCCCGACGCTCTTCTTCTCGAGCTCCGTCGCATTCGGATTCTGCTCGAGGAGCCTCTTCACCGACTCGGGGACGAACTTGCTCAGCTCACTCTTCAGCTGCTCGAGGAGCGCCAGCCGCTCGCGCGATTCCTGGAGGTTCTGCAGCGCCCCCGCCAGCTCGGTGTTCTTGGTCCCGAGCTCGTTGTACGCCTGCGACAGGCGCGTGGTCATGTCGTTGAACGCCGCGCCGAGCTGGCCGATCTCGTCGCGGGATTGAACGGCGGCGCGCGCGCTGAAGTCCCCCTCGCCGATCCGCCGCGCCACCCTGGCGAGATCGTCGATCGGCCGAAGCACGATCCGGCGCATCGAGACCGTGAGCACGCCGCCCGCGGCGAGAATCGTCAACAGCCCGATGAGGAGCTGGCGGTTCCGCTGCCGCCGCACCTCGGCGAAGACGGGTTCGAGCGACATCGAGACGCGCACCACCGCGCGCACCTTGTGGTCGGCGCCGTGACATCCCTGGCACTTTTCCTGGTTCGCGATCGGCTGGTGGAGCGTGAAATAGGTCGCGCCGGCGCGCCGGTCGAGCGACTCCTGGAGCTGGACCGTCTCCACCGCGCGCGTGAAGAGCGGTCCCGTCATCGCGGCACCGGGTTGGCGCGCCATCTTCTTGATGTTGTCGAGGACCTCCTTGGACAGGCCCGCGCTCTTGTCGACCGCCATCGCCGTCTCGAGGTCGGTGAAGGCCTCGACACCGTTGCGGCGGTGGATGCTGAACTCCTCCACCGGCGAGTTCGCCTTCAGCTCCTGGATGACGGTGCGGGTCACGTCGGGCCGCTCCTGGAGCATCGCGCCCTCGATGGACGCGATGAGCGTCGCGGTCACCCGCCGCGCGGAGACCTTCGCCTGCTCGATGAGCAGATCCTTTTCGCGCTGGATCGCCCAGAGCGTGGAACCGCCGAAGCCGACGATCAGGACGACCACGATCAGGACGGCGATCTTGGCTGCCAGACGCGAGCGGAAGACAGCCGGTGACAGCATCGCTGGCCGAATCGTATCACGCTATGATCTGGGACCGATGAACCTGGCGCGCCTCGGCGAGGAGAATGTCCGGACGTTCCGCGAGCACGTCTCGCTCGCGTGTGCTGGCCTTCGTCGTTCTCAGGCGCGGCGAGGAGGCCGGCGCCGACGCCGTCTTCGCCTTCTGCCCCGTCGGCAAGATTCTCCGCAAAGAGCTCCGCGCGCGGCCAGGACATCCTGACACCTCCGGTAGTGGGTATCCGGAAGCGCAACGACGGGATCTTGCGTACCACGTCACGGCCTGTGATAATGTCTCGACCGTCCGTAGTCGCACCAAACCAAAAAATGCAGGGCTCCACTCCAGGGAGGACACTATGAGCCTGAATAAGACGCTTGCGATGCTGACCGTGTGCATCGCGATCGCCGCGGGAGGCATGCTGCTCGCCCGCCAGGTCCTCGCGGTGGCCGAGGCGGACTCCGAGCAACTGCACCACGCGATCCTCGACTACATCGCCGAGCGAAATCCAAGAGCGCCGATGGACGCGCTCCAGCCATTCCCCGAGGTGCTGCTCGCCGAGGCCGGTCGCGCCGACATCGATCACTGTCTGGCGCTCGCGCAGGCCGAGGTGGAGTCGGATTTCCACCCGGACGCCGTCGGCCGCTCAGGTGAGATCGGTCTCTTCCAGATGCTGCCCAGCACGGCGGCCCTGCTCGAGCCGCTCGTGGGCAAGTTCCGCCGGCCGGCACCCGGCCGCCAAGACCTCGGCGACCTCGCCGACCCCGTCGTCAGCACGCGCTTCGCGATGGCGTACCTGCGCGACATCCGGATACGCAAGCCGGCGATGAAGGACGCGCTCACCGAGTACAACAGCGGGCCCACACAGAACGCCCGCCATCGCCACTACTACGGTCGCGTGATGGGCACCTACGTGGAGATCCTCGAGCGGCCCGAGCTGCGCTGCCGACTCCGCGAGACGCCGAAGCCGCGGCCGCTGATCGCGCTGGCTCGTATCGTGGGGGGCCCCGAAATGGCCCCCCAGCGCTCGGAGCACCCCGGGAAACCCGAGGTGCTCCTCGAGTACCGAGCGGGCTTTTAGAGCGCGTCGACGGCCCGCGCGAGGGCCACGTCCTTGTCGGTGACGCCGCCGGCGTCGTGCGTCCAGAGCGTGAGCGTGACCTGGCTGTAGCGGACGTCGATGTCGGGGTGGTGGCCGCGCCGCTCCGCGAGGGCGGCGACGCCGTTGACGAAGAACATCGCCTCCTTGAAGTCGCGGAAGCGCCAGCTCTTCGCGATCGCCCGTTCGGCGCGCGTCCAGCCGGGTAGCCCGCGGAGCGCCTCGGTCAGCGCGAGCTCGTCGAGGAGACTCATCCGCGCGTGAACTTCTGCAGCGACCGGATTTCGCGCGGCGGGCTCTCCTGGCTCCCCTTGGCGGTCCACGACACCTCGGCGACGTAGAGATCGCCGCGCGAGTCCACCGTGCACGAGTGCGGCGCGACGAACTTCCCCGGCTTCTCGCCCAAGAACCGCCCGCCGATGCGCGAGATCAGCTCGCCCTTGATGGACAGGATCGACACGCGCGCGCCGAGGTTCGGCACGTCCTTGTTCACCGCGAGGTGCGTCGGTAGCTCGCCGACGAAGAAGACGTCGCCCAGGCGCGCGTCGGCGAAGAGGCCGCAGGGCCGGTACAGGTTGTTCCACTGCCCGAGGTAGCGCTCGTGATCGTCGAAGATCTGGACGCGGTGGTTCTCGCGGTCGGCGACGTAGACGCGGCCGGCGGCGTCGGTCGCGATGTTGTGCGGGATGTTGAAGCACCCCGGATCGGTCCCGGGCTCGCCCCACGACACGAGGTGACGCCCCTTGGGATCGAACTTGTGCACGCGCGAATTGCCGTAACCGTCGGAGACGTAAACGGCACCGGTCTTGGGGCAGATCGCCACGTGCGTCGGCCGGTTGAAGGGCTTGCCGCCGTGGAGCGTCGCGGGCTTGTCAGGATCGCCGAGCGTCAGCAGCAGCTTCCCCTCGGGCGTGAACTGGCGGATCGTGTGGTGGAGGTCGTCGGTCAGCCAGTACGTGCCGTCCGGGCCGATCGTGACGCCGTGGGCGCGACGGAACACGCCCTCGCCCCACGCGCGCAGGAATTTGCCGTCGCGGTCGAAGACGATCACCGGATGCTTGCCGCGATTGAAGACGACGACGTTGTCCTGGGCGTCCACGCCAACCGCGGTCGCCTCCACGAACGAGTATCCCGGCGGCAGCGTTCCCCAGCCCTCGACCGGACGGTAGTTCATCGCGCCCTCCCCGCGCTTATCCTGCCACAGGCCGCCCGGCGCGAGTCGCGCTCAGCGTCCGTCCGGGTCGCGGTAGTGGCGGAGCAGGTAGGTCATGAGCTTGGCCTTGTCCTCCGGCGGGATCGGCGCGCCGTACTTGATCATGCGATCGAGCGTGTCCGACCAGCCCCTGGGCCCGAAGCGCTGCTGCACCGCGATCTCGACGCTGTGGCAGATCACGCAGCGCATGACCAGCTCCCACCCCTCCGTTTGGGGGATCGGCGACGGCTGCGCGCGCACGGACGACGCGCCAAGCCCGACCGCCACCCCCAGTCCGACGAGCGCGGCGGCCAGCAGCGCGTCACGCCACATCGACCTTGACGGCGTGGATGACGTTCCAGCGGTAGCCGAGGCGGTTCGGCGCGCGGCTAGCCGGCTGCACGCGCCCGAGACTGTCGCTGGCCCGCGCCATCACCGTGAAGGAGCCGGGCTTCGCGTCCCAGTCGGACTCGAACTTCCGCCACGAGTAGCGCTCCCACGTCCCGGCGAACCTGCCCGCGGCCCACGTCTGTCCGCCGTCGGTGGAGACGTCGATCCCCGTGAGCTCGCCCTCGCCCGCCCACGCCCAGCCCCAGACGGTGACGCGGCCGGCTGCGAGCTTGGCGCCCTCGGCGGGCCCGACGATCAGCGACTTGACCTCGAGTGAGCCGAGCGAATAGATCTCCTTCTCGTTGTCGGCGCGCGGCGCCGTGTAGTTCGACTTCATGTAGAAGCCGTCGAACTCGTCCTGCAGCACCATGATCCGCTCGAGCCACTTCATCGATGCCGAACCGACGAATCCGGGGACGACGACGCGCGCCGGCCCGCCGTGCAGGTGCGGTACTGGCTTGCCGCCCATCTCGAGGGCGATCATCGTGTGGCGCTCGATCGCCTTCCACATCGGAACCGAGCGGATGAAATCGGGCGCCTGCGGCGTCGGGGGCTGGTCGGCGCCGTCGAAGGCCACGTGGCGTCCCGACGGCCGCGGCTTGGCGAGCGCCAGGACGTCGGCCAGGCGCACGCCCTTCCACGTCTGGTTGCCCACCGCGCCGTACTCCCACTGGATCCCCGACGCTCGCGGCCGGTGGAACGAGCGGCCGTTGCCCGCGCACTCGAGCACGACGTCCTGGGTGATCGCGGGCAGCTTCCGGAGGTCGTCGAGGCGCAGCACCACGGGGTTGTCGACCTCGCCTTCGATCTTGACCGACCACTGCGCCGGATCGATCGGCTGCCCGTCGTAGTTGTTGCGGACGAAGAAGGTCGCCTCGGACGTGTGATACGCGGTCAGGTCGCCGAGCCGCGCCTCCAGATTCACGGGGCGCGCGCTGCGCACGATGAGCCGCTCCTTGCCGGGAACGGGCGGGGGCGGCGGGGGCGGCTGCTGGGCAGACGCGGGACCGCGCAGCATCGCTCCCATCGCGGCGGCGCCGGTCTCGATCAGGAAGGCTCGTCTGGAAGCCATGGCCACCTCGTCGGGTCTGGTCGCGCCCTGATCTTACACCGCGGCGGCGGCGGCGCTCGTGTACCCTTGCCGCGATGCGGGTGTCGATCCGCGGATTCAGGGTCGAGGCGACCGACCGGGGCGTTCGCCGCCTTCGCTACGGCCGAGGTAGCGACCGCGTGACGCCGGGGGGCCGGCGTCACGCGGCGCGCGCGCGGCGCCAGCTCGCGGAGTATCTCGCCGGCCGTCGCGCCGTCTTCTCCGTGCCGCTGGATCTCGCCGGCCTCCCGCCGTTCCAGGCGAAGGTCCTCCGCCACGCCGCGCAGATCCAGTATGGGAAGACGCGCACGTACACGGAGCTCGCGCGCCGCGCCGGGCGGCCGCGTGCGGCGCGCGCCGTCGGCAACGCGCTCGCCACCAACCCGGTGCCGATCTTCGTCCCCTGCCACCGGGTCATCCGACGCGACGGCACCTGGAACCACTACGCCTTCGGCGGCTGGATGAAGACGCGGCTGCTCGAGCTCGAGCGCCCCGCGCTCGATCGCCCGCGCCGTCGCGCGTGATGGCATCGCGGCCGTGAGCGTCCGGCGATTCGGGCTCGTGCTGCTCGGCGGGCTCCTCCTCTTCCCGGGCGCGGCGAGCACGCAGTCGGGTCGGTACCCGATCTTCGACGCCCACATCCACTACAGCCGACCGGACTGGGACGCCTACACACCCGAGCGTATCCTGTCGATCCTCGCGCAGGCGGGTGTCCGCCGCGCGATCGTCTCCTCCACGCCGGACGACGGCACGCTCAAGCTCTACGAGAAGGCGCCGAAGGGCATCGTGCCGTTCCTGCGCCCCTATCGCACCCATGACGACAGGAGCTCGTGGACGCGCGATCCGGCGATCGCGACCTACGTCGAGGAGCGGCTCAAGCGCGGGATCTACAAGGGCCTCGGCGAGGCGCATTTCGACGTGGCGGACGTCGACGCGCCCGTGGTCAAGCGGCTCGCCGAGCTCGCGGCCGCGCGTGGGCTCTTCTTCCAGTGTCACATCGACGACGCGACGGTCGAGGCGATGCTCAAGCGCTATCCGAAGACGAAGATCCTGTGGGCGCACGCGGGCATGGGCGCCGACGGGGCGCGGGTTCAGCGGCTGCTCGACGCCCACCCCATGCTCTGGGTCGAGCTGGCGCTGCGCACGGACGTCGCGCCCGGCGGCGTGCTCGATCCGGGCTGGCGCGCGGCGTTCCTGAGGCACCCCGACCGCTTCATGGTCGGCACGGACACGTGGATGACGTCGCGCTGGGAGAGCGTCGGAAGCTCCATGCGTGACGTTCAGGTCTGGCTCGGCCAGCTGCCGCGCGACGTCGCCGAGCAGATCGCCTGGAAGAACGGCGAGCGGCTCTTTCCCGAGCCGTAGCCGGCGCTAGCCCGTCCGGGCCAGCGCGAGCAGCCGCCGGTCGGAGTCGTAACGCAGGCGCGTCCGCGCTTCGTCCGGGTCGGCCCACGCCACTTCGTCGACCTCGTGGTCGTGATCGCCGACCTTCTCGACGGGCCGCATGAGAAACCAGCGCACGGTCTTGCGGATGCGCTGCCCGTTCCGCTGGAACCAGTACGTGACCGGCTCGAGGTCGCGCACGACCTCACAGCGATAGCCGGTTTCCTCGCGTACTTCCCGTACGGCAGCGTCAGCGCTCGTCTCGCCGGGGTTCAGGGCGCCCTTGGGCAGCGTCCAGACCGGCCGGTCGCGCAGGTCGCGCGCGCGGATCAGGAGGACACGGCCGCGCTCATCGACGACCAGACCGCCCGCGGAGAACTCCAGGAGCTGGCGCGCGCGCGGTTCCGCCATGGCTCCATGATAACCTCCACACCGGATGAACGCGTTCCCCGACGACCCGCGCGACGTGAACGCGACCATCCAGGCCATCCGCTTCGAGCTCTATCGTGAGAACGTCTTCGGCGCGCTCGAGCTCGTCGAGGCCGCGCACGCGCGTCATCCCGACGCGCGCTACGCGGAGCAGGCCACGCGCATCCGCGCCTGGCTCGGGCATCTCGCGTCGCGTGACACGTACATCGCGGCGCAGGAGGCGCAGTACCGGCGGCTCCGCTGGTCCGCGTCGCTCAAGTGGCTCGAGCGGCGGCTCCGCATGCTCTCGGGCCGCAAGACCCGGAAGATGATCGCGCGGCGCGCGCGCGATCCGGAGTTCGTGGAGCTCGAGCGCGAGCTCGCCAGGGTCGGGGCCCGGCGCGTGCTCGACGCCGGCAGCGGTGAGGGCGGCGTGGCGATGGCGATCGCGGCGCGCCATCCCGAGGCGCGCGTCGAGGGCGTCGAGGTCGCGGCGACGAACGTGCGGATCGCGCGCCTCCTGGCGCGCCGCGTGCCGAACGCCGCCTTCCGCCAGGGCCTCGCCGAGGAGGTTCATCTCGCGTTCCCGGCGGGCGCCTTCGACCTGGCGTATTCGTTCGCCGTGCTCGAGCACGTGCGCGACGTGGGCGCGACGATGGACTCGATCCTCGCCGTGCTCCGTCCCGGCGGCCGCTTCTGCTTCGTCGTGCCCATGCACGAGTTCCGCGTCGTCGCCCCGATCCCCGAATACGCGCCGACACACGGGTACGCCGACCACTGTCGTGTCTTCTCGGAGGCCGAGCTGCGCCGTCGGTGGGGCGCGCGCGAGGGATTTCGACTCGTAAAGATCCCCGGGGTCATCAAAGCGGACGAGCACGGCGAGTTCCCGTCCTGCCTCGAGCCGATCGAGTTCGGCTCGTTCTTCGTCGCCTGGAGTAGATAAATAACATGGGGGCTAGCGCGCGGCCTGCGCGGCGGAGCGCCCGGCGATGCGCCCGAAGACGGCGCCGGCCATGAGCCCGGCGCCGCCCGGATAGTTGTTGTAGAAGAGGCCGCCCACCAGCTCGCCGGCGGCGTAGAGGCCGGACATCGGCGCGCCCTCCGCGCTCAGCACCTGGCCCGCGGGTGAGATGCGGAGCCCGCCGAAGGTGAAGGTGATGCCCGTCGTCACGGCGAAGCCGACGTAGGGCGGCGCATCGAGCGGCTGCGCCCAGTTGGACTTGGGAGGCGCGATGCCCCGCGTGCCCTTGCCGTCCTTCACCGCCGGGTTGAACGTCCCGGGCTGGACGGCGGCGTTGAACTCGCGCACCGTGCGCGCGAGACCGTCGACGTCGATCTCGAGCTTTCGCGCCAGCTCCTCGATCGTGTTCGCCTCCGCCTTCGTCACCTCGCGGATGCGGTACTCCTCGCGCGTCATGTGCAGCGTCTTCTGGTCGAAGATCTGGAACGCGAGGCGGCGCGGCTGCTTGATGACCTCGCGGCCGTACTTCACGTACGTGTAGTTGCGCATGTCCGCGCCCTCGTCGACGAAGCGCTGGCCGTCGACGTTGACGATGATGCCGAGCGGGTAGCTGTGCTTCTGGAAGTTGTCGCCGACCTTCCGGTCGCCGTGCCAGGGGGCGTTCGCGTCCCACTGGACCGCGTGGCAGCCGCTCCAGTGCCCCCACGCCTGCGCGCCGATGTCGAGCGCCATGCGGATCCCGTCGCCGGTGTTGTACGGCGTGCCGCGCACCCGCGCGAGGTCCCAGTTGGGGCCGAGGTAGCGCGTCCGCATCTCCACGTTGGCCTCGAAGCCGCCCGAGGCGAGCACGACCTCGGCCGCCTCGATCCGCTCGCTCCCGCCGTCCGGCGTCCGGATCTCGACCCCCGTGACGGCACCGCGCGCGTCGGTGAGCAGGCGGTACACCTTCGCCTCGAAGCGCACGTCGATGCCGGTCTTCTTCGCCGACTCGTACTCCATATCGATCAGCCCCGGCCCGCCGCCGACCGCCTCCAGCACGAGGTTGCCGAAAAACGTGAACTTGCCGCTGACCTTGTACGCCTGGCGGCCGAACATCGGAATCCAGCGGATGCCCCGGCCCTTCATCCAGCGCATCGTCGGCAACGACTCGCGCACGAGCGTGAGCGCGAGGTCGGCGTCGGCGAGGTCCTCGGTCACGCGCATCAGGTCGTCGTAGTAGGCGTCCTCCGTGTAGAGCGGCACATCCATCGACGCCTTCTCCTCGTCGGAGAGGTCGCCGACGAGGTCGCACACGTCCTCGAAGGACTTGAAGGCGAAACGGAATCCGCCGGCCGTGAAGAACCCGTTGCCGCCGCGCCAGGCCTCGGGCGCCTTCTCGAGCACCAGCACGCGCGCGCCGCGCTCACGCGCGGAAAGCGCCGCGCACATGGCGGCGTTGCCGCCGCCCACCACGATGACGCCGTACGCGGGCGCGCTCACGACAGGATGATCTCGCTGATCTGCACCTGCGGCGTGATGTTGGTGAAGTTCGGCACGTCGGCGAACAGCTCCTTGCCGTGCGCGGCCGACGCCTTCTGGAAGTCGCCGAGCGAGGCGAAGTACACGTGGCCGACGGCCGCATAGGGCGCGGGGGCGCCGGGGACGCCGCCGGCGACACCCTTGTCGACCTCGACTCGCACCAGTCCCATGCCGCCCCAGCGCTCGCGCACGAGCTTCATGTGCTTGTTCGCGTAGTAGTCGTAGTCGAACTTCTTACCGTCGCCGCCGCCTGGGTAGAGGACCGAGATGCGGATCATGGAGCACCCCCGGTTGCCTTGTACCGGAGGCCGGGGGCGGCGTCAACCGACGATCTTCGTCGCTATCGGCGCGGCCGAGGGGTGCAGGACGTCGATCGCGTAGCCGATGTCCAGGCGCTCTCCCAGCCAACCACAGCTCGCCGTCCGCGCATCAATTCGGAGCCCCTGCGTCTCGTGACGCGCTCGCAGGACGGTGACGGGATCGGCCGGCACTGGAGCCGGCAGCGGGACTTCGGGCATTGGCCGGCCGTCCGGACGGCAGAAGCTGAGCTCCCCATCGGCTTGTCGTTCCACCTGGTAACCCTCTTCGTGGACCGCGCGGTGATGCCGGCGACAGAGTATTGCGAGGTTCGAGAGCGTCGTCGGGCCTCCGTGCGCCCAGTGGCGGATGTGATGGCCCTGGCCGAACCGCACGCCGCAGCCGGGGAAGCGGCAGCCGCGGTCCCGGTGATGCAGCGCTCGTCTTAACGCCGGCGGAATCGTGCGGGTACGGGCGCCCACTTCAGTGACCCGGCCATCCGGGTCGTGCCGCATGATTACCCGCGTCGCATCGCACGCCAGGCGCTGGGACGTTCCAGCTGGAACGCGCCCTGCGTCCTCGAGGACGGACTGGCCCGGCGCCTCCGGATCCGCCAGCACTGGGGCATCCACATGGACCACCACCTGGTAGCGCTCCGCCGGGGCGCCGGGATCGATGCCGCTGTGGAGGGCCGTCTCGGCGAGGAGGCCCAAGGCGTCCGCCTGCTGCTGGGCCATCGTCGGTCTCTCCACCAGAGGCGTTTCCGCGGAGACGTCGCCGCACGTTCCAGCTGGAACGTACAGAGCCTCACGGGCGGCGGCGAGCGCCTGCACGAGGACAGCGCCGACCTCGGGCTCGAGCCGCCCCCGGACCACGACCATGCCGTCTTCGTCTTGATACACCTGCAGCGCGCGGCCCGTGTGGCGGCGCGAAGCTTCCTGCGCTTCCGCCTTCCGATCCACCCGGCGCCAGCCACGCACGATCCGCTCGACGTGCTCAGCGGTGCCGGCGCGCCCGACGGCCAGCAGCCGCTCTTCGGTCTCCGGCGTAGCCACGCGGGTCAACTCCCGGACCTTCGAGTAGGAGAGCTCCCCGCGGGCCACAGCCTGAGCCAACAATGGCAGCGTCCCGAGAGCCCGCGCCACCCGGACCTTCTCGCGGGCCGCGCCGGTGGCGAGCCCTACGCGCCAGGTGAGCCACGCGGCGCACGAGCGAAAGCCATTGCTCCAGCCCTCGCGCGCGTCGAACTCTCGAATGAGATCGAGGAGACGGGCGGTCGCGGCGTCGAGGTGCGCAGAGAGCTCGGCGATCTCGTCACCCAATCGATCGAGGTTGGTGTTCATCGGCGCCCTCCTTGCTTGCTCTGCGCCGACTTTACACCCGGGTTTTCGAGCGTCCGTGGCGCCTCGAGGACGGGCGATCGTGCCGCGATCCATGTTTTTCACGCGGACCAGGCAATGCCGGCCTCGCCGAGCCTTCGCGCGCCGCTGAACGGGCATCTTTAACGGACTGCCGAAACGCGGCAAGCCCACCTGCCGAACGCCGTCAAGCAGAATCTTTCGCGAGCCAGTCGATCTTCGCGGGCTAGCGCAGACTGACCGGCACGGAGCCGGTGAGCGCCTGGCTCACGCGGCACGTCTTCGCGATCTCGTGGAGCCGCTCCCGCTGCTCGGCGTCGAGGTCGCCCTCGATCACGAGCTCCACGTCCACCCCCGTGATGGCGCCGGCCGCCTCGTGGAGCACGAGCCGCGCCTCCATCTTCTCGATCGCCCACTGCCGCCGTTCGGCGAACCGCCGAACCGTCATCAGCTTTCAGGCGCCGACGGCGCCGAGCAGCAGCTCGCCGGGCGATGGGCCGGTGTCGGCGCCGCCCACGTCGGCCGGCGCGTCGAAGATTACACGATGCGGGCCGATCGTCGCCTGCGCTTTCATCCCCCCGCCCCACGCCACGGTCACCGGTCGCGCCATGTCCGCTCCTCCAGCTCGAAGACCTGCGCGAGCAGCTCGTACGAGCGCACGCGCGCCTTGAAGTCGTGGGTGATGCTCACGATCACCAGCTCGTCCACGCCGTAGTCCGCCGCGAGCATCTCCAGACGCGCCCGCACCTGCTCGGGTGTGCCGGCGACCGTCCGCCGGTCGGCTTCGCGCGCCGCCGCCCGCTCGGTCGGGGTCCACGCGTGCGCCTCGGCCTCCTCGGTCGACGGAAACGTCCCCGCTCGGCCCGTGCGGAGGCGCGCGATGAAGAGGGCGCGGCTCCGCGCGAGTCGCACCGCCTCCGCCTCGCTGTCGGCGCAGACGACGAAGACGGCCGCGCTCGCGCGCGGGGCCGCGAGCTCGGCCGACGGCCGGAAGGCGTCGACGTAGGCGCGCGCGACCGCCTCGCCCCCGTCGGCGTTGATGAAGTGCGCGAACGAAAACGACGTGCCGAAATACGCCGCGATCGCGGCGCTCTCGCCGCTGGAGCCGAGGAGCCAGACCTCCGGCGCCGTCGGCCCGTCGGGCATCGCGCGCACGGCCGCGAACGGGTGGTCGGGCTCGAGCCGGCCGCGCACGAAGCCGAGCAGGTCCGCGACGTCCTCCGGGAACCGGGACATCGCGCGCCCGGTCGGGGCCGACTGCAGAGCACGCGCCGTGAGCCCGTCGCTGCCCGGTGCGCGGCCGATGCCGAGGTCGATCCGCCCGGGGAAGAGCGTCTCCAGCATGCGGAACGACTCGGCGACCTTGAGCGGACTGTAGTGTTGCAGCATGATCCCGCCCGCGCCGACACGGATTCCCGAGGTGCGCGCCGCCACGTGGCCGATCAGGATCTCGGGGGACGCGTCGGCGAGCCCCGGCGTCGAATGGTGCTCGGCGAGCCAGTACCGCTGGTAGCCGAGCCGGTCGGCGACCTGCGCCAGCTCCAGCGTCTCCTTGATCGCGTCGGCCGCCGTGCGGCCGCTCGCGACGGGCGACTGGTCCAGCACGCTCAGCGCGATCACGCGCGCGCCTCGCGCGCCATGGCGATCAGCACCTCGCGGCTCTGCTGCGCGGAGACCACCTCGCGCGGGAAGGGAATGCGCACCGCCCAGAGCCGATCGCCCTTGCGCAGGCGGAGCTTGAAGCCGAGGCGGTCCACCGCCGTCATCTCGGCGGCCTCCGCCTCCTCGCCGGCGAAGCGTCGCGCGTAGGCGACGAGCGCGTCGGCGTGATCACGGTTCATGTGCTCGATGATGGACTCGGCGGCCTCCGCGAGCGGGTCGGGCTGGGCGCGCATGTACTCCTCCGCCGTCACCCAATCCATCGCGGCAAACCCGCCCACGAAGTAGAGGTCGAGCAGATCCAGCCGCCAGAAGGCGAAGTCTTCGAAGTCCACCCAGTACTGCGCGTTCGCGTGCCGCACGAGGTAGGCGGCACGCGCCGCCGCGGCGTCGCCGCGCTCGACGCGCCGGGTCTCACCCATGAGCGTGAGCCGCGCCCGAGCAAGCGGATCGGCCGACTCACCGTGCCGATCGCTCTGGCCGGGCTGCGTGACGAGGAGGCTCGCGCGCGGATCAGCCTGGAGATTCTGCGTGTGCATCGCCATGGACGAGATCAGAAACAGCGGGCGACCCTGCTCGTCGAGGGCGTACGGCATCACCGACGCGAACGGGTGGCCCGGGCGCCGCCCCGACACGGTCGCCAGCGCGCCCGTGCGCCCGAGGTACGCGAGCGTGCGCGCGCGCTCCGCGTACGTCGGCTCGGGGACGGATGGCGTATCGGCCCCGCGCGGGGGCCCGGCGTGACGGCTCATCGACGGCTCACTCCCTGGTGGCGGTGTACGGGCAGATCTGATTGTACGCGCAGAAGCGGCAGGCCTTCTGCGAGGGCGTCGCCTCGAACTCGCGCGCGCGAATGCCGGCGGCGGCGGCCTTGACAGCCGCCACGGCTTCCTCGATGTCCGAGGCGTCCGGCGTGTGGGAGCCCGTCCGCTGCGACTCGACGAAGCGCAGCTCCACCCGCTGCGGCAGGACGCCATTCATCTCACGCCACGCCAGGGCGTAGATCTTGAGCTGGAGGGTCTCCTTGACCCGGCGGTCGGCGGTCTTCTGGTCCCTGACCTCGCCCGTCTTGTAGTCGACGATCGTCGCGCCCAGCAGGTCTTCGTCGACGCGGTCGAAGCGTCCACGCACGCGGTCGGGCCCGAGGTTGAAGCCGAAGTCCTTCTCGACGTGTGTCGGCCGCACGCCCGCCGACTCCTCCTCGTGCCAGAAGCGCGTCAGCGTGTCGCGCCCGACCGTCTTGCGCGCCTCCTGGTGCTCCCACGTCAGGAAGCCCTCGTTCTCCCACTCGCGCTCGTACACCGCGAGCAGATCCTCCAGCGCCGTGTAGTTCCCCGCCACGCGGCGCAGGAGGTAGTACTCGATGACCTTGTGGATCGTGGAGCCGTAGGCCACCGCGTGATGGCGGCGGATCGGCACGCGCAGCACGTGGACGTAGCGGTACTTGAACGGGCACGTCTGGTAGTCGTCGATCTGCTTGTGGCTGATCAGGAGCTCGTCGTCGGGCGCGAGCCGCGGCAGCTCGAGGGCGCTTCCGTCCGCGGCCGCCGCGTTGTGCGCGATCTCCTCGATCGCCTTGGCGGTGAATGGTCGCGCGGCGTCCGAGGGCAGATCGAGCGCCTCGAGGACGAACTGGCTCACCTTCCGCGCCCGGGCGGTCCCGTAGTCCCGCGCGCTCGTGAGGTGGAGCTCGCGCCGGGCGCGCGTCATGCCGACGTAGAAGAGGCGCCGCTCCTCCTGGAGGTGGAAGTCGCCGCTCGGCAGCCTGGACCGGATCAGCTCGGACGGCACCTCGAGCCGGTCGCCGCGGCGGCGCGTCGGAAACTTGTCCTGCACGAGACTGACCAGGAAGACGACGGGGAACTCGAGCCCCTTCGCCTTGTGGATGGTCAGCACGTGCACTGCCGGCGTCTCGACGTCGGCCTCCGCGACCGCCGGGTCCTCGCCCGCTTCCATCAACGCGTCGAGATGCACCACCAGCTCGCGCACGTTGTCGTACCGCAAGGCGCGCGACGCCTCGTGGATGCGGCGGAAGAACTTCGAGATGTTCTGCACCTCGGCCTCGTCGCGCGCCGTCGCGGCCTTCGACATGCGCGTGAGCCAGCCGGAGTCGGCGAGGAACTGGTAGAGGAGCTCGCCGGTCGGCATCTCGCGTCCGAGCTCCATGTAGCGCGTCAAGTCCGTGACGAGGTGGTGGATCGCGGCGACACCCTCCTCGGAGAGCTCGTCACGCAGCGCGGGAATCCCGGCGGCGCCACGCAGGACGTCGAAGAGCCAGCGGTGCTTGCGGTCGGCGTGCGTCGAGCAGCGCATCAGGTCGATGATCGGCACGTTGTAGATGTCCGACGACGCGAGGTAGTGGACGCTGACGGAGTCGTCGGGATGGGCCACCGAGCGCAGGAAGGCGATGAGCAGGCGCACCTCGGGGCGGCCGTAGAGACCCGCGTTCCCGGAGAACGTCCAGGGCAGCCCCTTGAGGTTGAGCG
>WNGG01002015.1_pt1 | contig 23033 bp, 20 predicted proteins | sample 5400661 | NCBI WGS metagenome assembly WNGG01 (sample SAMN13153372, study PRJNA577476) | soil metagenome | isolation source: 100 cm soil or saprolite under Garry oak tree replicate 1 | place: USA:California | collected 2016-06-15
GTGCAGGTGTGGGATGCCTCCGATGGAGGCAACGTCTACATCTATCGAGGGCATTCCGGTTCTGTGGATGCGGTGGGATGGTCGCCCGATGGCAAGCGCATCGCCTCGGGGAGCAGTGATAAGACGGTGCAGGTGTGGGTAGCCGCGGTCTAAGCAGTATTTCGACAGAAGGAGGAAGCCGATGTCATTGGAAGGACAACACCTGGGTCGCTATCAACTGCTGCGTCTCTTAGGGAGCGGGGGCATGGGAGAGGTGTACCTGGCCGAAGATGCCCGCATCGCCCAACAGGTGGCCATCAAAGTCATCCGCACGGAGGTGACGCCGTACCCGGATGCCAATACGGCCAAAGAAGCGGCGCGGCTCTTCGAGCGGGAGGCCAAAGCCATTGCCCGGCTGGATCACCCCAACATCCTGCCGCTGTACGCCTACGGAGAGGAAACCATCCACGGCCAGCAACTCACCTACCTGGTGATGCCCTATCGCCGTGAAGGCACGCTGGCCAGCTGGCTGCGACAACGGAGCACCACCGAATGGCTCTCGGCTGCCGATGTAGCTCATCTCCTCACCCAGGCGGCCGAGGCCTTGCAGCATGCCCATGACCAGCAGATCCTGCACCAGGATATCAAGCCCTCCAATTTTCTCATCAGGGCCAGGAAAGACCAGCCGAGTCGTCCGGACCTGCTGTTAGCGGACTTCGGCATCGCCAAATTCACCACCGCCACCGCCAGTGCCAGTCAGAGCATTCGGGGCACCCCCACCTATATGGCCCCCGAACAGTGGGATGGCCAGCCCGTCGCAGCCACCGATCAGTATGCCCTGGCCATCATGGCCTACGAACTGCTGACCGGTCGCCCTCCCTTCTCCGGCAATCTCGGACAGATCATGCGCCAGCACTTCCAGGCGACCCCTCAGCCGCCCAGTACGCTCAATCCTGCGCTTTCTCCCGCCCTGGATGCCGTTCTCCTGCGTGCTCTGGCCAAACAGCCTGAAGAGCGGTTCCCCTCCGTCTCGGACTTTGCTCAGGCGTTCCAGCAGGCGGTGCAAGAAGGCATGCGAGAAGCCGAGGCTCCCACCCTCAGGGCCACGACCCCCCCACCTGCCAGCGGCGCTGACATTCGAGCCACGCTGGCCATTAGCGGAACCGAGGCCCAAAGGGGGACCACGCGCACACTGACCTTACCGGGAGGGCGGCAGGTGAGGGTGTCTGTGCCTGCGGGCGCACACGATGGGCAGGTCGTGCGCCTGGAAGGACAGGGGGAAGTCTCTCCTTCTGGTGGCCCGGCCGGAGCGTTGATCCTGACCCTGCTGGTCAAAGCCGCGGAGGAAGCACCTTCCTTTCCCACGCCAAGCGCAACCGCAGCAGAAGAAACCGTTCGGACCGCCACCCCGGAGGCTGCTGCCCCCAGTACACCAACCACCAGCACTACAGGCCCGCAGGCGACGGCAAGCCTGCCTGCTCGACCGGAGAGCAGCACACCACCGAGCCCTGATGTCTCGCCAACGGAGGTCGCCACAGCAGCCAGACAGGGACTGCTTCCTCCTGCTCCCATCCCTCTTTCTGTAGGGACTCCTCTCTACACCTATCGTGGTCATTCTCATAGTGTGGATGCAGTAGCCTGGTCGCCCGATGGCAAGCGCATCGCCTCAGGGAGCCATGATAACACAGTGCAAGTGTGGGATGCGACCGACGGGAGCCACGTCTTCACCTATCGCGGGCATTCTCATCCTGTGTTTGCGGTGGCGTGGTCACCTGATGGCAAGCGCATCGCCTCGGGGAGCTGGGATAAGACGGTGCAGGTGTGGGATGTGGCCGATGGGAGCAATGTCTACACCTATCGGGGACATTCTAATGCTCAGTATGGTGAGGTGACCGCGGTGGTGTGGTCGCCTGATGGCAAGCGTGCTGCCTCGGGGAGCGGGGATAAGACGGTGCAGGTGTGGGATGCCGCCGATGGCGGCAACGTCTTCATCTATCACGGGCATTCTGGTCCACTGGATGCAGTGGAATGGTCGCCCGATGGGAAGCGCATCGCTTCGGGAAGTGATGATTACACGGTGCAGGTGTGGGATGCCGCCGATGGCAGCCACGTCTACACCTATCGTGGGCATTCCTATGGTGTATATGCGGTGGCGTGGTCGCCCGATGGCAAGCGCATCGCCTCGGGGAGCCATGATAACACGGTGCAAGTGTGGGATGCGACCGATGGGGGGAATGTCTACACCTATCGTGGGCATTCCGATTATGTGCATGCAGTGGCATGGTCGCCTGATGGCAAGCGCATCGCCTCGGCGAGCGATGACAAGACGGTGCAGGTGTGGGATGCCGCCGATGGAGGCAATGTCTACACCTATCGTGGGCATTCCAACGCTGTATCTGGTGTATATGCGGTGGCGTGGTCGCCCGATGGTAAGCGCATCGCCTCGGGGAGCTGGGATAAGACGGTGCAGGTGTGGGATGCAGCAGAGTGAGAGGAGCCAGTCCCCGCGAGAGCCACCACGGCACCGACAAGGGGTGCTGTAGAAGTAATCCGCTCCCGGAAAAATGATAGGGAAATGATAGGTTTGTGCAATGGGAAGAGAGAACATTTCCAGGTACAATAGTAGTGATTAGACATCCCCACTTGAGGAGGGGAAAGAACCAATAAGGAGGCCCACCATGTTTTGCATGTATTGTCGAAGCACCATCCCCAACACGAGCACGTTTTGCCCTGCCTGTGGCAGGCCATTTCAGAGAGACCGACCCCTCAACAGAGCTTGTACATCCTGTCAAGCGAGTAATCTCTCGGATGCCATCTATTGCTGGAACTGCGGCCGACCGCTGGAGAAAGAGGAGGGACCGGTCGTCCTTCTCCCACCTGCGTTCATCCAGGACCCTCGGTTGGGTGGACAGCCCCCCATGGGCAATGTCCCCACGGTGCAAGGAACGCCGCAAGCCAGTGGGGTTCCTACCATGCAGGGAACTCCGTCAAGCCCTCCTGGGGCTTCTCCTATGCCGGGGGCGATGTCCTCGCCTGGACCAGCGTTTTCTCAAGCCACTGCCCCCTCGGCTTCACCCCCGGGGCAGGTCTTCTCCCAGGGTGCCTCTCCCTCTCTCTCCTCGCCAGGGCAACCGTTCTCTCAAGGGGCTCCCTCGTCTTTTGCTGGACAGAAACCATCTCAGGGAAGCCCTTCATCGGTTTCCTCGCCAGGGCAAGCATTCTCTCTCTCGCGGCGCACGTTGGTGTTGGGTCTGGCAGGAGGCGCTGCGGCAGTCGCCGTGGGTGCCGGTCTTCTCTGGCTGGCACGCCCGAAGCAGCCTGCTGCGCCTTCCACGTCAAGATCTACTGTCACGTCTTCTTCTCACACACCTTCTTCTCACACCCCTACCCCTTCGACGCCAGGTCAACCCAGTTCGGGCATTAACTCTTCAGGCGCGATGTATGGGTACGATCTACAGCATACCCACTTCAATCCCAATGAGCATATCCTTTCACCTTCCAACGTCTCTCAACTCGTGCTATACTGGACGGCCTCCACAGGCAGCGTCATCCGCTCCTCACCGGCGGTAGCCAACAACGTAGTCTACGTCGGCTCAAATGACCACCAGTTGTATGCTTTCAACGCGACTAGCGGCCAGACCCTCTGGACTGCCTCCATTGGTAGTGGAGGCGAGTCCTCGCCGGCGGTGGCCAACAACGTAGTCTACATCGGCTCGGACAAGCTGTATGCTTTCAACGCCACTACTGGCCAGCCCCTCTGGACCGCCTCCTTTGGCAATGGCACCCGCTCCTCCTCACCAGCAGTAGCCAATGACGTGGTCTACATCGGCTCTGTTGACCACCGGTTATATGCTTTCAACGCCACTACCGGCCAGCCCCTCTGGACTGCCTCTACCGGTGATGTCATCTCCTCCTCACCGGCGGTGGTCAACAACGTAGTCTACATCGGCTCATATGACCACAGACTGTATGCTTTCAACGCTACTACCGGCCAGACCCTGTGGACTGCCTCTACCGGCAACCAGGTCGCGTCCTCACCGGCGGTGGCCAACAACATAGTCTACGTTGGCTCCGTGGATTCCAAGCTGTATGCTTTCAATGCCGCCGCAGGCCGGACCCTCTGGACCGCCTCCACCGGCAATGGCATCTCCTCCTCGCCGGTGGTAGCCAATGGTGTGGTCTACATCGGCTCCTTTGACCACCAGTTGTATGCTTTCAACGCGACTAGCGGCCAGACCCTCTGGACTGCCTCCACCGGCAATGCTATCATCCCCTCGCCGACGGTGGCCAACGGCGTTGTCTACGTCGGCTCCGAGGACTCCAGACTGTATGCCTTCCACCTGCCTGGCACGGCGCCCTAGTGCAAAAACAAGAGAGTGCTTCGGGAATGGGGGTGCAGGGGGCAAGGCCCCCTGCCGGGGCGCGGGGTGTCCCCGCTTCTTTCCCTTTTCCCAAAAGGTGTATTGATTCTGCACTAGTCGCTGCTCAATAAGAAGGCCATTACCTCTTCCCTTGTCGGTAGACCTGATTGTGCTCCAAACTTTGTCACTTTTAAGGCGCTGGCGTATACCGCAAATCGTAAAGCCTCTTCTGGTTTTTGCCCTTCCGTCAGGGCTACAGTCAGCGCACCAACAAAACAATCACCTGCGGCGGTTGTGTCGATCACCTGAACTCTGGGGGCGGGTTGATAGATGCTAAGGCTACTGCGGCTTCCCCCGGGCTGGTTACTGGTAACAAGGAGGGCACCCTGCGCACCCAGTGTGATGACGACAGTGGGGATGCCCTGCTCATGTAGCACCGTTGCTACAATCAGTGCCTCTTCTCGGTTGTCCACGCGCTGACCACCTAGCAGGCTAGCCTCGGTTTCATTCACAACCAGGATGCTCACCTGTCTCAGTATCTCTAGTGGAAGTGGTTGGGCAGGTGCGAGGTTGAGTACCACGGGGATGCCAGCAGCATGCCCGGCTTTGATCAATGTCTGTACTGTTTCCAGGGGAATCTCTAACTGCAGGACAAGCGCTCGTCCCTGGACGATAGCTTGCGAGATGTTCGCGAGATGCTCAATATCCTGCCCGACACGCATATTGCCTCCAGAGGCGACCACGATGGCATTATCTCCATCTGGGGAGAGAAAGATAAAGGCAACTCCACTGGCTACCTCGTCATCGATTGCGACTAGCTCTGTATTTACGTTAGCTGCCTGTAATGAATGGAGGAGTTGTTCTCCGAAAGCATCCCTGCCTATTCGTCCTGCCATGGTTACAGGAGCACCCAGGCGTGCCATAGCTACTGCTTGATTTGCTCCCTTGCCACCTGGAACGAGTTTGAGCGAGCCTGCCCCAAGCAATGTTTCCCCTAATACAGGAATATGCGGGACACGCACAACCTGGTCCATGTTGAGGCTTCCAACGACGAGGATGTTGCTCTCTGCCATATCGGTTTCTCTCCTGCGCATATGCTTCCACTATCGGGCGGGATAATGGATGTTGACAAAAGAATCGGACAACCCATAGCCGATCATGAATTTTCCCAAGCAACATCGGTACTGTTTTCCAAACTGTGTCCACTTGCCCCGCTCCTCACCTACCCGCGCGCCTGTCCAACCGTGGTAGGGACACCCCTTGCGGGTGTCCTGGGTGGGGGCACCCAACAGATTGGTAGCAGCCATTACCGGTTTTGGTCGTTAAAATTCATTATCGGCGGTGGGCGGCGATAAATCGGCCCCTACGGTCTGGCCGGAGGATTTTGTTAATGAATATGATCGCGCCCGATAGTGGAAGCATATGATAGGGCAAGGGGTAGGTGCAAGTATTTCCAGGGCGACCGCAAGGGTCGCCCCTACCAAACCGCGATGAATTCCGCCGTGCCTGGGTAGGGGCGACCCTTGCGGTCGCCCTGCGGTGGGGCCAGACGGGGCAATAACCACGCTCCGCCTTGGGAGGTGCTGGGGTCTGGCAGCTTGTGGTTAAGAACTCTCCGCTAAAATTGACAAATCTTAACCACCCTCATAGTCCTGTCTCAATCAAAGATTAACGGCAAAAGCTTATACATAGATATGTGACAAAGTGATAGACAGGTATAGATATATGATTTCAGGGGTGGAGATGTAGTGTGAGCAGGATGCGGAAACTGGGAATGGAAGGAATAGGGAATGCAGACGATGCCCGATGTGTTGGACTCCCCCGTTACCCGTTTGGTGCAGGAAGCCGAACGACAGCGTATTGCACGCGAATTGCATGACGGCGTGGTGCAATCGTTAACGGCACTGGTTACCGACCTGGAGTATTTTCATACTCGTCGGCTTTCTACAATAAGCGAACTAAGCCCCGAACTAATTGCAAAGTTGGAGATGTGGCAGGAACTTGCCCGTGATAGCCTGACCTCAATGCGCCAGGCCCTTGGAGAGCTGCGTGGGCATACTGGACAGGCAGACATCAACTTCGGACTCGAATCAGCGATACAAAAACTTTTGACAGAACTCGGTAATACAGGGTACCACGTAGTTTATGATTGTAGTGAATGGCCCGAGCTGCTGCCATCTGAATACATATCAAATCTCTACTATATTATACGCGAGTCCCTTACCAATATTTGCAAACATGCTAGAGCATCTACGATCAAAGTGTTCATGTTCAGTTACGAAGATCACTTACACATAAGTATCGCGGATGATGGAGTAGGGATGGTTACATCTCCTTCTATGATCGTTGATGATAGTGGTTATCACCAGGGCTTGATTGGATTGCGTGAGCGAGTTACCTTACTAGGTGGTCGGTTCTCTATTGAGAGTGCTCCTGGCAAAGGCACCCGTATTGATGTTGATGTGCCTTTACGGGAAGATTAGCAGGACGATGTAAAAGTCGGGAAAAGCAGGATTGTTAAGGGCTGCCGCCCTTAACCGGAGCGCGAGGTGTCCTCGCAACCCCTCTTCTTCTCAGGTGGGTAGGCGGGGAAAAAGAACTTTATATCGCCCTGGAAGATTAGCAAAAGCATAGTATAATCGCCAGATGCATGTTACTATGATAGAAATAAAATTGTATTGAAGGGCAGTATCTCGTGACCACTATTTTCCTTGATCGAGACGGGGTTATCAATGAAAACCGCCCAGATTACGTTAAAAGCTGGGGTGAGTTCCGCTTTTTACCGGAATCACGAGAAGCTATTGCCAGGTTAACGAAAGCTGGTCATCGTATTGTCGTGTGCACAAACCAGGCGGGGATAGCGAGCGGCATTCTATCGGTAGAGACGGTTGAAGACATTCATCGCCGCTTGATAGATGGGGTTGCTGAGTTTGGTGGAGTAATCGAGAAGGTCTATTACTGTCCCCATGGTAAGGATGAGAATTGTGGCTGCCGCAAACCTCGTCCTGGTCTGTTATTGCGTGCTCGTGATGAGCTTGGCCTCGATATGAGTGATGCAGTCTTTATTGGTGATGCTATCAGTGATGTCCGTGCTGGCCTTGCTGCCGGTATTCGTTCAATACTTGTTCTGACGGGACTTGGTATGGAGCAGTTTCGCAAATCTCACCATGAAGCAAATGGTCCTTTTCGCATTACGATGAGTTTGAAACATGCAACCGATCTCATCTTGCAAGGACTGCATCTTCAGACAGGCATACAGACCGCACTGGAGCAGGCGTGCTATTCGTTGCTCAACATGCCAGCGCATCTGGATTCGTTGACGCCGATGTATGAATTTTTGGCGCTACCTACGGAGGTGTAGGGGCGAGAACGGGGCGCGATAATGCAAATGAACAAATTGATCCAGACATTCGCATGGGTGACAGCCCTGTCATCCTGAGCGAAGCGAAGGGGAAGCGAAGGATCAGCGCAGCGAAGCATCTGTCTGCCCATCGAGACAGACCCTTCGCTTCGCTCAGGATGACACGACCCACCCGCTAGCATCGAAGTCGCCGTGTCGGTGTCTCGAGACAGATCCTGAGCGAAGCGAAGGATGACACTGCCTACGGTCTGGCTGGATTAATTTGTCAATCTGCATTATCTGGCCCCTACGGATTTATGCTTGCAGGAACATGCGGAATCAGTGTCTTCATTCCCCGACAATAATTGAGGAGACGCTGGAAGACAGGTAATCCTTCAAGAGCGGGAGCACATCCTACGAGTATGAGTTTTCTCTGAGCACGCGTAAGGGCTACGTTGAGACGATGTTGATTGGTAAGGAAATCGTGTAGCGGACTCTCAGCTTCTGGTGGCTTTGTCGTGGCGAACGAAATGATAATAATTCCCCGCTCCCCTCCCTGAAAACGGTCCACTGTATCAACACTCATCGGTGTATCGAACTTGAGAGCCTGCCAGCCGCTTGCCGCATCATCGCTGAAGAGGTGCCGTCGTAGATTCGCAACCTGTGCTCGATAGGGGGCAATAATGCCGATAGCCGCTTCAGGAATCCCTCGCGCAAGTAGCCCGGCCACCACTTCGCGCACAACACGAGCCTCAGCATCGCTTATTTTTGGTCCCTGCTCTTGCTCACCGGGAATATCCAGGAAAACCAGTGGGTATTTTGGGTAGATAGCTCGTGTGATCGATGGAGCTTCTACAGGTTTCCTGACTCCCTGTGCACCTGCCTTTGCCACTTCCAGCACCCGATCAGCAACCGATTGGTCTGGGATCAACTGCCCTTCATAAAAGACTCGCGAGGCGAAGTGTGAGATCCAGCGGTTCATACGGTACTGCACACGTAGATGCACACTCGCGCTGATGGCTCCAGGGTGTTCTTTCCTATAGTCATAGTCTAACTGCTTCAAATAACTGAAGAGTGAGTCGGCAAGACCGGCCGCGGCAGCTTTTTGACTCAATACCAGTGGAGGAAGTTGCTTTTCGTCACCAACGAGGATAAAGCGTTTGGCAAAGCGTAGTGCGCCTAAAATAGCCGGGATGGTGAGTTGCCCTGCCTCGTCGATGATGGCAATATCGAAGTGCAGGAGCGAACCAACTGAACCATCTTCTGCCCCACCACTCGATGGTATATACTTCTCCGATGACCATGTTGCTGTGGTTGAAGCGACAACCGGTATACCTTGCAGCACCTCTTGCACTCCAAGGGCATAGTGAGACTGTCCACCAGGTTCTATAGTATCGTCTATGGTGGTATCGGTTGTGGGGGCAGAGTTGCCGTTCTGCTTTTGCTTCAAGAGCGTTTTCAAGAGTTTCTTTTGTATGAGAGCATCGACACTACGATCATGTCCCAGGCGCACGTAGTCATGAAAACCTTCCGCATCGAGTCGTTTGAGCATATTGTCAACAGCCTGGTTGGTGAAAGCGGCAAGCAGGATACGCTGGCCCTGTTTGCAAAGCTGTTTGACTATCTCGGCGATCACACTTGTTTTACCCGTACCGGGAGGTCCATGGATCAGCAGGTAGTCCTGCATCTGCATCGCTCGCTCAACCGCCAGGTTCTGCTCCTGATTGAAGTCGGCCCGATGGGTGAAAGCTCCTGCCTTAAAGCGTGGTCGGCGCTTCCCGGCTACTAATTCGCGCAGGTGGGGATCAGCCTCTAGCCAGCGTAGCAGGTTCTGAAGCGTTCGTATATGAACGGTATCGATGTCATAGCGATCAATCAAGGTGGGATGAGAGATGAGTTCGGGAGTCCAGACAGTCATCTGCTCTGCGCTGATACTGACGATGGTGCCAGTCACCACTTCACCAGTGATGGGATCTCCGTCGCTGAGCAGGACTGCATCGCCCTCGCGTAGCTCTGAAGTATTGACACATTGGAAGGTTTGTTGCCACTCGCCCTGCTCTGTTAGTTTTGGTTTCCCTGGCGGCTGTAAGTTGCCAATAGCTGTTCCTCGTTCAATACGTTCCGCTACTGGTGTTTTCCAGAGCAATGCTCGTTGCTGCTCCCCTTCGCGTCCCTCCAGGAGAAGCAGGCGGTAGTATTTAGCAAAGAATTCACGGTCTTCAGCAGTGTCTATGTCAGGTACAATGTAGGCACGCGCTTCATTGCGCCTATTGGGTTGGGACGGTTGCTCAATTTGGGGACGCAATTCATTGCGCCCATCCGGTTGGGGTGGTTTCCAATCGAGTAAAGAGGAAATCCTCTCACATGAATCGAGCATCGCGCACTTTGTGCAACGAGAAGGGCCTGGAGGAGCAGGTGGAATGCCAGTAACATGACTGAGCACAAGGGTATTGCGTGTCTCGTTGACCCTCTGCAGTTCTCTTATGCTGAAAGGGATACCGAATGCCTGTGCCTCTCCCGGTGTGCCACTGTAGAGCAATGTGGCAAGCGCCTTCTTCATTTTGGACTCCCGGCGTACCGTCAGGAGGGCATGGTAGCCATAAACCTGCCAGCGATGGTTATCCCTGGGGAGATCAGCACTTGATCCACCAGTCTTCAGCTCAAGCAAACGTTGGCGGCCTGATTGCTGCCAGAGCAGGTCAAGCCTTCCCCTCAGACCAATCTCAGGAGCAAGCAGAAAAGTCTCTGCGCGTACCAGGTTCTCGCTCCTCTCCTCCATTTGACCATCTGAGTAGGTAGCGGGCATATCCCATAGAGTGGTACGCTGTTTCTGAAACCAGGTTGCCAGGCTTTCCAGGTGGGGAAGGACATCGGCTCGTATTGCTTCACTTGAAACATTTGCGAGTGCCAGTTCAATGCTACTCTGTTCCAATGCCTGTTCAAAGTGTCGATGCAGGCTTGCTAACGGGGTCTCTGGTGCCTGCTGGTCATCGCCGACCTGAACTGTTCTCAGCTCTCCCCGGTCATGTTCCTTAAGGAGTTCTTTGAAACAGTTGTGCACCAGGGTACCACGTATTGCTGCAGCGGATGGAGGTGAGGAGGTAAGATGGTAGAGCAGGTACTGCCGGGAACAATATTCCGCATGGTTCAGGTCGGTGATGTTGAGAAGTGTATCAGGCTCCAGGACAGCCAGGGTGTAACTATTAATCTTGTAGTGGCGCATCGGTCGGCCTTTATGTTCGATGATGCTTGTAGGAGGAGGCAGGTGATACACACGCATCGTGAGCTTGTGCTGCCTGATGTTGCCCCGCGCAATTAAATCTTTGACCAGGCTTCGATAGTAGCGTGTAAGTTCCAATACAGCAAGTGAAGTACCTGTATCAAGAGTAAGAAATGGAACACTCTCACCATCGATGCGACGTTCCTGTGCAGCTATGATGCGTCCTTCGATGCGCATCTCGGCGCAGGGATGTGGATCGAGTGCGCAGAGAAAACAGGTTTGTTGTGTTATGTTCTGGTCACTGGTGTCGGGTGTGATCATCGGGTTGATTGCTCCCAGGATTCTTAGAGCAAGTGTACGAGAGATGAGGGTGTTCGTCAAGTATAATAAAGCATATGGGTGTGCCTCAAGATGGTGCGAGCGAGCAGGGCACCCGCAAGAGGATGCCCCTACCATCGTCGAATTCCAGACGTGAGCAGGGATTCTAGTAGGGGCATCCTCTTGCGGGTGCCCAATAAGCATCAACCGAACGAAACAGGGTTGGATCCTCCGTAGGGGCCAGGGCGGTGTGGAGCGGCGGGGAGGGCCTTTATGGTCGCCCGCGTAGCCAGTCGGGTTGATGACAAGGTGGGTGAACGTCGCAGAAAGGGACGCCGGGCGACCATAAAGGCCCTCCCATCCACCCTTCATCCACCCTCGCCCCTACGAATGCTGATGAGCTTTGCGTTAGATTGATACCTCTTGGCATCCCCTTGCGGGTGCCCTGAAGGGATTCCATGCTCCATGCAAACAAACGAGGCTCACCCAAAGTATGTCTCGATATTGAAGAAAGGTCCTACCCATGCACACTCCTCCCATCCGCACTATTACCCTCGGCATCGCCGAGCCACATCCACTTATGCCAGTAGTCATCGAACGGGCTGCTGTAATGCTCAAGCATGCCACTGCACGCTATGTAGAGGCTGGCTACGAGGTGCAGACTACACGACTTTCGACTCGCCCGATTTTTGATGATCTTGCGGATTGGTCTCCTGCTGCTCTGCTAAAGTATGTACAGGAACTTCAGCGTATGCTTGATGATGCTGGTCTGAGTTTCTGTTCGTTGGGAACTGCCCAGGCGGCGCGCCTGGATTTTCCATTGGAACGTATTGACCCTGTTGCTGATCTGCTGGCCTCTACGAGTGCGCTCAATGCTTCGGTAAAGCTTGCAGACTCGGAGTATGGTTTGCGAGCAGAGGCAGCTTTGCCAATAGCGCGGGTGATGAAGCAATTGGCGCATGAGACAGAAGAGGGTTTTGGTAATTTCCGCTTTGCGATGCTAGCCGGTGTAGCGGCTGGTTGTCCTTTCTTTCCGGCTGCCTATCATGACGGGCCGGGCAGCCTGTCTCTTGGGCTGCAAGGAGCAGGTGTGGTCGCTGAGGCACTGGAAGCCCTCAGGTCTGATGAGGGGGAACCTGTTGATCTTGCGCAGGCCAGTGAAGTGATTCGAGTGGCGCTGATTGAGCAGGCAACACCGATTGTAGCCCTGGGACAGGCTCTTGCTTCTAAGAATGGTTTGAGCTTTGGGGGGATTGATCTTTCGCCTGCGCCTCTAGGTGAGGATAGTATCGCGGCTGCCCTGGAGAGGTTTGGATATGGGCCTGTTGGTACACCAGGAACACTGGCGGTAGCTGCTGCACTCACTTTTGCCTTGAAGAATACCGGCTTGCCGACCTGTGGCTATAATGGTTTAATGCTGCCTGTGCTGGAGGATGCCGTTCTGGGGCGAAGGTGGGAAGAAGGTTATGTGAATACGCATCAACTGCTGCTCTATTCTGCCGTCTGTGGTACTGGTCTGGATACAGTGCCACTAGCTGGTGACATAACGCCGGAGGAAATTGCACATCTGCTCCTGGATGTGGCTACCTTAGCGTTACGCTTGAACAAACCATTGTCAGCACGCCTCTTCCCGGTTCCCGGCAAACATGCGGGAGATCATACAGAGTTTACTTCGCCGTATCTGACCAATACACTCGTAAGATGAGTGAGCCTGACACCGCTCCCCTGGCACCCCTTGTGGGTGCCAGGAGGCGGCGGTGCCAGGCTCGTGGCTGCCTTGCTTCTCGATTTTTATCTGGTACTACTTCCCCACAAGGCATCCAGCACTCCATCATAGGAGCGTTTGAGGCTTTCGTAGAGGTTGGCATTCTCAATGGCAAGTGCGGCGAGGCTGGCAAGAACAGAGAGGAACTGAATGTCGTCCTCGTGAAAGATGCATTGCTCTCCTGTATAAACCCGCATTACACCGATGGCTCTGCCGTGTACCTCCAAAGGAACACACAGCGCTGAAACAATGCCTTCACGCTTTGCGGCTTCCTGGTACTGGAAGCGCTTGTCAGTGCTGACATCTTTGATAACCACAGGCTCACCACACAAAGCTTCGCTGTCAATGGGGCTATGTTCCACATCGACAGGGCCTTTTGACAGATAGCCGCTGCTGAGTCCATACACAGCACTCAGTTGCAGTTGCCCGGTGCGTGGATCAAGCAAGCGCAATACACAGGCTTTCACCTGCATAACTTCGGTAATGCTCTTGACTATGCTTTGTAACACCTGGTCCAATTCCAGACTGGATGAGAAGGTCAGAGCAGCCTGGTAGAGTGTTTTATAATAATCTTCATGTGTATGCGCTGCCGAGCCAACAGCATCGGATTCCGTTGCCATTGAATGCCCCCTTTCTCAGTGAGAGTTTTGCAGAGCCCGATATTTAAAGTGTGAATACCTATATGTGTTGATTATAGCATATAAATCTTTAACAAAAGATACGCCGGAAAATTCCCACAATCTTAGAAGGTGACAGTCCAGAGAATTTGGAACTGCTGGAAAGGCGAACCAAATAATAATAAGAGTAGCTTTTAGCTCTGGTCGGAAGGTTTAGGATCCTGGACAATCCATACACGGCACGGTGCATTTGCCAGCACGTAGGGAATTGTCTTGCCCAGATCATTATGTGTCTTATTCGTATCGCGCACCAGACCCAGCATTATCAAGGAGCACCCATGATCTTTTGCCTCCTCGACAATGGCAGTGCCAAGATCCCGTGTCTGTACGATTTCGGCTACAGCATCACACCCTATTTCCTCTGCCATTGATCTCGCGTGAGCGAGTAACTTGTCAGCAAAAGCTGATTCTTGCGGCATGTCGGTTTGTAGGGTATCAGTTTTCAGCGGTAATGAACGGGGAACCTCGATAATGTGAACGAGGTGCACCTTGCGTTTCGCTCTTTTTGCCATTTGACAGGCGAGCAGAACAAGTTCAAAATCGAGTCGTTTGCCCTCAATAATTACAGCAATATCACCTAGTGCCGCAATTCCAGGAGCTGATTTAGCTGTGTCTGCCTCTTCTCTATCCCTCGTTTTTGTGCGCCATAGGTGGCTCATATAGTTTCTCCTGCTGGAAGAACATGATAAACAGCATCGTTGTTTTGAAGTATCCTGGCCTGGATCGTCTCAACAAGTTCTATCCAGATATTATAATTCTATCTGTTAAGATAGGTAACGTCAATGGTAGAAGTGTACAATTTGTACACCTGGATTCAGAGGTTCTGTCACGGTAAACCTCTTCCAGATTTCCGCCTATGTTATCAGAATACGCTTGAAGGTGTAGATTCTGTTAGGATATACGGTCTACTAGAGTATACGGATGGGACACACTAAAGTAGATGATCAGTCTGCAAGGTAAACCCCAGGGGTGGAAACTTCATTCCGGTTCAATGGTTGCTGTGAGACCATAGCTGAGCAGCCGCTCCTGGTAATATTCCGCAGTCTCTTTGGGGCAGATAATCACGATAGCGCTCCCTGTGAGATGAGCGGTCAGCATGATCTGCTCAGCCTCCTGAGAGGTGAGGCCATTGACAGACTGAAGGAGGGCGGCGACGACATAGTTCATCTCGTTATAGTCGTCGTTGAAGAGGATGACCTTATATGGAGGGAGGATTTGAGCGCGGAGACGGCGCAGTTCCTCTGGCTTGACCTGAAGCTCAGGTAGTATCAGATATCTGGGCATAGCGAGTGATCTCCGGTGTTTAGTAGTGATTTTTAGGTTACGATGCTGCTCTTAACTACAAATCTGCTATCTCTATTCTAATCGAGACTTAGATAGATTACTAGCCCTTTCTACAATGTGTACTATTGCATCTGGTACCTTCTCTTAATTTGACGTTATCTGCCACAAGTTGTACTCTAAACTTAAAGCAGCTTTCATATAAGGAAACCAGACAGGTAGGAACCAGATTGGAGTACTCGAATGAAACAGAAGCAGACAACTTTGGCTGAGGCCATAGCTAGCGTTGCTGACGGTTCCATTGTAGCGCTGGGTGGCAATACTATTCACCGCGCGCCATGTGCGGCGGCGCATGAGTTGATTCGCCAACAGAAACGTAGATTAGAGCTTATCAAAACGGCAGGCGCGTATGATGTTGATGTATTGGTCGGTGCGGGCGTGGCAGATCGTGTTTCTGCTGGTTTTATTGGATTTGAAAATGTCTTTGGACTGGCTCCGCAGTATCGACGTGCCGCAGAGCAAGGACGTATCCAGGTAAAAGAGCATGCCTGTTACACCGTGATTACTGCCATGCGTGCTGCCGTCCAGGGGGTTCCCTTCCTGCCCATCGCGGGTATGCTGAACTCGGACTTAATGCAGGCACGCGGTTTTAAGACGGTAATTGACCCATATAGCGGCGAAGAACTGGCAGCCGTCCAGGCCATTCGCCCAGATGTTGCTATCTTGCATGTACAGGAAGCCGATGAGGAGGGCAACGGGCGCATTTATGGCTCGGTATATGAAGACGACCTGATGGCACGAGCAGCACGGCGGGTCATCCTGACCTGCGAACGCCTGATTAGCTCAGAGGAAACTGCGCGTGTGCCCGAATTGACCACCATTCCAGGCTTCCTGGTCAGTCACGTCGTCCTCGTTCCGAATGGTGCGCATCCCTGTAGCTGTGGCGACCTGTATGACTATGATTACGACTACCTGGCACGGTACATCGAGGCATGCAGTACGCCTGAGCGCTTCCAGGCCTGGCTCGAAGAGAATGTGAAGGCAGAAAAGACAGAGAAAGCGGTGAGCTTATGAACCAGGTGACCCAGGTATCAAGTTTTCCAACTGATGCCGGTGGCTTGACCCAGGATACAATGATGGTCGTCGCAATGGCCCGCTTGCTGTGTGATGGCGAGAAGGTCTTTCACGGCGTGGCCTCACCATTGCCAATGGTTGCTATCCTGCTGGCCCAACGCCTGCACGCACCCAATCTCGTCTACATTAACATTACGGGTGGGATCAATGCCCATCCCAAGTCTCTGCCTTTGACGACGGTTGATCCTCGATTGACGCATGGCTCACACTCTATCTTCAAGCTGGCGGAACTGTTCGACATGTCAGCGCGAGGTGACCTGGATACCGCTTTCCTCGGTGGCGTGCAGATTGACGCCCAGGGCCGCATCAACATGAGTGTGATTGGCCCTTATGACCACCCCAAAGTCCGTTTACCTGGTGGCGCTGGCAGCGCTGCTATTCTGCCGACAGCCAGGCGCACAATCCTCTGGCGCACGAAGCATGATCCACGCACCTTTGTCGAAAAGCTGTCGTTTGTGACGGCAGGAGGCAACGTCGATCGTGTTGTGACACCGCTCTGTGTCTTTGTGAAGCGTGATGGACGTTTGCAGCTCGAAAGTATTCACCCCTACAGTTCGGCTGAAGAGGTGAAGCAGAAAACAGGTTTCCCCGTGGAGACGGAGGGTGTGCCCGTGACGCCTCCCCCGACTGCCGAGGAGTTGGCTGCGTTGGAGGAGATTGATCCCCAGCGAGTGAGGTTGGTGGAGTTTAAGGAATGAGGTAATAAACAAGACAATGAAGAGGCCATCCCTGCGGATGGCCTCTTCATTGTCTTGTTTATGCTATTATGTTACCTTCCCACACTTCTATCGATCTTCCCACCATTATTCAGTAGGATAGCTCGCGCCCTTGACTTGCGAGTGATATTTTCAGGATCAGGTAAGCGAACGGCAATGACTGTGCGTTCCTCACCCGGACGTTTCCTGCCTATATGAGTAGCTTGTGTCGTATTCTGTCCAATTGCACCGCGCATGCGCCCGCGTTGCAGGAACCCCACAATCGCTCCCAGCAGGATACCAATGATAGCTCCCACTACAATAGTTGGCGTCTCCGGTAGGGATGTGACGGCGAAGTTTGCGACAAAGAGGAGGAACGTTACACCTGCAAGGATCAGGCCGAATAGCAGCGCAAACAGAATTGCTCTCACAGGGCTGGGGCCAGTGCGAGTTGTCTGGAGGAAGAAGGCCCCACGATTACGATTGGGGCCATGGTCGCGAAACTCTCCCCCGGTGGCCGTCCCCGCCTCTAGTCGAAAAACTTCTTCCTCGCTAAAGCCCTCTCGGTGGAGTTTGGTTTCTGCTGCATCCGCCTTACTTTCATCGGGGAAGACGGCAAGCAGGTCATAGTCTGCATATTGTTGCTGTTGTTGTGGCATAGAGTAAACTCCTAACTTGATAAGGTATTTTCTCTTCTGAACTATTATAGCCAATGTTTGGGGCTGCTGGGTAGTTTCATGCTTGTGATTGCTAGAGGGACGTGATATGATGCTGCAAAAGCAGGTGTATCATGCGTTGACTGTAATAATTTGAAGCTTTTTGGTGAGAAGTAGGGACCGTCCACTGTTTACCATTCGTTCGTACAACAAGAGAAGTGCACTGAAATAAAAAAGGAACCTGTGTATATGTTCGACAACTCCCCGGAACAAGACTTCTATCTGGAAGAGCTGGATGCTCTTGTTACTGAAGGTGAAATACAGGCATGGCAGACGGTGGCGATGGAACTGGTGGCCGTGCGTTTTCCTGCCCTGGTTGGCCTGGTTGCCCAACGGGTGGAAAAGATCGGCAATCTCTTTCTACTCCAGAAACTGGTGCAACAAATCTCGATTGCCCCCAATGAGTTGATGATTCGCTGGCTGCTGGATATGCCTGAGGATTGATGTAAACTGCTCAAATAATTTTTGCATACTTGTATATAGGGGATGGTCATGCTATGATGCTGCAAAATACGTAGAAAGGGTATGCAAAGGTGGCAAGAAAGCAGCAAGAGCACCAACTATCTCAACATCATCCATATGATTATGCCTTGAAGGCATTGATGAGAGATCACGCAGCCGAGATAATACACCAGCTTGTGCCTGGAGCCGAGTTAATCCATGGGGAAAACGTCGAACTGGATGGTGAAGAGTCGCGTGCAGATCTCGTCTATTGGGTTTTGTACAAAGACCAGAAACATCTCATAGACTTAGAATTGCAGAGTGGTCCAGATTCTGAGATGCAGTATCGTATGCTCTTCTATCATGTTGAATTGCTTATTCAACATAAACAACCCGTGATCTCTGTAGTACTGTATTTGTTTGAATCGAGTTTGCCAGAGAATCCATTTCGGGAGAAGAGTCGAGAAGAGGAGCTTTTGACCTTCCGTTATCGTATAATAACATTGTGGACATTGGATGTACAGGAGTATATGCAAGGACATGTAATTGCTATGTACACTCTCTTGCCTGGTATGAGGGGAGCAGATGCTCCATTGCTCATTCAGGCAATAAAGGAGATGGAACAGGCATATACACGGCCACAGTTTGGAGATCATCTTTTACGGTTTAGAACAATCTTGCGGCGTTCAACCATGGTGTCTGCTCAGGATAAGCAGATTGTGGAGGCATACATGATCCAGAATAAATATGACAGTCTGATAGACGAAGACCCAGAGATTCGGGAACGTATGGCTAGAGCAGAGGCCGAAGGGAAAGCCGAGGGTGAGGTAGAGGGTGAGATACGGGGATTACAGAAATCAGTACTGAGCATCATCAGGAAACGGTTTCCTGCCTTAGTGGAGTCAGCCGAACAGCAAGTAGCACAGCTTAGAGATACTGAAGATCTGGAGCGACTTGTTGTATACCTTCTTGATGCTTCTGACGAGGCTGCAGCGCGTTGGCTCCTGAAAATACCGAGGTCTAATTCTACCACCACTACAGACAACTGATGAAGTAAAAGGCCCCTAGCCAGCGCGACTTGTTACGCCAACTGGTGATCTACATCTTTACGGTTCCCAGTGAAGCTACATTGCCCTGGCTACTAAATACTTGTGTGCAAGTTGACAAGAGGCAAAACGATGGATGAATCCTCCTCTACTACTCCGAAAAGTCAAACTCCTGAAGAGGTTGAATTATGCTTCTGATGAAGAATCCGCATGTCAAAAGATTGGCCTTGTAGTAAGTTTTAAGGAACACCACGAATAGCTTGTCCCATGCCAAACCAGGAAGACCGCACCCAAAAAGACGCCCCACTCCGGCGCGACATCCGCCTGCTGGGAGATGCCCTCGGACGAGCCATCCAACGTCACGAGGGGAGCGCCGTCTTCAACACAGTCGAGCGCTTGCGACAAAGCTGCAAACGCCTGCGTGAGTGCGCAGAAATCCTTGCTCGTTCCCCCAATGATAATTCTATCCCCCTGCAACAAGAAATTGCTGCCTTAGATCAAGAAATCACGCAGATCGTCGAACATTGTGACCTGGATACTGCTATTGACGTAATCCGTGCCTTCACCGTCTATTTCCACCTCGTCAATACTGCTGAGCAATATCATCGTATACGTCGTCGCCTTGTTTACGAAACGAGCAATAAACCTACTGCCCAACGTGGTTCACTTGCTGCACTGGTTGCCCTCTTTCAGCAGAAGGGATTGGATGCTTCGGTCATCCAGCAACTGCTCAATTCGCTTTCAATTGAACTTGTATTTACCGCCCATCCCACCGAAGCCACACGTCGTGCCCTGATCACCAAATCTCGCCAGGTAGCTGAGTTACTGGAAGCGTACGATCACCAGGCAGAATGGACGCCACGTCAGCGAATGAACTGGCAGCGCGAATTGGAGACGACTGTCGGGCTTTTGTGGCGTACCGATGCGGTGCGCTCTCTTCGCCCACAACTTCTGGAAGAGATCAAGATGGGCATCTATTATCTCGACGAGATACTCTATGAGGCTCTGCCTGAACTCTATGCCGAATTGGAGCAATTCTTGAGTGCGGCCTATCCTGGGGAGCTTCTGACTGTTCCTCCCTTTCTACGCCTTGGTTCCTGGATTGGCGGCGATCAAGACGGGAATCCCAACGTCGGCCCAACGACGCTCCTGCAGGCACTGCGTTTGCAGCGAACGTATATTGTTGAGCATTACCGCTCATCCATCGAAGCTCTGGCAGAGGAATACTCTCAATCCCTCAATCACTGCTCCATCACCAGAGCATTGGAGGATTCCATTGCCTCTGATGCTGCCTGTATGCCAGATTATGACCTTGAGCTTGGTTCACACACTGCCCAGGAACCTTATCGGCGCAAACTCTCATTTATGTGGAAACGCCTGGGCGCAACCTTATCTTCTAATGAAGGAAGTGGTTACAGAAGAGAGGCACTGGCAGAACAGCCAGAAATAGATATTTCTTATAGCCATTCAGGTGAATTTCTGACTGATCTAGAGTTGGTGCGGGAAAGTCTGTTGGCCGATGGTGAACGGGAGGTAGCTCAGGGGCAACTCGCAACACTGATTCGCCAGGTGCAGGTCTTTGGTTTTCACTTTGCTGCCCTCGATGTGCGCCAGCATAGTGAGCGTCATGCCTCGGCACTTGCCGAACTACTGCAGGATACAGGTTTGCTTCAGGAGAACTATAAGACGTTGGATGAGACTCAGCGCGTACATCTGCTGGAGAATCTCCTGCGAGATCCACGAGTCTTACCGCGTCGAAGTTTGGAGCTCAGTAAAGAGACGGAGCATCTGCTGGAGACGTTTGATGCCATGCGCCAGGCACGCGAGGAGTTCGGTGCGCAGGCGGTCACCTGCTATATCATCAGCATGGCGCGTACACTCAGTAACCTGCTGGAGGTGCAATTTTTCTGCAAAGAGGCGGGCATTGTCGGGTTGCCAATTGTGCCACTTTTTGAGACGATTGATGACCTGCGCTCATGTGCAGGCATCATGGAGCAGGCATTTGTTCATCCTCTCTACCGCGTCTACCTGGAAACCTGCCATAACCAGCAGCAGGTGATGCTTGGCTACTCGGATAGTAGCAAGGATGGTGGTATTCTGACCTCTGGCTGGGAACTCTACCAGGCACAATGTCGATTGGCTGATGTCGGAGCGCGTCATTCGATTGGCATCACAATTTTCCATGGTCGTGGTGGTGCAATTGGACGAGGCGGTGGGCCTATTTATGAGGCTATTCTTGGGCAGCCTCCAGGGACGGTCAATGGGCGTATTCGTATCACTGAACAGGGGGAGATGCTCTCGTTTAAGTATGGCCTCCATGCGATTGCGCTGCGTAATATAGAACTGGTGGTTGCCGGCGTCGCCGAATCCAGCTTACCTCATACCTCTGAACCCGACCCTTTAGTTGCTAATGGCTGGTTTGAGGTGATGGATCGATTATCTGCGAGTGCCTATACTCACTATCGCCGTTTGATCTATGAAAATCCCCCGTTCCTGCGTTTCTTTGAACAGGCGACGCCGATTCTGGAACTGGGTTGGCTCAATATTGGCTCTCGACCAGCACGCCGAACAACAGGGCATAGCATCGAAGAGCTACGAGCCATTCCCTGGGTATTCGCCTGGATGCAGAGCCGCTATGTCTTGCCGAGCTGGTATGGTGTTGGACTTGCGTTCGAGGAGTATGTCAGGGAGCAACCTGAACGGCTGGCACAGTTGCAGGCGATGTACCGGAAGTGGCCCTTCATGCGTGCCTTCCTGGACAATTTGCAGATGACGCTCTCCAAAGCGGATATGCATATTGCTCGTCACTACTCATTGCTAGTCGATGATGAGGAAGTGCGCCAGCAGATGTCGAATGAGATTGAACAGGAATATGAGCGCACGCGCCATATGCTACTGAGCATTGTGGGAGGAACTGCCCTGTTGGATGGTGTCCCGGTATTGCAACGCTCGATCCGCCTGCGCAATCCCTATGTCGATCCTTTGAGCTACTTTCAGGTCGTTTTGCTGCGTCGTTTGCGTGCCCTTGGTGGTCCTCTGCTGTTGGCTGATGCAGCACAGAAAACGGCGACTGCCCAGGAGCAGGAACGAGCCACGCTGACGTATGCAGTGCTCTTGACGATTAATGGGATTGCTGCAGGATTAAGAAATACGGGATAGGTCTGGGGCGCGATCATGCACATTGACAAATTAATCCGGCCAGACCGTAGGCGCCGATTTATCGCGCGCACGGCCGATTTATCGGCCAGTCGGGGCCCGATTGATCGCGCCTTGGGCCTCCGATTAATTTGTCAACATCCATAATCAGGCCCCTACACCTGTGGCAGCACACTCTCAGCCAGCGCCCTCAGACCTTCAACATCATCCATATCAAACCACTGCAATATCAGCTCCTCCACACCTGCATTTACATAAGCGGCGATCTGCTTAACGATCATGTCAGGCGTTCCCACGAGCGTTCCACGGGTACTATGCATAATTTCAAGTACATCAACAAGCGGTTTATCGGCAAGTTGCGGCACGCGAGAACGCCAGTTCAGCCGTCGATCTAGCTCTTCCATGTTGCGCCCAAAGTCGACAGAGGTCATCATGGTACGTCTGACATCGCCAGGCTCGCGTCCAGCCGCACGTAGCGTTTCATCGAGGATAGTGGAGTGCTCGCGGAAGGCTTCGGGTGTCAGAGAAACTGCATTCCAGATATCTGCATAGCGTGCCACGAGCGGCAAAGTACGTTTGGGGCCGTTGCCTCCAATCAGGATGGGTGGCCCACCAGGACGTTGAGGTCGTGGTAGCAGTATTGCGCCGCGTAACTGGTAGAATTGGCCCTCGTAGGTAACCGGTTCGTCGCTACGAAGTAGTCGGGTGATTACTTCAAGCCCTTCTTCCAGGCGAGCCATGCGGGTTGGTACATCACCGAGTTCATGACCGAAAAGAGTATGTTCTCGCTCCTGCCAGCCTGCTCCGACGCCTAAAATCATGCGACCACCGCTCAGGTCATCCAGCGCCGCTGCCTGCCGAGCCAGCAAGGTGGGATGGCGGACCGAAAGAGGCGCCACTAAGG
>WNGG01005340.1_pt1 | contig 23027 bp, 19 predicted proteins | sample 5400661 | NCBI WGS metagenome assembly WNGG01 (sample SAMN13153372, study PRJNA577476) | soil metagenome | isolation source: 100 cm soil or saprolite under Garry oak tree replicate 1 | place: USA:California | collected 2016-06-15
TCGCGGTGACCGCGCTCGCCATGCGCGGCGACGAGGCGCGGGCGCGGGAGGCCGGCTTCGACGCGTACGTGACCAAGCCCGTCGATCGCCACGCGCTGGAGGAAACGATCGAGCGGCTGCTCAAGCGCGGCAACGGAGCTACCGGCGGCGAGTAGCGCGCCAGGGTGTCGCGCACCTTCCGGGCAAGGGACTCGTTGTATCGTTCCGCGCCGCTCTGTATAGACGGCGTGGTCGAGCAGGGATGGCGCTTCCAGAAGGGGGGCATTCCCATGTCGGTGCAGACCGGGCCGGGCAGGTCGGCATGGCAGTTTGGCGTCGCCGCGGCGGTGGCGCTGTGTGCTTCGGCGGTGGATGCGCAGGCGGTTTCGCAGCCCGCGGATCTGATCGTGACGCACGCGAGCGTGATCACGCTCGACGCGGCGCGCCCCCGCGCGGCCGCGCTGGCGGTGCGCGGCGGGAACTTCGTGGCGGTCGGAACCGACGCCGAGGTGGGGCGGCTGCGCGGACAGCGAACGCGCGTCGTGGATGCCGGCGGGCGCACGTTGATCCCCGGCCTGAACGATTCGCACCTGCACCCGACGCGCGGTGGCCGGTTCTACGCGCTCGAGCTGCGCTGGGACGGCGTCGATTCGCTGGCGATGGCGCTGCGGATGGTGCGGGAGCAGGCGGCGCGGACGCCGCAAGGCCAGTGGGTGCGCGTCATCGGCGGGTGGTCGCCGGCGCAGTTCGCGGAGCGCCGCATGCCGACCCTGGACGAGCTGAACGCAGCGGCGCCGGACACGCCGGTGTTCGTCCTCCATCTCTACAGCCGCGGAATGCTGAACCGGGCCGGGCTGCGCGCGCTGGGGATCACCGCCGACACCAAGGCGCCCCCCGGAGGGCGGTTCGAGCGCGGACCCGATGGACAGCCGAACGGCCTGCTCGTCGCGGATCCCGATCCGACGATCCTGTACGCGACGATCGGGAAGCTGCCGCCGCTCTCGACGGACGACCAGGTGATCTCGACGCGCCATTTCTACCGGGAGCTGAATCGATTCGGCGTGACCAGCGTGATCGACGCGGGCGGCGGCGGGCACCGCTTCCCGGATGACTACGCGGGCTCCGCGGCGCTGGCTGCCAGCGGACAGCTGCCATTGCGCATCTCCTACTACCTGTTTCCCCAGCGGCCTGGCAACGAGCTGGAGGATTTCCAGCGCTGGACCGCGACGAACAAGCCCGGCACGAACGGCGACCGGCTCCGCGCTCACGGGTACGTGCTCGAGGGCGGAGGCGAGTTCCTCGCCTGGTCGGCGGGCGATTTCGAGAACTTCCTGGCTCCTCGCCCCGAGCTGTCCGACCGGCCGAAGTGGCGCGACGATCTCACCGGCGTGGCCCGCGAGCTGGTGACCAAGGGATGGCCGATCCGCATCCATGCGACGTATGACGAATCGGTCGCTCACATCCTGGACGTCTTCGAGCAGATCGACGCGGAGGAGCGCGCCGCGGGGCGGCGCGGCTTCGCCGGAATCCGGTGGGCGTTCGATCACGCCGAGACGGTGTCGCGCAGGAGCCTCGATCGCATCCACGCGCTCGGCGGCGGCATCGCGGTCCAGGATCGCCTGGCGTTCGCGGGCGAGGACTTCGTCGCGCGCTATGGCGCGGATGCGGCGCGCGCCGCGCCGCCGATCCAGGAAATGCTCCGCCGCGGTATCCCCGTGGGGGCCGGGACGGACGGCACGCGAGTCGCCGGCTACAACCCGTGGCTTTCCCTCTACTGGCTGGTGAGCGGCAAGACGGTCGGCGGCACCCAGCTGGCGGACGCGCCGAACCGCCTGGGCCGGGAGGATGCGCTGCGCCTGTGGACCGCCGGTAGTGCGTGGTTCTCGGGCGAGGAGTCGCTCAAGGGCCGCATCGCGCCCGGCCAGTACGCCGATTTCGCGCTGCTCTCGGCCGACTACCTGGCCGTGCCCGAGGAGGGCATCAAGCAGATCGAGAGCGTGCTGACGGTGGTCGGCGGCGAGCCGGTCTACGCGGCCGGGCCCTACGCGCGTCAGGTCACGACGTCGCTTCCGCCGATCAAGCCGGAGTGGTCGCCGGTGGCGTTCTACGGCGGATACGCGCGCAAGAAGTAGCGACGGTCGAGCGAAAAGCGTCCACCGCCCAGCAGGGCGATCACGATCGGGCACACGATGTAGAACACCCACAACTCGGCGGCCCACGCGCCCGTGGGCGCGAGGCGCGCGAAGTCGCGACCGTGGACGGTCGCGACCGCGAACGCGATGCTGCCGGCGTACACGAGCGCCCAGAGCCGCGTCCAGAGCCCGAGGATGATGCAGATCGGCGCGACGATCTCGCCCAGGTAGACGCCGTATGCCAGCACCGTCGGCAGGCCCGCGGCCGCGAGATCGGAGCGGATGTGGCCGAGCCCGTGGATCAGCTTGTCGACGCCATGGAAGAGCATCAGCCCGCCCGTGGTCAGCCGAAGCACGAGCTTGCCCACGTCCGCCAGCCCACCGAGACGACCCTCGAGCGGGTCGCGCCGTCCCACTGCGGCGCCGGACGCGCCGTTCACCGCGTCGGCCATGAATCGGACCTTCCGTTTGAAGATGGCGGGCTGGGCGACTGATAATCCGTCAGTGGATGGGTCTTGGCAATTGTCCGGTCCGGGGACAGTCACAATCCTTCGCAAATCCTCGCCATTCTCGATCCGAGGATTTGCATTCAGTATCTCCGGTAGCACGTTTTCGCAGCCCGTTTGCTGCACCGAGCGCCTGCTCTCCGTCTTCGATGACGTCGGCAGTCGCGAAGAGATCGAGATCGTGTGTCCGCCGATGTGCCAGATGGAACCCGGCCAGCGCACCGCCGCCCGAGAGGAAGAATCGCTGCTCGCGACGAAAGAATGCCTCCAGCACCTGTTGCTGCAGGGGTGTGAGCAGGCTAGCCGGCAAGCAGTTCTTCCTCTCTCCACTGCTGGAGGAGCCATTCCCAGAAGGCGCGGCGTCGGCCGAGGTGCGGGCTGAGCTTCTCCCAGTTGCGCAAGACGAAATCGGGGGTCGTGAAGGCCCAGACGTCTGTGTCGCGCGCCTCGCGCAGGATCTTGCCCAGCAACCGAACGCGCTCAGCCTCGGGCCCCGACCGCAGGCGTCGCTGAATGTCGCGCACGGTGAGGGGGTCGTCCCACGTGAAGTAAGGGACGACCTCTGGATCCGTCATGTCGGTGCCGAGGAAGTGTGCGCCGGCCATGGCGGCGATCCTACTACGCGCCGTGAAAACGAAGCGGAACTGCATAGCATCCGGGCACCCGACAATGCCGTGCCCTGCAATTCAAGCAGCACCTGAATCCTGCGGACGTCAGCTGCCGAGAGGCCGAGGGCGAATCTTGAGCTCGGCACTGGCGGGGGCGGATGCGGGGGGCGCCACCGAACCCACCAAGCGATGAGCAGCCCAGATGGCCGATGGACATTCGCGCGTCCATGATTCAGCATCGCTCTAGCTGAATCCTCGGCACGAGGAGGCCGCTTGCCTGGGTCTGGCGCATTCGCCTGGAGCAGCGCTCGCTGCGAGATGATCGGCCGCGAACGGGTCGCCGCGCAGCTCGCGGACCTGATCCGCGCGCACCCCGTCGTCGCGGTGGTCGGGCCGCTAGGCATCGGCAAGACCGAGTTGGTGCGCTGGGTCGTCGAGCGCGAGGCGGCGGACGGCCGCGTGCCGGCACCGGCGTATGCATCGCTCGCGGGCGTCGACGGCGCGCGAGAAATTCTCGAGCGCACCTGCCGTGCCCTCGCGCGCAGGTACCCTCCAGTCGAATCGAGTCGGCTCGTGCCCGCGCTGTGCGCGCTGTTCACCTCCACCGCCTGCACGCTGGTCTGGGACGACGCACAGGATGCGCCTCTCGAGGCTCTCGCTGCCACGCTCGTGGCGCTCCCGCCTCCCGACGGCCTGGAGCGATCGTGCCGCATCGTGATCGTCGCCCGCGACCCGGTCCTTTCGAACCAAGCCGCGCTGCACGCCTGGGCCGAGCGAAGCGGAATCGCGTCGCTCGAGGTACCGCCGCTCGATGCGGCGGCGTGCCGCCACCTGCTCGAGGCTCTCGAGCACCGGCGTGAACGCTCACTGCAGGACGAGGCGATCCTCGCTTCCGGCGGCAACCCGCTCGCGCTTCAACTGGCCGTCGCGGCTGCTTCCGCCGCAGGAAGCGATCCGATGGTCAGCCTGGGTCACGCCATCGATGGTTTGCCGTCGGACGCGCGGGCCGTCCTCTTCGTGCTGCTCGCCGCCGAGACCTCGCTGCGCGATGCAGATCTCCGTGCAGTGTGTGGCGCCAGCACTTCCGGGACCTTGCTCCTGCTCGCACGCCACGCGCTCGTCGTTCGAGACGGCGATCGCGTCTCACTCCCGCCACCGATGATGGGCCCGGTGCGGTCGCTGATCGGCCCGCCCCAGCCGGCCACCTGGGAGGCGCTCGAGGCCCTTGCGCGCCGCGCTCTCGCCGGAGCGCCCGACGACTCGGAGGCATTGCTGCTCGCCTGCCGCGCCCTGGCGCAGCGCGGACGCGCGCCGGAAGCGCTCGCGCTGCTGCGCGGGCATGTAGCGGCGCGCGCGGCCGCGTCCCCGGCCGCGCTCGAGCGAACCTTCGGGGAGATCGCCCGCGGCGACACCGCCGCAGCACCCGACTCGCTCCTCGCGCTCGCTCGCGAACAACTCCGATGGGGCGACTTCGAGGCCGCGCGCCGTACGCTCAGTGGCCTCGCCACGCTCGAGCTTCCCGCACCGCTCGTTTATCGGCGGTGCATCCTGAGCGCCGAGGCGCTGGTGCGCGCGGGTGAGCCGGCCAGTGCTACCCAGGAGTTGGAACACGCCCGGCTGGTGATGCCGCCCGGAGCCGAGATCGCGCTCGAGGAGGGCCTCGCCGATCTCGCGATTCTGCGCGGCGACCTGCACGGCGCCCGGCGTGCGCTGCTGCGACTCGCCCGCCGCACACGCTCCATCCCGAGCCTCGAAGGACGCCGGGCCGTGTCACTCGGCTTCTCGTACTTGCTCGAGGAGCGGCACGATCGCGCACTGGCGTGGGCGCGAAAGGCGCGCCAGGCTTACCGCCGGCGTGGGGACGCCGCGGTCGACATCCTCGTGCCGATCGTCGAGATCGCCGCGCTGATGGGTCTTGATCAGATTGACCGTGCGACGGAAGTCGTCGCTCGCGAGACCGCCGTCAGGACGTCCCTCGACGATCGCGGCATCGGCCAGGGAACGGCGATCCTCTTCCAAGCCGGAGTCCTCTTCCGGCGCGGCGAGATGGAGGAGGCGCTGCGCGTCGGAGAGCCCGCATTTTGCGCGCTCGATCGTCGCGCCGATCGGATCTTCCGCGCCCGCGTCGCGCATTACCTCGCCCGTTCGGCCATCGGGCTCGGGCAGTTCGAGCGCGCCGAGGAGTTCATCCGCATCGCCGCCGGGATCGCCGCGGAGCCCGGCCTCGGCGTGCTGCGGCCGACGTGCGAGATGGACTTTACTCTCCTCTGCGAAGCGCGCGGCGAGCGGAAGGAGGCCGCCGACCGCAGCCGGCGCGCTCTCTCAGGCGCATGGCGGTCTCCGCTGGCGCAGGTCGATGCATGGGCGCTCGACGATCGGGACCTGCCGCCGCCCCACGCGGGATTCGGGGCAGCGCAGGCGTATACGTCGTTGCGCTCGGCGGAGCGTGCGCTGGAGCGCGGCGACCTGTCGCAAGCCGATGCAGCCGCCGGGCGCGCGGAAGGCTGGTACCGCCGGGCCGGCGCGCTCTACGAGCTCTCCCGGGCCCACCTCGTACGCGGCGAGGCCCGGGCACGGCTCGGCCAGCCGGATGAATCCAGCTCCGCGATTGCAGGCTGCGTTTCCCTGTCGGAAAAGAACGGCTACCTCCCGCTGCTGGTATGCGCCCACCTGCTCCGCGCCTTTCTCGCGGAGCGGGCGGGCGATTTGGACGGCTGCGCAGCCGAGCTCGAGTCCGCCTGGAACCGCGCGACCCGGGAACTGAGGGACGAGGCTCTCCTGCGCGCTTGCTCGCGCGCCGGTGTCCCGACTGGCGACGGCGGAACCGGACCGACCCGCCCGCTCGCGAGCAGGATCGCCCGGCTCGGCCTCGATCGGCCTGCCCGGTTCGTTACCCAGGAGGGCGAACGAAGGTGGATCCTCGACGCGGGCGAGGAACCACCCGGGCGATTCGATCTCACGATGGTGGTCGATTCCGGTCGTGTGCGCTCGGACCACGCCGAACTGCCGCTCCCACCGCAGCGGCTGCAGATCCTCGAGCAGCTTGCGTGCACCGGGGCGACCGGCATGAGCCTCGAGGACCTGCACCTCAAAGTGTGGGGCGGAACCGAGTACCATCCGCTCCGCCACCGCAACGCGGTGTACGTCGCGCTCACGCGGCTGCGTGAATCGCTCGGCGCCGTGCTCGCGCGCGATGCTTTCGTCGAGGGTCCCGACGGCCGCTACCGCATCTCTCCGGGCGTGCGGGTGGCCGTCCGGAGAAGCTGGATGCGCAGCGAACCCGACTCACAGCCCCGCGCCGCCTCGGCAAAGTAAGAAGATGTAAGACCATGTTCGTCCCCTTTCTCGACGGCCGTTGATATCTCGCCCGGTGTTGGCAAGGGCCATCCAAGCCGCCCCAGGACCCACCGGGGGTTCCAAGACGGTGCTCACAACCAGAACTTCACGCACACGCGAGGGACATAAATGCGAATCCAAAGATTGGGGAGAGCATGTCGAACGGTGCGCCAAGCGATGGTCGCGTTGGCCACGGCAGCATTGGCCCTTGCGATGGGAGGCTGCGCAGGCCAAATCGACGAGCCGCGGATCGAGAAGAGCACTAGCGCACTGAGTGGGCCCTGGATCTACTACCCACTCGACTCTATCACCTCGCCCGGCTATGCCGGCTACTGTGGATACCTTTCCGGCAGCACGTGTGGCAATTACCACGACGCGTATGATCTCAAGGGCAATGTTGGAGACGTCGTTCGCGCGGTGTCCGGCGGAACGATCTACACTCACGGAGGATGCGCCGAGGCTTCGAGCTGTACCTCCGATAGTGACGGGCTGGCGACTTGCGGCGGAGGCTGCGGAAACTGGGCCATCATCCAACACAGTAATGGGATGGTCACGAAATACTGTCACTTGAACAGCATCAGCGTGGGGAACGGCGCGGCAGTCGCGGTAGGGACACAAATCGGCACGGTCGGCCACACGGGAGCCGCGAACACCTGCTCCAGCGGCTTCGTCTCGCATCTGCATTTCGCTGTCAGCACGAGCCTGAGTGGAAATGGAACGTACCCAAACAGCGGATGCACGTTGTACGACCGAAATGCCAATTGTGTAGACCCTGGCGTGCCGGCTGGCGAGTCCAACAGCTGCACATGCGCTACGGCTCCTGCAAACCTCTGGGTGACGAGCGGAAGCACCGTGGTGCTGGCCAAGAGCCAAATTTCGGGTACGGCGACCGTCAACGTCCAGGTGTACACGGGCGCGGGAACGGTGAGTGTGACGAGGAACGGGACAGCGATCGGGTCCACGACCAGCAGCCAGGTGTTCAACTTCAACATCGGCGACACATATGGCTTTCAAGCGACGCCCGCCTCGTCGTACACCTTCGTCAATTTCTGCGGCGATGAGCCCGCCTGCTCGCTGAACACCACCTCGAATCCGATGACCGGGACGATCACATCTGCCTCAGGCTACGTCTACGCCAACTTCAAGGCGAACAGCCCGACTTGTCCGACTGGGAGCAATTGGCACCTCGCCGGCAACTACTGCTGGAACGAGCCGGGAATGTCATATACCAGCGCGTACCACCTCTATGATTGCCAAAGCGCTGGCGGCAGCGCTGGCGACTTGGGCAATTGCGGTGAGGGTTGCCACGACGAGCCGGTTGGTGTGAACGACATCTGCTACTCCGCGTACTGTCCGACCGGCGGTTACTGGTACGGTGCCGGCCTCTATTGCGGTCGTGCGTCCGGAATGAGCAACGCCAACCCGGACATCGTCTACTACTGTGGAGGCGCGGGCGCCAAGGCCTCGATCAATCAGTGGTGCAGCGCGGCCTGCGTCGTTGCACCTCCTGGATACAACGACCACTGCTGAGCAGTTCCCTTTGTGCACCGCAACGCCCCGCCGCGCTCTCCGCGGCGGGGCACTCGCACTGCTCCTGTTCTTCGCCAAAAATCGATCATGAGGCTGAACGAAGGCTTTTCGGCGAGCGACGCTGAGGAATGTACCTCGTACTCGCTCTGTCGGGTGCCCTTCGCGCAGCGCTCAGATCGCACGCCGACCTCGTGCTCGAGAACCTGGCGCTCCGACAGCAGCTCGCCCTGCTCCGCCGCCGCTCGAAGCGGCCGCAACTCGGGCGCCTCGATCGCACCTTCTCGGTGTAGCTCTCCAGGAGGCCGCGTGGGGCTCTATTGGGGCTGAAATCGCGGGCCGGCTTGGGTCAAGACGGCGCGCAGGCGATCGATGCAGCGCGCATTTCAGAGGGAGATCGACTCTCTGAACTGGAGCGGGAAACGGGAGTCGAACCCGCGACCCTCAGCTTGGGAAGCGGTCCGGCCCAGACGGCGCTCTCTGAGAGACCGGGCCGTTCCGGGCCGATTTGGGCACATGGAGTGCGTCAGGATTACGTCACGAGCCGGCACCGTGATCCTGAGGGACGCGCACACGGGGGCGATCTGTCGGCACTCGCATTTTCCTGAGGTTCTTGGCAGTCGGTCGGCTGGGCACCAGGAGCGATGATCGCGGACTACGGAACCACCTTGAGGCTCGTCACCGGAGCGTAGAGCGACACGCCGCGCACGTTCTCGTCGACCTGCAGGCGGTGGCGCAGGGAAGGGAAGGCGCGCTGCTCGCAATCGGTGGTGACGCCGACCGGCGTCGCGGTGTCGAGGTTGTCGAGGTCGACCCCGTCGGCGTAGACCATCGCGCGGGCGTTTTGTACCTGGCAGCCGAGGCCGATCGCGTGCACCACGGGCTGCGCGTGGTAGCCGCCGGCGTCCTTCTGGATCGTGCGCGCGAGGCAGAAGTAGGCGACGCCATCGGGCATCCGCGAGACCTGGATGCGCATCATCCCGGGGGTCATGAACGCCGCGAACACGTTCCACCTCGGGCAGGCTCCGCTGAAGCGGGCGAAGCGGATCCCCGACGCGCTGAAACGCTTGGAGATGTTGCCGGCGACGTCGATGCGGATCATGTGGAAGGGGATCCCGGCCGCGCCCGGCCGGCTCAGCGTCGTGAAGCGGTGGCACACCTGCTCGAATCCGACGCTGAAGCGGCGGCCGACGACGTCGATGTCGTAGCGCTCCTCGCGCACCGCCTGCAGGAAGGGCGCGTAGGGCATCAGCACTGCCCCGGCGAAGTAGTTGGCCAGCGTCACGCGCGCGAGCGCGCGCGACTCGTCCGAGGTGAGGATGGCGTCGGACGCGGCGCGCTCCAAGCAGGCCTGCTGGGTGAGCAGCGCGATCTGGTGCGCGATCTGGAACGCGCGGCTCCGCGTGGGGAGCAGCTCGGAGAGCGTCAGGACCTTCTTCTCCGGCTGGAAGCGGCGCAGCACGCCCTTGACCTCTCCATGGTGGGCGATGCGGACCTCTACCCCGTGCGCCTTCTCGAGGTGCCGGACGAGGCCGGCGGCGATCTGCCCCGGCTCGAGCCGCGCCTTCTTCCACAGCTCCTCGGCGCCCTCCTCCAGGTCGGGAAAGTGGTTGTTGTGCTTCTGGATGAGGTCGTTGACCTCCTCGGAGGGCAGCTGGGCGCGGTCGACGCCGATCACTCCCTCCTGCCCCTCGATGATCCGCGAGGCGAGCGACTCGGTCGACTCCCGCTGCGACTGGTACGCCCGGTAGAGCGCGAGCACGGCGCGCGCGAGCGCCGGGTTCGTCGTCACCAGCTCGCGCATCTCCACAGCGGTGAGGCCGTATGCCTCGAAGAGCGGATCCGAGAACGCCTCGAGGAGATCGGAGACGACGTGCGCGTCTTCGTCGGTCGCGAAGGCGTGTACGTCGACGTCGAACACTTGCGCGAGCTTGATGAGGAGCGTCGCCGGAAGCGGCCGGCGGTTCGACTCGATCAGGTTCAGGTAGCTCGGCGAGATGCCGATCCGCTCGGCGAGCTGGACCTGGGTGAGCTGCTCGCGCCGGCGCAGCGCCCGCACCTTCGCGCCGAGCCGAGAGGATTCCCGCGTGACCTCAGCCATCTTCTTCGCGCTCCCGGTTTTACAACGTGTGACAACCTTACAGCCAATCATTGACTTTTCGCAACACGTTGCGCCAACCCGATGGTCCTTTCCGCTTGAACTTCCGCCGTGGCCTCTTCATTGTCACACGAGTGATGTCGCCGTCTAGTGGTCCCACGAATCGGCGAGTCAAAGGGGAGGTCCCGTCCATGTCCTACGAAACTGTGACCGTGCTGGACCGCACCGCACGCGAAGAGCCCCGCACCGACGCTCCCCGCTTCGCCGGGATCATGCGTCCCTACTCGAGGGCCGACGTCGAGCGGCTGCGGGGCTCGTTCAGGATCGAGCATACGCTGGCGAGGCTGGGAGCGGAGCGCCTTTGGGATCTGCTGCACGCGGAGGGCTACCTCGCCGCCCTCGGCGCGCTGACCGGCAACATGGCGATCCAGCAGGTCCGCGCCGGTCTCAGGGCCATCTACCTCTCGGGCTGGCAGGTCGCCGCGGACGCGAACACCGCCGGCCAGATGTATCCCGATCAGAGCCTCTATCCGGTCGACAGCGTGCCGCACGTGGTGAGGCGCATCAACCAGGCGCTGCTGCGCGCAGACCAGATCGAGCACGCCGAAGGCAAGAGCGAGCGCAATTGGCTGGTACCGATCGTGGCGGACGCGGAGGCCGGCTTCGGCGGGCCCCTCAACGCCTTCGAGCTGATGAAGGCGATGATCGAGGCTGGTGCCGCAGGCGTGCACTTCGAGGACCAGCTCGCCTCCGAGAAGAAGTGCGGCCACATGGGCGGGAAGGTGCTCGTCCCGACCGGGCAGTTCGTCCGCACGCTGGTCGCGGCGCGCCTCGCCGCCGACGTGATGGACGTGCCGACCCTCGTCATCGCGCGCACCGACGCCGACAGCGCGAAGCTCATCACCTCGGACTTCGACGAGCGCGACCGCGCGTTCATCGCGAAGGGCGAGCGGACGCCCGAGGGTTTCTTCCGCATCCGCAGCGGGATCGAGACCGCCATCGCTCGAGGCCTCGCCTACGCTCCGTACGCGGACCTCCTCTGGTGCGAAACCTCCACTCCCGACCTCGCGCAGGCGAGGCTGTTCGCGGAAGGGATCCGCGCGAAGTTCCCGGGCAAACTCCTGGCCTACAACTGCTCGCCGTCCTTCAACTGGCGCAAGCACCTGGACGAGGCCACCATCGCGAAGTTCCAGCGCGAGCTCGGCGCGATGGGCTACAAGTTCCAGTTCGTCACCCTAGCCGCCTTCCACGCGCTCAACTACGGGATGTACGAGCTGGCGAGGCAATTCCGCGAGCGCGGCATGGCCGCGTATTCCGAGCTGCAGCAGAAAGAGTTCGAGGCCGAGCGGCACGGCTACTCCGCGACGCGCCACCAGCGCGAGGTGGGCACCGGCTACTTCGACAAGGTGGCCGAGGTGATCTCGGCGGGGAACGCGTCCACGCTGGCGCTGGGCGAATCGACCGAGGCGGCGCAGTTCTGAGCCGCCCGCCCCCGGCGGTCCGCATCCTCTCGCGCTTCGACGACGGGTACCTGAACCACACGGACCTGCCCGATCCGGCGTTCAAGGCGAGCCGGCTTCAACACGAATACTTGTTGAGCGCCTGATACCCGACGATCCACAGGTTCAGGTGAAGCTGCGGGTCCCCGAGGCTGTAATAAAGCTTTTGAGGCGTCCGCAGGCGGACGGTCACTTCCCCAGACTCCCCGGCCAGGACGACGGGGCCTTCGCCCTTGGCGTTATCCGCGAGCTCGGCGAGAGGCGGGACTTCCTCGGCTCGACGCTTGATGTGATACCGAAAGGTGATGGCGACCGTGTTGGGAGGCACCGCCTCCGCGAGGTCGATCTCTTTGAACAGCCTAGCCATCCGTGCCCCGATACGACCAGTCCAGAAGCTCTACGGGGTGAACCACGCGAATGTTCAGCCCGCGCTCCTTGAGGCCCTTCTCGATCTGGAGGGAGCAGCCGGGGTTCCCGCTCACCACCACCTCGGCCCCCGTCTCTTTGATCCGCTCGATCTTCCGATCGAGAAACTGCTGGGCCAACTCCGGATAGAGGAGATTATAGATGCCGGCGCTTCCGCAACAGAAGTCCGATTCTTTCAGCTCGACGAGCTGGAGCCCCGGGATCGCTTTCAGGACAGTCCTGGGTTGCTGCCGGACCCTCTGACCATGCGCGAGGTGGCAGGCGTCGTGGTACGTGACGGTTCGCTTCAGCGCTCGGAGCCGGCCGTTCAATGGAATGTGGGCCAGGAGCTCGGAGACATCACGCACCCTCTTGCTGAAAGCCTCGGCCCTCTGCGCGTAGGCCGGGTCGGTATGGAGCAGTTCCCAGTACTCCTTCATGACCGAGCCGCACCCCGCCGCGTTGACCACTACGAGATCCACCTGAGCCCGCTCGAAGATGTCGATGGTCCTCCTCGCCAGCGCCTTGGCCTGTTCCCGCTCTCCCTCGTGGACGAGGAGCGAGCCGCAGCAGCCTTGATCCCTGGGCACCACCACCTCGTACCCGTTCTCGCTCAAGACCCGGGCCGTCGCACTGTTCACGCCAGCGAAGAAGAAGCGCTGGACGCAGCCCGCGAGCAGCCCCACCCGCCCTCGCTTTTCCCCCTTGGCCGGCATTACCTCAGGCAACATCTTGCGCAGCCGCGGGCGGGGGATGGCGGGGAGCAGGGCCTCCATCTTCCCCAGGCGACCGAACAAGCGCAGGGTTCTCGAGGCCCGGACCAGCTTCTGGAGGCCCGAGCGCTGGTAGAAGCGCAGAAGGCCGGTAACGACGCGTAAGCGCCTGAGGTTGGTGAACGTATGGAGGATGAGGTTCCGGAAACGTCGATCGGCCGGGGAATACTGATGGTGCCGCTCGACCTGGCCCCTGGCGCTCTCCATCAGGAAGCCGAATTTGACACCCGACGGGCAGGCCGTCTCGCAGGCCCGGCAGAGCAGGCAGAGGTTCATGTGCTTCACGAAGTGGTCGGAGATGCCGATCTTTCCCTCTGAAGCCGCCCGGATGAGATAGATCCGTCCGCGTGGACTATCCATCTCGTTGCCGAGGACGAGGTAGGTCGGACACGTGGGAAGACAAAAGCCGCAGTGGACGCAGTCGAGTTCGAGCTCGGTGTCGGGCGGATCGATCCGATCGAAGGCGCTGGCGGCGACCTTCCCCGTCGGTTGGACGCTCATCTCAGATGCCTCCCACGAACCGTCCCGGGTTCAAGATCCTCTGGGGATCGAACTCTGCCTTTGGCCGCCGCATGAGCGCAAGGGCCTTCTCTGCCAATCCCCAGACGTCTACACGACTCTTGAGCTCGGGCGGCGCTTTGAGGACGACGACGTTTCCCTCGGCCTCCTGGGCAAAGGCGCGAAGCCGGTTCACCGCTTCGGCCACGCCTTGCCGGAACCGCTCATCTGAGGCGGTCTCGCCCGCGAGGTGGTACCGGACGATCCCCGACCCCGCTTCGGAGACGACCCCAAGACGCAAACCCTGCTTCGCGGCCACGTCCTCCCCCACCCTCACTGCGTCGGCCACTTTGGCGAGCAGCACGCTCGCCTTGAGGACCGCCTGAAGGCCATCGCCCAAGGCGAAGTCCCGGGTCGCGCGCCAGAAGGCGTCGTGGACCCGGCCATCCAAGACAGATCCCTCGGCGCTGCCCGCTTCACGGCAGAGGCGTCTCACCGTTTCGAGTTGGGCATCGACCGCCTCGGGGCGAATGCTGCCGATCGCGACGGCCAGTCCATAACGTTCTTTCGGCCAAGGGAGCCCGGCCTGCTCCGCGACCCGACGGGACGCCTCCTGGTTCAAGAGCTCCACTGCGAACGGAACCAACGGCGAGTCGAGGATCCGCGCGACAACTCCCCGCACCGCGTCGATCGAATCGAGCAGGGCAAGGCAAGTCTTTTCGACAGCGGGCCTGGGGTGAAGCCGGAAGGTCGCTTCGACGATGATCCCCAGAGTCCCGAGGGAGCCGATGTACAGCTTGTTCATGTCGTACCCGGTCACGTTCTTGACGACCTTTGCCCCTCCTTTGGTCACCTTCCCATCGGCGTGGGCGACTCGGATCGCAATCACGAGATCCCTCGAGGCCCCGTACCGGAGCCGCCGCGGACCGCTCGAGTTCGTCGCCAGGATGCCACCGAGCGTGGCGAGGTCGGTATGAGGCGGATCCAGGCCGATGAACTGCCCGTTCCGACCTAGAATGGCCTGGGCCTCCTTGAGCAGGCTGCCCGCCCGGAAGGTGGCGGTCATGTCTGCTGGCTCGTAGTCCACCACCCCGTTCAGGCGAGACAGAACGACCACGAGGTCGACTCGTTCCGGGATACCGCCTAACGCCATCTTCGTCCCGCTTCCCCAGGGAACGACCTTCAAGCCCTCGGCGGAGGCGAAAGTCATGATCGCCGAGACTTCCTCCACCGATCCTGGAAAGACGACAGCCCGGGCGAGCTTGCCATCGACGACGTACGGTGAGGCTCCCGGGCCGGCCACGACGTGGTCTGCGCCCACCAGGTCGCTCAAGCGTTGGACCAACGCCCCTTCAGAGAGCATGGTCTCCTCCGTGCGCCGGTTGGACGCCTTCCGCCAACGCGCGCCCGAGCACCGTATCCAACGCTTCGCGCTGCACCGTAGGACCGACCTCTCCACCTGGCGTGGCCGCGGGGAAGATCTTCCCGGGGTTCACGAGTCCATCGGGGTCAAAGACCCTCTTCACCTTCCGCATCGCCCCCAGGTCGTCCTCGGTGAACATGAGCGGCATGAAGTCCCGCTTCTCGAGGCCGATACCATGTTCCCCGGTGAGACTGCCGCCCATCTCGACGCAGGCCTTGATGATCTCCGCGCCCATTTCTTCTGCTTTGCGCAGCTCCCCGTCGTTTGCGGAGTTGTAGAGGATGAGGGGGTGAAGGTTCCCGTCGCCGGCGTGAAAGACGTTGGCCACGCGAAGGCCGTACTTCTGGGAAAGCTCCCCGATGAATTTCATGATCGAGGGAAGCTTCGTCCTCGGGATCACCGAGTCCTGCACGTAATATTCGGGGCTGATCTGCCCCATGGCGGCGAAGGCGGCCTTCCGTCCCTTCCAGAGTAACAGCCGCTCGTTTTCGTCCTTCGCCAGGCGGACCTCCCGGACGTGGTTCTCTTTGCAGACCTCGATGATAGGACCGACCAGGGCCTCCACCTCGTCTTTCGGCCCGTCCACTTCGACGAGGAGGACTGCCACGGCGTCCAGGGGATACCCCGCCGCCACTCCTTTCTCCACCGCCTGGATACTGTTGTTGTCCATCATTTCGATGGCGACCGGGATGATCCCTCGTGCCACGATTCCCGAGACGGTGTTGGACGCATCCTCGATGGTCTCGAAGACGCCCATCAACGTCTTGACCGCCTCGGGCTTGCGCATGATTCTGACGATGACCTTGGTGGCGATCCCAAAGGTCCCCTCCGAGCCGACGAAGATCCCGGTGAAGTCGTAGCCGAGAGGGTCCAGTGTTCTCCCTCCGAGGTTGACGATCTCCCCGTTGGGAAGGACGACCTCCAATCCGAGGACGTGGTTCGTGGTTACCCCGTACTTCGGGGTGCGGGGGCCGCCAGAGTTCTCGGCGACGTTCCCCCCGATGCTGCACGCCGTCTGGCTCGCTGGATCGGGCGAGTAATAATAGCCCCCCGGGGCGAGGGCGTTCGTGAGCCAGACGTTCACCAGACCGGGCTCCACCACGGCCCGCTGGTTCGCGTAGTCGATCTCCAGGATCCGATTCATCCGGTTGAGCCCGATGAGAATCCCCCCCTCGACTGGAAGGGCCCCTCCCGAAAGCCCTGTTCCCGCTCCCCTCGCCACAAAGGGGATCCTCTCTCGCTGGCAGACCTTCACGACCTCGGCCACCTGTTCCGCCGAGCGGGGCAGGACGACGATCTCCGGCGTGGCCTTGAAGACGGTCAAGCCGTCCGCCTCGTAGACCTGGAGCTCGCCGGGATCGGTGACGACACCGTCTGAGCTGACGATTCCGATCAACACCTTGGCGATTCGCTCCTTGTCCATCACCAGTCCCTCCGACGTTCGATCATGGGAAACCCGTGGTGTGGCCAGAGACCTGCCCGGAGCAAACCAGCTACGCCGGCCACTTCATCAAGACCTGACCTCTGCCAGCGGGCGAAAAGTGTACGACCGATTCATGGCCGGCCGGGAGAACGTCGTCGAAGTATAGCAGCTTCCCGTGAATGCCACGGGTCAAAAACGTAGAGATCGCCCTCCGCACCTGCGGGCGCTGTTGGGCGGGATGCTTCTGATGGAGACGCGGCGGACGAGCGACCGGGAGGCAGAGGACCAGATCCGCTGCTACGCGCCGGCGCGCCAGGTGATGCCCGGACCTCCTGGCATGCCGTCTCCGACTCGCCCACATGACTTCGCGAAACGGAACCTCGGTGACATCGAAAAACCCGCCGAACGCGCCAGCGTCGTTGGGTCGCGACATCAACGTCAGCCCTTGCCGGTGAGATGGCTATCCAACTCCTTCTCAGCCTCCCTCAAGCGTGGGAAGGGCGACCGTTTCTCCACCCTTTCCTGTGGATGACCGCAGGCGGAACATCGCATCACGTGCACCATATCGATATAGTAGTGGCCGCAGTTGGGATCAGCGGGATCGTCCGCTAACGAGATCCGCTCGAAGCTGTCGATCCGGTGAAATTGCTCCGCAACCCCGCACCGCCTACAGACCACGAATCCCTCCCGCGCCCTCGACCGTGCACCAACGAGAAGGGCTCTCCGTCCTCTTGTGCTCTTGGACCTTCCCCGGCGCCTCGACTAGACCGTGGCCTGTTCCGCCTTCCGCTGCCGAAGCAGGCGCCGAAGGAGCTTGCCCGTTCCTGGGCCTCCAGGGCCCGGCGCTCGAGGTAGCTGGTCGACGAATTCCACCTCGCGCGGAAACTTGTAGACCGCGATCTTCCCTCGGCAGAATTCGATCAGCTCCTGCCGCAAGCCCTCGGACGGCTGTGTGCCCGCTTTGAGCTGGACGAAGGCCTTCGTCTTCTGTCCGGTCACCGGATCGGGCACCCCGACCACCCCCGCATCTGCCACTGCCGGATAGGTGACCAAGACGTCCTCGATCTCCTCTGGCCCGATCCGGTAGCCGGAGGATTTGATCAGATCGTCCTCGCGAGAGAGGAACCAGATGTAGCCGTCCTCATCCATGCTGACCATGTCGCCGGCCCGGCACCAGCCACCCGTAATGACGGAGCGCTGCTTCTCGGGGTCCCGCCAGTACACGGTCCCCGTGGGCCCTCGGGCGACGAGCTGTCCGGTTTCTCCCGGCTTGCAGTCCGTTCCCTCCTCGTTGATCACTCTGAGCTCGTATCCCGGGATGGCGGGCCCGATGGAGCCAGGCTTGACCTTCTTGGTAGCCGCGGAGGAGATGAAAACGAACATCATCTCGGTGGTACCGAGCCCCTCGAAGATGTCCTGGCCGAACTTCGCCTTCCAATCCAGATAAGTCTTGGCCGTGAGCGACTCCCCCCCGCCCGTGCAGAGCCGAAGGGAACTGAGATCGTACTTCTTCTCCGCGGCCGGCACCTGGAGCAACTTCCGGTAAGCCGTGGGAAGGGCCGAGAGGATGGTCGCCTTGTGGTTCTGGATCTGCTCGAACATCCCCTCCGGAGTGAACCGGGCGAAGATGGACACAGCGGCGCCAAACCGGTACGGGATCGTGGCGACGGCGGAGTACCCGGCCGCCAGGGCGATGGGCGCGCTGCTCAGGATGACGTCGTTCTCCGTGACCGCCCAGCAGTACTTGCCGAACCCGTCGGGGACAATGAGCGCCTCTTCCATGAAGTGGACCGTCCCCTTGGGGAGGCCCGTCGTCCCCGAAGTGTAGAGGAGGACCGAGACATCCATCCGATCGCGGCGGACCGGATCACACTCCGGCTTTCCGCCGTCGAGCAGCTCCTGGTAGAGCAGGTAGCCCTGCTGCTTGTACCGCGCCTGCTGCTCGGGCGTCCCGCCGATGACGATGATGTGCTTGAGGGTTCTCAGATCGGGCTTGGCCTTCTCGAGTTCCTCCAAGAGCGCCGCCACCACGACCACCGCCTTCACCTCGGCGTTATTGAAGACATGGGCGATTTCGGCCCGGGAAAACAAGCCGGAGGTCGGCAGGAAGATGCCGCCGATCTTCAGCACCGCAAAGTTCACCACCAGTCCGGGGGGGATATTGGGGGCGCGCAGGGCGACCCGGTCGTCCTCGTTGATGCCCAAGGCCTTGAGGCTGCTCCCCAGCTTGTTCACCATGCCGAGGAGCGCCTTGTAGGGGATTTTCTTGTCCTCGAACAGGATGGCAGGTCGGTCCCCTTTTCCCGCCGCCACCCGTTTGTCCAGCAGTTCCTCAGTGCTGTTGAATTTCTGCGGGTAGGTCCGGTACTCCGGAAGCGTATGGATTCGGGTCGGCCAGAGTTCCCTGGGGGGAAGGTATTCTTCTGGAATCTTCGTCATCCCCGCGACCCCTCCTTCCCTCAGGGATTGCTCAGGAGACGTTGCAGGGCTTCCTCGACGCCAACGACCCGGCTCAACTCTCGATCGCTGCGGGGAAAGGCCTCGGTCGGATAACGCTCCCCCTCCTTGTCGAAGATGAGCAGGGCGGGAACCGTCTTCCCGAAGTCCTCCTCCAAGGCGCCTTTGGCCCCGAAGACCGCGCGCTTTGCCGAGGGAGGACCGGTCACCGCGGCATTGTAGGTCATGAAGCCAGCCGGCTGCTCCCCGCAGTCCTGGACCTTGACGCTGGTCCCTTTTTTCTGCAGTTGCTGGCAGAGGTCGCGGGCCTTTGCATTGTCACAAGGGAATTGAGCCCCAGGCGCGTGCTTGCTACTGTAGTAAAACTCTACTTTCATCGGAGTCACCTCCACAACGCATCGCGACCGCGTTGACGGTCGCGATGGACATGGCACGCTCGATCAGCATCCGGCTACTCTAAGGGGAAGCCCTTTCGGATCGGAGTCGCCTCCTTGCAGTAGTCACACGTCGCCGGCTCACTTCCCTTCGGAATGATTTTCGTGTACGGCCACTCGATCACCGCATCGTACCCCCAGTAGGCCGATGCGATATGAGGATCGAGTGCCCGCGAGTAATGCGGACATTCAAAGGGGTAGGTATCCTTTGGCCACGTCCCTTTCGCCATCCCGAATTCCTCCCTTCTCTAAGCTCAAGTCCTGCGACCATCGACGCGGAGTACCGCCAAATCTCGGAACAGCTCTTCTCCCGGTCAGCCGGAAGTCGTGGATGGCTTCCCCTCGGAAGTCGTGTACGGCTTCCCCTCCATGATGAACCGAGGCCGGCTGCCCACCAGGTCCCCCGGCGTCAACTTCCCAGCCGATATCAGGTTCCCCCGGACGTTCCGATACGTGGGGCCATGCTTCTGGTCCGGAGGCCGGGCGTACAATGGCGGGCTCACTCTGTCGGTCGTCGTGTATTCCGTCTTGTAATCCTTGGTCTGCGCGTAGCCGGGCAGCTTGTCGGGAGGTCCTTGAGCCGGCTCCGGTCCGCCCACCCTTTGGCCATTGGCGTACGCAACGGCAAAGACCGTATTACAGCCAGCGCACTTGGTCTTCCCCTTGAAGTTCCAGAAGCTGAAGGGGTCCATGTAATTCACCACCGAACACTCAGGACACTCCAACAGCAGGGAGCATTGTTTGTAGCTCACCTCGGCCATCCGCATGCCTCCTTCCTTGTCGGGGCTTAGTCGGGGCTTAGATGACCCCGTCCGCCTCCAGCTCTGCCATCCTGGTCTTGGAGAACCCGCACAGCTTACCGAGAATGAACTCGTTATCCGCCCCGACGGGCTTGAGGGCCCACTTGTGGCGGGGCGGTGAATCGGAAAGATGGAAGGCCGGCCCTTGGCTCTGGACTTCACCGAAGTGGGGATCGTCCAGCCACTCCAACTCCCCGCGGAGGTGGAAGTGCTCCTGATTCGAAACCTCCTTCGAGTTCCAGACCGGCTGGTTGTTGATCCGTTCTTTGCTGAGGATATCCCCAGCCTGCTCCTTGGTCTTGTCCTTGGCCCACTGTTCCATGGCGGGGTAGATCTCATACTGATTCTCGGCCTTGATCCGCTCATCGTGCGTCGCGTACTTCTTCGCCAGGTCCTCTCGCTTGATGAGTCGCATCAGCTTGGCGAAGTCGGCATCGGTATACGCGCTGACCAGGATGAATCCCTCTTCCAGCTCTTGGGGGTTCTTTGAGTTCGGGTAGGACGACTTGCCGCACTTGATGATCCCGTGGACACAGAGCAGGGTGTCCCAGTTTCCAAACCGCTGGGGCACCAGGCCGTAGCGGCCGTAGAGGGCGATGCAATCGGAGAGGTGCCGCTGAGCTCCCTGCACCTGGGAGTACTCCATGAAGTTCCCGAGGCCGGAGATGTTGTCGCGCCAATACATGCACGCGAGGATCTGGAAAGCGGCCATCATCCCGCCCCAGTAGTCCATGATCCAGATGGTTTGCTTCGAGGGGAGACCTCCCTTGTCGAGTGGCCAGCCGGTCACGGAGAAGCAGCCGCCCTGCGCTTGACCCAGGATGTCGTAGCTGGCCCGCTTCCGGCCGGGGCCCCAGCCGCCGAAGCCGCCGAGCCACTGGTAGATAAGCCGGGGGTTCAACTGGCTCAGTTGCCGATAACTGATCCCCCAGCGGTCGAAGGTACCGGCTCGGTAGTTTTCCACGATGCCGTCGCATTTGACGGCCAGCTGCCGAATGATCTCTTGCCCTTCCGGCTTGTGGAAGTCAACGGCGAGGAAATACTCGTTGTGATTCGCCCCAAAGAAGCCCAAGCCCGTGCCCATCTGCGGCATCCATTTGGAAAGGGGGTAGAGCTTGGGCTCATTGAAGGGAGTGGTATGGCGCATCGGCTCCCCCCGGCGGGGCAGCTCGACCTTGATCACCTCGGCCCCGAGCTCTGCCAGGTAATTCGCACAGGAGGGGCCTAGGATGTACTGCGTGCAGCTGAGAAACCGGGTGCCCTTCAGCGGCTCGGGCTTGGAGAAGACCTTCTTCGGATCGAAGACGTCGCGGCAGTACTCGTCGAAGGTCATCTTCGCCACGTCGGGCCTCGTCGCCGTTGGCCTGGTCGCCGTTATGGTCGCCATCTCTAGATCACTCCCTTCTCTTTCAGGTTGTCCATCTCCGCCTTGGTGAGGCCGATCAGGCGGCGGTAGGCGTCCTCGTTGTCATAGCCTGTCGGCCGGCCGATCCACTTCACACGGCCTGGCGTCCGCTGGCCGAGGAAGGCCGAGGACCCGATCAGGACCTTTCCGTAGAGGACATCGTCGATGACTTCCATATGGCCCCGGTACTTGTAGTGGGGGAACTCACAGACCTCGTCGATGAACGACACACCTCCTGACGCCACCTCCTCGGCCTGAAGCTTGGTCTCGGCTTCGGACCGGGTGCTGTCCTTCATCCATTCGCAGAGCGAGGTGTAGGTCTCCACCTGCTTGTAGTGGGGTAGCCGCGCGGTCACCTCCCGCATGTTCGGGTCTTCCACGATGTGCTGCTCGACCTCCGGCCGATCCTTCCCCACCGTGCGCCAGATCCGGTACCAGAGGCGGTCATGACCGCCGCCCACCATGATCTGGCCGTCCTTGCAGGGGTTCACGGCATAGATGCAGATGGCCAGGTCCCAGTTGCCGTACCTGGGCCGGATGCTGCCGTCGACGCCGTACCAGGCCCAGTTGTAGTCCAGGATCCGCATGACGCCGGCAGCAGCGGTGGCCTCGACGAACTGGCCGCGGCCCGAGACCTCCTCCCGGTAGTGAAGCGCCGACATGATGCCGATGGCGGCGCCGGTCCCACCTACTTGGTCGGCCATCCACCAACCCGACCGCGTGGGGGTGCCGCCGAACGCCACCGGAGCACCGGTCCCGTGCACGAAGCCACAGGCTGCCTGCGCGGTCGGATCGAGATTGCCCGGCTTGTCCTTCAACGGGCCCCACTGGCCGAGCTGGCCGACCCAGCAGTAGACCAGACGAGGGTTGATCTCCGAGAGCTGCCGATAGCCGATTCCCCATTCGTCCCACTGTCCAGGGGGTGCGTTCTCGATGATGACGTCCGCGTGGGTGGCGAGTTTCTTCAAGATCTCGCGCCCCTCAGGCTTGGTCAGGTCCAACGTGACAGATTGCTTACCGCGGCACTCTGCCAGGAAGCGAGCCCCGACCTCCTCGCCGGTGACGGTGTCCTTGAACATGTACTCCTTGCGTCCGAACGGGGTAAGCCTTCGCTGGGGATCACCATCGGGCGGTTCGACCATGATGACCTCTGCCCCCAGCTCGGAGAAGAGGGACGAGCACCAGTGGCCGATGGTCATCATCGCAGTGCAGTCCAGGACCCGGATGTTGCCGAGAGCCTCGGGCTTCGCGAAGTTCTTGCCTTGCCGGAGATTCTCCTCGAGCCACAGGGCGTACTCCTTCGCCTTGTCGCTCTCTCCCTTGTAGACCTCATCGGGGGTCGGCGTCGGAACCGCTGGCCAAGCTAACACGGGATAACTCTTTGCCATGCTGGCCTCCCTCGTTGAACGGATATGGGCGCGACTACGCCCTCAGCTTCGCCTCCACCGGGACGGAGATCTCCGGCACGCCAGGACGCCGCGCCATGAGCTCGGCGACAAGCGCGACCACCGCCAGGACCGCCGCGGTGTAGAAGGCGACCTGGTAGTTCTTGTACTTGTCGAACAGCACGCCGGCAACCCGGGGACCGATGATCCCGGCCACGCCCCACGCCGTGAAGAGCAGGCCGTAGTTAAGGCCGGCGTTCTTGGTCCCCCAGAAGTCCGAGGTCGTGGAGGCGTTCACCGAGAGCTGGGTGCCGTAGCACCAGTAGATGACGAACACCA
>WNGG01003610.1_pt1 | contig 23015 bp, 17 predicted proteins | sample 5400661 | NCBI WGS metagenome assembly WNGG01 (sample SAMN13153372, study PRJNA577476) | soil metagenome | isolation source: 100 cm soil or saprolite under Garry oak tree replicate 1 | place: USA:California | collected 2016-06-15
GCGCCAGCAGCCGGTCGATCTCGTGACCCGCGGTCGGCCGCGGCCGGGCTTCGGTATAGAGCAGCGCCCAGCCGTCCGCGAACCCCACGCGTCGCGGCACGCGCGCGAGCAGCGCCAGCGCGGCCGTGCGGAGCGAGCGGTGAGGGAGGTAAGCCACACCGTACTGCGCCGCGGCGAGCCGCCGCGCCAGGCGGACGAGTCCCCCCAGCCCGCGCTCGCCACCGCGCTTGTCGTACGGGATAACCTGACGGACGGCGGGATGCGTCTCGACCAGGGGCGCGGCGGCGGGCGTCGTGACGACGTCCACCGGTCCCTCACGCTCGGCGAGCGCCGCGAGCAGGGGCGTCGTGAGCACGACGTCGCCCAGGAAGGCCGTCTGGATGACGAGGCTAGTCAACCTGCAGCACCGCCAGGAACGCTTCCTGCGGGATCTCCACGGTCCCCACCTGCTTCATCCGTTTCTTCCCTTCGCGCTGCTTCTCCAACAGCTTGCGCTTGCGCGTGACGTCGCCGCCGTAGCACTTGGCGGTCACGTTCTTGCGCAGCGGGCGGATCGACTCCCGCGCGATCACCTTCGTGCCGATCGCCGCCTGGATCACGACCTCGAAGAGCTGCCGCGGGATCAGCTCCTTCAGCTTCTCCGCGATCTTCTTGCCCCACTCGTAGGCCTTGTCCTGGTGAATGATCACGCTGAACGCGTCCACCGCCTCGCCGTTCAGCAGCATGTCGAGCCGGACCAGATCCGAGGGGCGATACTCCAGGAATTCGTAGTCGAGCGACGCGTAGCCGCGGCTGATGGTCTTCAGCTTGTCGTAGAAGTCCAGGATGATCTCGGCGAGGGGGAACTCCCACCCGAACTCGACGCGCCGAGGATCCACGTAGTGCATGCCGCCGTACACGCCCCGGCGCTCCTGGCCGAGCTTCATCATCGCGCCGATGTACTCGGCCGGTGCCAGGATCCGCGCCTTCACGAACGGCTCCTCGATCCGGTCCACCATCGAGCCGTGCGGCATCAGGCTGGGGTTCTCGACGACCTCCACGGTCCCGTCCGTCTTGTGCACGTGATACTCCACGTTCGGCACTGTGCTGATCAAGTCCAGGTTGAACTCGCGCTGCAGACGCTCCCGCACGATCTCCATGTGCAGCAGCCCTAGAAACCCGCAGCGGAAGCCGAACCCCAGCGCCACCGACGACTCCGGCTCGTAGTGCAGGGAGGCGTCGTTGAGCTGCAGCTTGGCCAGGGCATCGCGCAGCTCCTCGAACTGACCCGCGTCAGTGGGATAGAGGCCCGCGAACACCATCGACTTGATGTCCCGATAACCCGGCAACAAGGCCACGTCGCGGTGCTGCGCGTCGAGCACGGTGTCGCCCGGACGGGTGTCGCGGACGCCGCGGACGTTGGCGACGAAGTAGCCGACCTCTCCCGCCTCGAGCTGCTCGGCCGGCTTGTGGCCCAGCTGCAGGTAGCCCACTTCGTCCACCCCGTACGCGTCCTCGTTGTGGGCCCCGAACGCCACCTGCATCCCCGGCGTGAGGACGCCGTCCACCACCCGGATGCTGGGGATCGCGCCGCGATAGCGGTCGAAATAGGAGTCGAAGATGAGCGCCCGCAGGGGGGCCGTTCGGTCGCCACGGGGCGGCGGGACGCGCTTGACCACGACCTCCAGCAGCTCGGCGACGTTGGTGCCCTCCTTTGCCGAGATCCGCAGGATCTCCTCGGGCCGCACGCCCGTGAGGTCGTGGATCTCCTGGGCGCGCCGGTCGGGCTCGGCCCCGGGGAGGTCGATCTTGTTCAGTACGGGGATGATCTCGAGCTCCGCCTCCATGGCGAGCAGCAGGTTCGAGATCGTCTGCGCCTGCACGCCCTGCGAGGCGTCCACCACGAGGATCGCGCCCTCGCAGGCGTTGAGCGAGCGGGAGACCTCGTAGGTGAAGTCCACGTGACCGGGCGTGTCGATCAGGTTCAGCTCGTAGACGCGCCCGTCGCGAGCCCGATATTGCATGCGGACCGCGTTCAGCTTGATCGTGATCCCGCGCTCGCGCTCCAAGTCCATCGTGTCGAGCACCTGCTCGCGCATCAGGCGCTTGTCGAGCGTGCCGGTGAGCTCGATCAGCCGGTCGGCCAGCGTGGACTTGCCGTGGTCGATGTGGGCGATGATGCAGAAGTTGCGGATCTGGTCCTGACGCATGGGCGAGAATATAGCTGTCAGCTATCAGCTATCAGCCTTCAGCAGGCTGACGGCTGACGGCTGACGGCTGATAGCTATCTTACATATTCACCCATCTCGCATGGCCACCATCACTGGCTGGTTCGACCCCGCCTCCAAAGGCGGCTTCCTGCGCCTCGCGGCCAACGGCTACCTGGCGGCGAAAGGCGACGTAGCCGTGCGGCAGCCCGGACTGCGGCGCGGCGATCTCGTCGTGCTCGAAGGCGGTCGGCTAGTCGGCGTGAACGGCGCTCCACCGGGGCCGCTGCTTGCCGACCGCCCGGAGTTCGCCAAGCTCGGCGCGGTGCACCCGTCGCGGCCGCTCGCCCTCGAGACGGCCCGGCCGTCGAGCCCCAGGACGGCGGACCTGCAGCGCACCGTGGACCTCGTTTGCCCCTTCGGATTCGGGCAGCGGGCTCTCATCGTCTCGCCACCCAAGGCGGGCAAGACCGTGATGCTCCAGGCCGTCGCCGAGGCGGTCGCGCTCAACCATCCGGCGGCGACCCTCTTGATCCTGCTCGTGGACGAGCGGCCCGAGGAGGTCAGCGAGATGATCGACTGGGGCCGCGGAGAGGTCATCGCCTCGAGCTTCGATCTGCCGCAGGAGCGGCATGTCGCCGTGGCGGACATGGTGTTCGAGCACGCGCGGCGCCAGGTCGAGCTCGGGCGGGACGTCGTGATCGTGCTCGACTCCCTCACGCGCCTCGCGCGCTCCCACAACACCGCGGGGCGGGGGAGCGGTCGCACGATGTCGGGAGGGCTCGACGCCAACGCACTCGCCAAGCCGAAGGCGCTCTTCGGCGCCGCCCGGGCGGTCCCCGACGGCGGGTCGCTCACCGTCATCGCCACCGCGCTCGTGGAGACGGAAAGCCGGATGGACGACGTGATCTTCGAGGAGTTCAAGGGCACCGGGAACGCGGAACTGCGGCTCGCGCGGGAGCTCGCGGATCGCCGCATCTACCCAGCCGTCGACATCGCGGCGAGCGGCACGCGGCGCGAGGAGCTGTTGGCCGAGCCGGCGGTCGTCTCCGCGCGGCAGGCGCTGCGGCGCAGCCTGGTCGGACTCCCCCCGGAGCAGGCGATGTCCGCCCTCATCACCCAGCTGCGCCGCACCCCGACGAACGCCGAGCTGTTGCGTCAGTTCGCCCCGTCCACCACCCGCCTGTAGCTCGCCGGATCCCAGCGTGGCCGCGCCGTTGCGTCGGCGATCTCCAGGCCGAGGTAGAAGATCAGCTTCACGATGCGCGACTCCTTCTCGGCGTCGATCTTCGACAGCTCATCCGACACGGTGTGGTAGTCGGCGTGCGTGCCGTTGAAGAAGAACAGGATGGGGACGCCCCGGCGCGCGAAGTTGTAGTGATCGGAGCGGTCGTAGAAGCCCTCGGCCGGCCAGATGTCCCCGATCGGCGTGAGGTGGAGCTCGGGATGCGCCGCGGCGACGCCGTCGAGCGTCGTCCCCAGGTCCGACTGCTCCTTGCCGATGGCCGCGATCGTGTCCCGCCAGTTCCGACCTAGCATGTCGTTGTGGAGGTCCGCCACTACCGCACTCAGGGGGACGGTGGGGTGCGCGGTGAAGTACGCGCTGCCCCGCAGTCCGTGCTCTTCGCCGCTCGTCGCCATGAAGACGAGCGAGCGCCGGGGGGGCGGCTCGAGCAACGCGAACGCGCGAGCGCACGCGAGCACCGCCGCGGTCCCCGACGCATCGTCATCGGCGCCGTTGCAGATCGAGTCCCCGCCCAAGGCCCGGCAGGCCGGGTTCGCTGGGGACGCGACGCCGAGATGGTCCATGTGCGCCGTCAAGAACACGTATTCGGTGCGCAGGCGCGGGTCGCTCCCGTCCAGTATGCCAATCACGTTCGGCGCCGTGACCGACACGGCCCGCGTGGTGCCGATCTCTCTCCGCGGGATCGGGTAGCGCTGCACGTAGGTGCCGTGGTCCCCCCCGGGCCTCAGTCCGAAGCGCCGGAACTCCGTCGCGATCCAGCCCGCGACCTTCTCGAGCTCGGGACTGGGTGTGTCGCGGCCGCGCATGGAATCGTGCGCCAGGATGGCGATATCGCGACGGATGTCGGCTGCCGTGATCGAGCTGGCGGCGCGCTCGATCGAGGCTGGGGCTCGAGTCTGCGCCGCTAACACCCAGGGGAGCAGCAGCAGCGAAACCGGGCGCGTGGTGATCAGAGTCTCGAATTACGACTTGCGACGGCGCAGCTCGGGGTCACGTGACTTGGGCGACTCGCGCGGGGCGTCGCGCCTAGGTTCGGCGCGCGGCTCTCCCCGGGATGGCGGCTGCGCTTCGCGGCGCGGCTCCACGCGACGGGGCTCCGGTGCAGGTCCCGCGCCTCCGCCGCGCCGATCGGGACTGACGGGCCGGTTGGGGCGGTCCGGATGGTCCGGGTGATCCGGGTGATCCGGGTGATCCGGGTGATCGGGATGATCGGGTCGCCCACGCTGATCGGGCCGGTCTGGGGCGGGGCGTGCCGGCCGCTCCGGCCGCTCCGGCCGGTCGCGCAGCCAGCCGCGGTCGCTCGGAAGGTCCGGCCGGAACGAGCGGTCGCGCGGCGTTACGATATTGGGGGGCGGCACCACGCCGCGGCCTCCCAAGTCGCGGCCGCGCACGCCGACGTCGTGGCGCCGGCCGTCGTTCAGCGGGCGCTGGGCCACCCGGGTAATGAAAGCCTCTGAGCTGGTGCGATCCCTGAAGATGAACCGAGGCTCGGGCCGATACGGCCGGGTGAAGACCACCCGGCTGCCGCCGTAGTAGCGGTATGGGTAGTAGTAGGGGTCGTCGTACACGACGATGCGGAACCGGACGCAGGAGTACGCGTACGGGTCCCAGATCCGATAGCTCACGTAGGTGTGGCAGTCGTAGCAGAGGAACCGGGGGTACTGATAGTGTTGCTGCACGTAGTAGGGCGCGATGTCGTAATCCCAGTCGCTGTAATCCGGAGCGAGCATCCGCTGCGCCAGGTCCGTCAGCGCCACGTAGGGGTCGCCCTGAATCCGGCCGTCGTCGGCGATGGAGCGGTAGTCCCAGTGCTGGGCGTTTTCGATCGGGTCGTAGGTGAAGGGATCGGCGGAGGCGACGGCAAAGAGGTAGCCCTCGCCCGGGTAATCGTCGACGTCGAAGGCTTCGCGCGTCGCCACACCCTGCACTTCGTAGACGCGACCGCTGCGCGCGAAGTTGTCCTCCCACGGCTCGCGCGGGAACAGCATGCGCACGCGGCCGTCGGTATCGACGCGCAGCACCGTGACGTAAGCATCCTGGCTGGCCTGGAAGTAGACGCGGACGGCCCGTCCGGTCGTGAAAGGATCGTCGCCCCGATTGGTCCACACTTGGACCTTGGGACGATCGCTGGTCCCGGTAGCCGCGAGGCTGATCAACGCGAGCTGTGCGAACATGAGTCCTCCCCAGCCAGGTGAGGGGAGCAGGTCGCGTGCCACCCAGGGCCGGTCGCGGTGCAGGATCTAAGAGGCACGCGGGCAACCGGTTAGCCAGGCTATGATGGGACGCATGAAACGGCAACTGTCCTCTACCGGGGACAAACCCTGGGCCATTAGGTTGAAGCATCGGTAATGGTCGCCACTCGCGTCGATCTCCTGGATCCCGCCGAAGTCGCCGGGCTCGGCGGTATCGAGATCGTGGCCCAGGGGGTGGTGGAGGGCTTCCTCGCCGGCCTGCATCGCTCTCCCTTCCGTGGCTTTTCCTACGCCGATCGGCTGGCGGCGGCGCTTGCCCTGATCCTGCTGCGGCAGCGGGACGCGACCGGCCTCGTCACGTTCGACGACCGGGTGCGCCAGGTCGTCCCCGCTCGCGTGAAGAGCGGGCAGTGGACGCGCGTGGTTCGCGGGCTGCTCGATACGCCGGATGGATACGGCACGGCGGCGGAGGGCGCGCTCCGGCATGTGACCACCCTGCTCGCGCGCCGGGGACTCGTGGTGTTGATCTCGGACCTGCTGCTCGACCGGGAGCTCACCCTGACCGCGCTGCGGTATCTGCGGCACCGGGGTCACCAGGTGATCGTCTTCCATATCATGGATAGGGCGGAGCTGGAGCTCGCGGGGCCGCCCGAGGTGCGGTTCCGCGATCCCGAGTCGACGGCGAGCGTCGTGGTGCGCCCCCGCGAGCTGGCGCGCGCCTACGCCGCCACGGTCCAGCGAGAGATCGCCGCGTGGCGCAGCACCTGCCGGCGCCACGGCGTTGGGTATCACCACGTGCCCACCGACATGCCCTTCGGTCTGGCGTTGCGCTCGCTCGCGTGACTTTCCTTCATCCGCTGGTGCTGCTCGGGCTCGCCGCCGCAGCGATCCCGGTGCTGCTGCATCTGCTGGAGCGTCGCCAGCCGCCCGAAGCCGAGTTCCCTGCGCTGCGCTACCTGAGCGAAGCCGAGCGGCAGAGCGCGCGACGGCTGAAGCTGCGGCACCTGCTGCTGCTGTTGCTGCGCACCGCGCTGATCGCGCTGGTCGTTGTCGCCGCCGCGCGCCCCCTCGTGCCAACGAGGGGCGGCGCGGCCCACGAGCCGACGGCGCTCGTGGTCATCCTCGACAATTCACCGTCGTCCGGCGTCGTGGTGGACGGGAGGCCGCTGCTCGAGCGCCTCCGAGCGGTCGCGCGCGCGTCGCTGTCGGCCGCTCGATCGGAGGATCAGTCGTGGCTGATGCTCGCCGACGGCGTGGCGCGGCGGGGAGCGCGGCCCGCACTCCTCGCCGCCGTCGACAGTGCGACGCTGTCTTCCCGGCGACTCGATCTGAGCGCGGCGGTCCAGCAGGCCGCGCACATCGTGGACGCGGAGCCGGTCGCAGTGCGGGAGGTGCATCTCGTGAGCGACCTGCAGCGCACCGCCTTGGGAGGTCGGAGCGTCGCCCTGCCGCACGGCGTGCGGGTACTGGCGCTCGCGCCGCTCGACGTGCCGCCGGCGAACCGCGGAATCGGAGCGGTGCAGGTGGCCGGTGGCGCGGTGACGGTGAGCGTGGTGGGAACGCCCGGTGCAGGCCCAGGCGCGCTCACTTTTCGCCTGCACGGTCGTACGATCGGTCATGCGCTCGCAGCGCCGGGGTCGGCGGTGACGCTGCCGCTGCCGCGGCTCGGTGCGGGCTGGTGGGTGGGCGATGCGACCCTCGACCCCGACGAGCTGCGGGCGGACGACCGGCGCAGCTTCGTCTGGCACGTCGCGCCGCCGGCGCGAGTGCGGGCGGCACCCGACGCGGGACCGTTCGTGGGCGCCGCATTGGCGGTCTTGCGGGAGAGCAAGCGCGTGGCGGACGGGGCCGACGTCGCGATCGGGAGTCGCCCCGGGCCGATGGCAAGCGTGGTGCTGCCGCCGGCGGACCCCGCGCTGGTGGGCGAGACGAATCGGAGTCTCGCCGCCCGCGGCGTGCGGTGGCACTTCGTCGGCCCTGGGACTCCCGGGCCGATCGCCGCGCCGCGGCTCGACCTGCTGGCCGGAGTAGCCGTGACCCGGCGTTATCGCCTCGACCCCCGAGAAGAGGGGGGGAAGACGAGCCCGGACAGCGCCGTGCTGGCGACGGTGAACGGGGAGCCCTGGCTCGTGCGGGACTCAGGCGCGGTGCTACTGGGCAGCAGGCTGGACACGACCTGGACGGTGCTCCCGGTCACGACGGGCTTCGTGCCGTTCGTGGACGACTTGGTGAATCGACTCGCCCGGGGAGAGGTGGCGGTCGCCACGGCGGACGGCCCGCCACGCGTGGAGTTCCAAACCAAGGGCGTCGATACCGTGGGAGCCACGGTGTACGGGCCCGACCCGCGGGAATCGGATCTGACGCCCGCTCCCGCGGCGCTCGTCGAGCGCGCCCTGGGCGCGCTCGTGCTCGATGGGCCCCGGTTCGCGGCGGCCCGGTTCACAGGGGCGCGCCGCGCGGACGCGAGCGGCGTGCTGCTCCTCCTGGCGTTGCTCGTCGCCGTGGTCGAGCTCGGCGTCGCCACGCTCGGCCCCTGATGGCGCTCGACTTTCTGCTCGATCGCTTCGACGCGCTGCCCGCGACGCGCGCGCTGGTGGAACAGCTACCCGCTACCGGCGGGCGGCTGGCGGTGGGCGGCCTGCCCGGGTCGAGCGCCGCGGTGCTGGTCGCGACGCTCGCGCGGCGGCTGCCGCAGCGGGTGTTCGTCGTGCTCACGCCCACGCCCGGCGACGCGGAGCGCTGGCTCGCCGACGCGCAGGCCCTTTCGGGCCCGATCGCCCGCCTCTATCCGCAGCGCGAGGGCCTGGGCGCCGAGGAGCCCCATTTCGAGATCGCCGGCGAGCGGATCGAGACGGTGGAAGCGCTGCTGCGGGGCGCGGTGCGGGTCCTGGTCACCACGGCCCGGGCGAGTGCCGAGCGGACGGGCGTGCCGGCCGCTTTGAACACGATGCGCCTGGTGCTCGAGCCGCGGGCCGAAGGGGCGCTCAGCGCTGTGGTGGAGCGGCTCGGGGCGATGGGGTACGCTCGGGTGCCGACGGTGACCGAGGTCGCGCAATTCAGCGTTCGGGGTGGGATCATCGACGTATACGGATTCGGGATGGCGGGCCCCGCGCGCGTCGAGTGGTGGGGCGACGAGATCGTGTCGCTGCGCGGCTTCGATCTCGATTCGCAGCGCTCGCAAGAGGCGATCGAGCGTATCACGGTGCTGCCGGTCGCGACGGAAGCGGCGGCCGTGGAGGCGGCAGCGCCGCTGGCGCGGGCGTCGCTGCTCGAGCTGCTGCCGTCCGATGCCGTGCTGGTGATCGAGCAGGAGTCCGCGGTCGACCGCGAGGTGGTGCGGGCGTGGGACGAAGCGGCGCACCATCGGGAGGTGGCCCGGCGGCTGGGAGAAGACGTTCCGGAGCGCACGGTGCTGTGGCTCGACCCGCAGGACTGGCGGGTCCGGCAAGCCGCCTTCCCTCGGGTGTCTGTGAGCGAGACCGAGGCGACGGCGCGCTTCCCGATCGTCGCCCCGGAGGCCGTGGACCGTGATCTCAAGCGACTGCGACAGGTAGTCGCGAGCCAGCCACCCACGGTCATTCTGTGCGACAACGAAGGTCAGCTCGAGCGGCTGGAGGAGCTGCTCGACGCCGAGCGCGTCCAGCTCGCCGTCGGCGCGCTAGACGGCGGGTTCGTGCTGCCGTCGCTGCGCGTGCTCACCGATCACGAAATCTTCCGCCGGGCGCGCCGCATCCGGCGGCCGCGGCGGTATCGTGCGGCGGCGGCGAGCGTCACCCGCCCGCTCGCCGTGGGCGGCTACGTCGTCCACCTGGAGCACGGGATCGGGATCTACCGGGGGATGCAGACGATTCCGGTGGGCGAGGGGCGGCTGGAAGTGGCGGTGGTGGAGTACGAGGGGGGCGATCGCCTCAACGTCCCGCTGTACCGTATCGACCAGCTCGAGCCCTACCGGGCGGCGGCGGACGGCGACGCGCCGCCGCCGCGGCTGCACCGCCTGGGGAGCCCCACCTGGCAGCGGCAGCGCGACAAGGCCCGCGCGGCGATCCAGGCGATGGCCACCGAGCTGCTCGACTTGTACGCGCGGCGGCAGCTCGAGCCCGGCTTCGCATTCCCGCCCGACACGGCCTGGCAGCGCGAGCTCGAGTCCGCCTTCCTGTACGAGGACACGCCCGACCAGCGGCGCGCGACGGAGGAGGTGAAGCGCGACATGGAGCGCGCCCGTCCCATGGACCGTCTCCTCGTTGGCGACGTCGGGTACGGCAAGACGGAGGTGGCGGTGCGCGCGGCGTTCAAGGCCGTGCAGACGGGCAAGCAGGTCGCGGTGCTCGTGCCGACGACGATTCTGGCCGAGCAACACGGCCGCACGTTCCGCGAGCGGCTCGCCGACTACCCGGTGCGCATCGAGGTGCTGTCGCGCTTCCGGAGCCCGAGCGAGACGCGCCGGGCGCTGGCGCTGCTGGCTCGGGGCGAGGTGGACATCGTGATCGGCACGCACCGGCTGCTCTCCAAGGACGTGACGTGGCACGACCTGGGGTTGCTCGTCGTGGACGAAGAGCACCGCTTCGGCGTGCGGCACAAGGAGCGACTCAAAGTGCTGAAGCTCGCGGTGGACGTGCTCACGCTCACCGCGACGCCCATCCCCCGCACGCTGCACCTCTCGCTCGCGGGCCTGCGGGACCTCACGCTGCTCGAAACGCCGCCCAAGGATCGCTCGCCGGTACTGACCTTCATCGAGCCGTGGGACGACGCGCTGCTCGAGGAGGCGCTCGCGCGCGAGCTCGACCGCGCCGGCCAGGTGTACTTCGTGCACAACCGTATCGAGACGATTGCGACGATTGCGGAGCGGGTCCGGGCGCTGGCGCCGCCGCGGGCCCGCACGGCGATCGCGCACGGGCAGCAGCCGGAACGGGAGCTGGACGCGGTGATGGGTCGGTTCGTGCGCGGCGAGCTGGACATCCTGGTCGCGACGATGATCGTGGAATCGGGTCTCGACGTGCCGAACGCGAACACCATGATCGTGAACCAGGCGGACCACGTCGGCCTGGCTCAACTGTACCAGCTGCGCGGCCGCGTGGGGCGGAGCCACCGGCGCGCGTACTGCTATCTGCTCGTGCCCGACCTGGTGGACGCCGAGGTGGAAGAGCGGCTGCGCGTGCTCGAGCACCACACGGACCTGGGCTCGGGGTATCGCATCGCGCTGCGGGACTTGGAGCTGCGCGGCGCGGGCAACCTGCTGGGGCGGGCGCAGTCGGGCCACGCGCAGGCCGTCGGGTTCGACACGTACCTGCGGTGGCTGGACGAGACGGTGCGCGCGCTGCGGGACCAGGGCGCGCGGGCGGGGGCCACGGCGCGGCCCGAGCCGCCCGAAGTGATCCTCGATCAGCCGGCGCACTTCCCGGACGCGTACGTCGACGACGACGCAGCGCGGCTCGATCTCTACCGGCGGCTGGCGCGCGCCGAGCAACCGTGCGACATTCAGAGCGTGCGCGAGGAGTTACGCGATCGCTTCGGGCCCCTGCCGGTCGAGGCGGAGCGCTTGCTCCTCGTGTCCGAGCTCCGCGCGCTTGGCGCCCGGGTGGGATTGGCGACGGTCCTGCTCACGGGCGACGAGGCGCGGCTCACGTTTCGGGGAGCGGCGCAGCCGCGGCTGGCGGGCCTGACGGCCGCGCTCGACGCGGTGCAGTTCGAAGCCGACGTGCGCCGCGCCGTGCCGCTCTCCCTCCGGCTCCGCCGCTTGGGCGGGGAGGCGGTGGGCCAGGGGCTGGTGCGGGCCTTGACCGCCCTTCAGCAGGATCATCCCTCGTAGCGGGAGACAGATGCAGCGATTAGCCCTCGCTCCGTTGCTCGTCGCGGCCGCCGGTTGCGTCGGGTTGCGGGACGCGTTTTCGGCGCACCCGCGCGTGGCGGCGTCCGCCGCGGGACAGGATCTCACGGTCGACCAGCTCACCACCTGGGTCGCGAGCGCGAAGAAGATCCAGCCGAAGACCGAGAACTTCAGCGGGATCGCCATGCTGTACGTGGACTACATGGTCTTCGCCGCGCAGCTCGCGAAAGGGCGAAACATGGATGACTCGCTCCTCGTGGCGCAGGCCAACTGGCCCACGGAAGCGCAGCTCAAGTGGAACCGGTTTCACGACCAGCTGGTTACCGCGCGTGCCGACCTCGCGCCGGCGCAGGTGGATTCGGCGTATCGCGGCGGGACCATCCGCCTGTTCCAGCACATCCTGGTCCAGGTGCCGGCGAGCGCCGCTCCGCCGCTGGTGGAGCAGAAACGCGCCGCTGCCGAGCGGCTGCGGCGCGAGGCGTCTGCCCAGGGAGGTGCCGCGTTCGCCACCGTGGCGCGGCGATCTTCGGAGGACGCGTCCTCGAAGGCGGCGGGCGGCTATCTCGCCCCCGCGGGCCGCGGTGAGCTCGTCGCGCCGTTCGAAGCGGCGGCCTGGGTACTCGACCCTGGGGCGATCAGCGCGGTGGTGCGCTCGCCTTTCGGCTTTCACATCATCCGTCGCCCGCCGCTCGCCGAGGTGCGGGACTCGTTCGCGGCGGGTCTGGGACGCCTGGCGACGGCGCATTTCGATTCGCTCTACCTGGACAGCCTGGCGAAGCGGCACGACGTGCGGGTGAAGAGCGGGGCGCCGGCGCTGCTGCGGCAGGTGTTCGGCGACCTCGTGAGCGCCCGCACCGATTCGCGGACGCTCGTCAGCTACCGGGGAGGGGGGGGAGGCTTCCGCGTGCGCGATCTGGCGCGTTGGATCTACGCGATCGATCCCCAGGAAGTGCGCTTTCTGCCGACGGCGAGTGACGACCAGCTGCGCCAGTTCCTGACCGTGGCCGCTGAGCGACAGCTGCTGTTGGCGCTGGTGGACTCGGCCGGGGTCCAGCTCACGCCGGACGAGTGGCGGCGGATCCATGCAGCGTACGATTCCGCCCTCAGCCGGCTCGAGCACGGGCTCGGGATCTCCCCCCAGCTGCTCGCGGATTCGGCGGCGACGCCTGGGGCACGGGTGCAGCTCGCCGCCGCGCACGTCGATTCCTACCTCGGCCGGGCGCTCGCCCGCGAGACGGATTTCTTCCCCGTGCCGCCGTTTCTGGCCGCCGCGCTGCGCGAGACCGAGCCGTGGTCGATCAACCCGGCCGGCATCGCGGACGCGGTGGACCGGGCGGCGGCGCTCCGCGCGGCGCCGACGGGACTGCGCCGTGCGCCGGGGGGACCACCGATCCCCCTCGACACGACCAGCCACCGGTACGTCCAGTGACCATGCGCCCGTCGATCCGTCCCGCGCTGGTCGCGCTCCTGCTCGCAGGGCCGGGTATCGCGGCCGCGCAAGGTGCGGAAGGCCCGGCCCTGGTGGACCGGGTCGTGGCCGTGGTGGGGACCACGCCGATCCTTGCGTCGCAAGTGGAAGAGCAGCTCATGCTCGCGAAGTCGCAGGGGGCGAAGATCCCGGAGGACTCCGCGGGGCTCGAAGCGGCCCGGCGACAGATCCTGAACCGCATGGTGGACGAGAACCTGCTGGTGCAGCAGGCGGAGCGTGACACCGCCGTCAAAGTGAGCGAGCAGGAGGTCGTGGAGGCCGTCGAGAAGACGGTGCAGAACGTGCACAAGCAGTTCACGTCGCAGCTCGAGTTTCAGACGCAGCTGCGCGCCGCGGGCTTTGTCTCGGAGGAGGAATGGCGTCGCTGGCTGGCCGACAATCAGCGCCGCACGATTCTCCAGCAGCGACTCATCGAGCAACTGCGGCAGAAGAACAAGCTCCGGCCGATTCCCCCGACGGAGGCCCAGCTGCGCGACTTCTGGGAGCAGAACTCAGTCGGGCGCCCCCAGCGTCCCGCGCTCCTGTCGTTCCGTCAGATCGTCATCCCGGTCGTCCCCGACTCGGCGAGCAAGGCGCGGGCGCGGGCCCTCGCGGAATCGCTGCTCGTGGCGGTCCGGCACGGCACCAACTTCGCGGACGTGGCCAAACGGTTCTCGGCCGACAGCACGTCGCGCAGCCAGGGCGGCGAGCTCGGCTGGTTCCGGCGCGGCGTCATGGTGAAGCCGTTCGAGGCCGTGGCGTTCCGTCTGCGCCCGGGCGACATCTCGAACGTCGTGGAGACGCCGTTCGGCTACCACATCATCCAGGTGGAGCGCGTGCAGCCGGCGGAGGTGGAAGCGCGCCACATCCTGATCCAGCCGCCGATCACGGCGGCGCAGGTCGCCCTGGGGCGCCGACTCGCGGATTCGGTCCATGACGCGCTCCTCCGGGGCGCCTCGTTCGACGCCCTGGCGCGCCGCTACGGCGATCCCGACGCGCCCCGCCTCCTCGAGGCGGTGCCGGTGTCGCAGCTCCCGCCCGGGTACCCGAAGCGCCTCGCAGCCGACACCCTGCCGGGAGTCAAGCCGGTGTTCGAGATCGACACGGCCACGCCCCGCCCGAACTTCGTCGTGCTCGAGGTCACGAAGTGGGCGCCGGCGGGTGATATCACGTTCGCCGAGGTGAAAGATCGCATGCGCGAGACGCTGGCCGAGCAGCTCGCGGTGCAGCACTACCTCAGCATCCTGCGACGCACGACCTACATCGACATCCGGTTCTAGCGCCGTGGCCTCCCGTCCCCGTCTCGCCGTCACGCTCGGCGACCCCCGGGGGATCGGTCCGGAGGTCGTCGCGCGTGCCCTCGCCACGCCGCTCGAAGCCGAGATCACGCTGATCGGAGCGGACGATCAGATCGCGCAGCTGACCGCGGCTCGTAAGGTGGGCGTCGGAGCGTGGGAACAAGGACAGGGGGAAGAGGCAGCCGGCCGGCTCGCGGGGCGGAGCGTCGAGCACGCGGTGCGGCTGGCGCTCGGCGGCGAAGTGGATGCCATCGTGACCGGGCCGGTCCACAAACATGCGCTGCACCGTGCCGGCTTCCGCTACCCCGGGCTGACCGAGCTCCTGTCGCACCTGACGGGCGATACCGAGGTCGCGATGATGCTGGCCGCCGGCGGCCTGCGGGTCGTGCTGGTCACGACGCACCTGCCCCTGCGCGAGGTTCCCGACCAGCTCACGACGGAGCGCGTGGTGCGCGTGGGCCGGATCGCCCAGACCGCGCTGTCGCGCTGGTGGGGGATCGAACGGCCGCGCCTGGCAGTGTGCGCCCTCAACCCGCACGCTGGCGAAGAAGGGTTGTTCGGGGAGGAAGACGCCGCGGTGCTGCGGCCGGCGGCGGAGCTGCTGGGGGCGACAGGCCCCCTGCCGGGCGACACCGTGTTCGTCCGCGCGCTGCGGGGCGAGTTCGACGCCGTGCTCGCGCCCTATCACGATGTCGGGATGACCGCCGTCAAGGTCGCGGGCTTCGGGAAGGGCGTGAACGTGACGCTCGGCCTGCCGTTCCCGCGCACGGCCCCGGACCACGGCACCGCCTTCGACATCGCCGGGAAGGGCGTGGCGGATCCCGGATCGATGCGGGCGGCGCTGGAGCTGGGGGTGGAGCTGGCGCGGCGGAAGTAGTCACACGTCACACGTCGCATGTCGCACGTGGCCCAAGACATGTGGCGTGCGACTTGGGACGTGCGACGCATTACCTGGCGTCGTGTAACGCCTTCAGCAGTTCCTGATGCCGCTCAAGCTTCAGCTTATGGCTCGCCCGGTTCACCACGACTACCGCCCCGACGTCCAGGATCGTGGCCCGCTCGACGAGCTGGTTCTCCCGCAAGGTGCGTCCGGTGTCCACGAGATCTACGATCCAGTGCGAGAGATTGAGCAGCGGCGCCACCTCGACCGCGCCTGAGACCGTGATGATTTCCACGCCCAGGCCCGATTCGGCGAAGAAGGCGCGCGTCAGGCGCGGGTACTTGGTGGCCACGCGCGGCGTGACGCCGCCGGGCAGGGAGGGAAAGGGCGTGCCGCCGGCGCTCGCGACGACCATGCGGCAGGCGCCGAAGCCCAGGGCCAGGGGCTCGAGCACATCGGCAGCCGCCTCGCGCAGCACGTCGGTGCCGGCCACGCCCAGGTCTGCGGCGCCCGACTCCACGTAGACCGGCACGTCCGCCGGCTTCACATAGAGGAATGCGAGCGTGCCGTCGCTTGACGGCACGAGCAGCTTGCGCGTGGTGGTGGGCTCCGACGGCTCGTAGCCGGCTTTCCGCAGCAGCGCCAGCGTCGGCTCGAGCAGGCGCCCCTTGGCGAGGGCCACCGTGAGCGGGGGGGGCGTCACGGCAGTGCGTCCGCCAGGGCGTCGAGGTTGAGCGCCAGGCCCACAGCCGGCAGCGGGCGGCCGAAGCGCGCCACGAGATCGTCGTAGCGGCCGCCGGCGCCGACCGCGGCGCCCGCGCCCGCCGCGAAGATCTCGAAATGCACGCCCGTGTAGTAGTCGAGCCCCCGCACCTCGCCGAAGTCGTACACGACGTGGCGGCGCTCCTCGTCCGTGAGGGCGGCGTCGATGGCGCGCAGCCGGTCGATGGCGCCCGTCGCATCGGGGGCGAGGCGGGCGGCGCGGTCGAGCGCCTCGCGCCGGCCGATGACGAACGGCAGAGCTTGGAGTGCGCCCCCCCCTCCGATCGCCGCCAGTCCGGCGGCGTCCTTGCGGTCGATGAGCCGGCGGGCCTCCGCTCGCTGGTCGGGCGCCAAGGCGGCGAGCGCGGCGGCGAGGGCGCCGGCGTGGCCGAGGTTGAGCTGGAACTCCCGCACGTCGGCGCAACGCACCAGCTCGAGGGCGAGGCGCACGACCTCCACGTCCGCGGCCGCGCCCTCGGCGCCGAGCAGCTCCGCGCCCACCTGCAGGATCTCGCGCGGCCGGCGGCCCTCCCGGGCGGGGTCCTGGCGAAACACCTTGCCGGCGTAGCTCAGGCGCAGGGGCGTCGGCCGGTCGGAGAGCTTGGTCGCCGCGAGACGGGCCACGCTCGCGGTGAAGTCGTATCGGAGCGCTAGCAGCTGGCCGTCCAAGTCGAGGAAGCGGATCAGGCGGTCGGCGACCTCGTCCCCGCCGGCACGCACGAACACTTCGGCGTACTCGAAGGTCGGTGGGATGATCTCCTCGTAGCCGCCGCGCTCGATGCGCTCCAGCATGCGGCCCTGCAGCAGGCGGCGGCGCCGCACGGCGTCTCCCGCGAGGTCGAGGGCGCCCGGCGGGATGGGAGCGATGCTCGAGCGCCGCGTCACGCGGGCACCGAGCGCTGCACCAGTCGCGCCGCGCCGACGCGGCGCCCGTCCATCGCGACGATCTCGAAGACGGCCCCCCGCACGGTGACGCGGTCGCCGACGCGCGGGAGGCGGCCGAGGGTGCCGAACAGCAAGCCGCCGAGCGTGGTGTAGTCGGCGTCGTCGAGGCCGAGTGCGTAGGTCTCGTTCACGTCGTCGATCGACATCGAGCCCGGGAGCAGCGGCGCGCCCTCGGGGCCCGGGGGAGCCGGGCGGGGCTCGGGGCGGTCGTACTCGTCGTAGATCTGTCCCACGATCTCCTCGAGCAGGTCCTCCATCGTGACGAGTCCCGCGGTGCCGCCGAACTCGTCCAGCACGATCGCCAGGTGCATCTTTTGCCGCCGCATGTCGGCGAGCACGTCTTCCACCTCGCGCGTGCCGGGGACGAAGACGGCCGGACGAAGGATGGTCTCGAGGGTGTCGCCGGTGCCGGAGCGGACGCCCGCGAGGAGATCCTTGGCGTGCACGGTGCCCACGATGTCGTCCAGGGAGTCGCGGAACACGGGGTAGCGGGACCGCCCCGCCAGGGCGACCTGATCGGCGGCCTCCTCGAAGGTGAGCTGGACCGGGAGCGCGATGATCTCGGTGCGCGGGGTCATCACGTCGCGCGCCGTCTTCTCGCTGAACTCGAAGACGCCCGTGAGCAGGCGCGCGTCCTTGGCGTCGAGGGCGCCCCGCTTCTGACTCTGCTCCACCAGCATGCGAATTTCCTCCGGGGAGTGGATGCGGTCGAGCTCGGACGTCGTGCCTTTCAGGCCGAGCGAGCGGACCACGCGGCGCGCGCTCCAGTTGAGCGCGTCGGTGAACGGGCGCGTGATCCACGAGAACACTATCAGCGGCGCCGCGATCCAGCGGCTGGTGCGCTCGGGGTAGGTGATGGCCCAGGCCTTGGGCGCCTGCTCGCCGAAGACGACGTGCAGGAACGAGATCACCCCCACCGCCACGACCGACGCCACGCCGCCGCGCGTGAGGAAGCTCCACGCCGGCGGCAGGGCGGCGAACCAATCGCGAAACAGGTGCGCCACGGTGTCTTCGGCGACGTAGCCGAGCAGAATCGACGCCAGCGTGATGCCGAGCTGGGCGGCGGAGAGCTGACGGTAGAGGTCTTGCAGCGCCTTCTGCACCGTCTTAGCCTTCCGGTCGCCGCGGCGCACCAGCGCCTCGATGCGCGTGCGCCGCGCCGCGACGAGCGCGAATTCCGCCGCCACGAAGAACGCGTTCGCCGCGACCAGCACGATCACGGCGACCAGGCGCAGCGTCAACGACCCGACTTCCGGTTCGGTCATGCGACTCGCGAAAACCTAGCCGGTGCTGACTCGACTTCAAGCGCCGCCGTACGACGCCTTGGCGCCGCACCTGGCGCGGACCGCGGCCGCCGATCGCGAGACCGCCGCCGCCGTACGCGCCATCCTGGACGACGTCGTCGCGCGCGGCGACGTCGCCGTGCGCGAGCATACGCAGCGGCTCGACGGTGTCGACCTGGCGCCGGGAGAGTGGGAGGTGCCTCGCGCCGCACGGCGGCAGGCACTGGACCGGATTCCCGCAGGCGTGCGCGCCGCGCTCGAGACCGCGGTGGGCCGGGTGCGCGCGTATCACGAGCGTCAGGTGGGCGGCGGCTTCCTGGAGCGCGACCCGCAGGGGAGCGCCCTCGGCATGCGCGTCCTGCCGCTCGACCGCGTGGGCGTCTACGTCCCAGGCGGCAAAGCCTCCTACCCTTCGACCGTCATCATGAGCGTCGTCCCGGCGGTGGTCGCGAGCGTGCCCGAGATCGTCATGGTGACGCCGCCCGGAGGCGTGACCGACGCCGTGCTCGCCGCGGCCGAGCTGGCGGGCGTGACGCGGGCCTTCCGGATCGGTGGGGCGCAGGCGATCGCGGCCCTCGCCTGCGGCACGGCCACCCTGCCTCGGGTGGACAAGATCGTGGGTCCCGGGAACCGCTTCGTGACCGAGGCCAAGCGCCAGGTGTCGGGATTCGCCGGGATCGACATGCTGGCGGGCCCGACGGAAGTGCTCATCCTCGCGGACGAGAGCGCGGACGTGCGCTACGTGGCGGCGGACCTGATCGCGCAGGCGGAGCACGACGAGGATGCGGCGGCGTGGTGCGTCACCACCAGCCCCGCGCTCGCCGCGGCGCTCGAGGGCGAGCTCGAGCGCCGGGTGGCGGCGTCGCCGCGGCGGGAGACGGTGCGACGGTCGCTCGAGGCGCACGGGGTCGTGGTGGTCGTCCCCGACCTGGACGCCGGCGTCGAGGTCGTCAATCGCCGCGCGCCCGAGCACCTGGAGCTGCTGCTCGAAGACCCGTGGCCCGTGGCGAACCGCATCCGGCACGCGGGCGCCGTGTTCGTCGGCGCGACAACGCCCGAGCCGGTGGGCGACTACCTCGCCGGCCCGTCCCACGTGCTGCCCACCGGCGGCACGGCTCGATATGTTTCCCCATTGGGGGTCTTCGACTTCGTGAAGCGGACCAGCATCATCTCGTATTCCCCGGCACGGCTGGCGGAGGACGCGGCGCACATCATCGCGCTCGCGGAGGCCGAGGGCCTGTTCGGCCACGCGGAGGCGATTCGCGTGCGGCAGAGCGGGTGACGACTCTCCCGATCGACGTGCAGTGCGCGCATCGCGCCCCGCTCCGCGCGGAGAGCGTGCGCCGGCTGGCGGTGGTGCTGGCGCTCAGCGCCGGCGTGATGGTCGCCGAGGCGATCGGCGGCTACGTCGCCCATTCCCTGGCCCTGGTGGCGGACGCGGGGCACATGCTCGCCGACGCGGGCGCGGTTGCGATGTCGCTCGCCGTGGCCTACCTGGCGCAGCGGCCCGCCACGCCGCAACGCTCCTACGGCCTGCTGCGGCTCGAGATCCTCGCCGCCCTCGTAAACGGCGCGCTGTTGCTCGTGATCGCGCTCGGCATCGCGGTCGAGGCGTACCGGCGGCTGCACGCGCCCACCCCCACCCAGGTGCACGCCGGTCTCATGCTCGTGGTCGCCGCCGTCGGCCTCGCGGTGAATGTCGCGAGCGCCACCGTGCTGCATGCCGGCCACGAACACTCCCTCAACGAGCACGGCGCCTACCTGCACGTACTGAGCGACGCCCTGGGCGCCCTGGGCACGCTCGCGGCGGCGGGCATGATCCTCGTCACCGGCCAGCCGGTCGCGGACCCGATCGTCTCCGTGCTGATCGCGCTGCTCATCCTGCACGGCGCGTGGCGGCTCACGCGGGAGAGCGTGGACGTGCTGCTCGAAGCGACGCCGGCGCATATCTCGCTCCCCGAGGTCCACGGTCGCATTGCGTCCCTCCCCGGCGTCACGTCCGTGCACGACCTGCACGTCTGGACGGTGACGAGCGGGATCGTCGCCATGAGCGGGCATCTCGTGGTCGCGAATCCCGGGGACAACCAGCGGATCCTCGAGGCGGTGCAGGGGCGGATGGAGGATCTCGGGATCCGGCACGTGACGGTGCAGATGGAGAAGGACCAGACGTGTGATTGAGAATCAGGCGGGCAGGGGCGGGCAGAGGCGGTAGAGGCACTGAGACATTACCGCCCCTTACCGCCCTTGACCGCCCCTTACCGCCCCGTCTATACTGGGCGCTCGCTCGACACCCTCTGACGGAAGCCCGCTCCGTGCAGCTCCGCAATATCGCGATCATCGCGCACGTCGATCATGGCAAGACGACGCTGGTGGATCAGATGCTCCGCCAGGCGGGTGTGTTCCGCGCCAACCAGCAGGTGGGCGAGCGCGTGCTCGACTCGAATCCGCTCGAGCGCGAGCGGGGCATCACCATCCTCTCGAAGAACGCCTCGGTGCGCTGGGGCGAGGTCAAGATCAACATCGTGGACACGCCGGGGCACGCGGACTTCGGCGGCGAGGTGGAGCGCATCCTGCGCATGGTGGACGGCTTCCTGCTGCTGGTGGACGCCGCCGAAGGGCCGATGCCGCAGACGCGGTTCGTTGCAAGCAAGGCGCTGGCCCTGGGCCTGCGGCCGATCGTGGTCGTGAACAAGATCGACCGCGCCGATGCCGAGCCGCTGCGCGTGCACGACGAGGTGCTGCAGCTGTTGCTCGACCTCGAGGCGTCACCCGAGCAGTTCAGCTGTCCGTTCCTGTATGCATCGAGCCGCCAGGGGATCGCGACGCGCGATCTCGCCGTGCCGGGCACGGACCTGCGGCCCCTCTTCGAGGCGATCCTGGACACCATCCCCGCGCCGACCGGCGACCCGAGGGGTGCGTTCCAGATGCTCATTTCCACGCTGGACTATTCCTCATACCTGGGCCGCATCGGGATCGGGCGCATCGAGCGCGGCCGCGCCCGCGTCGGGGAGCGGGTGGCGCTGCTGCCGCTGGGCGAGCCGGGCCTCGTGTTCGAGGGGCTATATGAGGAAGGCAAGGTGGCCAAGCTGTTCGCCTTCGAGGGTGTGGAGCGGGTCGACGTGGAGGAGGCGGCGGCGGGCGAGATCGTGGCGCTGGCGGGGCTCGACAAGGTGGAGGTCGGCAAGACGGTGACCGCGCTCACCGCCCCGGAGCGGCTTGCGGGGATAGCCGTCGAGGAGCCGACGATCTCAGTGGACTTCCTCGTCAACAACTCCCCCTTCGCCGGACGGGAGGGGAAGTTCGTGACGGGCCGCCAGCTGCGGGAGCGCCTGTACCGCGAAGTGGAACGGAACGTGGCGCTGCGGGTGGAGGACACGGACAACCCCTACACCTTCACGGTCTCGGGGCGGGGCGAGCTGCACCTGGGCATCCTGATGGAGACGATGCGGCGCGAGGGGTACGAGTTCCAGATCAGCCGGCCCCGCATCATCCCGCGGGAGGGTCCGAACGGCGAGCAGCTGGAGCCGTACGAGGAGCTGATGATCGACTGTCCCGAGGGGTACGTGGGGGTCGTGATGGAGAAGCTGGGCCCCCGCCGCGCCACGCTCCTGGACATGCGGAACCCGGGGCAGGGGACGGTACGTATGCGCTTCAAAATCCCGGCCCGCGGCTTGCTGGGCTACCGGTCGGAGTTCTTGACGGACACCCGTGGGAACGGAATCATGCATCACCGGTTCTACGAGTACGGGCCCTGGGGGGGTCCGATCTCGGGGCGGAGCCGGGGGGTGCTGGTGGCGGATCGGGAGGGGGTAGCGGTCGCGTATGCGTTGTTTAATCTGCAGGAGCGGGGCACGCTGTTCGTGCGGCCCGGCGACCCCGTGTACGAGGGCATGATCGTGGGGGAGAGCGCGCGCCCCGACGACATCGACGTGAACGCGGCGAAGGAGAAGCGCCTCACGAACATGCGGACGACCGCATCGGACGAGATGATCATCCTCGAGCCGCCGCGGCAGATCACGCTGGAGCTGGCGCTCGAATACATCGAGGATGATGAGCTGATCGAAGTGACGCCGTCGTCGATCCGGCTGCGCAAGCGCGCGCTGGGCGCGACGGAGCGCCGGAAGCTCGCCCGGAGCACTCGGGCGGAAGCCGAACCGTAAGGCTCGTTCCACCGCAACCCTAGCTGGGGGTGACAATGTTGTCCCGTGACACGTCGGACTGGTCGCTCAAGCGTCGCAGCGACAGTCTCGACGAAGAGGATTTCGAGGACTTCGAAGAGGACAAGAGTCTCACCGACGACTTCGATGACGAGCTGGACGAGGACGAGCTGGAGGAGGAAGACCTGGACGACGCCGACGAGTACGACGATCTAGACGACGAGTTCGACGAAGAGGAGGACGACGAGTTCCGGCCCAAGAAGGGACCGCGCCGGGAATGGGAGTGAAGAAGGGGGTCGGCGCTCGGCGAGGGCACCGGCCCTCGTGTTTTCAGGAGCCCGGCCGGGTGCGCCGGCCGAGCTCCCAGAGGTAGGCGTACTTGAGGAAGCAGGCGTAGGCCGTGAGGACCGAGGTGAGGAGTCCGAACGGGCCGTCGAGCCAGCTCCCGTAGAGGCAGTAATCCCGGAAAAAGCGCCACAGGGGCCGCGCGCCCAACTCCCACAGGGCGGCCCGCCGGCCGCGCGCGTGCAGGTCCTGGGCCCCCCACTCCGCGTACGCGAGCATCTTGTCGAGCTGATGTCTCAGGCTCCGGTAGGGCGTGTGCCACAGCGCGCCGTGGAGCGTCCCCACGTCCCGGACCGGTTCCAGCCGCTCGTGCACGCGCGCGGGCAAGAACTGGCGCTCTCTTGTGAACAGGCGGACCTGCCAGTCCCGACCCCAGCGGCCGCGCCGCCGCTCGCGGCCGAGGAAGAAGCTGCGGCGCCGCACCCGGTA
>WNGG01002022.1_pt1 | contig 23010 bp, 23 predicted proteins | sample 5400661 | NCBI WGS metagenome assembly WNGG01 (sample SAMN13153372, study PRJNA577476) | soil metagenome | isolation source: 100 cm soil or saprolite under Garry oak tree replicate 1 | place: USA:California | collected 2016-06-15
ACGTTTTTCATGCCATGCGCGCGCCGTATGGGCTCACCGCTGTTAATGCCGGCCAGGTCCACGCGGTGCACGACAAGACGCTGGAGGCGGTGCGCAACCAGATCAGCGTTCGCGTCGAAGGCCAGACCGATGTCGTCACCATCGGCGTCCCGTACCTGGGCCCTTACAACGTCAACGCGCCGATGAACCCCGTGCTGGTGGTGTGCATGGGGATCGGCTACCTCTTCAACTTCTACCGCTCAAAGCCTGTGTTGAGAAAGGGCGGGGTCCTCATCCTCACGCACCCGTGTCGCTACGAGTTCGACGCGGTGCAGCACCCGAGCTACATCGACTTCTATGACGAGGTGCTGGCGGATACCACGGCGCCGCTCGAGATCGAGTCGAAGTACGAGCTGCGGTTCGCTGAGGATCCGTGGTTTCGCCAGCTCTACCGCAAGTCCAATGCCTACCACGGCGCCCACCCCTTCTACGCGTGGTACTGGGCGGCGCACGCGATGGAGCACGCCGGCGACATCATCGTGGTCGGGGGCGAGCGCGAGGTCGTCCATCGGCTTGGGTTCAAGTGCGCGACAACGCTGGAGGACGCGTTCGAGATGGCCGAGCAGACGGTTGGACGTCACCCGAGCGTGACGCACCTGCGGATGCCCCCGATCATGTTGTGTGACGTCGAATAAATGAGAGGAAACCTGCCCGTTCCCTCTCACGCACTCCCGCGACTGCGTCGCGGGGACCCCAGCGGAAGACGACTTTCGCGCTGCTGCTCTCCCTCCCGCGGTTCTGATTGCGGAATTTGCTTGTCCCGGCCACGCTTTGGTGGCGAGGACGGACAAAGTCACGGCCGGGCTGAACCCGGCCGCCCTCGCTACGCTGGCTGCTGATGCCCTGGTATTCGGGAGATCGCGGTCTGAATCGACTGGCGGGGATCGTCGGCGGCATCGCCGGCGACGTCGCGCGCGTGCGGAGAGGCTGGCACTGGAGCACACCGCGGCCGCGAAGCTGGCCGGAGCAGGGGGCGGTGGTGCCCGCTCCTGCTCATGACCTCGGATGGGCGCGCCAGGAGCCGGTGCGCACGCTCCGCTACATCATCCAGCGCGGTCTGCTGCTTCCGTTCACGGAGGTGATGGCGCATCCCAAGGTCGAGGGCCGGGAGTGGGTGCGGGAGCTCGAGCGCCCCGTGATCTTCGCCGCCAACCACTCGAGCCATGCCGACACGTCCCTGATCCTGCACGCGCTGTCAGACCGCGCCCGGGAACGCACGGTGGTCGCGGCGGCCGCCGACTACTGGTTCAAGCGACCACTGCTGGGCAACATCGTGAGCCTGTTCCTCAACACATTTCCTTTCTCACGCACGGGTGGCGCACAGGGCCAGCTCCACAGCTCGAGCCGGCTTCTCAAGTCGGGCTGGAACCTGGTGCTGTTCCCGGAGGGCAGTCGATCACCCGACGGCCGCATCCAGGAATTCAAGCCGGGCGTCGGCCACCTCGCCAACGAGACCGGCACGCCCGTGGTCCCGATGCACATCCGGGGCGCGTACCAGATCATGCCTCGCGGCCAGAAGATTCCGCTGCCCGGGCCGGCGCGGGTCCGCATCGGAAAGCCGATGGCGCCGCAGCGAGGCGAAAGCTCGCGCGCGTTCACCGCGCGTGTCGAGAAGGCGGTACGCACGCTGTCCGCCGAGGCTGTCCAGCCTGAGCTCCAGGGCGGCTGGATCGAGCGCTGGCGCGCCTCCAGGCCCCGCGACCTGAAGTACGGAGACTAGGCGCGGTGGGCGCGGCCGCGTGGATTCACCTGCCGCAAGCCTTCGACGTGGACGGGAAGCCGTCAACCGCCCTCGACTAGACCGGGTCGACGCGGAAGACCGGGTGGTCCGGCGCGATCCGGCGCAGCTCGGCGTCGGATGATTTGTCGCTCACTCCGCCGAAGAAGATCCCGACCTCGAACTTCCACCGCTTGAGGTAGTCGCGAAGGATGGGCACCTTCTGGTCGTCGGGGATCTCCATCGCCTTGAATGGCTGGACCTTGCTGCCGAGCAGGAGCTCACCCACTCCCGAGACGCGGATGTTGCGCACCCACTGCGTGTGATCGCGCGGCGCCACGAGGTATTGCGTGCCGCTGTAGGTCAGCAGGTTCGCCGGTGTGGTGCGCCACTCGCCAGACTTGCGACCGCGGACGCGGAGCACACGCGAACCCCGCACGCTGATGCCCAGGCGCGGTCAGATCGCGACGAAGCGGTTGAACACGTGCTTCGTGAACCAATCCGGTTTCTGATAGTGCTCCATCGACGATTTACGATACCCGGCGTTGACGTACTCGATCGTCGCTCGCGACGCGGGCACGGGCGAGCTTGGGGTCGCCGTCCAGTCGCACTACTTCCAGGTCGGTCCGATCGTGCCGTGGGCGCTGGCCGCAGTCGGCGCGGTGGCGACCCAGTCGCGGGCCAACGTCGCTTTCGGCCCGCTGGGCCTCGAGCTCTTGAGGTCGGGCTACACCGCCGAGCAGGCCCTGAAGTCGCTGATCGCCGGCGATCCCATGGCCGATACGCGCCAGTGCGCGATCGTCGACGCCTCTGGCGCGGTCGCCGTGCACACGGGCAAAAGCTGCATCCCCGCGGCCGGCCACGTCATTGGCGACGGCTTCAGCTGCCAGGCCAACCTGATGGAGAAAGACACTGTGTGGGCGGCCATGGCCGAGGCCTTCACATCATCGGAGGGGCCGCTTGCGGAGCGGATGATGGACGCACTGGACGCGGCCGAGGCTGAAGGTGGGGACATCCGCGGCAAGCAGTCTGCGGCGATGCTGGTCGTGTCCGGCAATCCAACCGGCAGGTCATGGGAAGATCGCATCATCGACCTCCGTGTCGAAGATGCCGCAGAGCCGCTGCCGGAGCTTCGGCGCCTGCTGCGGGTGAGGCGCGCGTACCACGCTTATTCGGACGGCGCCAAGCTGGCCGAGGCGGGCGAGATCGCCCGCGCCGCCGAAAAGCTCCAGCAGGCAGTGCAGCTTGCACCCGAAATCGGTGAGCTTCGCTTCTGGGCCGGTGTGGAGATGGCCAACAGCGGCGCCGTCGAGGCGGGCTGCGACCTGCTCGCCGAGGTCGTGCGCTCCGAGGGCGATCGCTGGCTGGAGACGCTGCGTCGACTGGTGCCCGTGGGCCGCATCTCGGCCGAGCTGTGCTCATCGATCGAGGAGCGATTGGCCGCGTCCGCGCGAGCCAAGTAGACTTTCGAGCGTCTTGGGTAAGTCGAAGGGTCAGCGGAAGGGTCCGCGGCGTCCCGCGAAGGTGCGCAACCCCGACCGCGACGATGGCGACCAGAAAGAGCCGGCCGTCGTGATGGACGCGGTAGTGGCGCAGGCCCTGCCCAACGCGATGTTCGAGGTCGAGCTGGAGAATGGCCACAAGCTGATCGCGTATGCTGCCGGCCGCATGCGCCGTTACTTCATCCGCATCACGCCGGGCGACCGCATAAGGGTGGAGCTCTCGCCGTATGACCTTACGCGCGGCCGAATCGTCTACCGATATCGCGAGTAGCGTGGCCGGCGGCTTCGCCGAAACGCTGGGCTCGGCGCGGGTCTTCGATCTGGAGCAGCCTCGATACGCCGGCACGCCAACTCACCCGGCCCACGCACCAGGCTTCAACTACTTCCTGCATCGCCATCACGCCCGTGGCGCACCGGAGTCGAGGACGAGCGCATCCGGTTTGGTGGTGATGCCCGAGCACTCGGGCACGCACATCGACGCCCTTTCTCACCAGGCGGAGAACCTCACCCTTCATGGCGGTGTCCACATCGATTCCGGGGTGCAGACTTCCGCGGGCTTTCGAGTCCACGGCATCGAGTCGCTGCCGCCCCTTGTGGGTCGAGGCGTGCTCCTGGATGTGGCACGTGACCAGGCGCTTCCACCTGAGCACGCGGTCACCCGGCAGGAGCTCGAACATGCGGCCGGCGCAGCAGGAGTCGAGATTCGCGCTGGTGACGTGGTCCTCGTGCGCACCGGCTACGGCGCGCTGTGGGAAGACGCGCCGCGCTACCTTCGTGCGGCGGGCGTCAGCTCCGATGGTTCGCGCTGGCTGGCCGACCGCGGCGTGCGCGCGGTGGGCGCGGACAACATCGCCTGGGACGTGGTCGGACCACGCGATCCCGAGCTTGGCGTTACTCTTCCCGGCCACCTCCTGCTGCTGGTCCGGGCAGGAGTCCCGATCATCGAGAACCTCAATCTCGAGGAGCTCGCATCCGTGCGGGTGTACGAGTTTGGATTCGTATGCCTGCCCATGAAGATGCGCGGCGCCACCGGTTCACCCGTGCGGCCGATCGCGCTGGTCCTGTAGAGAACCTCATCCGTCCCGCAATCCACTCAAGCGCTCCTATTCGCACGTTTGGCGCCAAAAGCGCGGAATTCGCGCTCGTATACGCACGTTTGGCGCCAAAAGCGCGGAATTACGCGCTGTGTCTGGACCCGCTGAGGCTCCGGTTCGCTCCCCACCGCCGCGAGGTGCGCTTCGCGCCCCTTGGCGGCACCTCCCCACAGGGTGGGGAGGGTGGCTAGCGGCGGCCTACGGTCTGGAGGCAGTCCAGGCAGTAGACGGGCCGCGCGCCGGTGGGCACGAACGGCACCTGCGTCTGCTTGCCGCAGTTGGCGCAGATCACGTCGTGCATGACCCTGGTCCGGCCGTTGCCGTCGGACGCTCGCCGCGCTGCCCGGCACTCGGGACATCTCCGCGGCTCGTTCTGCAGCCCCCGCGACTGGTAGAACTCCTGTTCCCCGGCCGTGAAGATGAAATCGCGCCCACAGTCACGGCATTGCAACGTCTTGTCCGAGAAACTCACCGTCTGGCCTCCCCAAAAAATGCGCTCAGAGGCCCGGACGTGGTTGACCGGTCTACCCCCTCTAGCGTTGCCGGGGCGATTTTAACGCGCTTGCTGCCAATTTGGAGGACGCGGGTTGACGCAGGGCCCGGCTAGGCCGGGACAGGCTCCTTCCGGTCATCCTTCTCGCGCAGATTCTCGTCCTCGGGCACGGGGGTGCCGAACCCGGCCGTGGTCGTGCTCGTCAGCGGAACCTCTTTCATGAACACCGTGGACACCAGGGCCAGGATGAGGATCAGCCCGGCGAAGATGTAGATGTCGTGCAGGGTGTCGGAAAGGGCGAACCGGATCGCATGCACGAATGGGTCGGGAAGCTTGTGGAGCAGCGTCGGGTCGAGGATTGCGTTCGCGCTGCCACCCTTCGGCAGCCGGTCGAGGGCCTGCTGCGGCAGGTTGGCATCCGCAACCCGGGTCTTCAGGTAGTCCGGAAGCCTGTTGGCCAGGACGGCGCCCAGGATGGCGCTGCCGACGGTCCCGCCCAGGTTCCGCCAGAACTGGATCTGGCTCGAAGCCACCCCGAGATAGGCGCGGGGAAGTGCGGTCTGAACGGCGGTCAGGTACAGGGGAAACGTGGTGCCGATGCCCAACCCGACCACGATCAGGTCGACCACGACCCGCCACTCTGGGGTTCCGGGGGTGACCTGCGAAAGCATCCACATGCCAACGATCATCACGGAGACGCCAAGCGTCCCCAGGTAGCGGTAGTACTTGATGCGGCGCATGACGAAGCCGGTCACGGTGCTCGCGCCGAGCAGGCCGAACATCATCGGCGTGATCAGGGCGCCCGAGTTGGTGGCGCTGATGCCGAGCACGCCCTGGAACACGAGCGGGGTGAACAGGATCGACCCGAACATGCCGAACGCGGTCAGGAACCCGACCACCATGGAGACCGTGAACGTCGTGTTCTTGAAAAGGTGGAGCGGCACGATCGGGTGCTGGACCCTGGACTCGACGAAGACGAACGCGGCCAGCATCGCGGCTGCAAGCGCCAGCAGGCCGCTGACCTGGGGAGACGTCCAGGCGTGGTCCCTGGTGATGGAGAGGGCGATCAGCAGCGGCACCACGCCGGCCGCGAGGGTGAAGGCCCCGAAGAAGTCGATGTCGCGCCACGAGGCCTTGGAGCGGACGTAGGGCAGGCCGATCAGCACAACCGCGACGGCGATGATGCCGACCGGGATGTTGACCTCGAAGACCCACCGCCAGCCCCAGTGGTCGGTGATGAAGCCGCCGGCGGTCGGGCCGACGATCGAGGAGAGGCCGAAGACGCCGCCGAACAGGCCGGCGGTGCGACCCCGCTGCGAGGGCGGGAAGAGGTCGCCGATGACCGTGAACACCGTCGCGAACAGCACGCCGCCGAAGATCCCCTGGACGCCGCGGAACACGATCAGCTGGGTCATGTCCTGTGACAGGCCGCACAGCGCCGACGCGAGTACGAAGCCGATCATCCCGCCAAGCAGGAACGGCTTGCGCCCGAAGAGGTCGCCGAGCTTGCCGGCGATGGGCGTCATGGTGGTCGAGGTGACGAGGTACGCCGTCGTCACCCAGGCCAGGCGGTCCAGGCCGTTGAGGTCGGCGACGATGCGGGGGATGGCGGTGCCGACGATGGTCTGGTCGAGAGCGGCCAGCAGCAGCGCGAGCATGGTGCCCGCGGTGGCCAGCGCCACTCGCCCTCGAGACAGTCCTTGCGTGATCATGTGCCCAGCTCCTTCCGCGCGTTCTCGACCAGGTGCAGGCACAGGTGTCGCAGCTGCGCCAGGTCCTCCTTGCCGATTCCTTCTGCGATCTCGAACTGGTGCTCCAACCCTTGCTTCCAGATGGTTTCGATGCGTTCTTTGCCTGCAGCCGTCAGCCGCGCGTGCACCGATCGGCGGTCATCGGGATCGGGCACTCGCTCGACCAGGCCGTCCCGCTCCAGATGGTCGACGAGGCCGGTGATGTTCCGCGGTGTCGACTCCAGGTCCTCCGCCAGGTCGCCAAGGGGAGTGTCTCCACAGCGATAGAGTCGGAAGAGCACACCCAGCCGGCCCTCGGTCAAGCCGTGCTGCTCCGCCCACCGCTCCTGCAGCAGGTGCAGCGAGCGGCCGGCCAGGCGCAGGGCGGCGAGCGCCTCGACGACGTCGGTTTCGACCCGCAGAGGCTCGAACAGCTCCCGCATCCGGACGCTGTACAGGCGGCCGTCGGCATCGCGGGCAAGCTCCCGAACGTGACGGAGCTCTCGCGGGACCTTTGTCGTGTCGGTGTTCATAGTGGAGTCTTTCATAGTGAAGTGCTTCATTATTACCAGATACAGCTTTTCGCGTCAAGTTATTCTCGTCGGCGATGTTCGTTGCGGTCGGCGAGGTCGGGCCCGAAGGCGGCCCGGTCGCCGGCTTCTGCCGGTGGGCCCGGCGGCTCGGCCTCGAGGCGCGGCTGCTGATCCCGGCTCTCCCTGACCCCGCCCGAGAGGCGGTCCGCCAGCTTGGAGGACAAGGTGTGGACGTGTTCGTGGTGTCCGGTTCCACGCGCTCGCACTTGAGGGGAGCCCGTCTGCTGCACATCGAGGCCCGTCACCTGCTGGAATCCAGCCATGCGGGGATGGCCCGCACCGCCGTGGAGGAGGCGCGGCGAGACGGGGCCCTGATCTCGGTCGATCTCGGCGATTTCGGCTGGATCGGCGACCGCGGGGGTTCGCGCACTGCTTACGCGCTTGCCGCCATCCACCCGGAGATCCTGTTCGCCGACGCACTGTCGGCAGCCGAGCTGGGCGCTCCTCTCGAGGGCATCGCCTCCGTGCCGGTGGTCAAGCGGCCGGACGGGTGCACCGTGTACGGGCGTTACGCGGCAGCGCCGGCGATGGAGCCGGTATCGCCTGGCGCGCTGGAGGCGGCTTTCTGCGTTGCCTTTTTGGAAGGCCACGCGCCCGTCGAAGCGGCCGGACGTGCAGTGCTCGTCCGATGATCGTCGACGCCCATCTGGACATCGGCTGGAACGCACTTGAAGGCGGGCGGGGGTTTCTCGGCCCGCCCGCGCCCGGATACGTCGTGAGCCGGGAGGCGCTGGTCAGCGCCGGCGTCGGCCTCATCTTCGCCACCCTCTACACGGCGCCGGCGCGAGCGCGACGAGCCATGCGCACGCGCTTCGTATACGAGAACGCGCAGGAGGCGCACATCATGGCCATGGCCCAGGTCGGCTACTACCGAGCGTGCGGCCTGCCCTTGATCCGCGACGCCCGTGACCTCCAAAAGCATTTGCGCGGCTGGCGCAAGGGCCGGCTCGCGGCGATTCTCCTCATGGAAGGCGCGGACCCGGTGGAGACTCCCTCGCAGCTGGGCGCATGGACCGACCGAGGTGTGAGGATCATCGGCCCGGCGTGGGGCCGAACTCGCTACAGCGGCGGCACGGGAGCGCCCGGCGGACTCACAGCGCTGGGCGAGCAGCTTCTGAAAGCAATGCGCCGCAAGCGCGTGATCCTGGACCTCAGCCACATGGCAGACCAGGCCGTGGAGGATGCGTTCGCGATGTGGCGCGGACCGATCATGTGCTCGCACAGCAATGCGCGGGCGCTGGTCGCGGGCGATCGCCAGATCACCGACGCCACCGCCTCCGAGGTCGCTCGGCGAGGAGGGATGCTTGGCATCAGCCTCTACCAGCATCACCTTCGGAAAACGGGATCAGCGACGCTGGAGGACGTCGTGCGCCACAGCGTGCACCTGGCGCGAGCCGCCGGCGGACCAGAGCACGTCGGCATCGGATCCGACCTGGATGGAGGCTTTCCGGCGCGATTTGCGCCCATACGCGATCTGTCGGAGCTGAGGCGCCTACCCGGGCTCCTGCGGCGTCATTTCAACGGCGCGCAGGTCGAAGGCATCATGGGCGGGAACTGGCTTGGGTTTCTGGCGAGGTCCCTCCCCGCCCCCGCGGGGAGGTCGCCCCGACCGCGCAGCGGTCCGGGCGGGTGGGGAGCTCCCCGGTGACGGCAAACCGATCAGAGCATGTCTACGAGCTGCTTCGCGCTCATGAACGCGAACCCCATCCCATGCCCGTTGTAGCCCGCGCACAGGTATACGTTCGGCATCCCATCAACGGGTCCGATCAGGGGGAGGCCGGTCTCCGTGAATCCCATCGTCCCCGCCCAGCGGTGCGTGACCACCCCGTCGGCGCCCAGCCGGCGCAGGTGGTCCTCGAGGTGCAACTGGATGTTTGCGGTCGGGCGCTCGTCGTACCCGACCTCGACGTCATAGGCGGTGTCGCGCCAGCCGCCAACCAGGACTTCGCCGCTCGGCAGCTGCCGCCAGTAGCGGTAGCCGAAGTGGGAGTAGGTCGGCGTCTCGCACAACCGCTCTCGCTCGGGCTCCGAGGCCAGCATCTGGGCCCGGCGCGGGGTGATTCCCACCTGAGGCAGCAGCTGTGGGGTGTACGCGTTGGTGGCCAGGATCACGCAGCCGGCCCGACATTCTTCGCCGTCCGCGTGGACGAGCACGTCGCCGTCACTGCCGGGCTCGATCGCGGTCACCTCGACACCCTCGCGAACAGCTCCCGGTGGCGCCTGGCGGGCAAATGCGCCCACGAGCAGCGAGGGCGTCAGCTCGCCGTCCATCGGGTTGGTGAGGGCCTTCTCGTCCCAGCTGCAATCAAATCCGTCCTCGTGAAGCAGCTGTGCCGACTCCGCGAGCAGCTTCGCCTCCTCGTCACCTGACGCGAGGATGACGCTGCCGGTGCGCCTGTATCCGACCTCCTTCGGATCGATCGCCGCGATCTCCTCCGCGTGGTTCTCCAGGGTCATCTCCCAGATGTCACGCGCCCTGGCGCGCCCGAAGACACGCACAGCGTTGGCATAGCAATCGGCGACTCCCGCCAGCAGGAAGCCGGCGTTGCGGCCGCTGGCGCCGGATGCGAGGTGGGAGCGCTCCACGAGCACCGCATCGACCCCGCGCCGGTCGAGATGGTGAAGGAGACTCACGCCGGTGATTCCGCCGCCGACAACGAGCACGTCGGCGCGTTCGGGCAGCCGCCCCGGGTAGCGCTCCGGCGGCCGGGGCCAGAAGGGCGTGCTCATCGGAGTCGGACCAGGGGATTCCATAACATTGAGTCGCGACATGGATTTTGAGAGCTACGACGTCCTGGTGGTCGGCGGCGGGCTGGCCGGCATCAGGGCGGCGATAGCCGCTGTCGAGGTCAACCCTCGACTCAAGATCGGCATGGTCTCGAAGGTCTACCCGATGCGCAGCCACACGGTCTCGGCCGAGGGCGGATCAGCGGCTGTGCTTCGCCCCGAGGACAGCTATGAGACGCACGCCTTCGACACCATCAAAGGCTCCGACTACCTGGCCGACCAGGACGTCGTCGAGGCTTTCGTCCGCGAGGCGCCCCTGGAGATCATCCAGATGGAGCACTGGGGGTGTCCCTGGAGCCGGGACGAGGACGGCAAGATCTCGGCCCGCCCCTTCGGTGGCATGACCACGTGGCGCACCGCGTTCGCGGCCGACAAGACCGGCTTTCACATGCTGCACACGGTGTTCCAGACCTCACTGAAGTACCCCCAGATCCACAGGCACGACGAGGCTTTCGTGACCAAGCTGCTGGTCGAGGACAGCCGGTGCGTCGGGGTCGTCGCCGTGGATATGAAGAGCGGTCGCTTCGATGCGATCACCGCGGGCTCGGTGATCCTGGCCACCGGCGGTCTCGGCCGCGTCTACGCCTTCACCACCAACGGCAACATCTGCACAGGGGATGGCATGGCCCTCGCGTACCGCGCCGGTGTCGGCCTCAAAGACATGGAGATGGTCCAGTTCCATCCCACGGGGCTTCCATTCACCGGGATCCTCATCACCGAGGCGGTCCGTGGCGAGGGCGGCTACCTGATCAACAAGGAGGGCGAGCGATTCCTCAAGCGCTACGTGCCCAACAAGATGGAGCTCGGCCCGCGAGACATCATCTCGCGCGCGATGACCACAGAGTTCGAAGAAGGACGCGGCTTCGAGGGCCCGCACGGCAAGTACATGCACCTCGACGTCCGCCACCTCGGTGAGGCGGTGATCGACCGCAAGCTCCCCTTCATGCGCGAGCTGGGACGGGAGTTCGTCGGCATCGACATCGTCAAGGACCCGATCCCGGTGCGGCCCGTCATGCACTACATGATGGGCGGGGTGGATGCCGACATCTCCGGGGCTACGCTCCTCGGCGGGCTGTACGCGGCGGGCGAGTGCGCCAACGTCGGGCTGAACGGCGGCAACCGCCTCGGCTCCAACTCGCTTTCGGAGTGCCTTGTTTTCGGAGCTGCCGCGGGCCGGGCAGCCGCCGAGCATGCGAGCTCGGCCAAGCCCGTGAGCGCCAATCCCGTCGACGCGATGCTCAAGGACGAGGCCCAGCGCATCGAGGACAACTATCTCGACAAGAAGGGCGGAGACGAGCGGATCGGGACCATCCGCGAGGAGATGCAGCACGCCCTGGATGGAGGAGCCGGCGTGTTCCGGACGCGAGAAGGCCTGGGCAAGCTGGCCCGCCAGCTGGGCGACCTCCGCGACCGGTTCGAAAAGATCAAGATCGAGGATTCGAGCCGCACGTTCAACACCGAGCTCACGGCTGCCCTGGAGCTGGACTTCATGCTCGAGGTCTCGGACGCGATCACGTACTCGGCCCTGGCGCGCGAGGAATCACGTGGTGCCCATGCCCGCCGGGACTTTCCGGAGCGGAACGACGAGAAGTACCTCAAGCACACCGTCGCGTTCCGGACCGAAGAGCTCTCGCCGCGGCTGGAATACCGCGACGTGCGCATCACCAACTTCAAGCCGCAGGCGCGGACCTACTAGGAGAGGGATTTGGCTGAGAAGAGGATCACCATCCGGGCCACCCGCTTTGATCCCGAGAAGGACCGCCAGCCGCGAACGCAGTCCTACGACATCCCGTTCAGCGACGAAAGCATGGTCGTCCTCGATGCGCTCAACTACATCAAGGCCCATGTCGACGGCAGCCTGAGCTATCGATGGTCATGTCGAATGGGGATCTGCGGCAGCTGCGGAATGATGGTGAACGGCACACCGAAGCTCACCTGCAACGCATTCCTGCGCGACTACTGGCCGCGGCCTGTCTCCGTCGAGCCGCTCAACAACTTTCCGATCATTCGTGACCTGGTCATCGATATGGAGGACTTCATGCACAAGCTGAAGTCCATCAAGCCCTGGATCATCCGCAAACAGGACCTTCCGCTCGGCGCCGGCGAGCACAGGCAGACGATGAATCAGATCGACGAGTTCCGGCAGTTCAGCGAGTGCATCAACTGCATGCTCTGCTATGCGGCCTGTCCCGTCTACGGGCTCGACAACGAGTTCCTGGGTCCGGCGGCGACGGCGCTCGCGCGCCGCTACAACCTCGATTCGCGCGACCAGGGAATCAAGGAGCGACTCCCGGTCGTGGCGCACGCGGACGGCATCTGGGAATGCAGCTTCGTCGGCGAGTGCTCGGTGGTCTGCCCCAAGGGCGTTGATCCCGCCAAGGCCATCCAGCAGACCAAGCTCGACACCACGATGCGCTTCGTGCTGCCCTACGGCAATCGCGATTGAGCCAGTCCTCGGCCGTCCGCACGTTCAAGGCGCCGATGCCGGCCGGATGGTGGACGCGCAAGGGCCATTACTTCTGGTACATGGTTCGCGAGTTCACGGCGCTGCCGATGGCGCTGTGGTTGCTGTGGTTGCTGGTCGAGATCCAGCGCGCGTCGGGCGGTCCTGACCGCTACGCCCCACACGCGTCCCTCGCGTTTGTGATCTTCAGCGTGATCGTCCTTCTGTTCTCGCTCTACCACTCGGTGACCTTCTTGAGCCTGGCCGGCGTGATCATCAACATCAAGCTCCTCGACAAGCCGGTGCCATCGCGCGTCATTGTCCTGTCGCAATTTGCGGTCTGGGCGCTGGCCTCGATCGTGGTCGCGGCCGTCCTGATCGGGTTCGCCCGATGAGCGAGGAAGCGCGCAGGCCGGCGTTCGGACACCTCATCTGGTGGTTCCTGTTCGCGCAGGGTGGCGTCCTCGCGGCGATCCTGGTCCCCGTCCACGTCCTGGTCCAGGGCGTCCTCGGGCCGCTCGGGATCGTGCGGGTCGTCGACCGCCACTACGACACCTGGATCAGCATTCTCGGCAACCCGATCGTGAAGCTCTACCTGCTGGTCCTTATCGCCTTCCCGTTCTTCCACTTCGCTCACCGGCTGCGCTACCTGCTGGTCGACCTCGGCGTGCCTGCTGCGAAGAGCGTGCCGGCTCAGGCGATCTTCTACGGCGGCGCAGTCCTGGTGACGCTGGCCACGATCTGGATTCTCCTGACGACGGCTCCGATCTCGCTGGGCTAGCCGCATCATTGAGGTCCGATGTTCACGGTCCGAACGTTCCCGGCCGCTGAGCTCGGGAACACCAGCTTCCTGGTCGCGGACCCCGAAGGTGGGGTGGCCGCAGTCATCGACCCATATCGCGACGTCGACGGCTACCTGACTCACGCCGAGAAGCACAACCTGCACGTCACGCGCGCGCTCGACACCCACGTCCACAACGACTTCGTCTCAGGCGGCCGCGAGCTCGCCGCCGAGGCCGGCACCGACATCGGCGAGCTGGCGGCGGGCGCCGAGGTTGACCTAGGAGCCCTGAAGATTCGGGCCCTCCACACGCCCGGCCACACTCCCGAGCACAAGAGCTACCTGCTGCTCGAGGGTGACCGCCCGCGGGTGCTGTTCTCGGGCGGGGCGGTCATGGTCGGCTCGATCGCGCGCACCGATCTCTTCGGCCCGCACCTGGCGATGCATCTCGCGATCGAAGCCCTGAGCACGCTCCAGGTTCGCCTGAGGGGTCTGCCCGACGACATCGCCGTCTACCCGACGCACGGCGGCGGCTCGTTCTGCGGGATCGGCGCCGGGCAGGGCAGCGAGACCACGCTGGGCCGCGAGCGCGCGACGAACCCGTTCTTCCAGGCCACCGAGGTGATGCCGTTCCTGGCCCGGGCCCTCGACCAGCACCGCTATCCCGACTACTACCGCGACATGGCTGCTTTGAACCGCGCCGGAATGCCGCTCCTGGGCCGCAAGCCCACCGCGCCGGCCAAGCTGTCGCCGGATCAGGTCGCCAATCTGATGAGTGGGGGAGAGGCGGTGGTGGACATCCGGCCCGGGATCGACTACGACCGCGGCCACATCCCGGGCAGCTACAGCATCGGCCTCGAGGGCGGTTCTTTCAGTGCCTGGGTGGGCTGGTTGATTGCGCGAGATCGCGGCATCTTGCTTGCCGGCGGGAGCGATGCCCAGCACGCCGAGGCACTGCGGCAGCTGCACCGCATCGGTTTCGATCGGGTGAGCGGAGCGCTCGACGGCGGCATGGACGCCTGGGCCTCCAGCGGCCGCCAGCTGTCGACCTTCGAGACCGCGGACATCGAAGACCTCGGCACGTGGATCATCAGCGGCGAGGTGATGACGGTCCTGGACGCGCGCGACGATCACGAATGGGCGGACGGCCACGTGCCCGGCGCGGTGCACATGTATGTGCCGGACATCCCGCACCATGCCTCAGAGATCCCGGCAGACGCGCCGGTCGCGGTGCACTGCGGCGTCGGCTATCGCGCGGGAATCGCCGCCAGCCTGCTGGAGCAGGCAGGACTGAAGCGGATCATCCACGTCAACGCGCCGTACGAGGACTGGGCGGGGCGGCTGCATCTCGCTGAAACGGTCCCTCACTAGACTCACGGCCGCTGTGAGGTGTGGGCACCGTCGCGGGCCGACGACGATCGCCGCCGGCCTTCTTCTGTTATTTCCTGCCGCCGGCGCCGCATTGTTCGGCAGCTCATGTGGGACGTGTCAAGTCTCGATCCACCGGACCGCCATCACGCCAATCGCGGGTCAGACCGGATCCTTCGACGCCCTGGAGATCGATAACGCCGCCCACCGCCTTTACATCGCGGACCGAACGGACAGCGGGTTGGACGTTTTCGACATCTCCACCTCCACCGCGCGCTACAAGGGCACGATCTACGTGGACGGTCTTCCGAACGGCCTGGCCATCGCAAGCGACTTCAAGCGCCTCTACGCGGGGCTGAGCAACGGCACCGTCGTCGCCATCGACACCGATCCAGGATCCTCGACTTTCTACAAAGTGGTGAGCCGAATCACGATCGGAGCCCCGGCGGCGGACTTGCTCGACTATGGCGCCAAACGCAAACGGATTTATGTCGGCACCGGTGACGCAGGCTTCGTCGCCAGCATCGATCCGGCCGACGACCAGGTGCTGGGCCATTTCGTCGTAGGCGGATCGGTCGAGCAGCCTCGATTCGATCCCGCGGACGGGATGGTCTACGTGACCAGCCCCGACAAAGACGCGCTCTTCAAGATCGATCCCAACGACGGCCAGGTCAAGCGGACATACAAGCTCGGGGGCTGCAAGCCATCCGGCCTTGCGATCAACCCGAGCAAGCAGCTCGCTCTCATTGCCTGTGCGCGCACGGTGCTGAGGCTGGAGCTCGGCAGCGGTTCGCAGCATCTCGTGCCCAGCGTTCTCGGCGGCGACATCGTGACCTACGACGGCGTCGCGGACATGTTCATGGTCGCGTCACCTCACACCACTTCACCAAGCATGGTCGGCGTGTTCAACGGCAGCGGTGAGCTCGTGAACAAAGTCACGACCAATGCGCAAGGCCATGCGGCCGCGTACGACGAGGCGCACAAGGTTGCCTACGCGCCGGATGCCGGAGACGGCAAGGGCCAGGTCGTTAGCTTTGATCCCCTGGCCTGTGAGCCACCTCCGGAATGGCTCAACTTTCTCGTCGGTCTGAGCTTCTGGCTGTTGCCTCTGGTTGTCCTGGGAGCTGCGCTCTTTCTCTATGGCCGTTCGCGCGCCAGGTCGCGCGCCCTCGCCAAGGCTAAGCGTCAGTAGAAGCGGCCTCGAGCAGCGCGGCGAACTTGCGGCGAGCTGCTTCCATGCGCGTGGGCACGTGCTCACGCGGCCAGATGCCCTCGGGCGGGCGATAGCCGGCCAGGATCTGGCGCGCCACCGACACGCGGTGGACCTCGTCGGGACCGTCGTACATGCGAGCGGCCCGGGCGTGGCGGTACATCTCCTCCAGCGGCAGGTCTGACGAGTAGCCGAGTGAGCCGTGGACCTGGATGGCGCGATCGATCACGTCATGCAGCACCTTGGCCCCGAAGAACTTGATCAGCGAGATCTCCTTGCGCGCGGCCGAGGCGCCCTGGGTGTCAATGACCCAGGCCGCGTGCAGGGTCATGAGCCGTGCCGCTTGCATCTCCGCCGCGGAGTCTGCGATCCAGTTCTGCACGGTTTCGTGGCCTGCGAGCTTCTTTCCGAACGCTTCGCGCTGGAGGGATCGCTCACACAGCATGTCGAAGGCGCGCCGCGCCTGACCCAGCCAGCGCATGCAGTGGTGGATGCGGCCCGGACCGAGGCGCGCCTGCGCGATGAGAAAGCCCTGACCGCGCTCGCCGAGCAGGTTGTCCTTGGGAACGCGCACGTCTTCGTAGAGGATCTCGGCGTGGCCGTAACCGAAGCGCTCGTGCTCGCCCGCCATCGTAGGGATGTTGCGGAGCTTGTTCAAGCCGCGCGCGTCGCCGGGAACGATGATCATCGAGGCGCGCTCGTACGGGTCGGCGTCGGGTTCGGTGACGACCATGGCGATCAAGAAGTCGGCGATCATGCCGTTGGACGTGAACCACTTGTGGCCGTTGATCACCCACTCGTCACCGTCGAGCACGGCGGTGGTCGAAAGCGTGGTTGGGTCTGATCCCGCGGTGTTCGGCTCGGTCATCGAGAAGGCGGACCGAATCTGGCCGTCGAGCAGGGGATTGAGCCAGCGCTTTTTCTGGGAGTCGGTGCCGAAGTGGGCGAGGACTTCAGAGTTGCCAGAGTCCGGGGCCTGGTTCCCAAAGACGATCGGCGCCCACACCGTCGCCCCCTCGATCTCGTGCATCAGCCCGAGCTTGACCTGGCCGTAGCCCTGGCCGCCCAGCTCGGGGGGCAGGTGTGTCGCCCAGAGCTTCTGCCGCTTCACCTCGGCCTGGAGAGGGCCGATCGCCCGCATGAAGCCGGCCTCATCCGTGTCGAGCACCTCGAGCGGATATATCTCTTCGTTCACGAAGCGTCGCATCCACTCGAGCTTCTTCTCAAACTCGGGTTCGGTCGAGAAATCCCAGGCCATCCGTCGGACTCCTAAGCGCTGCGCGAGAACAGCGCAATGCCCTCGTTGATCATGCCCGTGATGGTATCCGTCAACCCTTCATACATGGGGTCCGGCCGTTTGCCTCGGCGGTGGAGCATGAGGTTGTAGCCGAAGATCGACGCATATTTGTAGAGGCTGAGGGCGAGGTACCATCGCATCTCGCCGGGGTCGGCGCCATACAGCCGATACAGGTCTTCGACCGCGACGTCGATCGCGCCGCCGGGGTTGGGTGCGCCCTGGTACTGCCGGCGGACCGAGACGATGCACAGGCAGCCTAGATCGAGCAGCGGCTGGCCGATCTGGGCGATCTCCCAGTCCAGCACTGCGATCACGTCGGCTCCCCGAAACAGCATGTTCCCGTAGTGATAGTCGCCGTGCACGAGGGTAGGGGCGCGCTCGTCAGGAACCCTCCGCACCAGCTCTTCGCCGAGCTCGGCGCCTCGAGTGGTGAGCTCTTCGGGCGCTCGCTGCATGAGCCAGGCCCAGCGCATCATCTCCGCCTGCAGCCCCACCGGCTCCTCGTCTCCGATGCCTGTGCTATCGAGCGGGAGCGCCTGCAGCCGCTTGAGGATCTGCACCGCTGACGCTGAGATGTCGAGCGGCCTCTGCTCGGCGCCGGCCTTCTCGATTCGCGTGCCTTCGATCGCCTCCATGAGCACAAAGGGGCGGCCGTCCACGACCGGTTCCGAGCTCATCGCGGGGATCGCGGGCGCGGGCAGGCCGGCGGCGTGAAGGGCGGCCATGATGCGGCCCTGGCGGATGACGTCGGCGGGACCGGCGATCCGCGCGCCGGGAGGGGGGAGGCGGAGGACGTAGCGCCGTGCGCCGGTGGAGTCCTCGGTGCCCACGTAATACGTGAACCCCGAATGACCCTCCGGGATGGGATCGATCGAAACCACGCGAAGATCGGGCCGGCCCAGCTGCTCGCGGCACTGGAGCTCGAGGTCGTGCTGGATCGAGTCCGTCACTCGAGATGTGCGGTGTCGCCGAGAGAGCCGACCATCTGCACGTCGCCCAACACCCTCAGGACGCTCACGGATGTGTAGAAAGGAAGGAAGCGCAGCTGTCCCGCTTCCATGCGCAACACATGGGCGAGGTACACGATCATCGCCGCTCCGTGCGTGACGACGATCACCCTCTGGCCGGGGTGAGCCTCGGCGATCTCGTTGATCACCGCGCCCATGCGGTCGATGACCGCATCTGGCTTTTCGATGAACTCGAAGACGCCCTCTTCGCTGAGCTGCATCTCCATCTCGACCAGGCGCGGATCCACCGTCACGTCATCGGCGAGCAAGCGTGCGGTCTCGAGAGCGCGGCGATATGGGCTGGAGTAGACGGCGGCAGGCGGCGCTCGTTTGATGCGGTTGGCAAGCAGCGCCGACTGCTCGCGCCCGCGCCGGCTCAGCGGAGGATCGGCGCCGTCGGACATCTCGTCATAGCAGTCCGCGTGACGCACCAGCCAGATCTCGGAGACGCCTTCGACGCCGAGCAGGAAGGCGGATTCCAGAGATCGCATCGCGTCCGTAAGTCGCTCGGGACCCGCCCCCATGGGTAACATTCGATCACATGCTCCGGGCAGCGGGCATCGTCGCCCTCATCGTCCTTGTCGCCTGCGGCCAGCCTTCATCACGGGCCACGCCCTCGCCGTCACCGCTGGTCACCGGCAGCTGGACCCAGAATCTCACCTTCGCCGGTGAGGTCAATGGGCAGATGCAGGCGATCGTTCCGGACAGTGGATCCCAACAGAGCCAGTGCACCGGGTCGAGGACGCACAACGGAGAGACATGGGCGGACTACTTCTTCGGGACGGTGGACGCGAGCGGCAGTGTGTGGGGCGTGGTCTTCGTCATCAACAACTTCCGCGGTCCTGGGACCTATACGAATAAGAGCGTGATCGTGCAGGTGCACAGCGCAGACAACACCAAGGTCTGGCAGAGCTCGGCCTCCGACAAGGTCGTTTTCACGGTTGATCGCGGCCTGCAGTCGGGGACGATCAATGCGACGATGACCAATGCCGCGACGGGCAAGACTGGGGTGCACCTGACCGGCCAGTGGAACTGCCGCGAGTAGAGGAAGCGCACCCTTTGGCGGGCCCTCCCTCAATGTTTCGGTTCCCTCCCCCAAACCGAACCAGCCTGGCCGACAGTAGATAGCAGTCGCGGCGGCGCGCGCAACCCTGCCTGTTAAGAACCGTTCTCCCAGACGGGTTTGCGCTTCTCGACGAAGGCCGCGATGCCCTCCTGGCCGTCCGGCGCCACCGCATTGCACGAGATCGCTTCCGCCATCAGCCGGTACGCCTCGGCCTGCTTCTCCTCGACCTGCTGGTAAAAGCCTTCCTTGCCGATGCGAAGGGCGTACGGGCTCAGGTGCGCTAGCTCCCCGACCAGCGCCATAACCTCGTCTTCCAGCTTCTCGAGCGGGACCGCGCGATTGATCAAGCCCCAGCGCTCGGCCGTGGCGGCGTCAATGAACTTGCCCGTCAGAAGCATCTCCATGGCGTGCTTTCGACTCAAATTGCGGGCGACCGCGACTCCCGGCGTCGAGCAGAAAAGGCCGTAGCGCACGCCCGAGGTCGCGAAGCGGCAATCGTCGCTGGCGATGGCGAGGTCGCACGTCGCCACGAGCTGGCACCCAGCCGCGGTTGCGATCCCGTGAGGCGCCGCGATCACCGGCACCGGCACTGACTGTACGGTCGCCATCAGCTGGTTGCAGACCTCGAAGATGTCGCGCTCCTCGTCGAGGCTGCGATCCATCATCTCCTTGAGGTCGTGGCCCGCCGAGAAAGCGCGGCCCGCGCCCTTGAGGACGATGGCGCGCACCTCGGGCCGAGCAGCCTGGCGTTGGAGCTCCGCCGTCAGCTCTTTCATGAGCCCGGTCGACAGCGCGTTGAGCTGCTGCGGCCGGTTGAGCGTGATGATCGCCGCGGGCGGTGCGTCTGCCACCAACAAGTAGTCGAGCGTGACAGCCATGTTTGAACCTCCTAGTGCGGTTCAGTCTAGAGTGCGGCCATGGAGGTCAGATTCGACGGCCACTGCTTCGGATGTGGCCCACTCAATGAGGATGGCCTGCGCATGACCTTCGCGCCCAGCCCCGAGGGCTCTGTCGCCGAGCTCGTGGTGCCGGAGCGCTTCCAGAGCTGGTCCGGAATGGCGCACGGCGGGGTGGTCGCGCTCATGCTCGACGAGGCGGTGGGGTGGGCGGCCTGGCACGCTGGCCACCCTGGCGTGACCGGCCGGCTGCAGGTCAGCTTTCGGCGGCCACTCAAGTTGGGCGAGGCGGTGCGGGTGGTCGGGAGTGTGGAGAAGGTGAGGCGGACGCTCATCTACGTGAACGCATATATAGAGAGCCGCGATGACGGCGGGCGCATCGCAGACGCGACGGCGACGCTGATGTCGGCGACCCCGCAAGTGGAGGCCCAAGGCTCGGACGCGGAGATGGGCACTGCGCACGGCCTGGGACGGGCCGGTGCCGGTTAACCGATAGAATCACGAGCGAGTCGGGGGCTGGCGCAGTTTGGCAGCGCGCACGGTTCGGGACCGTGAGGCCCCGGGTTCAAATCCCGGGCCCCCGACCAATTTCGAGTTCAAAATCGGCGATTCCGTGGCTTGTCCGGAGCCTGGAGATCACAGCCCGGTCACAGATTTCCTGGGTAACCTCGCAAACGACGTCGACGAGTAGTGGCTCTCGTGAGCCGGTTTCAACTCGCGCGGCAGCAATCGGTGCTCGCGAATGTGCTCCAAGCCCAGGGACGCACGGTCCTCTAGTGAAAGGACCGTGAGGCACCCAGCCCTCCTATGGACCGCCCAGGTCCGGCTAACCGATGTCTCGTCGCCTCAGTCCGCCGAGTCCGCCGAGTATCAAGGCCGTGGCCAGCGCGGCCAGCACCGCAAGCGGCAGAACGGCCATGCTAGCGGCGGGCAGCGCTGGCGTGCGCTCAAATGGAGACAGCCTCTGCACCCAGTCCGGAAGCCGGAGCACGACACCCAGCAGGTCGATCACAAAGCAGGCGGCGAGGATTCCCCACGCGACGTCGACCCTCCGCGGCGCGAATCCGAAAACGATCGCGGCAAGCCCAATCATCAGCCACATCGCCGGCGCGTACACGACAGCGGCGCCCAGAAGTCGCGGCACGCTGCTCCACGGTCCACCCGCGATCGCGTAGCTCACACCCGTGGCCAGGCCGGCGATTACAACTAGGCCAACGCTTCCGGCCAGCGCGATCGTCAGATGGCTCGCTGCCCAGCGCCATCGCGAGACAGGAGTCGCCAGCACCAACTCCGCTCGCAGAGCCGATTCCTCGCTCCGCAAGCGCAGCGCCGACTGGATGGCGAAACCTGACGCGATGAGTGCCATGATGCGGAACGACGTCGCGAAGTAAGTGTCGGTAAGGCTGCCCACACCCGCGCTTGCCAACATCTGGGCAAACGCCTCGTTGTTCGCGACGAAGCTGTCGATCGTTGGAGCGATCCAGCCGTACGCGATCCCGATCACCAGGGCGCCGGCGCCCCATCCCATCAGCGCGCCGCGCTGCAGGCGCATAGCGAGGCCCAACGGGTGCCCGAGGCTGGGGGCGGCGACGCTCCGCCCGGGGCGTGGCGCCACAAGCCCTGCACCGTGGTCGCGCCTGACCGCCAGGCGAAACGCGACGGCGATCAGCGCCAGCGCCGCCGCGAGCAGAGGCAGCAACGGCCACCACCTCTCGCCAGCGAAGGGACGCGCCTTCTGCGCCAGCCCGATGGGCGAAAACCAGGAGACGGTGCCGTCTCCAATGTCCCCGACGATCCGCATCACATACGCCAGGCCAAGCAGCGCCCCACTGGAGCCGTACACGACGCGGGTGTTCTCGGTGATCTGTGCGGCGACGAGCGCCACTCCGGTGAAGAAGAGCCCCATGGCCGCGAACGACGTGCCTAGTACGAGCGACCCGGCGATCGGCAAACCTTCCGCGAGGAGGGAGGCGGAGGAAAGCACGCCCACGACGGCGTTCATCGCCACCACGACGATCAGCGCCGCGAAAGTCGGCGCGTGGTTTCCCACCGGCAGCGAGCGGACAAGCTCGAGCCGCCCGGCCTCCTCGTCGCCGCGTGTGAGCCGGCCGATCATGAAGATGCTCATAAGGCCGACGACGACCATCCCCAACGCGCCGACCTGGAAGGCGATCTGACCGCCGAGCGTGTCGAGACCCTGTGCCGGACCGTTGAACGCTATGGCTCCGGCGTTGTGTTGGGTCGCCGCGGCGGCTTGATCGATCGACGCCTGTGTCGGGAAAAGTGACTTCACGCCCACCACCGTGAGGAAGACCAGGAGAGTGATCGAGACGACCCAGATCGAGATGCGTATGCGATCCCGCCGCAGAATCAGGCCGATCAGCCCGCGGGTCCCGGTCAGATCGTTCATGTTCGCCCGTCGCGACTGGACGCCGCCTCGGCCGTTCCGCGCTCCGGTTCTTTCGCGAGCTCGTCCCCGTAATGCCTTAGGAACAGCTCTTCCAGCGTCGGCGGATGGCTCACCAGGCTGGTTACGCCAAGCTCGCTGAGCCGGCGCACCACCTCGTCGAGATGCTCGGAATCGACATCGAACCGGACCTGCGAGTCCTGAACCTCGAGACCGTAGATGCCCGGGAGGCTGTCGAGGCCGGCGGCCGGCCTCTTCAGCACGACGGTGATGGAAATGCGCGTCAGGTGGCGCATCTCCTGCAGGGTTCCGCTCTGCTCCGTGCGGCCCAACCGAATGATGCTGAGGCGGTCGCAGAGGGCCTCGACCTCGGCCAGGATGTGGCTGGAGAGCAGCACTGTCCGGCCCTCGGCCTTGACCTCCCGGATGCAGTCCTGGAAGACGGCCTCCATCAAGGGGTCGAGGCCAGACGTGGGCTCGTCGAGGAGCAGGAGCTCGGCGCTGGAGGCGAGCGCCGCGACTAGGCCGACCTTCTGGCGGTTCCCCTTGGAGTAGGTGCGCGCCTTTTTGGTCGGATCGA
>WNGG01003399.1_pt1 | contig 23008 bp, 33 predicted proteins | sample 5400661 | NCBI WGS metagenome assembly WNGG01 (sample SAMN13153372, study PRJNA577476) | soil metagenome | isolation source: 100 cm soil or saprolite under Garry oak tree replicate 1 | place: USA:California | collected 2016-06-15
TGAGGGCCCTGCCACCGCGCGACAGAGTATCTGTCGCAAAAAGGGATTCCGTTCGTGGAGAAGAACGTCGGCCGCGATCCGGCGGCGCGCCAGGAGCTGATGGAGCTCGGGCTCACGTCGCTACCGGTGCTGTTGATCGGCGACAAGCGGCTGACCGGCTTCAACCCCAAGCTGATCGACGAGGCCGTCGCGGCCCTCTAGGGAGACACGCATGGCGGACCCTGTCCAGGCCAGCCCGTCACAGGCGAACATCGACAAGATGTGGGCGTACAGTCGGAAGTTCGCGGAGAAGTCGGGCACGTCGCTCCACCCCGACCAGTCGGTGACCGAGGCGGTGGTCATGGGGCTCGCGCGGTTCATCGAAGAGGTGGGCCGCCCGCTCTGCCCCTGCAACTTCTACCCGGATCCGAAGGCCGAGGCGAAGCTGCGGCGCTGGATCTGCGCGTGCGACGAGATGCAGAAGTACAAGTACTGCCACTGCCTGCTCTTCGTCACTCCCGAGGGGCTGCCCGTCACCGAGTACCTGCCCGAGGACCACGAGGGGCGACAGGCGTACGGCGTCGTGAAGGACCCCACGCCGGACAAGGGCCGCGCGACCGCAAAGGTGCTCGAGCGGCAGAAGACAGAGGGCGCGTCGTGAGCCGGGCGCACCGTCAGGAGATCCGCGTCCCCGGCATGCCGGAGCCCATCAGCCACTTCACCCACGTCGTGCGCGCCGGCCGGCTCGTCTTCGTCTCGGGGTGCGTCGCCTCCGACGCCGAGGGGCGCACCGTCGGCGGTATGGACGTGGTCGCCCCCGACGTGTGCAAGGTGACCGTCTTCCTCAAGGACGTCGCCGACCGCGAGAAGGTCAACACCGTGCGCAGGGAGTACTTCGGCGCCCACCGGCCGGCCTCGACGCTGCTCGAGATCTCGCGCCTCGTGCGCGACGATCTCCTGATCGAGATCGAGTGCATCGCCGTCCTCCCCGAGCGGACGCCGGTGCGCGCCAAGGCGAGGCGCCCGAAGGCGGCGCGCGCGCCGAAGCGCCGCGGCCGCGCGCGCTGATGCCGCCGACGGTCCGGCTGCGCGACGCCTCCGAGTACCCGGCCGCCGCCCAGCGCCTCTTCGAGCTCTCGCGCCAGTGGTTCAATTTCGAGTTCGCCGAGCCCCCGGCGATGAGCCGCGTCATGGCGTGGGACCCGGAGTTCGGCGGCCCGCACGGCCGCGCGATGCGGCGCGCGATGATGCCGGGCGAGTTCACGCGCGCCGAGAAAGAGATGGTCGCCGCCGTCGTGAGCGGCGCCAACGCCTGCGCCTACTGAGTGCAGGCGCACACTGCAGCCGGGAAGCTGCAGGGGATGAGGGCGGACGCGGCCTGGTACGAAGCCGCGTTCGTCGTCGGCGTGACCAACGCGGTGAACGTCGTCGCCGACGCGCTCTCCGTCGCCTCGCTCAAGCCCGTGGACGATCCCAACGGCGACGCGACGCTCGCGGTGCTCTTCGACGACATCCGTGCCTTCTATGCGCGCGCCGACGTCCCGTCGCCATTCCGCGTCGTCGCCCACGATCGCGGCTACGCGACGGACCTCTGGGGGGCGGTCAAGCGCGCGTTCACGGACAACGTGCTCGGCCGACGCCTCAAGGAGGCGCTGGCCTTCGCCGTCTCGCTGACGACGCACTCGGCCTTCGGCGCCGAGTTCCACCTGGGCGAGATGCGGCGGCTCGGCGTCGGCGAGCGCGGCGTGCTGGAGGTGCTCGGCGTCGCGCAGACGTTCTCCTCGTACGCGAAGATCGCCGACACGCTCCAGCTCGAGCCCGACATGGGCCGGATCGCGCCGTCGGATACGACGCCGGCGCCGGGCGGCGGTCCGGCCGCGTCGGGCTGAGGCCGCCGTGAGCGCGCCGGAGGGCATCGGCAAGGCGCTCGAGCTGTGGCGGCAGGCGTACCGCCACCAGATGAAGGGCGAGCTCGACCGCGCGATCGAGCTCTACCGCCGCTCCATCGAAATCTGCCCGACCGCCGAGGCGCATACGTTTCTCGGCTGGACCTACTCCTTCCAGGGCCGCCTCGACGAGGCGACGAAGGAATGCCTGCGGGCGATCGAGATCGATCCCGACTTCGGCAACCCCTACAACGACATCGGCGTCTACCTCATGCAGCAGGAAAAGCTCGACGAGGCGGTCCCGTGGCTCGAGCGCGCCAAGCGCGCGCGGCGCTACGAGCCGCGCCAGTTCCCCTACATGAACCTCGGCCGCGTCTATCTGAAGAAGGGACGCTGGTGGGAGGCGCTCCACGAGTTCGAGGGCGCCGTGCGCGCCGCGCCGAAAGACAAGCCCGCGGCGGAGGCGCTCCACTCGCTCCGCGCGCGGCTCAACTAGCACGCCCGACCCCGGGGGGCCCCGAGATGCCCCCCGACTAGTTCAGGCGCCGGGCGCTTCCGGCGCGGTGCTCTCCGAGGGCGCGAAGTCCACCTGCTCGGCGAGCATCCGGTCGAGCGTGCGCCACCCGAGCACGCGACTCAGCTCCGACTCGCTCGTGATGGGGCCGTGCTCGGCGCGGAAGCGGATGATCGCCTCCACCTGCGCGCGCCCGATGCCGGGAAGCTCCAGCAGCTCGAGATGGTTGGCGATATTGACCCGGACCTTGGTCGCCATGGGCACCTCCGTCGCCGCACGGGTCGCTCGAATAGGGCCAGTGGACACCTCGCCGCGGCCGTGGTCAAGCGGCTACACGCGCGCGGCGCGGCCCGCCCAGTAGGGCTCGCGCAGCAGGCGCTTGACGAGCTTGCCCGCGGTGTCGCGCGGGAACTCCGTGTGGAAGGTCACCTCGCGGGGGATCTTGTAGTCGGCGAGGTGGCGCCGCGCGAACGCCTGGATGTCCGTCTGCGTCGCCCGCGCATCCGGCCGAAGCTGGATGGCCGCGTGGACGCGCTCCCCCCATTCCTCGTCCGGCACGCCGAAGACCGCGACGTCCTCGACCGCGGGGTGGCGATGGAGCGCGTCCTCGATCTCGGCGGGATAGATGTTGACGCCGCCGGAGATGATCATGTCGCGCTTCCGGTCGCAGATGTAGACGAACCCCTCGTCGTCCATCCACGCGACGTCGCCGACCGAGAGCCACTCGCCGCGGCGGGTCTCGGCGGTCGCCGCGGGGTTCTTCCAGTACTCGTCGAAGACGCCGTTGTAGTGCCTGACGTGGAGCTCGCCGGGTGTGCCGGCGACGACCGCGCGGCCGGCGTCGTCGAGGATCGCCAGCTCGATACCCGTCGCCGTGCGCCCGCACGAGCCGGGTTTGCGCAGCACGTCCTCGGGGCGCAGCACCGTGTTGATGCCGAGCTCGGTCGAGCCGTAGAACTCATAGAGCACGGGCCCGAACAGGCTCAGCACCTCTTCCTTCACGCGCATCGGGCAGGGGGCGGCCGCGACGATGATCGAGCGCATGGACGACACGTCGTAGCGGCTCCGGACCGACTCGGGCAGGTCGACGATGCGCTTGAGCAGCGTCGGGGCCATGAACGTGGACGTGCAGCGGAAGCGCGCGATCAGCGCCAGGGCCTGCTCGGGATCGAACTTCTTCATGAGGACGACCGTGCTGCCCACGATGTGCGCGTAGAGCGCGAAGCCGCCGGGCGCGGAGTGGTACAGCGGCCCCGCCGCCAGGTGGACGTGCGACGGATCGAGAACGCCGAGCTCCTGGAGTCTCGGCAGGACCGCGCTCGGATCCGTCGCGCGGCGGAGCGCGCCCTTGGGCTTGCCGGTGGTGCCGGCCGTGTAAATCATCGAGCCGCCGAGACCGCCGGGCGCCTCGATCGGCCCGCCGGAGGTATCCGCCACGAGGTCGTCCAGGTGCGCCGCCCACGGCCGCCGCTCCGCGCCCATCAGCACCCAGTGCCGCACCTTCGGCGTCTGCGCCCGCACGCGCTCCACCATCGGCACGAACGCCTCGCTCGCGAACACCGTGGTCGCGTCGGAGTTGTCGAGGATGTACAGGACCTCCTCGGTCGTCAGGCGATGGTTCATCGGCACGGGGATGGCTCCGAGCGCGCGCGCGGCCGTGGAGGCGAGCATGCACTCGAGCGAGTTGTGCGCGTAGACGACGACATGCTCGCCCGCGCCGTGCCCGAGACCGCGGAGAGCGCCGGCGAGGCGATTCCGCGCCGCCAGGTAATCCGCCCACGACCAGGCGCGCTCGCCGTCGGTGAGCGCGCACCTGTCCGGCTGGGCGGCGGCGTGGGCCGCGATGATGTCCATGAATCAGAGCCCCCTGATGAAAGTGGCGATCGCGGCGCCGATCTCGGCGGGCGAGTCCTCCTGCACGAAGTGGCTGCCCCGCACCGTCACCTCGCGCTGGTTCGGCCAGGCGCGGCAGTAGTCGCGCTGCGCTCCGACGAGGATCGACCCGGGGTCGGCGTTGACGAAGAGCTTGGGCACGGGGCTCGCGCGGAGCCACCGGCCGTACGCCTCCACGATCGCGACGACGTCCTTGGGCTCGCCCTCGATCGGGATCTCGCGCGGCCAGGTGAGGGTCGGCCGGCGGCCCTCGCCCGGCTCGGCGAACGGCGCGCGGTACGCCGCCATCTCCTCGGGCGTGAGCCCGCGGAGCACGCTCGCGGGCAGGATGCGCTCGACGAAGACGTTCTTGGCCAGGATCATCTCCTCGCCCGCCGGCGAGCGGAGCGCCCGGAAGACCTTGCGCGCGGCCTCCGGCCACTCGGCCCATGTCACGGGCCGGACGATCGCCTCCATATAGACGAGGGCGCGCACGCGCTCGGGGTGGCGCGCGGCCCAGTGAAAGCCCAGCGCCGAGCCCCAGTCGTGGACGACCAGCGTGACGTTTGCCAGCCCCAGCGCGTCGAACCACGCGTCGAGGTAGCGCACGTGATCCGCGAGGCGGTAGGCGCCCGCCGGCGCCTTCCCGGACCGGCCCATGCCGATGAGATCCGGCGCCAGGCAGCGGCCGACCGGCTCGCAGGACGGAATCACGTTGCGCCACAGGTACGACGAGGTCGGGTTGCCGTGCAGGAAGACGATGGGGGCGCCGGTGCCGGCCTCGACGTAGGCGAGCGAGCTGTCGAGCACCGGCACGCGTCGCCGCTCGTAGCGGTCGGAGGTGGAGATCGCCTGAGCCATGTGAGGCGGCATTGTATACTGGGAACGAAATGGCAGGAGCGGGCGACCGGATGACGACACGCATCGTGGTCGCCGCGGCCCTCGCGGCGACGCTCCTGGCATCCCCGGCCGCGTGGGCCGGCCCGCCGACCGACCAGCTCCGCAGCTACACCGACGCCGTCATCCGCGTCCTCGAGGATCCGACCCTCAAGGCCGACGGGCGGCGCGGGGAGCGCCGGGCGGCGGTGCGGCGACTCGCCGTCGACGTGTTCGACGTCAACGAAACCGCGCGGCGCGCCCTCGGCATACACTGGCAGGCCCGCTCGCCCGCCGAGCGCGAGGAGTTCGTCGTGCTCTTCGCCGACCTGCTGGAGCGCACCTACATCAATCGGATCGATTACTTCGGTGGCGAGCGGCTCCGCTTCGTCAGCGAGTCCATCGACGGCGACGCGGCCATCGTCCGGGCGCGGGTCATCACCCGCCGCGGAGTCGAGGTGCCGGTCGACGCGCGCCTGGTCCGGCGCGGCGAGCGCTGGCTCGTCTACGACATCGCCGTCGAGAACGTCAGCCTGATCGCCAACTACCGGGCGCAGTTCGACAAGATCATCCGAACCTCGTCCTACGAGGATCTGATCAAGCGCCTCCGCACCAAGCAGGCCGAGTTCCTCGAGGAGCACGCGCGCAAGGGGGCTTGACACAGGTTCGATAGTTTGATAAATATCAAACTGTGAATCTGATGACGCTCCCGCAGACGGCCCGCCCCGGCGCGCGCGCGGCCCAGGCCCAGGCGTTCAAGGCCCTGGCCCACGCGGCGCGCCTCGAAGTCTTCTTCTTCCTGGTGCGGGCCCGGCGCCCCGTGCCCGCGGGCGAGGTCCAGGCCGCGCTCGAGATCCCGGGACCAACCCTGTCCCATCACCTCGCCGTGCTCAGCCGTGCGGGTCTGGTTCAGAGCCGCAAGGAGGAGCGGTTCGTCTACTATTCCACCCGTCCCGACACCGTGTCGCAGCTGGTCCGGCTGTTGACCGCGTGTTGCTAGGAGGAACCGTGAACGCCAAGGTACACGTCCACATGACGGTGTCAGATCTCGCCAAGAGCCGGGACTTCTACGCGCGCTTCTTCGGCGAGCCCGTGAAGGTCAAGCCGGGTTACGTGAAGTTCCTGCCCGGGTGGAGCCCGGTCAACCTGGCGCTGAGCGAGGGGCGCGCGTCCGTCGGGGGCCAGGTCAATCACCTGGGGATCCAGGTGGACACGCCCGAGGAGGTCGTGCGCCAGCTCGCCCGCGTCAAGGCGGCCGGCCTCGCCGTCCGCGAGGAGATGGGCGTCGACTGCTGCCACGCGAACCAGGACAAGTTCTGGGTCGAGGATCCGGACGGCGTGGAGTGGGAGGTCTATCACCTCAACTACGATCTCGAGGACGCGCCCGCGCCGCATGCGGCCCTCCCGATGGCCTCGCCGGTGGGATCCTCCACGTGCTGCGGCGGCGCCTAGACGCATGAACGTCGTGACGACCACGGTCTCGGTCGAGATCGTGGGCTGGCCGACGCGTTTCGTCGGCGGCAACGGGGCGACGCGCCGGCTCTTCGACGAGCCGCTCGCCCCGCCGGCCACGCTGCGAAGCGTGCTCCGGGGCCTCTCCGGGCGCTACCCGGAGCTCGAGGCCGCGCTGTGGCACGGTGCCGAGCTCGGCGAGCACATCGAGGTGCTCGTCAACGACGCCGTCGTCGGCATCGCGCACACGCTCGACTCGCCGCTCTCCCCCGGCGACCGGGTGACGCTGCTCGCCCAGTTCATGGGCGGCGTCTGATGGCGCGCTACCGGATCATCGCGTGGCAGGAGATCCCGGCGGCGGTGGAGGCGCGCGATGGCGGCGGGCAGGTGACGCTCCAGCTGAGCGAGCGCTTCCAGACGCTGATCGACTCGGCCGCGATGCAGCTCGGGCTCGCGGACTCGGACGACTACCTCGCGCAATGGCGTGACCTCGGCGAGGTCGAGCGGGACGGCTCAGCGCGCGAAGTGGCCGAGGCGGTCACCGCCGAGCTCGAGGAGCGCTTCACCGAGTTCATCGCGCGCGCCTTCCGCCGGACCTAGCCCCTACCGGCCGCGGCGGGGGAGTGCTAGGGTGCTCCCCATGGCGCGGCCGATCCCAGCCAAGCTGATCGAGGACACCGCCCGAGAGCTGACGGCGCGCGCCGCCATCGACATTCCCGCCGACTACCGCGCGGGCGTCGAGCGGGCGCGCGATCGCGAGGAGAACCGGCTCGCGCGCTTCGTCCTGACCGAGATGCTCGGCAACTGGGAGATCGCGACGGCCGAGCGGCGGCCGATGTGCGCCGACACCGGCCTGCCGCGCTACTACGTGCGCGCGGGCAACGAGGCGCAGGTCGAGGGCGGGTTCGTCGCGCTCGAGCGCGCGCTGCGGCGGGCGACCGCGGACGCCACGGCGTCGATCCCGCTCCGGCCCAACCGCGTCCACCCGCTCACGCGTGCCGACCACGACAACAACGTCGGCATCCACGCGCCGGAGGTCACGTACGCGTTCGAGCCCGGGGGGGACTGGATCGACCTCACGACGGTCCACAAGGGCGGCCTCTTCGGCAGCGACTATCGGATGCTCTTTCCCGCCGACGGCGTCGGTGGTCTCAAGCGCTTCTTCCTGGACACGCTGATCGAGCACGGGCGTCGCGGACTCGCCTGCCAGCCGGCCATCGTCGGCGTCGGCATCGGCGGCTCAAAGGACACGTGCGTGCGCCTCGGCAAGGAGGCGGCATGCCTGCGGACGGTCGGCAGCCGCAACCCCGATCCCGCGCTCGCCGCCCTCGAGGACGAGCTGACCGCGCTCGGCAATCACGTGGGCATCGGCGCGATGGGCTTCGCCGGCACTTCGCTCGTCGTCGCCACCCACGTCGAGGTCGCGGCCACCCACACCGGCGGCATGCCCGTCGGCATCCACCAGTTCTGCCTGTCGTCGCGCCGGGCGACGGCGCGCATTCATCCGGACGGCCGGGTCGAGTTTCGCGACGACCCCGGCTGGTTCACCGACTACTACCGGCGCGAGGGTATCGGCTCGTGAGCGACATCCGCCGGCTCGCCGACGTCCGGATGGACGAGGTCCACCTCACGACGCCGGTCGGCGACGCGGACCTTGGCGCGCTGCGCCTGGGCGACGTCGTCTACCTGACGGGTGTCCTCTATACGGCGCGCGAGGGCGTCTACCGGAAGGTGGTCGACCAGGGCGAGCCGCTGCCGGAGGAGGTCCGGACCCTGACGAACGTGAACTTCCACTGCTCGCCCGCCGCGAGCGTCAGGCCGGACGGCACGTACGCCGTCGAAGCCGTGACGGCGACCGCGTCGTTCCGCTTCGGCCGCTCGATGGCCCGCTGGTTCGAGCGCTCGGGGGCACGCCTCGTCGTCGGCAAGGCGGGGCTCACCGAGCTGGCCTATCGTGAGTGGTTCGTGCCGCACGGCGCCGTCTACCTGACGACCGTCGGCTACGGCCTCGGCGCCACGTACGGCCGCGCGATCAAGCGGGTCGTCGCCGTGCACTGGCTCGCCGAGCTCGGCATCGCCCAGGCCCTCTGGGTGCTCGAGGTCGAGCGGCTCGGGCCGTTCCTGGTCGAGGGCGATCGCCAGGGGCGTTCGCTCTTCGCGCTCGCCAACCGAGAGATCAACCTCCGTCTCGAGGAGGCGTACCGCGGGCTACCGCCCTACGCGATGGGCCGCTTCGGCGAGACCGTCGCGCGCACCGACGAGGTGGTGTAGCCCGGGGGTGTGGGAGTGCGAAGCCGCAGGCCGTTCGACGGCCGAGGCGAGCCTGCGTGGGGCGGCCATTTCGAGGCCCCCCATTTAGCTGTCGCGGGTGCGGCGTGCGGCGTCTCGGCGAGCGCCCGCCGCAGCCGGGTCAGATCGTCCGGCGTGTCGACGTCGAACCACGGTGGCAGGCAGACGCTCCGGAGCCCGGTCGCGCACGCGCGGGCGAGCGTCGCGTCGAGAACGCCGGGCGTGGACCACGGGATCCCGTCGAAGAGCTCGCGGTGAACCGTCCGGAGCCCGACGAGGTAGTAGCCGCCGTCCTCGGAGGGCCCGAGCACCACGTCCGCCTCCCCGGACGCCGCGAGGTCCACCGCTTGCTGCAGCAGCGGCGTCGGCAGCGTGGGCGTGTCGCTGTCGATCGCGAGCGCGGCCGGGTGCCCCCGGCCGAGCAGCGATGCCAGGACCGATACGAGACGCGCGCCGAGGTCCTCGCCGCGCTGGGGGATGAGAGCGAAGTCGGGCGCGAGGCGCTTGAAGACCGCGCGCTCGCGCGCGGGCGCGTACGCGAGCACCGGTGTGGCGCCGACGAGGCCGCGTACCTGCGCGATCTTGTCGCGCAGGAAGCAGCGGCCCAGCTCGGCCGCCTCGCCGGGCGTGAGCGGCGGACACAGGCGCGTCTTGACCGCGCCCGGTCGCGGCGCCTTCGCCATGATCGCGACGGCAACCGTCATCGGCCCAGCACGTAGAGCATCGGGTGGTGGATCAGCCGCTCGAGGCGGCCGCCGAGCCACGCCGTGGCGACGATCCGGAGACCGCGCGACTCGAAGAGCGCCCGCCACTCGTCCGGTGAACGGAAGGCGCCGGGCGTCGGCATGCGCCCTCCGTGGCGGAGGCGATTGACGCGGCCGTCGAGCAGGTCGAGCCAGAATCGATCCAGCCGGTTGCGATACACGGATTCGGTGACGATCAGCCGCGCGCGGGTGACCCGCAGGGCCTCGTCCAGCACCGCCTCCGGCTTCTCGCAGTGGTGGAGGGTCAACAAGAGTAGCGTCGTGTCGAACGCCGCGTCCCGGAAAGGTTGCCGCCCGCCGTCGTACACGACGTACGGGACGCCGGCGGGGACGGTGACGCGCGCGAACGGGCCGACGTCGGCGGCGCAGGCCCAGGCGCCGTCGCGCGCGAGCGCGGCCGTCACCCAGCCCTCGCCCGCCCCCAGGTCGAGGAGGCGACGGCCGACGACGAACGGGCGGACGTCCTCGGCCTCGCGCGCGGCGTACCGGCGGAGCAGCGACTCGAGCCCGACGCGCGGCCACGCGCTGCCCGGCGCCCAGTCGGCGGGGCCGCGCCAGCGCTCGGCGTAACGCTCGGTGTCGAGGCGGAGCGTGTCGAGCGCGAGCAGCCAGACGCAGAAGGCGAGCGTGCGCCAGGGGCCCCGCGCGAGAAAGCGGCGTCCCGACGTGCGTAGCGGGACGCGCACGAGGACGCTGCGGCCGCGCCGCTTGAGCCGCCGGCTGAAGTCGAGATCCTCGAGTAGCCGCATCGCGCGGTAGCCGCCGAGCTCCCGGAAGACGGCGGCGCGTACGAAGATGCCCTGGTCGCCGTACCAGTTACGTGTGAGCCGGTAGCGGAGGCGGTTGATCAAGGTGACCGCGCGGAGGCTCCACCCCGGCTCGTCGAAAAGGTGCTCGAACGCGCCGCCGACCGCGCGCGGATCGGCGAGCGTCGCCTCGATCAGCGCGAGCGCGTCCGGCGGCGGGAAGGAGTCGGCGTGCAGGAAGAAGAGGACCGCGCCGCGCGCGGCCGCCGCGCCGCCGTTCATCAGGTCGGCGCGTGTCGAGCCGCCCGGCCGCAGCACCCGCGCCAGGCCCGCCACCACGGACTCGGTCGCGTCGGGCTCCGCCGCTGCCGAGACGATCACCTCGGCGCCGTCCATGTCGCGGAGGCCGGCGAGCCAGTCCAGCGTCCGCGCGAGAGCGACGGCGTCGTTGCGTACGGGAATGACGATCGAGACGCGCGGCGCCGTCAGAACTTCCCCCGCGCGCGCTCCCGGGAGGGCAGGACCTCGAGGCATGTCGTCCACCACCCCGTCCGGATCGTCTCGACGAACTCGGGCGGCAGCGCCTCGGCCTCCATCTCACGGGCCAGCACCTCGTGGTCGTACATGACCGGCACGAACTCGACGTCGAGGCCGCCGGCCCCGTCCTCCCGGGCCGTGAGGATCGTGTACCAGACGTTCGTGCGCCCGTCGTTCTCGGGCCGGCCGATCGCGCCGACGTTGACCGCGTGACGGCCTCCCTCGAGCGCGCGGTGCCACTTGATGCCGCTGTGCGTGCACAGGAGCACGTCGGCGCGAACCTCAGCGAGCATCGTCGCGAGCGCGCCGTCGGGCGTCATGGACTCCCATAGAAACTCGCTCACCGCGCGCGGCGAGCCGTGGCAGAGCAGCGCCGTGCGCGGACCGAGCCTGACACGGAGCCCGGGCGGCAGCGCGCCGAGCCAGCGCCGGTGCTCGGTCGAGATGCGGGCGAGCGTGTAGGCGTAGCTGAGGCGCGCGAAGTGGTTGTCGCGCGGGTCGGTGTAGCCGCAGCCGCAGTCCGGCGCGCCGCTCGCGACCGCCGCGTCGTAGTTGCCCCGGACCGTGACGACGCCGCCGTCGCGCACGCGCCGGATCGCGCGGTCGGGGTGGGGACCGAAGCCCCCGAGGTCGCCGAGGCAGAACACCGCCTCGACGGACCGCGCGCGCGCGTCGTCGAGCGTCGCGGCGAGCGCGAGATGGTTACCGTACACGCCGCCGAAGACGGCGACGCGTCGGTACTCGAGGAGCGCGTGGGGGTCCGCCATCATCCGTTCCGGCAGGTGGCGCCGGTCTCGACGCACACGCGGCACGCCGCGTGCGTGAGTCGGACCGGCCCGGCGGCCTCGGCGAGCGTCGCGTCGCCGAGTCTCGCCTCCGGCAGCCCGGCCAGGATCGGGCACGCGTAGACGCCGTCGGCGGCGACGGCGCGCGAGTCGGCGCACTGCAGTCGGGCGAGATCGACGCCCTCGAGCTCCGTCGTGTCGGGCGGCGCGTCGCCGTCGGCCATGCGGCCGACCGGGAAAAGGGGCAGGAGCTTGATGCGCGGCCTGGCGACGCCGGCGTCGACGAGCAGGCGTCGCAGACGGTCGTAGCGGCTCCCGCTCCCGGCCGGAGACGTGCCGATCTCGGTCGCCGTCAGGATCGCCGGCAGCCCGCGCCGATCCAGACGCACGATCGCGCGGAGGGCCCTGTCGTGGGCGCCCGGTCCCCGCACGCGGTCGTTCGCCTCGGGCTCCGGGTCGTCGAGGCTCACGCGCACCTCGAGGGAGTAGCGTGAGCCGCCGGCCAGGGCGGCGAGCCGCTCGGCGACGCCCTCGGTGATCAGGGTGCCGTTGGTCAGGACGGTCGCCGGCAGCCGCTCGAGCGCGAACGCGAGCAGCTCGAGCATCCTCGGGTGGAGGAACGGCTCGCCGCCGGTGAAGTAGACCTCGCGCGCGCCGAGCCGCGCGGCGTCCTCGATGTGCCGCTCGACGTCGGAGGCCTCCATCACACGGAGCCAGGGGTCGCGCGGCCCGCTGGCGTTGATGCAGTGGGTGCATTCGAGGTTGCACCACGTCCCCGTGATCTGGATCCACACCGCCGAAAGGCGCCGGAGCGGGACCGACGCGATCATTCGAGCGCCGGGTGCTGGAGCGACCAGTCGTAGGCGTGGAAGACGACACACGGCGGAGCGTCCGAGACCAGCGCCTGCCTCGCGGGACCGTCGTCGAGATAGCGGAGGAGGAAGGCGCCGACGCCCGCGGCCGCGTCGAAGTCGTGCCGGTACCACTTGAACAGGCGCGGGCAGACGAGCCGGTTGCCCTCGAGCGTGACCTCCTGGTTCACGAAGCTCCGCGTCGCGAGGTCGAGCTGGGCGTCGATCGCCGCCGCCCGGTAGACGCCGGCGGGCGGACACGAGCGCGCGCCGCACGTGATCGCGAAGTGGATCCGGGGGTCCGGGGGCTCGAGCGCGTGCGCGCGGCGCGGGTCGCGACGGCCGAACGGCCGGAGCGGCGGGACGACGCGGCGGCGGTTCCCGCGGAGCACGCCGTGCTCGATGTCGTCCACGGAGAAGACGACGCCGTCGATCCGGTAGCGGGCGCGCCCGAAGAAATTCCGAGCGCGCGCGACGGACCGTCGGACGCCGAGCGACACGATCCCGTGGAGCACGAGGGCGTTGTACGCGTTGATCCAGAACGCGAGCCGTGCGCCGCGATCGGGCAGCGTCGCCAGGCGCACCCCGCCGAGTCGGCGCGCGGCCTCGACGGCGTCGGCGAAGGCGCCCGATGCGGCGAGCCGCGCGTAGTCCACGCGCCCGGCTCCGTCCGTCGCCGCGGCGAGCGCCCCCAGCATGCGCCCCGCGAGCGTCGCGGCCGCCTCCACCGCGGTGGCCGTCTCGGACGGCAGCGGTGGATCGTTGAGGACCCGTGGTCTCACGATGTCCATCACTCTACGCCCGGGGCGTACGCCAGGGAGGGGGCGACAAAGATTTGACACGGCTGTGACCTCGAGGCGGTGGAGAAGGCGATAAGATGAAGACCATGATGACGACAGGCTCGAGACTCGCTCTGGCCGCCGTGTTCGCCGTCGCGACGCTCGGCGGTGCCGCCGCCAACGGCCAGTCCGCCCTGATCGGCCGGCCGGCACCCGACGTCGCGGGCGCGCCCTGGGTCAACAGCCCGCCGCTGAGGATGGACGGGCTCCGCGGCCGCGTCGTGCTCGTCGAGTTCTGGACCTATGGCTGAATCAACTGCCAGAACGTGATCCCGCAGTTGCGGGCGTGGCACGACAAGTACCAGGAGGCCGGCCTCGTGATCGTCGGCGTGCACACGCCGGAGTTCCTCTGGGAGAAGTCCCACAACCGGGTCGTCGAGGCGACCAAGCGCCTGGGCGTGGGCTATCCGGTCGTGCAGGACAACGACTCCGCCATCTGGAACCGTTTCGGCGTCCGGTACTGGCCGACGACGCTGCTCGTGGACCGCAAGGGCATCGTCCGCTACTGGCATATCGGCGAGGGCGCCTACGAGGACGGCGAAGCGATGATCCGACGCCTGCTCGCCGAGGGCGGATGAGGCGCTCCTCGGCCCTCGCCCTCTTGGCGATCGCCGCGCCCGCGGCGTTCGTCGCGGTCCTGGGCTGGGTCTCGCTGCGCCAGTGGCAGGCGTCGTCGGAGCTCCTCTTCCGCGAGCAGGCGCGGGACGTGGCCGCGATGGCTGCCGAGAAGGTGGAGATGATGCTGCGCCACGCGGAAGACGCCTTAATGGACCGGCTCCGGTCCGTGCTCGCATCGCCTGGGGCGCAGCGGCCCGCGCTCGACGCGCTCGTCGCCGAGGCCCCGCTCGTGCGGCGCCTCTACGTCCTCGACCGTCGCGGCCGGATCGTCTACCCGACGCGGGGTGACGCGCGTCTCGGCGCGGAGCTCCTGGCCGCGGCGGGACGCGACGTCTGGGAGCGCGGCGGACGCCGCGATCTCGTCCTCGGCGACGATCTGTGGGTGGCCACGCGGCTCCCGGGGCGCGACGGCGGGCCGCTGCTCATCGCGTGCGAGCGCGACCGGGAGGGTCTCCGGCGCGACATCCTCGAGGCGACGCTGGCCCCGCTCGAGGCGCCGACGATCATCGCGGTGCTCGACCACGGCGGGCGAACGGTGTACAGCCGGGCGCCGCTGGACCACGCCCAGCCGCTGCTCGCCGTCCCGTTCCGCGACGGCCTGCCGAAGTGGCGCGTCGCCGTCTACCAGCCGCCGGGCGCCTCGCCGGCCCAGGCGGTCCGCCGCCAGATCATGCTGTTCATGGGCGCGTTCGCGGTGCTGCTCGCGATGATCGTGGCGGGCTGCGTCGTCACCTGGCGGCTCACCCTCCGCGAGACCGAAATGGCGCGGCTCAAATCCGATTTCGTCGCCAACGTGTCTCACGATCTGAAGACCCCGCTGAGCGTGATCCGGATGTTCGGGGAGACGCTGGAAATGGGCCGGGTGGCCGACGAATCGCGCCGGCAGGAGTACTACCGGGTCATCACGCGCGAGAGCGAGCGGCTGTCGCGTCTGATCGACAACGTGCTCGACTTCTCGCGGATCGAATCCGGCCGCCGGCGCTACGACGTGGCGCCCACGGCCGTCGAGCCGATGATCCGTGAGACGCTGGAGGCCTTCGCGTACCCGCTCGAGCAGCAGGGCTTCAAGGTGGAGGTGAGCGTGGCGCCCGACCTGCCCCCGGTGCCCCTGGACGCGGACGCGGTCGGTCAGGCGCTCGCCAACCTGGTGGACAATGCGATCAAGTACTCGGCCGACGACAGAGCGCTCGCGATCGACGCCCGGATCGTCGACGGGCGACTGGCGCTGAGCGTCGCCGACCGCGGCATCGGCGTCGCCGGGGACGAGCAGGGGCGGATCTTCGAGAAGTTCTACCGCGCGGGTCGGAGCGACACGCAGGGGCGCCGCGGCAGCGGCGTGGGGCTCGCGCTCGTCCGCCACGTGGCCGAGGCGCATCGCGGGACGGTGACGGTCGAGAGCGCGCCGGGCGCCGGCAGCCGCTTCACGCTCTGGCTCCCACTCGCGACGCGCGCGGAGGGGGACGCGTGCCCCGTATCCTGATCGTCGACGACGAGCCCGAGATCGTCCGCGGCCTCGAGGACAATCTCCGCTTCGAGGGGTACGAGACCACGGCGACGACGAACGGCGCCGACGGGCTGACGCGCGCGCTCGGGGAGGCGCCCGACCTCATCCTGCTCGACATCATGATGCCGAAGATGAGCGGCTGGGACGTCTGCCGCGAGCTCCGCCGGCGCGGCGTCGACGTGCCCGTGATCATGCTCACGGCCCGCGGCGAGGAGATCGACCGGGTCCTCGGTCTCGAGCTCGGCGCCGACGACTACGTGACCAAGCCCTTCTCGCTGCGCGAGCTGCTGGCCCGCGTCCGCGCGGTGCTGCGCCGTCCGGGGCCGCGCCGGAAGTTCGAGGAGTTCGCGTTCGGCGACGCTCGCCTCCACCTCCGCGGCCGCCGGGCGTTCCGGGCCGGCGTCGAGGTCCGGCTCACGCGCAAGGAATTCGATCTGCTCGTCTATCTCGTGGAGCACCGGGGCGAGGTCGTGACCCGCGAGCGCCTGCTCGACGAGGTGTGGGGCTACGAGCGCTTTCCGACGACCCGGACGGTGGACACGCACGTGCTTCGCCTACGGCGCAAGTTCGAGAACGATCCCGACCGGCCGGCCTTCATCCAGACCGTGCACGGCCAGGGCTACCGGTTCGAATCAGGGGAGGCAAGGGAGCCATGAGGTTCACGTATTCCGACGTTACCCCCGAGCGGCTCTACTGGAGCCGCCGCGACTTCATGCTGGCCGCGGCCGCCGCGGCGGCCGCCGGCGGTATCTGGGCGCCGGCCGCGGAGGCCTCCACTCCGCAAGGCGCCCCGCTCGCCGCCCAGCGCAACGCGCGGTTCAGCCTCGCCGAGGCGCCGACGAAGTTCGAGTCGGCGACGACGTACAACAACTTTTACGAGTTCGGCGTCAACAAGGAGGACCCGTCGCGCCTGGCGGGGACACTCAGGCCGCGGCCGTGGTCCGTGCAGGTCGAGGGGCTCGTCGCCAAGCCCCGCGCCTTCGACATCGACGAGCTGCTGAAGCTGGCGCCGCTCGAGGAACGCATCTACGCGCTCCGCTGCGTCGAGGGCTGGTCCATGGTGATTCCGTGGATCGGCGTTCCGCTCGCCGCGCTGCTCAAGCGTGTCGAGCCGACGTCGAAGGCGAAGTACGTCGAGTTCGTGACGCTGGTCGACCCGGCCCAGTTTCCGGGCCAGAAAGGGGGATTCTTCGGCTCCGGCTCGCTCGATTGGCCCTACGTCGAGGGGCTGCGGATGGACGAGGCGATGCATCCGCTGGCGCTCCTGACATTCGGCATGTACGGCCAGGTGCTCCCCAACCAGAACGGCGCGCCGGTGCGGGTCGTCGTGCCGTGGAAGTACGGCTTCAAGAGCGCCAAGTCCATCGTGCGGATCCGTCTCGTGGAGGCGGAGCCGAAGTCGTCGTGGAACAAGGCGGCGCCACAGGAGTACGGTTTCTACTCGAACGTCAACCCGACCGTGGATCATCCCCGCTGGAGCCAGGCCACCGAGCGGCGCATCGGCGAGTTCCGCCGGCGCCCGACGGTCATGTTCAACGGCTACGCCGACCAGGTCGCGTTGCTCTACACCGGGATGGACCTCCGCAAGCAGTACTGACGCGGTGTCGCGTCGGGGACGGATCGGGCTCAAGGCGGCGGTGTGGGCGGCGTGCCTGACGCCGCTCGCGTCGCTCGTCTGGTGGTACTGGACCGACCGCCTCGGCGCGAACCCGATCAGCCTCATCACCAACACCCTCGGCGACTGGACGCTGCGCTTCTTGCTGACGTGTCTGGCGCTGACGCCGCTCCGGATCCTCACCGGCTGGGGCTGGCAGATCACGCTCCGCCGCCTGCTCGGGCTCTTCGCGTTTTTCTACGCGTGTCTGCATTTCTCCGTCTGGATCGTGCTCGATCATTTCTTCGACTGGGCCGAGATGGGCACCGACATCGCCAAGCGCCCCTACATCACCGTCGGCGTCACCGCGCTCACGCTGCTCGTGCCGCTGGCCGCGACGTCCACCAGCGGGATGATCCGGCGTCTGGGCGGGGTCGCGTGGAAGCGGCTGCACCGCCTCGTCTTCGCGACGGCGGTGCTCGGCGTGCTCCACTACATCTGGCTCGCGAAGAAGGTGCTGCTCGACCCGTGGATCTACGCGATCGTTCTCGTCCTGCTGCTCGGGATCCGCGCGTGGGATGCGGCCCGTAGACTGGGCAGGCGGCGCGCGGCGGCGGCCGCGTCCGTGCACCGCGCCGTCGGAATCTGATAGGCTCGGAAAACGATGCTCACGCTCACGCGACGCGCGTTTCTCGCCACGGTCGGCTGGGGCCTCGCCGGCTGCGCGACCGGCGGCCCCGGCTCGCCGCCCCGGTCCTCGGCACCCGGCGGTCCGGTCCGCGAGGTCCTCGACAACGGCGTCACGCTGATCGCGCAGGAGCACCGAGCCAGCGACGTCGTCGCGCTGCAGATGTGGGTGAAGGTCGGCGGGCGCGACGAAACGCCGGACGAGCTCGGGCTGTCGCACTACCTCGAGCACATGCTCTTCAAGGGGACGCCGACGCGGCCGCCCGGCTCCATCGACCTGATGATCGAGGGGCTCGGCGGCACCTCCAACGCCTTCACGTCCTACGACTTCACGCACTTCGACGTCGTGCTGCCCGCGAGCCAGCTCACGCCGGGGCTCGAGCTCCTCGCCGACATCGGGGTCAACGCCGCGTTCGACCCCAAGGAGCTGGAGAGCGAGAAGAAGGTGGTCTTCGAGGAGATGAGCTTCACCGAGGACAACCCCGAGCAGTTCCTCGGGCGCCGCCTCGGCGAGCTCGCGTATCGGCCGCACCCCTACGGCCGCGCGATCCTCGGCTCGCGCGAGCAGATCCAGGCGCTCACGCGCGACACGCTCAACGCGTACTACAAGAAGCACTACGTGCCGCGGAACATGGTGGTCGTGATCGTGGGCGCCGCGACGGCGGGCGATATCCGGCGCGCCACGGAGCGCACCTTCGGTCGTCTCACCGGTCCCGCGCCCGCGCGGCACTCGCTCGGACAGCCGCCGCGGGTGGACGCGAGCCGCCGCCAGGACATCCGGCGCCCCGAGCAGCAGGCGTACCTCGGGATGGCGTGGCAGGCGGCGCCGAACGGGAACCAGGATATCTACGCGGTGGACCTCCTGACCTACATCCTCACATCCTCGGCGACGGGCCGTCGTCCCGCCTCAACCAGACCGTGCGCGAGGAGCGCGGGCTCGTGGCGTCGATCGAGGCGAGCTACATCGCGCGCGAGCTCTCGGGCACGGTCGAGATCACGGCGCGACTGGATGCCGACAAGCTGGAGCAGGCGGAGTCGGCGATCGTAGACGTGATCCGTCGGGCGCGGGACGGCGGCGTCACCGACGCCGAGCGGCAGCGCGCGATCATCACCGCCGAGTCGAGCTACGCGTTCGACATCGAGACGGCCGAGGGGCTCGCCAAGTCCTACGGCCAGGCCGAGACGACCTGGACCCTGGCGGACGAGCTGGCGTACCTGTCGCGGCTGCGCGGCATCACCGCGGCGCAGATCCAGGCCGTGGCGCGCACGTACTTCGGCGACGCCAACTACGCGCGCGTGCGGTTCCTGCCTGGCGGCAAGTGATGGCCGACGACGTCACGCGCGTCGTGCTCGACAACGGCTTCACCGTCTTCGTGCGCGAGAACCAGGTCGCGCCGGTCGTGGCCGTCGCGCTCCTGGTGCGCATGGGGACTCGGTGGGAGACCGCGCAGAACGCCGGGATCTCCAACTTCGTGCACGCGATGATGGTGAAGGGGACGAGCAAGCGCGGCGGCGGCGACATCGCCGAGGCGGTCGCCGGGATGGGCGGCAAGATCAGCGCCTCGGGCGACATCGACTACTCGGGGCTCCAGGGGACCGCGCTGGCGCGCTTCTGGCGCGACCTGCTCGGGATCGTCGCCGAGATCGCGCTCACGCCGAAGCTGGCGGCCGACGACGTGGACCGCGAGCGTGATTGGGTGCTGAGCCGCATCCAGCGGCGCCGCGACAACGCGCCGTCGCGCGCCTTCGACGAGTTCTACGGGCTGCTCTACGGCACTCACCCGTACTCCATCCCGACGCTCGGCACGCGCGAGGGGCTCCAGCGGGTGGACCACGCGGCCGTCGTCGCCGCGTACCGCGCCTTCTACCGGCCGGAGCGGATGACGCTCGCGGTGAGCGGTCAGGTCCCGGCCGCCGAGGTCGTCGCCGAGGCGCGCCGGCCGTTCGGCGCGGCGGCGCCGGGCGGCGCCGGCGGTGACCCGCCCATCCCCCCGCCGCGCCCGACGAATCGCCGGCTCGTCATCGAGCAGGCCGCCCAGCAGACGCAAATCCTGGTCGGCGGGCTGGCGCCGGCGATGAGCCAGGCCGACCACGCGGCGGCGAAAGTGCTGTCCACGCTGCTCGGCGGCGGCATGGCCGGGCGCCTGTTCGTCGAGCTGCGCGACAAGAGTGCGCTCGCCTACACCGCGACCTCGTTCTACGACCCGGTGCACGAGCCGGGGGCGCTGGTCCTCTACCTCGGCACGCTCCCGGACAACGCCGAGCGCGCCGAGCAGGCGCTGCTCAACGAGGTGCGACGGGTGCAGCAGGAGCCCATCCCGGCCGCCGAGGTCGACCGCGCGAAGAACTACCTCCTCGGCAAGTACGTGATGGACCGGCGCACGAACGAGCGGCTGGCCTGGTACATGGCGTTCTACGCGACGGAGGGCGTGGGCCTCGAGTTCTCCGAGCGCTACCGTCGGGCCGTCCAGGCGGTGACCGCGACCGATCTCAAGGCGGCGGCGAACGCCTATCTCGGCTCGCCCGCCACCGTCGTGCTCGGACCCAAGAAGTCCCCCTGATCCCGGCCGGGAATCACTGCTCGTCGAGGATCCGGCGCGCGCGCAGCTCGTCGGCGGCCCGGATCTCGTCCGTGAAGAGCGAAACGTTCAGTGGGCAGGGGGGTTTGTTCGCCTCGACCCACTGGCAGTCGGACTGATTGCACTGGATGAACCAGCCCGTCGGCCGCCCGAACCCGCCGGCCCGCTTGAGCCGGATCAGGACGGTCTCCGAAACGACCTCGCAGAAGAACTCGCGCGCGCGGCTCCGGCTCACTCTGGCTCCCCCCCGGGCAGGCTGCCTAGCCCCCGACCGGACCACAAAAATACCCTAAGATCACGTGACGGGCACTCTGTAAATTCCCGACCGATTGTCTGGAAAGTTTTGTATAGTACCGCGGGACGTGAACGTCGACCGGGGAGGGTCCGCTTTGCGCCGTTCGCTCAAGCTTGCCGCGCGCTTTGGCACACCGCTGCTCTTCGTGGTTTTGCTCGCTCTCGTCTTCACCGGGTGCGGAACCCTGTCGAGCGGTGTACGGGTGGACTCGTCGGTGCTCGCGACGAAGGCGGTCGAGGTGCCGACGGACGTCGTGCTCACCCAGGCCCCGGCCGAGACCGAGAAGGCCGCGGCAACCAAGTCCGCCGAGGACGACGCGTCGGCGATGGCCCAGCAGGCCACGACCGAGAAGCTTCCGGATATCCCGGAGGTCGAGGAATACGATCCTTGGGAGCCGTTCAACGAGACGATGTTCGAGTTCAACCGGAAGCTGGACAAGTGGATCCTCAAGCCGGCTGCCCAAGCCTGGAACGTCATCATGCCGCAGCCGTTCCAGGTGCTGTTCTCGAACGGCTTTGACAACATCGGTTTCGCGCCGCGGTTCATCAACAACCTGCTCCAGGCCAAGTGGGGCGGCGCCGGGCGGGAGCTGTCGAGGTTCATCATCAACAGCACCCTCGGCATCGCCGGTCTCTTCGACCCCGCCAAGGACTACTGGGGCATCGAGAAGAGCGCCGAGGACTTCGGCCAGACGCTCGGACGGTGGGGGATCGGACCGGGACCGTACCTCGTCTTGCCCTTCCTGCCGCCCCTCACCGTGCGTGACGGGATCGGCAAGGGGGTGGACGGCTTGCTCGATCCGTTCAACTGGCTCGTCCCCTTTAACGTCGTGGAGCGGATCGCCGTCAAAGCCGGCGACACCGTCAACGACCGAGCGCTCAACATCGACCTCTTCCAGGGGTTCGAGGAGAGCGTGATCGACATGTACAGCGCGGTCCGGCACGCCTATCTGCAGCGAAGGGAGCGTCTGGTCCGCGAGTAGACCGCTCTCCGGAGGGGTCTCAGTGTGAGCTGGTGGCGCTGGACCCTCGTGTGCGCGTGCGTGTTGTCCGTCGTCCGGGCTGGCTCCGCCTCCTCCACACCGCGCGCTGATCCCGCCGTCGAAGCCGGACGCGCGCTCTACGTCACCCACTGCGCGGCCTGCCACGGCGCGGAGGGGCGGGGCGACGGGCCCTCGGGCGCCGGGCTCGCGACGAAGCCCGCCAATCTGACCGAGGGGCGGCTCCTCAACCACGTGCCGGACGAGTTCCTCCATTCGATCGTTCGGGCGGGAGGCGCGGCGGAGGGGCTGGCGCCCACGATGCCGGCGTTCGGCGCCTACCTCGGCGACGTCCAGGTGCGACAGGTCATCGCGTACGTGCGCACCCTGGCCCGGCCGGAGGCCAAGATCTGCGTCGACGTCGGGGTCGCCGCGGTGCCGGGTGCGCCGCGGCAACCGATCTTCTTCAGCCACCTGATCCACGCGGGAAAGTACCGGATCGACTGCCAGTACTGTCACGCGAACGCGCGCCGGGGGCCGTCGGCGGGACTGCCGTCGGTCGAGCGCTGCCTCGGCTGCCACAAGATCATCGGCGCCCTGGACAACCCGGAGATCGGCAAGATCGCGGGCTACGCTTCGCGCGGCGAGCCGATCCCCTGGGTGCGCGTCTTCAAGCTGCCCGAGTACGCGCTCTTCGCCCATAAGCCGCACGTGCGCGCCGGTGTGGCGTGCCAGTCCTGCCACGGGGCGATCGAGCGCATGCGCGTCGTGGGCGCGATCACCGGACAGGGACTGTTCAACGATCTCGCCAACCTGGTCGGCCTCCGGCCCCCGCCGCGCCCGCTGACGATGGGGTGGTGCGTGGACTGTCACCGCGAGCAGAACCGGGCGAGGGGGACCGTCGCGCCGCTCGACTGCGTCGTCTGCCACCACTGACGCGCCGACGTCGTCGCCGCGCCCCGTTGCGGCGCGCGCTGCTCCGCGAGCAGATCCTCGTCGCCGCGGCCGACCTCTTCCGCGCGCGCGGATACCGGGCGACGACGCTCGATCACCTCGCGCGACGTCTCGGCATGTCCAAGGCGACGCTGTACGGCCACTTCCACTCCAAGGAGGATCTGCTCGCCGCGATCTTCCATCGCACGATGGGCCTCGTCGAAGCGGGCCTCGACGAGATCCGCGCCTCCGGGGCACCGCCCGCCGAGCAGCTCCGCCGGGTGATTCGCCACCACGTGCGGACGGTCGTCGCCGAGCAATCGTTCCTGACGGTCTTCTTCAGCGAGGCGGACAACCTGCCCCAGCGCCTGGCGCGGGCGATCGCGCGGCGTCAGGCGCGCTACGACCGGGTCGTGCGCGCGATCGTCA
>WNGG01003027.1_pt1 | contig 23005 bp, 25 predicted proteins | sample 5400661 | NCBI WGS metagenome assembly WNGG01 (sample SAMN13153372, study PRJNA577476) | soil metagenome | isolation source: 100 cm soil or saprolite under Garry oak tree replicate 1 | place: USA:California | collected 2016-06-15
AAGTCCGTCGCCAGCGCCCGCGCAGCGGCGGCCATCCCGACGTGCTGCGGGATCTGCGTCGTCTTGAGCTCGTTGAGCAGGTCCGTGATAGGCTGCGAGACCCCTTGATCCTCTCCCCGCGCGTCAACCTGAAGCTGCTGGTGCCCTCCTACCGCACCCGCTACCTCCTCATCCAGAGGCTCTTCGCGCGCCTCTCGGCGGACGGTCCGATTCCCCGCGCGTTCAACCTCGGCACCGGCCAGGGCGAGTACGACTACATGGTGAAGGGCTTCTGCCGGGAGCTGCACGCCTGCGACATCAACGTCCGCGACATCGAGCACGCGAAGGAGCTGAACCGCGACCGGACCGGCATCATCCACGCGGTCCAGGACGCGCAGGCGCTCACCTACCCCACCGACTTCTTCGACGCCGTCCTCAGCGTCGACGTGATCGAGCACGTCCAGGACTGCCGGAAGGCGGTGCGGGAGATGAGCCGCGTGTGCCGGCCGGGCGGCCACGTCATCGTCACCGCCCCCTCGCTGCGCTTCCCGCTGCTCTACGATCCGATCAACTGGGCGCTCAACAAGCTCGGCCGGCACGCGGGCATCGGGGCCTGGGCCTACGGCCACTTCCGGCTCATCGACGAGGACGAGGCCCGGACCTGGTTCGCGGAGGAGAACCTCCGGGTGCTGGAGACCTTCCATCTCTCCAAGCACCTCGTGGGATTGCTCGAGATGTATTGGATGGGCCTGCTCCGCTCGCTCATCCGCTTCCACACCCGTACGGCGGGGGTGGAGCCGTCGCCGGTGTGGATCACCGACGCGCTGGTCCGGCTCGACGAGCGGCTCTTCCGCTCCTCCCGGCGCTCGGTCGGGATCGCATTCCTGCTGCACAACGACAAGCGATAAAGGAGTAGCGTAGCCGGGTCAGCGCTCCGAACGAGCAAAGGAGGCGCCATGGCTCCATGCGCTCCCCCCGGCGGGCGTAGGCCCCTGCTCGCCGCGGCCGCCGTCATCGCCCTCGCCGCCCCGTCGGCCGCCGGCGAGCGGCGGTGGCTCGAGGTCAAGACGCCCCACTTCGTCGTGGTCGCCAACACCAGCGAGCGCTCCGCCCGCGACGTCGGAGGTCAGTTCGAGCAGGTGCGCTACGTCTTCGAGACGCTATGGCCGTGGGCGCGGCGCGGAGGGGGCCGGCCCCTCGTCGTGATCGCGCTGCGCGACGAGTCGGACATGAAGGCGCTGGCGCCGCAGTACTGGGAACGGGGACACGACGGGGTCGCGGGCGTCACGGTCTCGGGGGCGGACAAGGACTACGTCGCGCTCCAGGCCGGCGGCGCGCTTCCCGACGACCTCCGCACCAACCCCTACTACTTCGCGTACTGGGGCTATGCCGACAGCGTGCTGCGGGCCGTGTTTCAGGCGCGCACCAGGCCCAGCTCAACCGCTTCGCGGAGCTGCTCCGGGACGGGAGACCGCCGGAGGCCGCACAGCGCGAGGGCTTCGGCGACCTCGCCGCCGTCGAGAAGGGCTTCGGGTTCTACGTCGGCCGCGAGATGTACGCGTACTCGTCGATCAAGGGCGACCTCAACGTGAAGCCGGCCGGCTTCGAGGTGCGCCCGCTCTCGCCGGCGGCCGCCGCGGCCGTGCGGGCCGCGTTCCACGTCGCGATGCGACGGCCGCGCGAGGCGCGGGCCCTCATCGAGGAGGCGCGCCGCACCGAGCCGGGGCCGGTGCCGGCCTCCGAAGCCGAAGCGCTGATGCTGGATGCGGAGGACCGGCGGGACGAGGCGCTGGCCGCGTATGCCCGGGCCACCGACGGCGGATCCGAGAACTTCTACATGTACTACCGCCGCGCTTCATTGATGCAGCGGGGCGAGGCCCCGAAGGAGGCACTCGCTCAGATCGCCGGGCTGCTCGACCGGGCGACGCGGCTGAACCCCGATCATGCGTGGTCGCAGGCATCCCTGGCCTCGCGCTCGCGCAGACCGAGCCCGGCGAACGGGCGATCGATGCCGCCAAGAAGGCCATCGCCCTGGAGCCGGCCGTCGCCGCGCACCACGTCGCTCTCGTCCAGGCCCTCTGGACCGCCTCGCGCCCGGAGGAGGCGCGGCGCGAGGCGCAGGCCGCGCAGCGCCTGCCCACCGACGAAGCGGACCGCCGGTACCTGCAGGAGTGGATCGGCTTCATGGACCGCGCCGGCGCACCGGTCGCTCCCGCGGCGCGGCCGTCCCCGGAGCCGGGGGCCGGCCGCGCGACGGCGACGGAGGATTGGCAGCCGCAGTTCACGCGCTCCTGCGAGGCCGGAAGCGCCAGCGCGTGCAAGGCGCTGGCGATCCTCTACACGAACCGCTCCGCGGACAGCGTCGCCCGCGCGCGCGATCTGCTCGACAAGGCCTGTCGAGGGGGCGACGCGGGCGCCTGCGAGTTGATGAAGTCCCTGTCGCGGTGACGCGCGGTGATGCCCGCCGGAGGCGCACTAGTCGTGCGCGGTGTGGAAGGCCGGATGCGCCACGTTCTCGGCGTACCCCGGGATGAGCGATAGGGCGAGCCCGCCCGCCAGGGCGTAGACGAGCAGCCGGCGGCTCACGCCCGGCACCAGCGCGTGCTCGCGCCACGCCACCCACGCCGCGGCCGCGAACAGGAAGACCGCGGGCAGGATCGGGACACGATAGCGCGGGAAGCCGTACGCGACGACGTGGAGGAGGACGTAGTAGGCGAGGAAGCCCGCGACGAGCGCGCGGCGACGGTCGATCGGCGTCCGCGCCAGCCCGACCGCGAAGAAGCCCAGCACCGCGAGGTACGGCAGGACCACGATCGCGGCCGCCGCCCAGGTGAAGGCGGGCGGGCGCTCGCCGTAGGCACGCCGGCGCAGGTGGATCAGCGTCTGGCTGTCGCCCCAGAAGTGCGGCATCTCGGCGACGAGCTTCTCGAAGATCCACCACGGCTGGCGGTCCAGGATCGCCTCGATGCCCTTGTGGGTCGCGTAACGGTACTGGTCGATGCGCCCGTCCACCGAGAAATACTCGTCGTAGACCTCCTCGCGCGTCTGGGCCACGTTGCCCTGCCAGAGGTTGAGGCCGGCGGAGGTGGAGACCGGGATGAACGTGCGGAACACGATCCAGTTCCGGAGCGTCCACGGCGCGACGGTCAGCAGCGCCGCGGCCAGGAAGGCGGCGCCGCGGAGCCGGCCGCCCGGACGTGAGGGCCGCCACGCCAGCCACAGCGCGGCGAGCGGCGCGAAGTAGAGGACCGTCTCGCGGGTGAGCGCGGTCAAGCCGAGGAGCGCTCCGCCCAGCCCCGCGGGCAGCGTGCGTCCCGTCGCGTCCGCCTCGAGCGCGCGCTCGAGGGACCACCACAGCAGGCAGAGCATCACCGTCTCGGACCAGAAATGAGGCGCAAACCAGACCAGCTCGGGAAAGACCGCGGTGATGCCGGCGGCGACGAGGCCGGTGCGCTCGCCGAACGCGAGGGCGCCCAGCCGGCCCACGGCGGGCACGAGCAGGGCCGAGAGCAGGACCTGCACCCACTGCACCAGCGCGAGGCCGCCGGGCAGCGTCTGCAGCCCGGCGACGAAGTAAGGATAGAGCGGCGGGTGGAAGATGAGGTGCATCCGGAAGGGTGAGAACCCGATGCGCGCCGACGGCAGGTACTGCGTTGCCCAAGTCAGGTAGGTGCGCTCGTCTCCCACCGGGAAGGTGGGCGGCTCGAACCGCAGGAAGGCCGCCCGCAGCGCCAGGCCGGCGAGCAAGACGAACAGCAGGCTCCGGGTGAAGCGCGGTCGCGGGCCGGGCGGAGAGGACGGCGGCTCGGTGACCACGGGCAAGCGGGCAGGATAGCACGCTCGCCGCGAGGGACCGGAACGTGGTTTGGCCGCCCGCGCGGCCCCATGCTACGGTGACGTTTTGCTCTCGCGGCCGCGGACGCGGCCGGGAAAGGCCTCTTGCGCCGCTCGACCTCCATCCTCGCCGCCGCGGGACTGCTCGCGCTGCTCGCCGCGTGCGCACCGGCCGGCCCGCCCGTGGACCTGGTGGACGCGGCGCGGGAGGCGATGAGCGAGGGGTCGGTGGCCGGCCGCGACCGCGCCTGGGTGATGACGCAGACCGGCAAGCAGGTGCGCATCAACGACCTCGTGCGGCGCACGCTGCCCGCCTCCCCGCCGGGCCGTCTCCTCTTCAAGGTCGACGTTCCCCGCCGGGCCCGCCTCTCCTTCGCCTGCGGCATCTCCCCCGAGCGCCACGACCGCCCCGGCGTGGAGTTCGCGGTGAAGGTCCTGCGCCGCGGCCGGGAGGAGACGCTGTGGACGATGCTCCTCGATCCCCTGCCGCACAAGGAGCATCGGCGATGGGTGTCCGCGGAGGTGGACCTGTCGCGCTACGCGGGACGCGACGTGCAGCTCCTGCTGGAGACGAAGGGGTTCGACCGCGAGGACGATCCCCGGCGCGCGTTCTGGGGCACCCCCGCGATCCTGGCGCCGGACCACGAGGCCCCGCTCGTCGTCGTCTACCTCGTCGACACGCTGCGAGCGGACCACACGCAGCCCTACGGCTACGCGCGCGACACGACGCCCGAGCTGGCGAAGTTCGCCTCCGACGCCGTCGTCTTCGAGCAGGCCATCGCCCAGGCGTCGTGGACGAAGCCGTCGGTGGCCTCGCTCTTCACCTCGCTGCTGCCGGGCAAGCACCGCGCGGTGCAGCTCCGGGACATGCTGGACTCCGGCCACGTCACGCTGGCGGAGATGCTCCAGGCCAAGGGCTTCGCCACCGGGGCCGTGATCGCGAACTCGGTCATCTATTCGGCCGGCTCGAACTTCGAGCAGGGCTTCGACCTCTTCGCGGGGATGCACGGGGCCGGCAACCGGGTCTCGAAGGTCGTGGAGGCGGGGCCGGTCGTGGACCAGGCGCTCGAGTGGATCGACGAGCGCCGCGGCCAGCCGACGTTCCTCTACGTCCACACCATGGATCCCCACGTGCCCTACACGCCCCCCGAGCCCTTCAACATGAAGTACGAGCCGCACCCCACGCCGGAGCATCCGGCGGTGGATCCGCGCGGCGACTACAAGGAGCCGGCCGACCTCGACCGGCTCATCGCGCAATACGACGGCGAGATCGCGTACGGCGACCGCGAGTTCGGTCGCTTCGTCTCCGAGCTGAAGCGCCGCGGCCTGTACGACCGCGCGCTGATGGTGTTCATGGGCGACCACGGGGAGGAGTTCCTCGACCACGGCCAGTTCACGCACGGCAAGACGGTGTTCGACGAGCTGGTCCACATTCCCATGATCGTGAAGTTCCCGGAGGGGCGCGACGGCGGCAAGCGGGTGAGGCAGCAGGTGCAGGAGGTGGACGTCCTGCCGACCGTCCTGCAGGAGATGGGCCTCCCGGTGCCGCCCGCGCCCGCCATCGCCGGCCATCCGCTGCAGCCGGTGGTGGCGGGGGGCGCGCCCGAGCCGCCCGCGGTGTCGGAGATCAGCCACCGCGGCTACGTGGCCCACGGCATGCGCACGAGCCGGGACAAGTACGTGCAGCGCTTCAGCCCCGAGGAGGACGAGCTGTACTTCGACCTCAAGAAGGACCCGAAGGAGAAGACCAGCACGCTCGCCGCGAACCGCGAGCGCGCCGAAATGCTGAAGGGGGCGGTGGAGGCGGCCATGGTGGCCGACCCGTTCCGCCACAATCTCCGCGCGGAGGGCGCCGGCGCCTACGTCCTGAAGCTGCGCACCGGGGGATGGATCGAGGGCGTGGAGGCGAAGGGCTTCGGGCCCGAGGACGGCTACGAGACGCAGGGAAACGGACGCAAGCTCGCCCTGCGCCTGCGCCCGCGGCCGGGCGCGCCGCGAGAGGTGGCCTTCGGCATCCGGCCCATGGGCGCGCCCGTCTACCTGGAAGGAACGCGCGACGGCCGCCCCTTGCGCGCCTCCGACGTGACGATCGCGGAAGAGGCCGAGCATCCGCCCGACGTGCCGTTCCGGTTGCCGGAGGTGGATCCACGAGGCGACACCGACGAGGAGCGCTTCGACAACGTGTTCGCGCCGCCCCACGGCAACCCCGCGGGCCTTCAGCTCTGGCTCACGATGACCGGCAGCCGGAAGGTGCTGGCCATGGACAGAGAGGCCAGGGAACGGTTGTGCGCGCTGGGTTACATCAACTGCGGGAAGAAATGACGCATACGCGCTCCGCGCCGGATCGCTCGACAGGAACTTGAGCTCGGCGCGAACCCGCATCGCCTTCAGGTCGCGGCTTTGCAGATTGTGCGCTTTACATGACCTGAAGATCGAAGCTTGACACGGGGTCAAACCGCACCCACCTTTGGGATATAGCGACGGAAACACTCGGAAAAGAAGAAGGAGGAGCGGAATGAGAAAGGTCATTCTCGCCGTCGTGCTCACGTCCGGCGCGGGTTGGGCGCTGGCTCAGGATCCTCAAGCTCAGACGCCCACGCAAGCCCAGCCACAGCCCGCCCCGGCGGCCAAGGACACCAAGGAGATGACCGCGGTCGTCGTCGCTACCGATCCGGCGGTCAAGACCATCACCGTGAAGGAGGAGATGGGATCGGGAGCCGCGGGCACCCAGCCCGAGGCCACCCTTTCCGTGGATGAGAAGGCCCTCACCAAGCTCAAGAGCGTCAAGGTGGGCGAGAAGGTGAAGCTCGTCCTGAAGACGGATGCGATGGGGAAGCAGAGCGTCACCTCGATCGAGAAGTCCAAGAGCGCAACTCCCGAGAAGTAGATCGGCAAGCAGATAGGCGCTCTGACGAGCGCGTCGTCTCTCGCGGTGCCGGCGTGCATAACGCCGGCACCGTTTTTCTTTGATTGGTGACGCGGGGTGTTAGCATGGGCTGGTGGACGAGAAGCTGAGGGCGGCGGTCGATCTCTTCAACGACGGACGCTTCTCGGAGTTCCAGGACGCGATGGAGGCCCTCACCTCCACGACCCGCGCCGCCTCCGAGCGCCAGTTCTACGCGCTGCTCAACAAGCTGGCCGAGGCGCTCCTCCAGTTGAGCGACGGCGACGTGCAGGACGCGGAGGAGATCGTGGCCGCCTCGCTGCGCAAGCTGGACGACTTCGTGCCCCGCTTCCGCGGCCTCAACGTCGAGGCGCTGCGGGAGGACTTCCGGCGCGTGGTCGTCGAGCTGCGCGAGGTGCGCGCCGGCCGCAAGGAAGACGCCGCGCCCTCCCGCCTGCCGCGCCTGCGCATCCTGCCCGAGTGAGCCGGGCCGACCTCGTCGTCTTCGACCTCGACGGCACCCTCGTCGACTCCGCGGGGGACCTCGCCGCGTCCATCAACGCGACGCTCCACCATTTCGCTCCCGCGACGCCTCCGGTTCCCCTCGAGAGAGTCCGCGCGTTCGTCGGCGACGGCGCGGCCATGCTGGTGGCGCGGACGCTGGCCGCGGCGCGGGTCGACGTCTCGAAGGACGCCGCGCTGCCGGTCTTCCTGGAATGCTACCGGGCGCGGCTCCTGGACACGACGGTGCTCTACCCTGGCGTCCGGGAATTGCTCGACGCGCTGCGCGACCGGAAGCTCGCCGTCCTCAGCAACAAGCCGGGTGACATGAGCCGCCACATCCTCGAGGGCCTGGGCGTGGCCGGTCGCTTCGACCGCATCTGCGGCGCCGGCGACGTTCCGGCAAAGAAGCCCGACCCCGCGGGACTCCAGATGCTGCTCCGCGATGCGGGCATTCCGCCCGCGGCCGCGGTCCTGGTCGGCGACTCGGCCATCGACGTGCGCACCGGCCGGGCGGCCGGAGTCCGCACGGTGGGCGTGACTTACGGCTTCGACCCGGCCAGCCTGAAGGCCTCCCCGCCTGACCTGCTCATCGACGACCTGCGCGAGCTGGCCGCGCGCCTGGATCCGCCCTTCCCCGCTTGAGTGTGCTACCCTGACGGGCGCACCAGGCCATGTCCAGCATCCTCGTCTGGGGCAAGACGCGGGAGATCGTCGCCGGGGCCTTGCCCCCCGGGATCAGCACCGACGAGGTGTCGACGCTCCCCGACCTGAAGGCCGAGCTGCGCACCAAGGGCTCGATCCTCGTCCTCGCCGACGCCTCGCACCTCGACGCGCAGCGGGAAGAGGTGGCGGCCTGGATCAAGTCGGGCGAGAGCCGGCTCAGCCTGATCGTGGGCGTGGCCTCGATCGAGGAGGCGGACGAGCTCGTCCGCCGCCATCCGTACCTCGACGACGTCATGATCCGGCCGGTGACGGCGCTGCGGCTGCGCCTGCGCCTGGACCGCGCGCTCGACGGCCTCAACTCCCGCCGCGTGATCCAGCAGCTCGACGCGGCGCTGGCCCGGAAGAGCCAGGACCTGCACGAGCTGAACAACATCGGCGTCGCCCTCTCCGCGCAGCGCGACATCAACAAGCTGCTCGAGCTGATCCTGGCCAAGTGCCGTGCGATCACCGCCTCCGACGCGGGCACGCTGTACCTCGTCGTGCGCGGCAAGGAACCGGGCGCCGCCGCCGAAAGGCTCCGCTTCGTGCTCGCCCAGAACGACTCGGTGCCGGTGGCCTTCGAGGAGCGTACGGTCCCGCTCGACGAGACGTCCATCGCGGGATACGCCGCGCTTTCCGGGCAGATCGTCAACGTCGCCAACGCGTACCAGCTCCCCCCGGGGACGCCCTACACGATCAGCCGCACCTGGGACCAGCGCTCGGGCTATCGGACCAAGTCGATGCTGGTGGTGCCGATGCGCGATCACCAGGGAACGGTGATCGGCGTCGTCCAGCTCATCAACAAGAAGCGCGACGCCCGGACGATCCTGCAGCCGGTGGCGCTGGCCGAGGAGGCGGTGGTCCCGTTCACGTCGGTGGACGAGGAGCTGGTCAGCTCGCTGGCCAGCCAGGCCGCCGTGGCCTTCGAGAACACGCGCCTCATCCAGGACATCCGCAACCTGTTCGACTCGTTCGTGCGCGCTTCGGTGTTCGCGATCGAGAGCCGCGACCCCACGACGTCCGGTCACTCCGACCGGGTGGCCACGCTGACCGTCGCCCTCGCCGAAAAGGTCGACGCGATCGACGCCGGGCCCTTTCGCGACGTCGGCTTCACGCGCGACCAGCTCCAGGAGATCAAGTACGCGAGCCTGCTCCACGACTTCGGTAAGGTCGGGGTCCGGGAGAAGGTCCTCATCAAGGGCAAGAAGCTCTACGTGGGAGAGCTGCTCCTGCTGCGCCAGCGCTTCTCCTACATCAAGCGCACGCTGGAGGCGGAGCACCTGCGGTCCAAGCTCGACCAGGTGATGGCCGGCCAGGCCTCGGTGGAGCTGCTGAGCCAGATGGACCGCGCCCACGACAAGGGCCTGGAGGAGATCGAGCAGATCCTGCGCATGGTGATGCAGGCGAACGAGCCCACCATCCTCGAGGAGGAGAGCTTCCGCGCCCTCATGGACCTTCCCAACCGCACGTACACGGACGGCGAGGGCAACCGTCAGCCCTTCCTGAGCATGGACGAGGTCGCCGCCCTGTCCATCCGCAAGGGCAGCCTCTCGGAGAAGGAGCGCCGCGAGATCGAGAGCCACGTCACCCACACGTACCAGTTCCTCTCCAAGATTCCCTGGACGACCGAGTTCCGCCGCGTCCCCGAGATCGCCTACGCCCACCACGAGAAGATGGACGGCACCGGGTACCCCCGCAAGCTGGCCGCGACCGAGATCCCGATCCAGTCGCGCATGATGACGATCTCCGACATCTTCGACGCGCTGGTGTCGTGGGACCGTCCCTACAAGAAATCGGTGCCGGTGGAGCGCGCCCTGGACATCCTGCGGGACGAGGCCCGGGGCGGCAAGCTCGACCTGCAGCTCCTCGACGTCTTCGTCGAGGCCAAGGTCTACGAGAAGACCCTGCCCCGCACGGGAGCGCCCGCCGAGCTGGCCCGGTAAACCCCTCCCTCCGATGCCCCCGCTCATCATCGCCCACCGCGGCGATTCGGCCCACGTGCCCGAGAACACGCTGGCCTCCTTCGCGGCCGCCCTCGAGGCGGGGGCGGACCTCGTCGAGTTCGACGTGCAGCTCACCCGGGACGCCCACGTGGTCGTCATCCACGACCCGACCGTCGACCGCACCACCACCGGCAAGGGCCGCGTGCGCGAGATGACGCTGGCGGAGATCCGCGCGCTCTCCGCGGGCTATCCCTCCCGCTTCGGCGACGCCCACCGCGGCGAGCGCGTCCCCAGCCTGGCCGAGGCGCTGGCGCTCCTGAAGGACCGCGCGCGGGTGATGGTGGAGATCAAGCCGGAGGCGGTGACCGACGACGCGGAGGGGGGAATCGAGGCCCGGGCGATCGCGGAGGTGCGCAAGGCGGGCATGGAGAAGGACGTGGCGTTCCTCTCCTTCTCCCGGAGGGCGCTGCTGCGCTGCCGCAAGATGTCGCCCGAGATCGTCCGCGGCCACCTCTTCCAGAAGGCGGAGCCGGGCGAGGTGCTGGCGGGCGCCCGCGAGGTGGCGAGCGAGCTGGTGATGCCGGAGAAGCACATCCTCTCCGACGAGCTGCGCGACCGCGCGCGGGAGGCCGGCCTCAAGCTGGCCACGTGGGTGGTGGACGATCCGGAAGAGCTGCGCCGGCTGGCCCGCTTCGACCTCTACGGCGTCGCCTCCAACCGTCCCGGCGTGATGCTCGACGCCATCCGCGAGGAGGAGTAACTGCCGGCCCTTAGACGGCGAGCGGGTGGATCACCAGCCCCGACGGCAGCTTCGGATGGAAGAATGTGCTCTTGGCCGGCATCGACTCTCCCGCCTCCGCGACGTCCACGACCTGCGGCGGCCGCGTGGCGCGCATGAGGACGGCCAGCCGGCAGGCGCCCGCTTCCACCGCCTCCTCCGCCTCGGCCAGGGAATGCACGTAGCTGACCGCGGAGCCGTCCACGTCCAGCAGCTTCGGCAGCACCGCCTGGTGGAGGAAGTAGGCGTCGAGGGCACGGAGGCTCGGCGGCGTGTCGAAGGGAAGCAGCTTCTCGGCCGGGGGCAGCGCCTCCGCCAGCAGCCCACCCTTGCCGCGCTCGGCGAGCCCGAAAGCGTAAGGCGCCGCGGACGCGGCGGCGTCCCGCGCCGCTTCCCGCGCGTCGGAGGTCGCGGTCAGACGGAAATGCTTCTCGAGGGCGTGCCGGGCCGCCTCCAGCCGCGGGCCCTCCGTCAGCATGCGGTGGTACGGCAGGACGACGAGGCCGGGCGCGTCGATGGGACTGAAGTAGCCGAGGGTCCACGCTCCGTCGCCGCCGTGCTCGTCGCGATAGCGCAGCGCGGTCGCGTAGCGGTGGTGGCCGTCGGCGATGTACGCCGTCGGCTCCGCGAGCGCGGCGGTGAAGGCCGCGATCGCGGCGGGATCGGCCACGCGCCACAAGCGATGCGCAACCCCCGCGTCGTCCGTGTACGCGGAGACGGGGGGGGAGGTCATCGCGGGGGCGGCGAGCGAAGCGAAGGCGCGGTCGGCGTCGCGGAACATCATGAAGATCGCGCTGAAGTTGGCGCGGGTGGCCAGCAGCACGCGCCAGCGGTCCTCGCGCGGCCCCTTCCGGGTCTGCTCGTGGGGCAGGATGCGCCGCGTGCCCGGATCCTCGGCCCGGAAGCGCGCGAGCAGGCCGACGCGCGCCCGGCGCCGGTCGTCGATCGCGAAAGACTGCTCGAGCAGGTAGAGCGACGGCTCGGGGTCGGGCGCGAGAACGCCCTCGGCCAGCCAGCGCCGGTACGTGTCCCCCGCCTCGTCGTACGCCGCGTCGCCCGTCCTCCGGTTCAGGATGACGCGCACGATGTTCCGTGGGTCGCGCGCGTAGAGGGCTTCCTGGTGCGCGGAGGGGATGACGTCGTAGGGGGGCGCGAGCACGAGGCCCAGCTCGGAATCGGGAACGCGGTAGCGCACGCCGGCGAACGGCCGGATCTCGGCCACGGGAACCTCCGTCGCGTCAGCTCGAGCTGATGTAGTCGACCTTGTACGCGATGAGGGCGGTGCCCAGCCGCACCTCGTCGCCGGTATTGAGCTGGGCGCCCTCGATGCGCTCGCCGTTGACGTAGCTTCCGTTGCGGCTCTTGAGGTCCACGAGCCGGAAGCCCTCGGGCGTGCGGTCCAGGCGCGCGTGGAACGACGACACCTTGGGATCGGAGATCACGATGTCGTTGTTGCGGTGGCGGCCCAGCGTGTACGTGTCGCGGGTCAGCGGGAACGACGTCTCCCGGCCGGCCACCACCAGCGTCAGGCGGCTGACCGTCACCTTGCCGACGTGGCCCAGGTACTCGACGGCCTTGGGGCTGACGATCTCCCGGGTGTCGTCCTCGGGGCGGGGGCGCACCACCGCGGCGAACTCCACGGCGACCGGGGCCGACGGCGCCACCGGCTTGCCGTCCTGCAGCTTCGACGTGCCGCGCGGGTCCGCGACCACCGCCGTACCCTCCACGGGGGCGGGCACGGGCGGCGCCACCGCCACGAACTTCGCGATCACCAGGTTGCGCAGGATCTGGAGCGTGGCCAGCTCGTCGGGGTTGCCGACCAGGCGGCAGATGTCGGAGAGGCTGCGGCGCCCGTCCACGAGGAAGAACACCTTCCACTCGTCCGGCGTGAGGGTGACGCTGTGCTTGACCCGCTCGGCGTTGGCGACGGCCTCCACCGCCATCTCGAGATCGGGGAAGACCTCGGCGAGGCGGTGGCGCTCGTCGATCCGGCGCACGCCCTCCATCAGCAGGTTCTGGAGGTCCATGTCCAGCGTGACCGCGGCCGCGGGGGGAGGCACGCCGTCCCAGAAGCTGAACAGGCCCGTCCGCCAGCCGAAGGTGTCGAAGATGACCTCCGACACCTGCACCTTGAGGAACGAGGCCAGCTCCGCCTCGCTGAGGACGTTCTGGGCGAGCAGCGCGTGGCCGATGCGGCCCGGCTTGCGGGGGCCCGACAGCGCCTTCTCGATCACGCCGGCCTCGACCTTTCCCATGCGCACGAGCATCGAGCCCAGGCGGAGGTCCTCGCGGGTGGAGTTCGCGAAGACGGGCCGTCCTTCGCGGAAGAACAGCTTCGTCTCCTGCTCGGGCCGCTCGAGGGCGAGGACGCCGGTGCGGTGCCCCATGTTCAGGAACGTGAGCAGGTCCGGCACCTCGATCTTGGAGAGGTCGCCCTCCAATATCTTCAGCATCGATGGGGCTCCCCGCTCTGGGCGGACGCCCCATGCTATACTGCCTCCCGGCCCGCCGCACGGGATCGCTCATGCGAAGCCTGCCTGCCCTGGCGCGCCCTCCCCGGTTCCCCCGGGAGGAGCCATGACCACCTTCAAGGATCTGATCCGCCGCGTGAAAACCGAGGTCCACGACGTCTCCCCCGACGAGGCGCGGCAGATGGCGGGGCGGGGCGCGGTGATCGTGGACGTCCGCGAGAACGACGAGTGGGTGCAGGGCCACATCCCGGGCGCGCTCTTCATCCCCCGCGGCTTCCTCGAGCTGCGGATCGAGGAGAAGGTCCCCGACAAGTCCCACGAGGTCGTCCTCCAGTGCGCGGGCGGCACCCGGAGCGCCCTCGCCGCCCGGACGCTCCAGGAGATGGGCTACACGCGGGTCTCCTCGATGGCGGGAGGTTTCGGCAAGTGGAAGGAGGCCGGCCTTCCGATCGAGGTGCCGCGCACGCTCAGCGCGGAGCAGAAGAGCCGATACAGCCGCCACCTGCTCGTGCCGGAGGTCGGGGAGGCGGGGCAGGCGAAGCTGCTCGCCTCGAAGGTGCTGCTCGTGGGCGCGGGGGGGCTCGGCTCGCCGGCCGGCCTCTACCTCGCCGCCGCGGGCGTGGGCACGATCGGCCTCGTGGACTCGGACGTCGTGGACCTCTCGAACCTCCAGCGCCAGATCCTCCACACCAACGCCTCGGTCGGAAAGCCGAAGACGGAGTCGGCGGGAGCCACGATCCGCGCCCTGAACCCGGACGTGCAGGTGGTCCGGCACGACCTGCGGCTCGACGCCGGCAACGTGATGGACGTGATCGCCCCCTACGACCTGATCCTGGACGGCTCGGACAACTTCTCCACCAAGTACCTCGTCAACGACGCGTCCGTGCTCTCGAACAAGCCAAACATCTACGGCAGCATCTTCCGCTTCGACGGACAGGCCTCGGTGTTCGTGCCGCGAAAGGGCCCGTGCTACCGGTGCCTCTTCCCGGAGCCGACGCCGGCCGAGATGGCGCCCTCCTGCGACGAGGCCGGCGTGCTGGGCGTGCTGCCGGGCATCGTCGGATTGGTCCAGGCCACGGAGGCGATCAAGCTGCTCCTCGGCCGCGGCGAGCCGCTGGTCGGGCGGCTCCTGACCTACGACGCCCTCACCATGAAGTTCCAGGAATACCGGGTGCGCCGCGATCCGAAGTGCGCGGTGTGCGGCGACCAGCCGACGATCCGGCAGGTCTCCGACCTCGCGTGGTCGTGCCACTTCGAGCCCCGTCAGCCCGCGCCGGTATGAGCCTGACGCTGGCCCCGGCGCCGGTCCTGGCGAACATCCTCGAGGCGATCGGCCACACGCCGCTGCTCCGGCTGCGCCTCCCCGGCCTCGCCGCGGGCGTCGAGCTGTGGGGCAAGTGCGAATGGTTCAACCCCGGCGGCTCGGTCAAGGACCGCACCGCGCTGTCGATCGTCGCCGAGGGGGAGCGCAGCGGCGCCCTGCGGCCGGGCCGCACCATCGCCGACTCCTCCTCGGGCAACACGGCCGTGGGCCTGGCGCTGGTGGGGCGGGCCAAGGGCTACGCGGTCGAGCTGGTCATGCCGGAGAGCGTGGGCGAGGAGCGCCTGCGGGTCTGCCGCGCCTACGGGGCGAAGATCATCTTCACGGACGCGCTCGGCGGCTCCGACGGCGCGATCGTGAAGGTGAGGGAGATGGTGGCCGCCGATCCCGACCGCTACTTCTACGCGGACCAGTACCGCAACCCCGCCAACCCCCTCGCCCACTACCGGACGACCGGCCCCGAGATCTGGGAGCAGACCTCCGGACGCATCACCCATTTCGTCGCGGGTCTCGGCACGAGCGGCACCGTGGTCGGCACGTCGCGCTACCTGCGCGAGCGCAACCCGCGCGTGACGGTGGTGGCGGCGGAGCCCGACCACGGCCTGCACGGCCTCGAGGGCCTGAAGCACATGGCGAGCGCCCTGGTCCCCGAGATCTACGAGCCGCGCGCCCACGACGAGAAGCTCTCCGTCGTCACCGAGAACGCCTACGCCGTCTGCGCGGAAGTGCTGCGGGAGGACGGCCTGCTCGTGGGCCACTCGGCGGGAGCCGCGCTGTGGGCGGCGCGCGAGGTGGCGCGCTCGCTGCGGAGCGGAGTGGTGGTCGCCCTGCTGCCCGACGGGGGTGAGCGCTATCTCGGCGCCGACCGGGCGCGGGGGTCCCGCGCGAGCGAAGGATGAAGATCACGCGCGCCGTGATGGACCAGATCCTCGGCCACGCGGTGTCCGGCTATCCGTTCGAGGTGTGCGGCGTCCTGCTGGGCCGCAACGGCGACGGGGCGCGCCGGGTGGACCGGGTGGTGGCCGCGGTGAACCGCGAGCGGGACTCGCCCCGCGTGCGCTACGAGATCGCCCCCGAGGACCTGGTGCGCATCCAGCGCGAGGGTCGCGACGAGGGCCGGGAGATCCTCGGCTACTACCACAGCCATCCCGACCACCCGGCCCGGCCGTCGGAGACCGACCGCCGCATCGCCGCGGAGGGCCTCTCGGACGGTGTCGTCCACGTGGTGGTCGGCGTGGAGCGGGGGGAGCGCGCGGACCCCTCCGCCTGGGTCTTCCGGGACCGCGTCCGCGCCTTCGAGGCCGAGCCGCTCGACATCGAATAGGAGGACGACGATGGCAGTGAAGGTACAGATCCCCGCCCCCCTGCGCTCGCTGACGGGCGGGCAGGCCGAGGTTGAGGTGGACGCGGCCGACGTGGGCGGCCTCATCGAGGGCCTCGACCGCCGCCACCGTGGATTGAAGGAGCGGCTCTGCGACGCCGAGGGCAACCTGCGGAGCTACGTGCGCGTGTTCGTCAACGACGAGGACGTACGATTCCTCAAGGAGAAGGCCACCCCCCTGAAGACCGGCGACACGGTCTCGATCGTGCCCGCCATCGCGGGAGGCGCCTCCGCTTCACTTGTTTGACGCCACCCGCGCGTAGTCGACGAATACGATCTCCGGTGTACGCGGTTGGGCCGCGGCTATGAGGCCTTCAGGAGCGAGGCGCGAACGGCTGCGGGCACCTCGATCGCCACGAAACGTTCCGCCGAGAAGAGATAGTCCTCGCCGCTCTCATCAACCACGCGAAGCTGTCCGTGTCGTTCCGCATCCGGATCGGGGAGCGCGATGTATATTTTGTTCTGTTCCAGTGATGCTTCGTAACCGTCGTTGCATACGCACACGACGAACCTCTGCCGCAACCGGTTGCGACCCCTACTCGAGGTAGCGCTTCGCCTTGAGCTCTTTTTTGCCGATCCCGTGCGCTTCATACCAGTGCAATTCGGCCAGGCGGCGCCACCGGCAAATCACGATTCTTTGCCTGCCAAGGGCTCATCGTCGCCGTGGGGACAGTCGCAACCGATGGCCTGGCCGTGGCAGCGTGGGCATTCCTCGGCGTCGCACCCCGGGACATGGTACTGGCCTCTGCGCACGGCGCAATCATGGCACGCACCCGGCGGCCAGGGCCGCTCTTCGTCACCGTAGCGTACTCGAGCATACTCTCCATCTTCGAACTCGTACTCAAATACGAATTGAGCGGCCTCGATGCGCTCCGGCCACCATGCCACCACCTCAACGCCGTTGTAGATGATTCTTTCGTCAGTCATGGCGCATCCCCCGGATCGTCAGTCTACAGAGGGTCGTGCCGAGCGGGGACCGGCACCTTCAGCGCAGGCTCTTCAGTCGATCCTAGACCCTTCGCGCTCCTGGAGCGATGCGGCTCAGGAGCGAGGGGGGACGGCCCAGACTAGCGCGAAGGCCAGCGCGGCGATCGCCATCTCCCAGCCCGCGATCCACAGACCGCCCGCGAAGCCGCGAAGCCAGGCGACGGTCCCCAGCACCGCCAGCGCCAGCAGCGGCATCACCGCGATGGCAAGGCCGCCGCGCCGGCGCGGCAGCCCGCCGACCACGTTGGGCAGGAGGAAGACCCACAGCGCCGGCACCGGATGCCGCCAGAAGAAGACGCCGAACAGGCCGGCCTGGAAGAGTCGCAGGCCAAGGGCCCCGTCCCGCCGCGAAGAAGCGTGGGCGATGCCGGGGATCACGGAAAGCAGGGCCAGGCCGATCAGCATCGGATACGAGAAGACGTGGCCGAAGGCGGCGAACCAGTTCGGCTCCGTGGCCGCTCCCCGCTCCACGCGCGACAGCTCGTCCACGACGCCGAGGACCGCCTGTCCCATGCGCGAGAGCGCCGCGGCTTCCACGCGGTCGGGCGTGTCCGTAGGCTGGTGGTACCAGGGATAGAACGCGGTGAAGGACGAGTCCGAGAGGAACAGCGCGGGCAGGCCGGCCTCCACGAACGAGAGGTCGTCTCCGTAGTATTTCACGCGCAGGCTCCTCACTCCCGGCTGATAGAGCCACGACAGCATCGGATCGCCGACCCGCAGCGGCGCTCCCGCCGACCGCGCGCCGCGCAGCGCCGCCGCCGCCGCCCATCCGGGCACGACGTGGTACATCCCGGGCCGCAGCGGATCGGCGTACGGCACGGGATGGATCGCCGGCGTGCCCCCCTGCCAGCCGCACATCTCGACGTCCACCGCCGCCACCATGTCGCGCACGCCCGCGCCGAGCTGCTTGATGAACGCGCGCGAGCCGGCGGTGGTGGCGCGGCCGGTCGACCACGCCTCCTCCCCATCCCACGTCACGAACACCAGCGTGCGGGCGGGCGGGCGCCGGCCGGCGAACACCCGCGCCGCCTCGATCACCACCCCCACTCCCCCGCCGTCGTCGTAGGCTCCGGGCGCGCCCGGCGCGCTGTCGTGGTGGGCGCCGACCACGACGAACTCGGTCCCGGGCCCCGGCAGCTTCGCCACCACGTTGATGCCGTGGATGCCGGCGGTGTCGAAGTCCTGTAGGCGCACGTCGGCCAGGCCCGCGTCGCGGAACTGCGCCGCCACGTACCGGGCGGCCGCGCTCGCGCGGGGCGAGCCCCACGCGTGCGGGCCCAGCGCGGCCAGCGCGGATGCGTGGCGCAGGGCGGCCTGACCGTCGAAGGCCGCGGCGGCGAGCAGCGCGGGCAGGAGTGCGGTCACGCGAGGCGTCGATTATAGGCCCCGATGTTACAATCGCGCCGCTCTTCCGGAGGTGCGGGTGCGCAGCGCGCTGGCGGCGGTGGTCTTCGGCCTGGCCGCTCCCGCGATGGCGGGAACGGTGGCGGGGCGGGTGGACGTGCTCGACAAGGGCGGGCGCCGGCTCGCCGATCTCTCCGACGTGGTGGTGTACGTCGACGGTCCCCGCACGAAGCCGCGGCCGGCCCGCGCGACCGTGACCATGAAAGGCAAGGCGTTCACGCCCCGGGTGCTCGTGGTGGGCGTGGGATCCACGATCGACTTTCCCAACGAGGACCCGATCTTCCACAACGTGTTCTCGGTCTCGGGCGACAACCGTTTCGACCTCGACCTGTACAAGAGGCCGAAGAGCGGATCGTGGACGTTCCAGCACGCGGGCGTCGCGCGCGTGTACTGCAACATCCACCCGCAGATGAGCGCGGTCGTCCTCGTCCGCGACAACCCGTTCTTCACCAAGGCCGCGCCCGACGGCAGCTTCAGCCTGGAGGGCGTGCCCGCGGGGCGCTACCTGCTCAAGGCCTGGCACGAGCGCGGGGGCGAGACGTCGGCGGAGGTGGTGGTGCCGGCCGACGGCCGCGTGGTCGGCGAGCTGCACCTCGACGCGTCCGGCTACAAGCAGGTCGCGCACAAGAACAAGTTCGGCAAGGACTACTCGAGCGATGAGAAGTACTGAGAGCGGGCGGAGCGAGGACACCTCGCGTCTTCCGAGCGGAGCGTCTCCATTGACGGCGAGCCGCGATCCACTCGCGGCGAGACCGCTTGAACGAAGACAGACGCGGAGCGAGGACGCCTTCTGGCGTCTTCCGAGGAGCGAGGACGCCTTCTGAAGATGGGGCTCACCCAGAAGATCCTGCTCTTCACGAGCCTCCTCGTGGTGGCGCTCGTGGGCGCGACCCTCGCCTTCACCACCGTGCAGGCCGACCGTCTCGCGCACGAGACCATCCATCAGGGCCTGACGGAGACGCGCGAGGTCTGGGAGACGTTCCAGGCCGACCGCTACAACAAGCTGAAGCTCGGCATCCGCGTCCTCGGCAACGACCCCGCCTTCAAGTCGCTGGTGGAGACGAACGACCAGGCCACCATCCTCGACACGATGCGCGAGCGCGGGCAGGAGCTGAACGCCGACTTCTTCATCGCCACGAGCCCCGCGGGTGTCGTCATCGCGCGCACGGACCGGCCCACCGCCCAGGGCGAGGACCTCTCGAAGGATCCGGTGGTGATGAAGCCGCTCGAGGGCGAGGAGTCGGCGACGGTCTGGCGCCAGGGCGACAAGCTCTACCACGCGGTCTCGGTGCCCATGCAGACGGGCCCCGACCTCAAGGGCGTGCTCGTGGCCGGCTACGGCATCGACGAGGCGCTGGCCAGCCAGATCCGCAAACTCACCCACAGCGAGATCGCGTACCTCGTCCAGGCGCCCGGCCAGCCGCCGCGGCTCTCGGTGTCGTCGCTCGGGCCGCGCGAGAGCGCGCTGCGCGCCGCGCTCGGCCAGCCCGGCTTCACGAGCGGGGGCCGCGAGCCCTTCAACCTGGACCTCGGCGACGAGCACTGGGTGGGCCTGCAAGTGCCGCTCCAGTCCGCTACCGGCGAGACGGTGGGATCGGTGGTGCCCCTGCGCAGCCTCAACCAGGAGATGGCCTCGTTCCTGCGCTTCCGCAACAGCCTCGTGATCGTGTCGCTCGTCATCATGGGCCTCGCGCTCGTCCTCGCCTACCTCATCGCCTCGCGGATCACGGGACCGGTGCGGCGCCTGGCCAGCGTCGTGGACCGCGCGCGGGACGGCTCGTATTCGGGCGCGGTGGAGGTGGGCTCCAAGGACGAGATCGGCGTCCTCGCCCGCGCGTTCAACGGGCTGCTCGCCGACCTGCGCGAGAAGGAGCAGCTCATCGGGTTCCTCAAGGAAGGAATGACCGACGTGAAGAGGCCCGAGGCGGCGGCGGCGCCCACGCTGTCGAGCGCGGCCACCGCGTCGATCTCCACCGCCGGCACGCGCGGCCCCCAGCTCGCGCCCGGCGGCGTCTTCAGCGGGCGCTACGAGGTGCTGGGCACGATCGGCAAGGGCGGCATGGGCGTCGTCTACCGCGCGCGGGACCGGCAGCTCGACGAGGTGGTGGCCCTGAAGGTACTGCGCAGCGACGTGTTGAAGGACGATCCTTCCCTCCTCGACCGCTTCAAGCAGGAGATCAAGCTCGCGCGGCGCATCACGCACCGGAACGTCCTTCGCACGCACGACTTCGGCGAGTCCGAGGGCACGCCCTACATCTCGATGGAGTACCTGGAAGGCGTCACGCTCAAGGACCTGATCCGGGGCAAGGGCGCGCTGCCGCTGCCGGTCGGCCTGCGCATCGCCAAGCAGATGTGCCTGGGGCTCGAAGCCGCCCACCAGGAGGGCGTCGTGCACCGCGACATCAAGCCCCAGAACATGCTGATCATTCCCGAGACGGGCGACCTCAAGATCATGGACTTCGGCATCGCCCGCGTGTCGGAGATGAAGGCGGGGGCGGCCGGCCTCACCTCCACCGGCACCGTCATGGGCACGCCGGACTACATGCCGCCCGAGCAGGCCCAGGGCCAGCCGGCCGACTTCCGCTCGGACATCTACTCGCTGGGCGTCGTCTTCTACGAGATCTTCACCGGCCACCTCCCCTTCTCGGGCGACAGCGTGATGGCCGTCGTGCTCGCGCACATCCAGCGCCCGGCGCCCGGACCGCGCCAGGCCAATCCCGCGATCCCTCCGGAGCTCGAAGCGATCATCCTGCGCTGCCTCGAGAAGAGCCCCGCGAAGCGCTATCAGCGCGTCGAGGACATCCTGGAAGACCTGGGCGCCGTGTCCACGCGATTGGACGCCACCGCCGCCTGAGCCGGACGTGCGGCGCGCGCCGCATTCGCGGTCACGCCCGGCCACCTTCGCGCCTATAGCCTCCGAGGAGGTTGGAGATGATCAAGCGCATCGTCGGTCTCGCCCTGCTGGTGGCCGCCCTGGGAGCGCCCGTGATGGCCTACGCCGCCACGGCCGAGTCGTGCCCGTCCTGTCCTTGCTGCCCCTGCCCCGGCTGCTAAGATAGCAAGCTGCCAGGCAACCCTTTCCCGGCGCGAGCGTCCGGCGCGCGAAGCGGAGCGTTTCCTTTGTCGTCTGGCGGCGGATTCACTCCGCCGCCGGACGCTCGATGACGCCAAACGCGGAGCGGAGCGCGCCGCATCCCGATTACTGATGGACGCTGCGCGGCGTCGTGAACTGCGTGACTTGCTCGCCCGTCTCTCCGGCGGCGACCGCGCGGCGTTCCCTCCGGCCTTCGCGCTGCTCTGGCCGGTGATGCGAGCCTTCGCCCGCTCGTTCCTGCGCGAGGACGCGAGCGCCGAGGACGCCGCCCAGCAGGCCCTCGTGCGCGTGTTCCTGCGCGCGGCGGAGTTCGATGCATCGCGGCCGGCGCTGCCCTGGGTCCTGGGCGTGGTGGCCAACGAGTGCCGCACGCTGCGTCGCCGGAGCCAGCGGCGCCGTGAGGAGACTTTCGCCGATGCGGACGCGCGCCCGGATCCGGCCGCCTCGCCGGAGGAGCGCGCCGCCCAGCGTGACCTGGAGCGCGCCGCGTTCAGCGCGCTTGGCGATCTGCCGGCGGCGGATATCGAGGCCATCCTGGCCCACATCGGCGAAGCCGAGCGCCCCGAGGTGGCCCCCGCCACGTTCCGCAAGCGCCTCGAGCGGGCGCTGAAGCGGCTGCGGCACGCATGGAGGCAGAGACATGGCGCTCTCTGAGGCGGCTCTTCTCGCCCGCGCGCGCCGCGCTTACGAGCGCGGCCGGCTTCAGTCCGCGCTGTCGCGGTCAGCGCTGCTCGTTCCGGTGGTGGCGTGGTCCTGGACCTGGTGCCGCTACCCGGCGCTCGCGGTCGTCTGCGGCACGGCGCTCGTCGCGCTCGCCGTCGCCTTCCGATGGCGGGGCCAGGTCTGGGCCCGCGGCGTCGGGCCGGGGCTCGCGGCCGGGCTCCCTCCCCTGGTCCTGCCCTTCCTGATGCGCGAGGCGAGCCAGGTGTGCGTGGGCGAGATGTGCTGCTCGCTGTGCCTCATCGGCTGCGTCGGGGGTGGGCTCGCGGCCGGTGTCTTCCTCGGCCGCCGCGCCGCATCGATCGACGAGGGACGGGCGGCGTTCCTCGCCGCCGGCGGCACGCTTGCGCTCCTGGCCGGCGCGCCGGCCTGCGCCTTCGCGGGCGTCGCCGGCCTGGCCGGACTGCTCCTCGGATTCGCGGGGGGAAGCGCCCCCGTGCTCCTCGCCCGCTCCCCGGCCTGAGATAGACTCCGTCTCAGGAGAATTCCAATGAGAGCAAGGATGGGCTCGATCGTTGCCGTCGTCTGCCTCGTCCCCGCTGCGCTCTTCGGCGGCTCGGCGAAGACGTCCTACCAGGAAGCGCGGTCGGTGCTGGATGCGGGGATCAAGGCGATGGGCGGCCTGGAGGCGCTGCAGGCGGTGAAGGACGTCCGCCGCGTCGGCGCCGGAACAGGGTACAACCAGGGCCAGAGCCTGCAGCCCGACGCGCCCCTGACCACGCGCGCGATGGAGGTCACGAGCCTCCAAGACTTCGCCCGCGGCCGCAGCGCCACCGAGGTGATGAACCTGCCGACCGGCAGCATCATGAACAAGACGCGGGCCGTCCTCGCCGGCGAAGCCGGCTTCGGCTACAACCTGGTAACGAAGGTGGTGACGCCTTCGGCGCCGGGCGCGATCGCGGGGGCGAAGGCCGCGCTGCGCCGCGATCCCGCGGCGCTGCTCCTGACCGCGCGGGCGCGCGCAGAGACGCTCCGCTCCCTCGGCGACGAGACGGTCGATGGG